>Ga0070717_10000570_pt1 | contig 23565 bp, 23 predicted proteins | sample LARL113metaG_FD_71366 | JGI IMG/M metagenome (GOLD analysis project Ga0070717, IMG submission 71366) | Corn, switchgrass and miscanthus rhizosphere microbial communities from Kellogg Biological Station, Michigan, USA - LAR L11-3 metaG | ecosystem: Host-associated > Plants > Roots > Rhizosphere ...
AAGCTCGGAGAGGATGATCGTGAACTCGTCGCCGCCGAGGCGGGCCACCGTGTCGTCGTCGCGGACGCAGGCCAGCAGGCGGCGGGACATCTCCAGCAGCAGCTCGTCGCCGGCCGTGTGCCCGAGCGTGTCGTTGATCGTCTTGAAGTGATCGAGGTCGACGAACATCACCGCCAGCGACTTGCCGTAGCGGCGGCAGCGCGTCAGCGCCTGCGCCAGGCGGTCCATGAACAGCTTGCGGTTCGGCAGGTTCGTGAGCACGTCGTGGTAGGCGTGGAACTCGATCTGCTCCTCGGCGCGCTTGCGGTCGCTGATGTCGACGACCGTGCTGTGGATGCGGTCGCCCGACAGCGTGAGGTTCTTGAGCACCCAGACGCTGGAGCCGTCGCCGCGGCGCATCTCCACCTCGACGCTGTTCAGCGTGGCCACATCGCGCAGCATCGCCGCGAGCTCTTCGCGCTCGTTCGGCCGCACGTAGTGCTCCGCCATCTGACCGCCGATCAGGTCGGTGCGGTTGCAGCCGAGCATCGCCGCGAACGTGGAGTTGCAGTCGTCGACGATGCCGTCGAACGTCGTCACGCAGACGCCGGCGGCGTTCTGCTCGAACAGCAGCCGGTAGCGCAGCTCCGACTCGCGCAACGCCGACTCCGCGGTGAAGCGCGCCGTGACGTCGCGGAAGCTCCAGACGCGCATGGCCGCCGCGCCTTCGACCGCGCGGCCGATCGAGTAGCGTTCGAAGCGCCGCCCGTCCTTGAACTCGAGTAGGTCGAAGCTCTCCGCTTCCGGCTGCGCGTAGAGCGTGTCGATCGTGCGGACGTAGTCGTCGGGATCGTTGAGCTGCTCGAGGATGTACGCGGTGATGCTGCGGTCGTCGGCCATGCCGGCCAGGTTCGGCGGGATGCGCCACATGTCGACGAAGCGCTGGTTGTAGCTCAGCACGCGGCCGCCGCTGCCGACGACGAGGATGCCGTCGGCGGTGCACTCCAGCGTCGACTCGAGCAGCGTGAGGGCGCGGCGGATCTGCCGCTCGGCCTCTTTGCGCTCGCGCATGTCGCGGCCGATCATGATCGCGCCCGCGGCCTCGCCGTCGTCGACGACCGGCGCGATCGAGATCGTCAGCTCGACGCGCTGGCCGTTCTTCCCCGCGAAGACGTGCTCCTCGGTGCGCACGGTGCGGCGGCGCAGCGACGAGGAGAAGGCGTCGTCGTCCTTCACCAGCAGGTCCTCGAGCCGGCGCCCGATCAGCTCGTTCTCGCCGTAGCCGAGGAGGCGCTCCGCGGCGGGGTTGGCGAGCTGGATCTGCCCCTGGCGGTCGCAGACGAAGAGCGCGTCCGCCATCGTGCCGATGATCTCGCGCGCTGCCAGAGACGGCGAGATGGCCGCGATGTCGTAGCGGCGGAACGCGAACGCGGCGATGAAGACGAAGGCCATGATCGGCAGGTAGCCGATCGGATAGACCGCCACGCCGAACTTCGGCAGGTAGTCGACGCAGCCGAGGTAGGCGATCGCGAAGGCGGCGATCATGATGCGGATGCGCTGGCGCTCCACGCCGCGCGCGGCGGGATAGGCGACGACGAACTCGCCGAGCGCCGCGACGAGATAGCCGAAGAAGAAGACGAGGAACGGGATCGTCAGCTCGCCGCCGTAGCGCGGATAGAAGCCCCACCAGAAGCGCTGCACGCGCGTGACGAGGAGCGCGGTCGGCACGGCCAGCGTGACGAAGACGAGGCCGAGCATCCAGCCGAGCAGGGCGTGCGTGCGGCGCTGCCGGCCGATGTGCAGCATCTCCACGGTGAACTGGTAGATCGCCGGCGCGATCAGCGGCACGCCGACGTAGGCCATGCGCGCCCAGAAGAGCGCCACGCGCTGGTCCTCGGCGCAATAGAGAAAGGTGAAGGCGCAGAGCCAGAGCGACGCGCTCGCGGTCATGCCGAAGAACGCGGCGGTGAGGCGCGACGGCCGGCGCAGGAGCAGGCTCGTGCCGAAGACGAGCATGAGCAGGCTCGTCACCGCGGTCGGAACCGCGTACAGCGAGAAGGCGTAGCGCGCGCCGTCGATGATGGACACTTCGATCTTCCGCTGAGGCTGAGAGAGGATTTATTGTGACACACTGCCTTGAAAATGCCGCAAGTCGCGATCGTGGGAGCGGGAGTCGTCGGCGCGAGCATCGCCTGGCACCTCGGCGAGCTCGGCTGCAGCGACGTCGTCGTCATCGATCGCGCGCCGGCGCTCGGCGGCGGCAGCACGCCGCTGGCGACGGGCGGCTTCCGCACGCAGTTCTCGACCGAGGTGAACGTGCGGATGTCGCTGCTGTCGCGCGAGAAACTGCGGCGCTTCGCCGACGAGATCGGCGTCGACAGCGGCTACCGTCCGTACGGCTATCTCTTCCTCGCGGCGAGCGAGGCGACGCTGTCGACGCTGCACGACGCGCAGCGCGTGCAGCACGCGTGCGGCGTGGGCGAGGCGCGGATGGTGAGCGCGGCGGAAGCACGCGAGATCAATCCGGCGATCGGCGATGACGCGGTGGCCGGCGGCGTGTACTGCCCGACCGACGGCTTCATCCGGGCGATGCAGATCCTGCGCGGCTACCACGACGCGGCGGTGCGGCGCGGCGCGCGCTTCGACTTCGGCGTCGAGGTCCTCGGCGTGCGCGCCGAGGGCGATCGCGTCGTCGCGCTGCGCACCACGCGCGGCGACGTCGAGGCCGCGCACTTCGTCAACGCCGCCGGCGCGTGGGCGGCAACGTTCGGCTTCGAGGTGCCGGTCACGCCGCTGCGGCGCCGCGTCGCGCCGACGATCGTCACGGATGCGCTGCCGGAGACGATGCCGATGACGATCTGGACGGAGGACGGCTACCACATCCGCGTCCGCGACGGCCGCGTGCTCCTGCTCTGGCCCGACGACGCGCCGCCCGGCTTTGTCGAGCTCGACGTCGACGACGCGTGGCTGGGGCGCGTGCGCGCCTTCACCGACGCGCGCGTACCGCTCCTGCGCGGCGTGTCGGTCGACCGCGCGCAGTGCTGGGCCGGGCTGTACGAGATGTCGCCCGACAAGCACGCCATCGTCGGGCGCGCGCCGCGCTTCGCGAACGCGTGGCTGGCGAACGGCTCGTCGGGACACGGCGTCATGCACGCGCCGGCGATCGGCGAGATCGTGGCGCGGATGATCGCCGGCGCGCCGCTGCCGTTCGACGTGCGCGCGCTGCGGCCGGAGCGCTTCGCGGAGGGAGCGGCGAGCGGCGGCGTGAGCTTGCTTTGAAAAAGCAGCGGTTAGGGATTCACCGAATCGCGAATCGCGATTCGCGATTCGCGATTCGGGTGGGCGGGCCTAATCGCTAACCGCCAACCGCTAACCGCTACCCGGTTTCTTTTCCGCGCCGCATCGCGTCCAAACGCGCATGAGACTCGATCCCCGCTACTGGCAGATCGGCGCGCTGACGGCGCTGCTGCTCTACGGCATCTTCGTTCTCCGCTTCGAGGTCACGCTGCTGCGGGCCGCGCTGATCGTCGCCGCGGCCGTGGCGACGCAGCGCTGCTTCACGACCGACGTGCGCAGCTCGATCATCTCCGGCCTCTCGCTCGCGCTATTGCTGCGCAGCAATCACGTTTGGGTGCTGTTGCTCGCCGCCGTCATCGCCATCGCCAGCAAGTTCGTGCTGCGCGTCCACGGCAAGCACGTCTTCAATCCGACGAACTTCGCCATCGTCGCTCTCCTCGCCGCGACCAACGACGCCTGGGTCTCGCCCGGCCAGTGGGGGAGCGCCGCCTACTTCGGCTTCCTCATCCTCTGCCTCGGCGGCCTCGTCGTGCACCGGGCCGAGCGCGCCGACGTCACCTACGCCTTCATCGTCTTCTGGAGCGCCGTCGTGATCGGCCGCTCCCTCTGGCTCGGCGAGCCGATGACCATCCCGCTGCACCGCCTCGAGAACGGCGCGCTGCTGCTCTTCACGTTCTTCATGATCTCCGACCCGCGCACCACGCCCGACTCGCGCGCCGGCCGCATCCTCTTCGCCGCGCTCGTGGCCCTCGGCGCCGGCTACATCCAGTTCCGCCTCTTCCGCGCCAACGGCATCCTCTGGTCCCTCGCCCTCACCTCGTTCCTCACGCCCGTCATCGACATCGTTTTCCGAGCGGAACGATTCGCTTGGAAGGGAGGCACACAATGCGAAACACCATCACTCTCGTTCTCCTCCTGAGCGCCGCGCGCGCGTATGGCTTCTGCGGCTTCTACGTCGCCAAGGGCGATGCGAAGCTCTTCAACCGCGCCTCGCAGGTCGTGCTCGTGCACGACGAAGACAAGGCCGTCATGACGATGGCGAACGACTTCCAGGGCAACCCGAAGGAGTTCGCCGTCGTCATCCCGGTGCCGACGAAGATCGAGCGCGGGCAGATTCACGTCGCGGAGAAGGCGCTCATCGATCACATCGACGCCTACTCCGCGCCGCGCCTGGTCGAGTACTACGATCCCGACCCGTGCCACGCGATGATCGACGGCGTGTCGGTCGGGGCGAGCGCCCCGAAGCCGGTGATGGAGAGCGTGAGCGTGACGTCGCGCGCGAAATCCCTCGGCGTCACGATCGAGGCGCGCTACACCGTGGGCGAGTACGACATCCTCATCCTCTCCGCCAAGCAGAGCGACGGCCTCGAAACGTGGCTGCGCGAGAACGGCTACACGATCCCGAACGGCGCCGCGTCCGTGCTCGACAGCTACATCAAGCAGCACATGCACTTCTTCGTGGCCAAGGTGAACCTCAAGGAGCAGGCGAAGCTCGGCTATCAATACCTGCGGCCGATCCAGGTCGCCTATGACTCGCCGAAGTTCATGCTCCCCATCCGCCTCGGCACGGTGAACGCGAACGGCGCGCAGGAGCTCTTCGTCTACACGATCACGCGCAAGGGCCGCGTGGAGACGACGAACTACCGCACCGTGAAGCTGCCGAGCGACCGCGACGTGCCGCTCTTCGTGAAGGAGGAGTTCGGCCCGTTCTACAAGGCACTCTTCGCCGAGCAGGTGCGCCGCGAGGAAATGCGCACGGTCTTCCTCGAGTACGCGTGGAACAGCCAGTGGTGCGACCCGTGCGCGTCCGAGCCGCTGTCGAACAAGGAACTGCACGAGCTCGGGGTGTGGTGGGCGCCGCGCGACGGGCAGGGCGGCACGGCCGAGTCGTTCATCACGCGGCTGCACGTCCGCTACGACCGCGCGCATTTCCCCGAGGACCTCGTCTTCCAGGAGACCGGCGACACGGAGAACTTCCAGGCGCGCTACATCCTCCATCATCCGTGGACCGGCAACGCCACGTGCGACGCGGCGAAGCTCTACCGGCGCGAGCTGCATGACCGCCAGCAAAAGGAAGCCGAGAACGCCGCCAGCCTGACGGGATGGAAGATCGGCAACGTGCGGAAGAAGATGAACATCGCCGAGGTCACGCCGGCCGCGAAGCACTGGTGGGAGAACTTGTGGTAACGGTGTCATTCCGAGCGCAGCGAGGAATCCCCGCGGCGGGGGGATCCCTCGCGATGCTCGGGATGACACGCGAGTGTTCACCGTTCGCTGACCGGCGGGACGCAACTGCCCATGGCTTACTTCGTTCTCACGCGAAATTAAGGAGGGAAAGCCATGGGCAAACGTTTCCTCGCTGCAGCGGCGGTGGCGCTCGGTGCGCTCGGCGCATTCGCGCAGGGCATCACGCTTCCGCCGTCGGGCGGCAATCAACGGCAGACGGTCATCCAGCAGGTCGGTCCGGTCAAAGTCTCGGTGGAGTACAGCAGTCCGCACGTGCACAGTCCGCAGGGCGAAGATCGCAAAGGCAAGATCTGGGGCGCGCTCGTCCCGTACGGCCTCACGGACCTCGGCTTCGGCACGTGCAAGCAGTGTCCGTGGCGCGGCGGCGCGAACGAGAACACGGTCTTCACCACGTCGCACGACATCGTCGTCAACGGGGAGAAGCTCCCGGCCGGCTCGTACGCGCTCTTCTACATCGTCGATCCGAACGAATGGACGGCCATCTTCTCGAAGAACCACACGTCGTGGGGCAGCTTCTTCTACGACCCGGCCGAGGATGCGCTGCGCGTCAAGGTGAAACCGGAGAAGAGCGAGTACCGCGAGGTGCTGACGTACGACTTCACCGAGCGGAAGGACGACAAGGCCACGCTGGCGCTGAAGTGGGAAGAGCTCGCGGCGCCGCTGGAAATCACCGTGCCGAACGCGACGGACTACTACCTCGCGGAGATCGGCAAGGAGCTGCGGTCGTCGCCGGGCTTCTCGTATCAGAGCTGGGCGCAGGCGGCGCAGTACGCGATCCAACAGAAGCGCCCGGTCGAGGCGCTGCAGTGGGCCGAGGCGGCCGCGCACGCGCCGCAGGGCATCGGGCACGAGACGTTCCAGACGCTGATGACGCTGGCGACGGCGCAGGAGCTCAACGGCAAGACCGCGGACGCCGCGGCCACGCGCGAGAAGGCGCTGAACCATCCGACCGCGACGGCGAGCGACGTCCACCAGTACGGCCGCCTGCTGCTGACGCAGAAGAAGAAGGACGACGCGATCCGCGTGTGGGAGTTCAACGCCAAGCGCTTCGGCAAGGAGTGGCCGGTGAACGTCAGCCTGGCCCGCGCGAACTCGGCGAAGGGGAACTACGCCGAGGCGCTGAAGTACGCGAAGCTGGCGCTGGCGGAGGCGCCGGACGCGGCGAACAAGAAGAGCCTGGAGGGCGCGGTCAAGAAGCTGGAAGCCGGCCAGGATATTAATTAGAGGTAGGTGACAGGGAACAGGGAACGGGTGACAGGTTGAGCCCGTAACCCACCTGTTCCCTGTCACCCGTTCCCCGTCACCTGCCGCCTGGTCAGCTTTATGCACCGGCCCGGCGGCATGTTGATCGAACTCGCACTCGTTCTGGGGCTCGGCTCCGGCCGGGCCCCCAACGCCTGCCAAGTCCTTTCGGCGCGCGACGTTGCGGCGGTCCAGGGCGCGCGCTTCAAATCGACGAAGCTCAAGGAGAACGCCACGCGCGACGTGCGCGTCTCCCAGTGCTTCTACGCGATGCCGCGCTTCTCCGACTCGATTTCCGTCGACCTCATCCGCGGCGACACGCGCGCATTCTGGAAAAAGCACTTCGCCGGCGCGCGCGCGGAACAGCTCGCCTCGGCGAAGCCGCGCCACGAGCGGGAGGCGCACGCCATCCCCGTCGCCGGCGTCGGTGACGAGGCGGTCTGGAGCGGCAATCGCCTGGCGGGCGCCCTCTACGTGCTCAAGGGCGACACCATCGTTCGGGTCAGCGTCGGCGGCGACGCGCCGCAGGAGCAGAAGATTGAAAAGGCGAAACAGCTCGCCGCGCGCGCGCTCCGGCGGCTCTAAGAAGCTCGACTGGCACGTGCCGCTCATCGGCGGCCTTCTCCTGCTGCTCTGGACGACGAACCGGCGCCGCATCAAGCCGAACTTCGAGCTCGCGGGCGACGGCAGCATCGGCGACATGGTGCCGTCGCTCATCGGCCTGACCGAGGGCGCCATCGACGCCGGCAACCGCGTCGAGATCCTGCAGAACGGCGTCTACTTCGACCGGCTGCTCGAGGACATCGCCTCCGCGCGCGCGTCCATCCACATCGAGTCGTACATCTGGTGGACGGGCGACATCTGCGAGCGCATCGCCGACGCCCTCGCCGCGCGCGCCCGCGACGGCGTCGAAGTCCGCCTTCTCCTCGACTACTCCGGCTCCGCGCGCATGGACCGCGAGCTGATGCAGCGGATGAAGGACGCCGGCTGCAAGGTGCGCCAGTTTCGGCCGCTGCGCGTCAGCAACGTTGGGATGATGAACTGCCGCACGCATCGGAAGATCGGCGTCTTCGATGGACGCATCGCATACATCGGCGGCCACGGCATCGCCAAGGAGTGGACCGGCAACGCCCAGGATCGCGAGCACTGGCGCGACACGTTCGTGCGGATGGAGGGGCCGGTCGCGAACACGGTGCAGGGCTGCTTCTGCGAGAACTGGATCGAGGAGACGGGCGAGGTACCGGCGGGCGAGCGCTACTTCCCGAAGCTCGATCGCTGCGGCGAGACGGACGCGCACGTCGCCTACACCTCGCCGCACGGCAGCATCTCCTCGGTGCAGTTGCTCTACTACCTCGCCATCTCGTCGGCGCACAAAGAGCTGCTGATCCAGAACCCGTACTTCCTGCCGCACGAAGACGCCATCGGAGCGCTGATCCAGGCGGTGAAGCGCGGTGTCGACGTCCGCGTGATGCTCCCCGCGGCCTCGGCGATCGACTTGCCGCTCGTCCAGCACGCCAGCCATCACCACTTCGGCGACCTGCTCGAGTGCGGCGTGCGCATCTTCGAGTATCAGAAGACGCTGCTGCACCAGAAGATCATCATCGTCGACGGCGTCTGGTCGTGCGTCGGCTCGACGAACTTCGACGACCGCTCGTTTCAGCACAACGACGAGATCACCGTCGGCTTCACCGACCGCGAGCTGGCTGGGAAGCTGCGCGACGCGTTCTTCGACGACATGAAGGAAACGCGCGAGGTGCATTTCGACGAGTGGAAGTCGCGCCCGTGGCACCACAAGCTCGTCGACGCCGCCGCATTCGCTTTCCGTACGGAGCTGTGACGGTTCGTGCACGATGCTGCACGAACCGGCAAACAGCAAGAACGTCCTTCCGCCTCGCCGGTTATAAAGGTACGGGTCCCGAAAAACAGGCGCGAGGAGGTTGCGATGACGTCGATCCTCCAGGAGGCAGTCAAGACCGGCGAGCCGCCGCGGCAGCCGCTGCCGAGCGGCACCGGCGTCGGCCCGTACCGGATCCTGCGGCTCATCGCCTCCGGCGGGATGGGCGACGTCTACCGCGCCCGCGACGAGCGCCTCGGCCGCGACATTGCGCTGAAAGTCCTGCCGCCCGTCATCACCGACGACCGCGAGCGCGTCGACCGCTTCGCGCAGGAAGCAAAGTCCGCGTCCGCGCTCAACCACCCGCACATCGTGGCCATCTACGAGATCGGTCAGGCGCGCCCGTCGTACGTCGTGCAGTCGATCGCCGCGAAGGAGCGCCACGAGGAGCTGCACTACATCGCCATGGAGCTCGTCGAGGGGGAGACGCTGCGCGACTTCCTCGCCGGGCAGCCCTCGCTCGCGCGGCGGCTGGAGATCCTCGCGCAGACCGCGGACGGCCTGGCGAAGGCGCACGCCGCCGGCATCGTGCACCGCGATCTGAAGCCGGACAACGTCATGATCTCGGCCGAGGGGTACGCGAAGGTCGTCGACTTCGGCCTGGCCAAGCTCGTCGAGCCGGCGTACGGCTGGAACCCGCTCGGCGCCGACTCGCCGACGATGCGCGCCATCACGCGGCAGGGAGAGCTGATCGGCACGGCCGGCTACATGTCGCCCGAGCAGATCGTCGGCAAGCCGATCGACCAGCGCTCCGACATCTTCTCGTTCGGCTGCATCGTCTACGAGGCCGTCACCTCGCAGCGGCCGTTCGAGGGCGAGTCGTTCGTCGACACGCTCCACGAGGTGCTGCACGCGGAGCCGCGGCCGGTCGAGCATCCCGACGAGCGCATCCGGCACGAGCTGCAGCGGATCGTCGGCAAGTGCCTGGTGAAGGACCGAGAGAACCGCTATCAGTCGTTGCGCGACGTCGCGCTCGACCTGCGAGCGCTGGCGCGCGAGACCGACGGCGCGCGCACGATCGCGCTGCCGCGCGGCAGCGGCCTGCGCTGGCTCGCCGCGGCGATCGCGATCGCGGTCGTCGCCGTGGCCGGCTTCATCGCCACGCGCGGCCGCGGACCCACCGCGGGCGGCATCGACGCCAAGGACGCGCGGCCGGCGACGCGCATCACGTCGAGCGGCAACGTCGGCCACCTGGCCATCTCGCCCGACGGCCGCTTCGCCGCGTACACGGTCGAGGACGAAAAGGGACAGAGCGTGCGGCTGCAGCAGATCGCCACCGGCAGCAGCGTCGTCATCGTGCCGCCTGTGCCGGCCATGCACTACGTCGGCATCAACATCTCGGCGGACTCGAACTACGTGCTGACGACCGGCTACAACGACTCGGTCTACGGCAACGTCGCCGAGGTGCCGCTGCTCGGCGGGCCGGCCACGACGCTCCTCGGCGACGCCGACACCGCGGCCGCGCTCTCGCCCGACGGCATCCATCTCGCGGTCACGCGCGACGTGCTGCAGAAAGGCGAGAGCCGGCTGCTCGTGGCCGGACGCAACGGCGCGCAGGAGCGGGTTCTCGCGACGTTGCCGTACCCCGAGGGAGCGAAGTCGCCGGCATGGTCGCCGGACGGCAAGCGCATCGCCGTCGCGCACGGGCGTGGCATCGTGTTGATCGACGTCGCCACCGGCGCGAAGGCGAGCGTACCGCTGGCCGGCTGGCACGGCTCGATTCACGGCGTGGCCTGGACCCCGGCCGGCGACGCGCTGCTCGTCAGCGCCGTCGACGAGCGCTCCGGCGGACACGCGCAGCTGATGCGCGTCGACATCGCCTCGGGAGCGGTCGCCGCGATCACCGACGACGACAGCGACTACGAAGAGCCGCGCGCGACCGGACGGGCCATCGCGGCGGTCCGGATGAAACAGCAGGCCACGCTCTGGTCCGTCGCGCCGGGCTCGCCGGCGGTGGAGCTGACGCGCGGCGTCGGCAGCTCCGACGGCCTCGGCGGCGTGGCCTGGACGCGCGACGGCCGCATCGTCTACGCGTCGTCGAACGGCGGCACGGTCGATCTCTGGATCGCCAACGCGGACGGCTCATCGCCGCGGCAACTGACGAACGACGAAGGAGCGGAGTCGAATCCGGTCGTCACCGCGGACGGCGCGACGATCGTCTACACGACGCACGCACACGGCCAGTCCGAGCTCTGGCGGATGAACCTCGACGGCGCGCAGCGGCGCCAGCTCGCCGCCGCGCCGATGATCATGGAGGTCGACGTGACGCCCGACTCGAAGAGCGTCGTCTACGCGGCGTCGGACGAGACGCACGGCGGCACGACGCTGATGCGCGTCGCGCTCGACGGCGGCGCGCCCACGGCGCTCGCCCGCGCCGGCGTGGCCGTGGTGTCGCTGCATCTGACGCCGGACGGCGGCGCGGTCATTTTCTCCGCGCTCGAGGAGATGTCGGTCAAGCTGTTCCGCGTCGCCGTCGGCGGCGGCCCGGTCACGAAGCTCCTCCCCGAGCGCGCCCGCGACGGCGTGGTCTCGCCCGACGGAAAATTTCTCGCCTGCACCTACGGCATCGCGGAGCCGTGCGGGAGCTTGGCCATCCTGCCGATGGGCCACACCGCGAAGCCCGACGTCCGCGAGCTGAACGGCAACACCTATCGCTGGAGTCCCGACGGGAAGTCGATCGTCTACGTGAAGGACGAGGGGAAAAAGCAGAACCTCTATTCACTGCCGCTCGGCGGCGGCGAGGCGAAGCCGATCACGAACTTCGCCGAGGGGAGCATCAAGAACTTCGCGTGGTCGCCGGACGGCGGGCGCATCGTGCTGACGCATGACGTGCAGACGAGAGATGTGGTTTTGCTGCAGGTGACGGGGAACAGATGACAGGGAACAGGTAAACGGCACGACCACCTGTCACCCATGACCTGTTCCCTGTTCCCCGATCAGTGCGGCGCCAGCGACAACATCACGTTATAGACCACCGCCACCGGCTGTCCCGCGCGCGTGGCCGGCTTGAACTCCCAGCTGCGCATGGCGTCGGCGATCATCTTGTCGGCGGCGGGGCTGAGGCCGAGCATCGGCTTCACGTCGACGACTTTGCCGTTCGCGTCGATCGTCACCTCGGCCACGCCGATCTTGCGGCCGCCGTCGAGCTCCGGCGGATACGGCACGTCGCCGCGCACGAGCGCCACCGGCGCCGCCACATCGCCGCCGACCTTGTAGATCTGCTGCCCCGCCGTCGTCTTCAGCCGCGTTACGCCCGGATGCGCCTGCAGCTCGGGCGGGAGGAACGCCTTCGCCAGCACGTCGAGGTCGTGCACGCGCGTCCACGACCCGTCCTCGATGACGAGGTCGTCGTTCGGCGACGGCGTGATCGGCCGCGACCAGCTGGCCTGGTCGAAGGCCTTGTCGGCGCCGGCGCTGGCGATGCGGAAGTGCTGCCCGCCGCCGTCGACGTACGTCACGGCCAGCGGCGTTCCCCACTCGTCGACCACGCGCGCGCCGCGCACGTTACGGGCGCCGCGCGCTTCGAGGAACTGCTCGGCGAGCGCCTTGATCTTCGCCATCGTGATCCGCTCGCGCATCACGCCGACGACGTACGGGTCTTCCCTGACCATGGCGTCGCCGACGATCTCGTTGATGCGCAGCCACGCCCACGCGCTGCCGGGCGTGGTGGCGATGCGATAGACGTCGCCGCGCGGAAAGGCAGTGCCGAGGTTCTGCTCGTTCTTCTGCGCCTCGGTGACGAGGCTTCCGAGCCAGCCGCGGTTCGAGCGCACGAACGCGCCGCCCGCGATCACGCAGTCGGCCGCGAGCGTCGTCGTCTCCGCGCGCGTCGCCCACGAGCTCTCGTCGAAGGCCCGGTCGCTGCCGGCGCCGGCGATGCGATAGCCGCCGGCGGTGAGGTCGATGCGGTACGGCGTCCCCCACGGGTCGCGAAGCTGCGCCGGATCGACGCCGAGCAGCGTGGCCGTCTCGGCGGCGCTGTTGCCGAGCTGGTAGGCGCCGTGGACGACGTGCTGATAGTCGAGCGCCGCGGCGAGCTGGCGCATGGTGGCGAGGTTGAGGAGGCCGCGCGTCAACGCGTCGTCGTCAAGCTGCTGCGCGAGCGCGAGCGGCGCGGAAAGGGCCAGAAGTATGGTCGCTAAGGTCAAACGCATCGTTTTCGGATCTCGTCGGCGATGTCTTCGACGCACGACAGCAGGCTATGGTTCCCGCCCGCGACGGCGACGAAGCGCGAGCCCGGCGCCGCGCGCGGCTGCCAGCGCTGCCAGACTGCTTCGACGCGCTCGAACGGCAGCGTCTCGTCGTCGATTCCCATGAAGATCGCCACCGGCACCAGCGGAGGGTCGCGGTCGGCGTCGCTCCGCGCGACCTCCTCGAAAAACGCGCGGTGGATCGGCGCGTTCGCATTGCGGGCGTGATTGAAGACTTCGACCGGATCGCCGGGCGGCAGCGTCGGCAGCCAGTGCTGCGCGAGGCCGAGCGGCGGGGCGATGAGGACGAGCGGCCGGGCGATGCCGCGGCGGACGACTTCGAGCGCGAGCAGCGCGCCGAGGGAGCTGCCGACGACGGCGCAGGGATCGATGCGGCGGCCGGTCTCGACGCCGAGCGAGACCATGGCCTGCCAGTCGAGCTGCTCGAAGGACGGGACGTTGAGGTCCGGCGTCACCAGCTCGACGTCGGGCGCGAGGAGCACGCGCAGGGCGCGCACTTTCTCGCTGTTCGGCGAGCTGGCGAAGCCGTGGAAGTAAAGGACTCTCGTCATCCTGAGTCGGCGAAGCGCGGCGAAGGATCTCCAAGTGCGACGATTCCGCAATTCCGAGATGCTTCGCCGTCTATGCGGCTCAGCATGACGAAACCTAACTGCGGGGCCGCTCCTCTTCGCGAACGATATCGCGAGCCGCGGCGCGGCGTTGCTCGCTCTCCGCCACCGTCTCGATCGGACGCTCGACGTCGCTGATTCCGTCAGTGACGAGCTCTTCGAACAGGGATCGATAGTGCAGGACGGCCTGCCGCAACTCCTCCGTCGACGCGGCGCCGCGGCCCTGGCGGTCGATGATCTCGTGCCCGGCGCGGTAGTGCTCGACGACGCGCGGGTGCTTGACCGACAGCAGCGACGCGTGCTTCTCGAAGTCGGCCATCGGGTAGCCGCGCGTGCGCATGACGTCGGTGACGAGCTCGTCCGCCTCGATCACCGCGGTCGTCGGGCGCTCTACGAAACGCGCCTCGATGCGGCGCCAGTCGTCGCGATAGCGGTCGCGCTCGGCGGCGGTGAGCGGACGGATGTCGAAGCTGTTCGCCTCCTCCGCGCGCGCCACGAGCTCGTTCTCGGCCCGGGTGCGGCTGCCGGCGCTCTCGACCGTCCGGTCGTATTCCTTGCCGAAGTGGTCGCGCAGCGCCGCGGAACGGTTGCGCCGCGCGCCGACGGCGATGAGGCCGACGATGAGTAACACCACCGCGGCCGCCGCGGCAATCCAAATCCATTGTGGGTTCATGATGAACACACCTCCGAACCGGGAGACTCAAGTCGCGTGCCGACGCTCACGTCCGCCTTGCGAGATCGATCACTGCGGCGCGCCGGCCGTGGCCGCAGGCTCGGCGGCAAGGAGGCTTCTCATGAAATTCAGCAAATTCCTCTTCACCTTCGTCGCGGGCGCCGCGGTCGGCGCCGCCGTCGGACTGCTCTATGCCCCGAAGAAAGGCATCAAGCTGCAGAAAGAGCTGCGCGACGGCATCGAGGACTTCACCGAGCGCGTGAAGAAAGTCGCTATCGCGTAACGCTTCGCGCCACCAGGTTCGCGGCCGGTGACGGGCTCATCGGCCGCAACACCATCTCTCCTTTGCGCGACGCGTCGACCGACAGCGTCAGAATCCTGGCCGCCTCCTGCGGCGCGTGGAATCCGGTGGAGTTCTCCGCTTCGACGAAGTCGAGGAGGAACTGCGCCCGCCGCTGGTAATTGCGTGCCGCGTCGAGCTGCGCGGGCGTCGCGCCCGCAGCCTTCGCGGCCTTGATGTCGGCGATCAACGCCGTCAGCGCGTCCATGGCCGTGTTCCGCATCTCGAACGTCCGCGTCTGGATCGTCTCCACGCGCGCCTTCAGCTCCTCCTCCGGCCAGCGGTGGCAGCCCTGGCAGGCGCGGTTGACGTTGAGCAGCGGCGAGCGGACGTGGTGGTCGCTGATCTTCAGCGCGCCCTCGCGCTTGTACGGCATGTGGCAGTCGGCACAGGCCACGCCGGAGCGCGCGTGGATGCCCTGGTTCCACATCTCGAACTCGGGATGCTGCGCCTTCAAGACGCCCGCGCCGGTCTCCGCGTGCGTCCAGTCGTTCTGCTTGACCTCGTCGTAGAACGCCAGGATCTCGTCGGCGTGCAGGCCGTTCGCCCACGGAAAGACGAGCGTCTTCTCCGGACCTTTGAAGTAGTACTCGACGTGGCACTGCCCGCAGACGAACGAGCGCATCTCCTGCCGCGTCGCCGTCGCGTTCGGGTCGTAATTTGGATCCTTCTTCAGCGCGCGCAGGCCGAGGATGAAGGCCGGGCGCGTGACGCGGAGCTGCATCGTCGACGGGTCGTGGCAGTCGATGCACGCCACCGGATGCGCGACGAGCTTGCGCGCCTCGAAGTACGGCATGTGGTTGATCTTCTCGAAGCCGGCGAAGAGGTCGCCGTTGCCGAGCTGCTTCATCGCCACGTACGTCGAGGCGTGGCAGTTGATGCACGTCCCCGGCTGCTTCACCACGCGCTGCCGCTCGGTGTAGAGCTGGTCGACGAGCATGTAGGCGTGGCCGCGGTCCTCGCGGAAGTCCTTCGAGAACGCGTAGCCGGCCCACATGATCTTCAGCCGCGGGTCCTCCTCGAGCTTCGACTGCGCAACGACCGAGCGCGGGTCGGCCTGCGTCGGCGTGCGCGGCACCGCCTCGCTGCCGCCGAAGTGCGTGCGCACCTGGTCGACGGTGCGGCGGTAGTCGTCATACTGCAGCGGGAAGTTCTTTCCCCACACCGCCGGGTCGCTGATGGTGTCGTTCAGCGCGACGACGCGGTAGAACGGATTCCGCGCCTCGCTCTTCCGCTCGAAGACGTTGACGAGCAGCGCGGTCGCGCCGGCGGCGGCGATCGCCGCAACGATGACGGTCAGATAGAAGCTCTTCTTTGTCATAGGTGTCCCACCTCCGCGTGACAGCGGATGCACGAGATGCGGTCGCCGTGCGATTCGATCGCCTCGACGATGTCGCGATGGCACGACCGGCACGCGCCCTCGGTCACGCTCCGGTTCCTCGCCGAGATCTCGACGGCGTCGGGATAGCGGCCGCTGGTGAAGTAGAAGGAGTGGCGGAAGCCGTTCGAGGCTTTCGTCGCGTATTTGCCGGCCAGGTCGTGCGGCGTGTGGCAGTCGTTGCAGACGGCGACGCCGTGATGCGGCCCCTTCATCCACGACGCGTAGTAGCCGTCCATGACGTGGCAGTTGGCGCAGGCCCGCGGGTCGTTGGTGAGGTACGAGTAGCCCTTGGCGTAGATGAAGGTGTAGCCGCCGAGGCCGAGCGCGGCGCCGAGGAGGATGGCGGCGATGGCGAGGGTGAGCCGCATGGCCCGGACCCTACGCGCCTGCGTAAGCGATCCGAAGTGATCGCCGTCTCATGCCCATGCGCGCCACGCTCACGGTTGTAGGTTCGCTCCTCCTCGCCCTTCCGCTCGCCGCCCAACGCATCCCGCTCAACGATCTCGGCAGCAACAAGTACCTCGGCCAGTTCGAAGGCGGCCTGTACGAGCACGGCACGAACCTCCCGCCCGCCGACCACGAGGCCATCGGCCTCGGCCAGGCCGCACAAGTGCGGCCGCTCGACCGCAACGGCAAGCCGTCGGCCTCGGGCAAGATCGTCATGGTCTCGGTCGGCATGTCGAACACGACGCAGGAGTTCTGCGCGGCGAACACGGTCGGCCCATGCACGTCGTGGTCATTCAGCGGCCAGGCCGCCGCCGATGCCGCCGTGAACCACACGACGCTGGCGATCGTCAACGGCGCGCGCGGCGGACAGGCCGCCGATTCGTGGGAGTCGCCGGCGCAGCCGGATTGGGACGGCGTGAAGACGATTCTGACGAACGCCGGCCTCAGCGAGGCGCAGGTGCAGGCCGCGTGGATCAAGCAGGCGAACAAGCAGCCGTCGACGTCGCTGCCGTCGTCGAACGCCGATGCCTACCGCCTCGTCGGCCAGCTCGGCAACATCGCCCGCGCGCTGAAAGTGCGCTATCCGAACATCCGCCTCGCCTACTTCTCGAGCCGCATCTACGCCGGCTACGCGACGACGACGCTGAACCCGGAGCCGTACGCATACGAGACGGCGTTCGCGGTGAAGTGGCTGATCCAGGCGCAGATCGAACAGGAGCGCAGCGGCAAGATCGACGCGCTCGCCGGCGACCTCGGACCGGCCGTCGCGCCGTGGCTGTCGTGGTCGGCCTATCTCTGGGCCGACGGGCTCACTCCGCGCTCGGACGGCTTGACGTGGGCGCGCAACGAGCTCGAGAGCGACGGCACGCATCCGGCGCAGGCCGCGGAGCAGAAGGTCGGCTCAATGCTGCTCGCCTTCTTCGAGAGCGACGCGACCACGAAGGGTTGGTTCCTCGAGGCTCCCCCGCCGCGCCGCCGCGCCGCGAAAAACTGAGCCGCCGCGCACGAGCGCGACGCCGGCGAGGATGATCGCCATCGCCGTGATCGAGACCCACGTCAGGCGCTCGTTCAGCACGATCCATCCGAGGATCACGGCCACGACGGGGTTGACGTACGAGTAGAGCGAAAGCGTCGTCACGCGCAGCGTGCGCATGGCCACGATGTACGCGGTGAAGGCGATGACCGAGCCGAAGATCATGAGGTAGAGCAGCGCCACGAGCGTGCGCGTGGTGACGTGAAAGCGCGGCAGCTCGCCGAGCGCGAGGCCGGCGGCGCCGACGATGGCGCCGCCCGCGAGCGCCTGCAGCGCCGACGACATCAGCGGCGGCACGGCCGCCAAGTTGTACTTGCCGCGCGAGGTGCCGTACTGCCAGCCGACGCAGCCGATCTGGATGGCGATCGCGCCGAGGACGAAGCGGCGGTCGAACGCGCCGCCGGCGCCGCCCGGCGTGACGAGGAGCGCGACGCCGGTGAAGCCGAGGAGCATGCCGGCCAGGCGCAGGCGCTGCACGCGCTCGCCGCCGGAGCGGAGCGCTTCGAAGAGCGTGGCCCAGAACGGCGCGGTGGCGACGAGGAGCGCGGCGATGCCGCTCGGTACCCACTGCTCGGCCCAGACGACGGAGAGATTGCCGACGCCGACGAGGAGCACGCCGACGACGGCGATCTCGCGCAGGAGGCGCCGGTCGCGCGGAATCCGGTCGCCGCGCGCCGCGGCGATGGCGAGGAGGATGACGCCCGCACCGAGGTAGCGCGCCGCGGTGAGGAGCAGCGGCGGGATCGTCTCCACGGCGATGCGGATGAAGAGGTAGGTCGTGCCCCAGACGATGCAGACCGTGGCGAAGGCCAGGAGCGCCGGCGTCTTCGCCGGCCGGCTCGGCGGCATCCCGCCGCCCGCCCGCGCCGAGACGGCGCTCGGCCAGCCGGCGCGGACGCCGGCGCTCCGCTTCACGCGCCCTCCCCCAGCGTCACCCCGCCGAGCTTCTCGATGTGCGTCTTCATCACGATCGTCGTGCGCGTGGCCAGCGACAGCGGCGGCGCGATCAGCTTCGCCACGAAGGCGTTCAGCGCCGCGATCGATGGCGTGCGCACCTTGATGAAATAGCAGTCGTCGCCGGCGACGGTGTGGGCCTCGACGACTTCCTGGCTCTTCATCAGCGCGTCGAAGGCCTTCTTTCCCTTCGGCGAGAGCGACGCGCCGCGCGCGGCGACGAAGGCGGTGACGGTGCGGCCGACGGCGGCGGGGTCGACGATGATGGTGGTGCCGCGGATCACGCCGTTGCGCTCGAGGCGGGCCACGCGCTCGGCGACGGCGGAGCGGGAGAGCCCGACCATGTCGGCGAGCTCGGTGGCGGGGAGGCGGCCGTCGCTGAGGAGGATGTCGACGATGCGGAGATCGTGTTCGTCCAATTCGACTGCCATGGCGGCAGCTTAGCACCAACCTGACGGTTTTATCGGCCGTTTACCGACAGTTTGCCGGTCAAACGGCCCATACGGCGGCAGAATGCTCGCTGGCCGGGTTGATGGCGCTCCGCCGGGGAAAGACGTACTCGCCTCGCTCCTCGGCGTAGCGGAGGAGGTCGCGCTGCAGGTATTCGATCTTCACGGCGCCGTCGCGGTCGTGCAGGAGGCGCCGCAGGGCGTGCCGGCCGAGGACCACCGAGCGCAGCTTCATGCCGCCGCGCACCGCGTAGTGGAGGTTCTCACGATCGTCGCTGCACACCCGCACCACGCGAGCGTCGAGCACGCTCACGATCTCCTCCGCCAGCTTCGTCTCGTCCATGGTCTTGATGGCCGTGCTCATGATTCCTCCGTGTCGCCTACATAGACGTCGCACGGATGCGAAGGTTTCTGGGGAGAATGTTGCATGGAGGTGACGTTCACCCCGCCGCGAAGAACCCGAGGCCACCGACGAGCTCGGAGGCACGCTTCACCGCCGCCCGCGGCGTCGCCGAGGACGAGCGGATGGCGGGTCAGGCCGTGGTGCGCGGCGATAGCGAGATCACGACCTCTTTTTGTTAGTCCTGGGTCCTTGAGTCTGAGTGGGTGCGCACTGCTTCGCCGCACAATTCAGCGAAATGGTACTGGACAAAGCGGGCGTACGATATTATTATGCATACATCCCGCAACAAATTACAATGGCAGGTGAGACATGAAACGCTCGCTCGCAATCCTACTTTCGCTTTTGTCATTCGCCGCGACTTCGGCGCGTGCGACGACTGAACAAACGAAACGCTTCAAAATCTACGCGAGCGACGATCCGATCTCCGCCAGGCCCTTCTCTGAATTATGTCCTTGGCCAGGGGCTGACGGAGAGCCGGTGTTGATGGTCTCGCTCGATGCATCCGTTCGCTTCTTCGATCCGCTGCCTGCGGGATCAATCGTTACGCAAATCGACACGCGCGTATCTCTCCTGCCCAGCCCGCAGTTTGCCGGTATAACGGCCGATGTCAGCCTCAATGCGACAGGATTCGCGCCAGTCTTCGACCCTGCAGCGGTCATCGGAACATTCGCGCCCCCAACGCAACAGACCGGCTGCCCCAATCCGTCATTCGGCTTCCCAGGCGGGGTCACGCAGTTCCTCTCGGTCAGCGTGCCGGGAATCCGCGACACAGCGGGGCTTTCCAAATACATGTACGTCTCACGAAGTCGGGAGAGCCGAATACTGACCAATTTGGCAACCCCATACTCAACATGATCCGCGTGGAGATGCCCGCGAACAATTTCGAAATCGAGTTCATCGAACTCACGCTTCATTACATCCCGCCGCCGCGCATTGAATTCGAGATCACGGCCGCGGCATCCGACGACGACCGCAAACTTCTCATCAGCAAACAACGAGAAGAAGGCCTGTACCCGTCGCAATATCAGCAGCGAATCGCGGGCAGCGACGCCGATCGCGACCACAGGATCGATATTCGCGCGACGGTCCGTGACGCCGATGGCGTCCGTTTGCCAGGCAAGAAAGTATTCTTGCGGATCGGCGACCCGCCCGATTCTGCGCCTTACGCCGCGAACTTCAAGAAGATCGGCGACAACACCGGAGGTGCGGCCTCACTGCGCGATACGGAGCTCATAGCGGACGGTACGGGCGAAATTCATACAGTTCTGACGGCGCCGCTCGCGAGCGCCGGCGACAATTACTGGGTGCAAGCATCTACGATTCCGGGCTTCGGTATCAGCCTCGGCTGCGACGATAAAAACGATTGCTTTCAAAGCGGCGTGCTTACTGCGTGGAAGCGCGTATATCTCGAGGCCGATCGCATGTTCCGCGTCGGGGCCGACATTGCCGAGAACACAGGCGCTGGCAGCACCCGCGTTCGTGTCACCAGCCGCGCCGGCCTAAACGCGGGCACTCGCGTTCTATTCGTTCATGCTCCCGACAGGTTTGCGAACGACGGAGTGTTCTACTCGGAAGTTCATGTGATCCAACAGATTCATGGCCGTCGGCGCCCGACCCTCGTGCTCGATTCACCCTTGCTTTATAGTTATTATGTGGAGACGTCGGCAGCCGATGCGGCGAATGATCACCTCGCCGATGCCGTCGGCGTCATTTCCGGCGTCCAGAATCCGGTCGACCGCGACCTCTACAACGTGAACTTGGATTACGTGCAGCCGCTCTTCAAAACGGCCTTTACCGATTACGTCTTTCTCGACTGCGCTACGATTCAAACCTGCGATCCGATACCTTACGTACCGCACTACGACAGCATTCCGTACGCATCCGTGTACGCTGGTTTGGCCCATAAGTGGGCTTTTACACGTGTTTTCGACAAGGAATTGCCCAACCATCAACATCTCCTCATCGGCTCCGCAACGCCTCCGGAGAACAACAGCATCATCCTCGGAAAGACGTCGATCGATGGATTCAACACACCCCCCTTCTCCTGGGTGTTCGACGCAACGATTCAATCGCAGGCTGGAGGTCTGAGCGCGGATTACTTCACATTTCTGGGCGAGTCGATCGCTCACGAATTGGCTCATCAATGGGACGTGAATCCGCCCATCAATTCGACGGGAGGCCACTGCGATCGTCAGTCGTGGGATAACGGCGGCGAATGTCTCATGAATGGAACGCCGACCTCCGACCGCGGCAACGGTCACGTTGCGTTTCATGATTACGCGGACGACAAGAGCGAATACAAGCGAATCCGACAGCAATCCGACCCTCTGCCGCAGAAATCGTCGCTGCAATAGAAAGGCGTACCTCATGTCGAAACGCGTTGTCCTCACGATCCTTTCGATGCTGCTACCCGTCCTGGGACATGCGGACCTATCGGTGCAGTTCACGCTGTCGCCAGCGCACACGTTGCCAGCCCTTCCCGTGAGCTTTCACGTTACCGTCACAAATTCCGATCCTGTCGCGCGCCCGCTTCCACCAGGTGCCATTCTCATCATGACCCCGGCGGCCGGCGAGCCCGCGTTCGCACTCGCGTACAACTCTTCCATCGCCGAGAACATCGCCGGCTGGACTGAAGGTGTGACGTCTGTTGGGCCTCACAGCCAGTACACGTTCGATATCCCTGTCGACGGCACTCTAGGCAATCCGTCGTGGTTTTACGATGCACGACTCAATCGTCCGGGCGATTACCGGCTGCAACTCGTGCTTTCGGACCTCCCCGGCGAGAAGCTTCGCAACATCAAACCAACCGCGCTCGCGTCCGTCCTCACGCCGAACTCCGTCGTCTCGAACGAGGCCATGCTCACCGTCGACACCCCTGTTGGGGAGGATGCAGCGGTCTGGCAACTCATTCAGGGTGAGACCCATCAACGCGCCGGTGCCGGCATCTGGCTGAACTCGGGAGATCTCATGCGGCGGATTTGGACCGCACATCGCGCCTCCACTTACGCGCAGTACATCGCCCTTCGCGTGCCGCTCGACAGCGTCGAACAGCAGATCAAAGCGATTCAGGACGTTCTCGCCGCCAGCCCGAATGGTCCCTTGGCCGACTGGCAGCAATTGCAGATCGGCGAGCTCGAACACCATCTGTACGGCGACGCGCACGGGCACGGACGGGACGCGGCGATCCTCGCGCAGCACGCGCAGCGCGCCGTCGCAGCTTACCGCGCCGTGATCAAGACGGCACATTCGACAAAGGCTCGTTCCGTCGCGCAGCAGAAGCTGGACGACATCCTGGACGAGTTGGGCGACGATGGAATCGACGTGAAGTAGACGCGTGTCTTCGACGCCCGCGCTCCCCACGCGCGTCGCGAAACCGGCGCGATGGAGTGATCGCCGCCTGCATAGGGGAGAATGTTGCATGGAGGTCACGTTCACTCCGCTCGCCAAGACCGCCGCCGCGAAGAACGACGAGACGCTGCTCGACGTGGCCCGCCGCGCCGGCGTCCCCCTCGGCAACTCCTGCGGCGGCATCGGCATCTGCTCGCGCTGCAAGGTGCGCGTCCTCGCCGGCGCGGAGAACCTCACGCCGCCGACGAGCGTCGAAGCGCGCTTCGCCGCCGCGCGCGGCTTTGCCGAGGACGAGCGGATGGCCTGTCAGGCCGTCGTCGGCGGCGACTGCGAAGTCACGACGTCGTATTGGTAGACTCGTGTGTGCCGAGCAGCGTTAACAACTTTGTGGCAGCCCGGCGGGGATAAAATCGCGCCATGCGTAAACGAGCTGTCGTTCTTGCCTTTCTGTCCATCGTGTGCCTTTTCGGTGGGTACCTGGCCGGCTGCGCCAGCGGCTCCGGCCAGCCGCACATGACCGCGGCGCTCGACGAGCTGCGCAGCGCGCGCTCGGAGCTCGATGCGGCCATGGCCGACAAGGGCGGTCACCGCGGCAAAGCCATCGCCCTGGTCGACGATGCCATCACCGAAGTCCGCGCCGGCATCGACTACGCCGCGTCGCATTGAGGAGCGAACGATGAAAACGCAACGAATCTTCGCCGCGCTTCTCCTCGCCGTCCTGCTCGCCGCCGGCTTCGCGGCCGGACGCGCGCACGCCGCGCAGCCGCACATGCAGGCGGCGCTCGCTCACCTCCGCAACGCGCGGAACGAGCTCGATGCCGCAGCGGCGGACAAGGGCGGCCACCGCGCCGCGGCGATCCGCCTCGTCGACGACGCCATCGGCCAAGTCGAGGCGGGCATCGCGTACGCGCAGGAGCATTGAGCCCCCCAATGGCCTTGAGTTTGACGTCGCTGTCACGCTAGGCTCGGAGCGCCGGCGTCCTCGCCGGCTGGCGCGCCGGCGTCCCGCCGGCGTTCATGAGAGGCGGCGAGGACGCCGCCTCGCCGGCCGCCGGGACG
>Ga0070717_10000571_pt1 | contig 23547 bp, 22 predicted proteins | sample LARL113metaG_FD_71366 | JGI IMG/M metagenome (GOLD analysis project Ga0070717, IMG submission 71366) | Corn, switchgrass and miscanthus rhizosphere microbial communities from Kellogg Biological Station, Michigan, USA - LAR L11-3 metaG | ecosystem: Host-associated > Plants > Roots > Rhizosphere ...
GAAGATACGGAAGCCCAAAGTCGTGTAGAGCACATCCGCCTCGACCCCGTCGAGCTCATTGTCCTTGACGCGCTCCGCCGGGTCCCAACCACCAGGGCGCGCATCGGCATAGGTTGCCTTGGTCAGAAACTCGGCCAGCTCTTCTAGGCTCTTGCCCGCACCGAGGCCAATTCCGATCGGATGCGGCGCATGGCCCTCATAAAGAAAATACGCGCCCTCCTTGCCGGGTAGGTCGACCGCCAGTCGCGGTGCCCGGTCCCGATATTTCTGGTCGACCCGGTTTGCCCACAAATCGGGGGGCTCGCTGACGTGGGAATCCGCAGAAATCAGCTTGTAATCGGCCATGTTGCCAACCTCCTCCCTAAAGACCAGTGGCTGTCTTTCGCGGGGACCGCGACGGCACCAAGGGTCCGATACCGGTTTCTTACATGAGTAACCAGCTTCGCGTCCAGGTTTGGAGCGGTTCGGCTCCTCAGCGATGCGGCTCTAACGACATAATCTCCTGTGGTTGCGGTTGCGCGAGATCGTCATCATGTGGTGACGGCGTCACCTTCACAAGGTGTGCGCTGAGCCTCGCGTTGACGTGGCTCAATGAGCAAGACTGCGGATTGACTTGGATCAACACGGACCTCGACTTTTTTTGGATATTTATTCCTTCGAGGATCGAAAGTGAACTCAGCGGAGCGAGTGGCGCAACTGATCAATACGGAGACGGGCCGGCAAGCGGCGAAAGGCGCGCCCATTTTGGAGGTGCCCGCCGGCACGGTCGAGGCGGTCCCCGTGCGCGCTCTCCTGCTCGGAGAGCGGCTGGACACTCGTGCGCTGGAACGCGACAAGCCTCTCGGTATCACTCCCCTAACCGTTGATATCCCCGGGGGTGGCGTCGCAGTACTTTTTCGCTATGGCGCAGTCGTCCTTTTCGGAAAGGCGACCGCTGCCATGGACAGTTTCACCGTTTCGCTGACATCCCTGGTCACCGGGGCGTTCCCGGTTCCAGAGCGGGATGATGTGCACCTGCTAGTCCGGCCGGATACCGACGAGCACGTCGATCTCGCCGGCAACATCCTGATCCGCGAGAAAACTACAGAGCGATTGCAGTTGGTCGCTGACAGCCTGGCCAAGAGCCTTGTTCTCTCTCACTACGAGACGAGGATCGCCGAAAATTTCGACCGCATTGAACCTTTAGCCGCAAGATTGCGGGAGAAGGGGCGTGCCGGAGGTCATAGCAGGGAGCTGCTGCGCCACGTCGGCGACGTGCTCTTGACGCAGCAAAAGATGGTCGGCCGGGTCGAAACCGGTGAGAAGCCCGAGCTCTTATGGGAGCACCCCGAACTCGAGCGCCTCTATATGCGGCTGGCGGAGGAATACGAGCTGCGCGAGCGGGAGCGGGCGCTCGATCGCAAGCTCGACGTCATCTCGCGGACCGTGGAAACCTTGCTCGGTCTGCTGCAGACTCGAAGCAGTTTGCGGGTCGAATGGTATATCGTGTTGCTGATCGTCGCAGAACTCCTGCTGAGCACTTATCCACTGCTCCTGCGCCACTGACGACGTCGGCGATGAGATCGTCATCGGATCAGCGCCCCGCGGAGGGGCAGGGGCCAACAACAGTTGCCGCGGCAGCCGCGGGCGAAATTAATACCGATCATGGAGGCCAATTGTCGGCCAACCATGATGATGATTGTCACCGGATGGGAGGACGTGGCATGCGGAGCTATCGCGTATGTATCATCGATGAAATTCCCGGCAATAGGAGGCTCTTTCGCCGCGGCCAGCACGCGATCGTCATTGCCGGTCGCCGGCGACGGCAAGATCGTGGGCGTCGTTTCGCGTTATGGTTTCAGCGGCAACGGAATGGATCGTCTCGACGAGGAGACCGGACTGTGGGAGCGGATTTGAGGGCTCATGCGCGAAGCTGGTTCTCGGAGCACTTTACCGGGGTCGGGGCATGAAATTCGCAGACCGCGCCGATGCGGGACGTCGTCTGGCCGCTCAGCTGGCGCACCTCAAGGAGCGGCAGCCGGTAATCTTGGCACTACCACGTGGCGGGGTTGCTGTCGGTTTCGAAATCGCCCAGGCGCTCGACGCGCCCCTCGATGTCGTGCTGGTACGCAAGATCGGGGTACCCTGGCAACCTGAGCTTGCCCTTGGCGCCGTCACCGATGGAGCGAAACCGGAGATCTTTATCGACCATGATCTGGCCACCGTCCTGGATATCCCGGAGAACTATGTGCAAGAGGAGACCGCACGCCAGCTGGAGGAAATTGAACGGCGCCGGAAGACCTATCGCGCAAATGGGCCAACCGTGCGGACCGTCGGACGCACCGCGATCGTCGTCGATGACGGCATCGCCACTGGCGCGACGATGCGGGTGGCGCTGCGGGCGGCGCGGCACCGTAAGCCAGCGCGTCTGGTTCTCGCCGTTCCAATCGCTTCGCCGGAGACGATCGAGGAATTCCGCAAGGAGGCCGACGAAGTCGTCTGCCTGGAGATGCCCCCCGCCCTCGGCGCGATTGGTCTTTACTATCGCGATTTCCATCAGATGAGCGACGCCGAGGTGACTGATTTGCTCACCCGCGCGCCTCGCGCTGGACTATGATGCCGCGGGCGCTCTAAGCGGAAAGCATCCCTGTGAAGGACCCGCAGAGAGCGGTTTCCAAAAGGAGGCAGCTCCGCCGGCAGTCTCAAAAATTGCCACGCTGAGCGTCAGGTGTCGCCCGCAGGGGGTTCGGCGCCTTGCTATCAAGGCGTATTGCGGCGTGGTGAGCGGCCGCGTTCTCGACCTCCTCCCGCCACTAGTGCCGTGTGCGCAAAACGCAGATCGTCACCCATAAGCAGCGCCGCGGTCGTCGAGGCGGCGCATCGCGCCGGTCTTTTATGCGAGGTCGCCACATTTACGTGGTTGATCTCCATCAAGGGTTAAATGATCGACATCACCGAGCGCATCGCTATCGCCGAGGACGAGATCGAGGAGGTCTTCCTTCGCGCCGGGGGGCCGGGCGGTCAAAATGTCAATAAAGTCGCGACAGCAGTCCAGCTCCGTTTCGACGCGGCACGCTCGCTAGGTCTCGACGAACGAATGCTAGCGCGATTACGCCTGATCGCCGGGCGGCGGATGACCGCCGAGGGCGTGCTCGTCATCATGGCGCGGCGTTTCCGTACGCAGGAACGCAATCGCCAGGACGCCTATGAGCGGTTGATTGCCCTCCTTCGCCACGCAGCTCTACCCGGCAAGCGGCGCGTGCCGACGCGCCCGACGCCGGCATCTCGCGAACGCCGCCGCGAGGCAAAGCTCGCCCGCGGTCGTGTAAAGCACCTGCGTCGACCGATCGGACAGCCCCCGGAATGAACTGCCGCAAAAGCTGTTGATACGTAATTCCCTGAGAGGACAAAACCGGATTTTTCGCCGTCCGGATCCCGTTGTCGCAAGATTTCCCTGGATCTGCCACTGGGCTTGAACCGAGATCGTCGACTAGTGACCGCGGTGTGTGGGTGCAGGTTTCGAAGAGATTGTGCATATTCTGGGATAACTGCGGGAACGTTGCTTTGGAGGACACGAACCCTTGGCCACCACCGAACCATCGGTAAATTATCGCGAGCAGGCCCAGGGTGGGAGTAGTCCAGCGGCTGCCGAACCCGGACGCCCGCTGCCCCCCGCCCTGCTCTACCGGCATTGCAATCCGGCCGAGTTACCGTTCGCACTGGTCAATGAGCTTGCGGATCTGTCGGGACCGATTGGGCAGGATCGTGCGGTCGAGGCAGTGGAGTTTGCCGTCGCGATGCGGCGCAAGGGCTACAACATCTATGCTCTCGGCGCCAGCGGCACCGGCAAGCACACGCTCGTCGAAGATTTGTTGCGGCGCCGAGCCGCCGGGGCACCAACACCGCCCGACTGGTGCTATGTCAACAACTTCGTGGAACCGCAGAAGCCCCGGCGACTGCAGTTGCCGCCCGGGCGCGGAGCTCGCCTGCGCGAAGGAATGAGACGGCTCGTCGAGGAATTACGCCTCGCTCTGCCGGCCGCCTTCGAACGTGACGAGTATCGCGCGCGGCTCGATGTTATCGAACAACGGTTCAAGCAACGAAACGAGCAGGCCTTCGGCGAGCTGCAGCGCCGCGCAGAGCAAAAAGACATTGCGATGCTGCGCACCCCAATGGGATTGGCGCTGGGACCTCGGCGCGACGGAAAGGTCTTGGGCCCGGACATATTTGAGGCTCTGCCCGAGGCCGAGCGTCAGCGCATCCAGCACGATCTGGCCGACGTGCAAGGCGAGCTCGAGGCGGTCATGCAGAAGGTTCCGCAGTGGGAGCGCGAGCATCGCGAGGCGGTGCGCCAGCTCAACCGCGAGACGACTGGCGCCGCAATCGCGCTGATGATGAACGAACTGCGTTCCGGCTACCGCGACCTGCCCGATGTAGCGGAATATCTCGACGCGGTCGAGCGCGACGTCAAAGAGAACGCCGATGATTTTCTACCCCAAGCGCAGCCGCCTCAAGGGGTGCCGAACCCGGCCCCGGGCGAAGAAGCGATCAGTGAGACCCGTTTTCGCCGCTATCGGATCAATGTCGTCGTGGACAATAGCGGCCTGCACGGCGCACCGGTCATCTATGAGGACAACCCGACCCATCAGACCCTGGTCGGCCGGGTCGAGCATCTCGCCCGTTTCGGCGCCCTCGTCACCGATTTCGGCCTATTGACGCCCGGCGCGTTGCATTGCGCCAATGGCGGCTATCTGCTGCTCGACGCGCAACGCCTGCTGACGGGGAATTTCGGCTGGGCTTCCTTGAAACGGGCCCTCAATGCGGGTGAGATCCGCATCGAGACATTGGAGCAGTTGCTGAGCATGGCGAGCACAGTCTCACTGCAGCCCGAACCGATCCCGCTCGACGTCAAGATCGTGCTGCTCGGCCCGCCGCAGCTCTACTACGTGCTGAGCGCAGCCGATGATGATTTCAAAGAGCTGTTCAAGATCGCGGCTGATTTCGACGACCGTGTCGAGCGCACGCCGGAAACGACGTTGCTGTACGCTCGCTTCATCGCCGGAGTGGCGCGTCGCGAAAAGCTGCTCCCCTTTGACCGGAGTGCGGCAGCGCGCGTCATCGAACAGGCGTCGCGGAATGTCAGCGACGCTGACCGGCTGTCGACCGGACTGCGACGGCTCGTCGATCTAATGCAGGAAGCCGACCAGCTGGCCACCAGCGCCGGGAAGGACGTGGTTACCGCGGCGGAAGTGCAACGGGCGATCGACTCCCAGTTCCGCCGTGGCGACCGGGTCTACCGCCGCTTGCAGGAGGAGATCGGCCGCAGGACAATCCGCGTCGAGACCGACGGCGAGGTCATCGGCCAAGTGAACGGTCTTTCGGTGATCACGCTCGGGGGTCTGACCTTTGGCAGCCCCAGCCGCATCACCGCCCAGATCAGGTTGGGCCGCGGTGAGGTCGTCGATATCGAGCGTGAGGTCGAGCTCGGCGGGCCGCTGCATTCGAAGGGGGTGTTGATCCTGGGCGGCTTTCTGGGCGGCCGCTTTGGCAAGACGCGTTCGCTCTCGCTCAACGCCAGTCTCGTATTCGAGCAATCCTACGGCGGTGTCGACGGCGACAGCGCCTCGGCCGCCGAACTCTTCGCGTTGCTGTCGGCGCTCGCCGAGGCGCCTATCAACCAGTCCCTCGCCGTCACCGGCTCGATCGATCAGCATGGTCGGATCCAAGCGATCGGCGGGGTCAATGAGAAGATCGAAGGGTTCTTCGATGCATGCCGAATCAGTGGCTTCACCGGGCGCCAAGGCGTGATCATTCCCGGCAGTAACGTCAAGCACCTGATGCTGCGCCAGGACGTCGTCGCCGCAGCAGCGGAGGAGAGGTTTCGCATATTCTCGATCGAGACCGTCGATCAAGGCTTGGCTCTCCTTACTGATCTTCCCGCAGGGGAAGCAGATGGCGAAGGCAAATATCCGGCCGGCACGCTCAATCACCGGATCGCCGCGCGGCTCGACGCTTTTGCCGTCAAAGCAGCCGAGCTGGCACGGAGCGCCTCTCCTTCGGATGTCCGTACATGACGCAGGTCATCAAGCGGGTCGTCGTTCCGCTCGACGCCGCATCAGAAACCCGGACGGCGATCGACACCGCAGCACGCCTGGCAGCGCGGTGGCAGGTTCCGATGCGCGGGGTTTTTGTGGAAGACGAGGAGCTCGTCGGCCTCGCGAGGTTGCCCTTCGCTTGTCAGGTTACGCTAGCCACCGGGCGCGAGCCGTTGACCAAAGAGCATGTCGACGACCACTTCCGCGCGTCTGCCGAAAGGGCGCAGCGAGAGCTCGCGGCGGCGGCGGCCCATCACGGCGTGGATTGGTCGTTCGAGGTGGTGCACGGGCCGTTCGCCGCCAATGCGCTCGGCGGTGCCGAGCGCGACTTTGTTGTCGCCGGAGCGGCGACCCGGCCGATCGGCCATTTTCGGGTCCCGTCGCGCTGGTGGTCTTTGATGGCAATAATCGCGCGCCCTTTCCTGCTGGCTAAACGTGAGTGGGAAACCGGCGGATCTGTTTTGACCGTGCTGCGCAATCGTGGTCCGGAGTCGGCGCGGGTACTCGACATCTCTGCGCACATGGCCGGCTTCTGCAGCGGCAGATTAACCGTAGTGGGTCCCCCTGATCCTGCCGGATCGGATGACTTCGGGGCCTGGGTTTCAGGGCTCCTTGCAGGGCATTCGCTAACCCTTCGAACTGAGCCGGCGGCGACCGAGCCGTCTGCCCTGAGACGGAGAATCAGTGAGTTGGATTGCCGGCTTTTAGTCCTCGAGGGCAATCCCGACGAGGCCCAGCCTGACGATCTTCGCGAACGCTTCGCGCACTTGGCGTGCGACCTGCTCGTCGTACGCTAACGTCCCACGGAATTGAGCACCGCCCCCAGTCGCCCGCATTGCTTGCCGGTCTTACGGCTGATGAAGCGGTGGCGCGGCTGCAGCAGGAGGGACCGAACAAGCTGTCAATCTTTCGCGCAACCAGGGCGTGACAATCTTTGTCACGACGCATTTCATGAATGAGGCCGAGCGCTACGACCGTATCGGATACTTGATACTGGGCCTAAGGAGTGCGTCTTGTTGAACGAAGAGGCGTGAGTTTCAACGCTGCCACACCACCAATCAGCACCCTCCACGGCCAACACGCCCATCGCGCTCGAATCTCCTTGCCAGGCAAGCCAGCATACCCAATCGTGACCTCATCCCCGGCCACAGGCTTGGGAATTCGGGGAAGTCGGTTCGGTTCGCTCGGGCGCCGCCTGCAGCGTCAGGCAATTCCCTCCACTTGCAGGAGAAAGTTCCATGAGAATAAGCCTGTTTCACCAGATTCAAGTCCCGAAGCCTTGGACGCCATCCAGTGAATCGCAACGCATCCATGAAGCCCTGGAGCAGATTCCCTACGCCGAACAGCAGGGCTTTGCGGCCGTGTGGTTTTCGGAGCATCACTTCCGACCCGTGTGGTCGCACAATAGCGCCCCGGACCTCACCCTCGCGGCGGTCAGTCAACGCACCAGCCGCATCCGCCTCGGCATTGGCGTGGTCCTGGCGCCGATCCACCACCCGCTGCACGTCGCTGCACGCATGGCGACGCTCGATATCTTGAGCCATGGGCGCGTGGACGTCGGCCTAGGCCGGACCGGTTATCCCTACCAGCTTACCCCCTATGGGACGGACCTGCGCGACACACGCGGGATGTGGCAGGAATTCGCCGACGTGCTGCCGCGCATCTGGACCCAGGAGGAGATCTCCTACGACGGAACGTACTACCAGATCCCGCGCCGGGAGGTCCTTCCGAAGCCTGTGCAACGCCCCCATCCCCCGCTGTGGTCAGCATGCGGTAGCGACGAGACGGCGCGCCTGACGGGCAGCCAGGGAATGGGAGGTCTGTTCGGCAGCGAAGGGGGCCCGGACCGGGTCCAACAGCTAATGGCGCTCTATCACGAGACACTGCGGAAGGCACCCGGCAACGGGGCCGGGCCTTCCCCGCGCGCCGCGCTGATGACTGCGGGCTATTGTCATGAGGATCCGCGGGTCGTGGCCGAGCGCGGCACCGAACTGGTAAGCTGGTATCTCGAGCAGCAACGCGAGCGCGCCCGCCTGGTATGGCGCGACTATGATCCGGCCACCGTGCCAGCGGATTACCAGGGTTATTATGCGCGCGATCAACGCCTCGCCAGTGGGCCGCATCCAGGGGAGCCAACGCCGCAGGATGTGCGTGAGGAAGGCACGAAGTTCTGCGTCGGCACGCCGGCGGATTGCATCCGATTTCTCGAACTTTACGAAGCCCTCGGTATCGAGGAAGTAATTTTACTGTGTGCCGTCGGGCCGGCGCAGCACCACGAGGTGCTCCATACCATTCGCCTCTTTGGTGAGCAGGTGATCCCGCCCTTCCAAACCAGGGAACCGCGTGCCGCAGTAGCGCAAGCAACAGCGTAATCTGCCCGTGCCACTGAGGCGATAACTACCCGGTTTGGGAATGGGGCCCTGTACCCGGATGAGACGATCTTGCAGGACACGCTGCGTCTAGAGGCGGAACCGGTGTGATCCGATGACGGAAGGCACCGCAGCTCTATCCGTGTCCTGGTGGCATGGCCTACCGACTTGCCCGATATTTGCGGACGATCCCGCGGTCTTGCTGGTTAAAAAGAGGCTTGCCGACAGCTGATTGATGCAGATCATCTCGGGTGGGCAGGAGTGTCATCATTCCGCCCGGGTAGGCTGCAACCTGCGGCACGTGTAATCTTTCGCAAGTACGCGAAGAGTACCCTCCGTCGCAGCCTTCTCGCCCGGATTAGCCCCAGCTGGCAAACCCGATGTCAGCATTTCCGGAACAAGACGGGAACCGCCAAAGATGAATAGTTATGGTATACTAGGTACACGACCCTTCTTGCCGAGCTCGCCGGCCCTCTCCCTGAGGGAAGCGTGTGAAGAAGTTGGCCGGGATGACGGCGGTCGGCGTTGTCCCGATTGCTCCTTGAGAAAGCTGTGCGAGGACGAATCACGCTGGCTGGTCGAACACGCTCGGAACTGCCGACGCCGCGTAAATCGATCTAGATCGGCGCTATACGATTGCATGGCTCGTCCACTCGACAGCGCCTTGCCGCAATGCTTGTTGATCAGTCTAGAGACCCAGAGAAAAGCGATGGCCGAATAGGGCAAGCCCAGATGGTATATTCCGTGTCGATTGCCCCGTCAGCTGGGATCAGGACTTGCCGGTGCGATCTGGCCAATGATCAGCACGGCTACCTGCGGCGCACCACGCGTTATTCTCACTCTCCGATTAATACGAGATACACTCCCGCTACGGTGAAGCCAAGTACAGCGAGCGCGACAAGCAGGCTCGCTGGCCGAAGAGCGGCGCGAAAGCCGCCAAACCCAATGGCATAGGCTCCTTTGGCGAGATTGTTGGCGGATGCGGCGATCAACACAGCCGCCGCTGCGGCCGATGGGGCATACCCGGCGCGCCACCCTGAGCCAAGTTCAGCACAAAGGGGTCGATGTCGGCCGCCCCGACCAGTGCTGCGAGGGCGAAGATACCGGTCTCACCGAAAACCGACTTGACCCAGGCGGTTAACAGCGATACGCTGAAAAACAGCGTGGCGAAGATGAGCGCCGTTGTCGGCTGCAGCGGGTTGACGGCAGGGATCGCCAGGTCGCCGGCAGAGTCGGGCTGGACCCTCTTCCACTCCCACCATGAAATAGCAGCTCCAGCAATAAAGAGAACGACCAAGGCTGGCGCCAGCACCATCGTCAGCGGCGGACTAAAGAATACGACCACTGCTGCTATCCGTAGATACATGATGGTGGTGGCGGCAATGATGCCGGCCGATAACTCGGGACGGCGGCTGGTGGCTTCCTTTTGTCGCTTGGCAAGAACGACCCTGGTCGCGGTCGACGAGTAGGCACCGCCCAACAGCGCGGGAAGCAGTGCGCCGGCCTTTGTCGGACGATAGCGCTGGACGAGGTAGGTCAAGTAGGAAAGGCCGGAGATAACGACCACCGCAACCCAGATGCGAAAGGGGGTCACCGGCGAGATTGCGAGCAATCGGGTGTCGGGGAGGAGTGGGAGAACGATGCCGACGAGAATGAGGAACTTCCCGGCCGTCGGGATCTCGTCCTGCGGTATTAGGCGCACAAAGCCGTGCATCTGCTCACGCGTCCCGATGAGCAGAACCGCTGCAACGGTGACGCCGACGGCGACCCAAGCCGGTTGTGTCAGAGCTATTGGCCCGAGGGCATAAACCAGGAGATTCGCTGTCGGCACCACCAGGGTCCTGGCCGACCCCACTTCCAGCGGCTGCTCACGCCAGAGAAAGGCGAATAACCACCCGCCAATCGCCAGTAGGCCGGCACCAAATGCCACAAGCCTATGCGGTTCGAGCAGATAAAGCATTGCTCCGGCGAGCCCGACCAGCGGGAATGTCCGGATGCCGCCAGGGATCGTCGGTTCGTCGCGCTTGTAGGTTTCCTCGAAGGCGAGCCCGAGGAAAAGGGCCAGAGCGAGCAGCAGGGCCAGCCGCTCGGCCAATTCGATCGGCGGCATGGTCTTTTGTATCATGCCCTTACAGCCTGGCGCGACAGCCGATGATCCGGAGGTGGTGGGCCCTGACTAAGCCGTGGTAGGTTCGCCGAGTACCCGTCGAGGAGATCGAAAATGCAGCAGGGGCGAGGCGGCATGGGGAGCCACAAACACGGCGTCTCCGGCCATGCTTCGCAGAGCCCGCGCCTACGGCTGATGAAAAAGCTCGCCGCCGAGCGGGGCGAGTATCAGGGCCGTTCTGCACGGCACGGGAAGCCACTCGAATTCGCGACCGTGCAAGATGCCCTGAGGGCCAAGCGCAAAACCGCGACTCGCCTGCGTCACCCGCTCGTATCGAAGCCCTGAAAGACGTGGGGAATGCGACGGATGTCGGCTAACAACTCGCGCTGAAGCCCAGCGGCGGTTCCTACCAGAAAGTTCAGCTCGATCGAATCGGCAAGGCCGCCATAGCGCGCCTCGATCGCCTTTGTGACCTCACCGAACGTGCCGCAAGCGGCGAAGATGCGCACGACGTCATCGGAGACCTCTGCCGGCATCTCGTTCCAGCGGCCGGCTATCGACATGGCGTGCAGTTTCAGTCCCAGCTCTTCGAGCCCGTGCAGAGCAAGGATCGGCGTATAGGTACGCGTTGAGCCGTAAAGCGCGACCCGCCGGCGTACCCAGTCCATCCCGGCGGCGACGGTGTTCGCATCGGGTCCGGTCACCACGAACCCGCCGCCGAAGATCTCGAAATTGGCCCGGTTTCGCCCGCTGCGCTGCATTCCCTCCGCGATCCGTGGCAGCGCGACTGCTTCAAGATAACGGCGCGAACACAACGGATGGAGGCGCACCCCGTCACAAACCTCGCCAGCCACCCGCAACATTGCTTCGCCGACGGCGGCGATCGTAACCGGCACCATCGGGAGCCCACTCGGCTCCGGCGAGAAGTCAGGGGTCATCAACGTCAGCTTGTAGTGCTCGCCCCGGTAATCGAGCTTTCCGCCAGTCTCCCAGCAGCGCCAGATTGCGCGGAGCGCCAGGATGTAATCGCGCAGCCGCGGCGCCGGCGCGCTCCACGGGATTCCAAAGCGGCGCTCGTTGTGGCCTTTGACCTGGCTGCCCAGCCCCAACACGAACCGCCCGTTCGAGTTCGCCTGAAGATCCCAGGCCTGACTCGCCATGACCGTCGGGCTGCGCGGGAACGCCACGGCTATTGAGGGCGTCAGCTCGATGCGGTCGGTTGCGAGAGCAGCAAACGCAAGCGGCGCGAACACGTCATGTCCGAGTTCGACAGTCATCAGCGCGTCGAAACCGGCGGCCTCAGCCGTTGCACCAAACGGCCCCGCATCGCGCCACTGCCTCATTGGCAGCATCGTGAAGACGCGCATCCGATCCACTCCTCGCCATTACTCAGCGAGCATGGCCGGGACGCTCCCGTTGCGGCAAGCGGTATCGTCTCCCTTCGCTCTTGACCGTAGCGTGGAGCGGAGGTGATCTCAAGCAGCGAATAGACGCCGCCGCGTTGCACCTTTTCGCCAAGCGGGGGGCCCAACGCCACACCGGTGCCGACGATTGCCGAGCGCGCTGGCGTCGCGGTCGGCTCGCTTTATCGGTGCTACGCAATATCGAAGCGCCGCTCGAGGGCTGGTACGACACGGGAGACATTGTCACCGTCGATGCCGACGGGTTCGTGGCGATCATCGGCCGCGCCAAAAGGTTCCCTAGGGTCGGCGGCGAAATGGTGTCGCTCGCCGCCGTCGAGCGGATCGCCGAGACGGCCGTTCCGGAGACCCGGCACGCAGTCGTCGCCCTGCCCGATCCGCGCCGGGGCGAAAGCTGATTCTGGTGACTGGGGCGCATGATTTTGACCGGAACCGCCTCTTGGAGGCAGCGCACCAACTGGGCCTGCCGGCGATCACTGTGCCGCGCGAGGTTATGGAAACCTTACACTTGCCTCTTCTCGGCACCGGCAAAACCGATTATGCCGCCGTAACACGGCTCGCGGAACAGGCAATGGCGGCTCCGCCTCGGGAAATCACGCCGGTGGAACCTGCATCGCTTGTACGCGGCTGAAAATCGGGGGACGGCGATGCATTGGCTGTGGGTCATCATCATCGGGTTTCTGGCCGGCGCGATCGCCAAAATCTTCATCGCCGGACCCGGCGGGTTTATCGTTACGACCCTCCTCGGGATTGTCGGTGCGATCTTTGCGAGTTGGCTCGGTCAGCAGATTGGCTGGTACAGCTCGGGCCAAAGCGCGGGATTTATCGGCGCAATCGTCGGAGCGGTGCTGGTTCTGGCGATCTATCGCGCCGTCGTCGGCCCGCCGCCCTGACCAAGCATCGGGCCGCTGGCCAACACTCGCTGTTCGGCGAACACCGCTCAAACGACCAATCGGTCGTTTGTTCGCACCTGCGAAATGCGGTAATGCTTCCAACGAATGACTATATCTCTGGCGGCGGCTGCTCCCCCGAGGCGCAGTCGCCGTTTCGTCCTTAGCCGCTGCACAGAACACCTTGGCTCTCACCTCCGTACCCCCCTCCGCACCCGACATTACCCCGGTTACAATCGAAGAGGAGATGAGGCGCTCCTACCTCGATTACGCGATGAGCGTGATCGTGGCGCGCGCGCTCCCCGATGTCCGCGACGGGCTGAAACCCGTCCACCGCCGCATCCTCTATTCGATGAAGGTGAACGGCAACGAGTGGAACCGCGGCTACCGCAAATCGGCCCGCATCGTCGGCGACGTGATCGGCAAATACCACCCGCATGGCGAGCTCGCGATCTACGACGCGATGGTGCGGATGGCGCAGGATTTCGCGATGCGCCTGCCATTGATCGACGGCCAGGGAAATTTCGGCTCGATGGATGGCGACCCGCCGGCGGCCTACCGGTACACCGAGGCGCGGCTAGCCCGGGTCGCCGACACCCTGCTCGACGATCTCGACAAGGACACGGTCGAGTTCCAACCGAATTACGACGACACCGAGCAAGAGCCGAAGGTCCTACCGGCCGGCTTTCCGAACCTGCTGGTCAATGGCGGCAGCGGGATCGCCGTCGGCATGGCGACCAACATCCCGCCGCACAACCTCGGCGAGGTGATCGACGCCTGCTGTGCCTATCTCGACAACCCCGCGATCACCATCGACGAGCTGATGCAATATGTCCCGGCACCGGATTTTCCGACCGGCGGGATCATCATGGGACGCGCCGGCACGCACGCCGCCTACCGGACCGGACGCGGCGCCGTCGTCATCCGCGGGAAAACCCACGTCGAGGAGATACGCAAAGACCGCGAGGCGATTGTCTTTACCGAGCTTCCCTATCAGGTCAACAAGGCGAAGCTGGTCGAGCGCATCGCCGAAACCGTCCGCGAGAAGCTGATCGAGGGCATCTCCGATCTGCGCGACGAGAGCGACCGCGACGGCCTGCGCGTTGTCGTCGAATTGAAACGCGATGCCGAACCCGACATCGTCCTGAACCAGCTCCACCGCCACACCGCGCTGCAGACGAGCTTTGGCGTCAACATGCTGGCGCTGAACGGTGGCCGGCCCGAGCAGTTGACCTTGCGCGAGATCATCGCCGCGTTCATCGCCTTCCGCGAGGAGGTGATCACCCGGCGCACGAGCCATCTTCTCGGCAAAGCGCGGGAACGGGCTCATGTCCTGCTCGGCCTCTCGGTCGCGGTCGCCAATCTCGACGAGGTCATCGCGCTGATACGCAACGCGGCCGATCCGGCGACCGCGCGGGCTGGCCTCGTCGGCCGCGCTTGGCCGGCTGCCGATGTTGCTCCGCTGGTGGCGCTCGTCGGCGAGCCTGGCCGCGGGGTCGCCGAGGACGGCACCTACCGGCTTTCGGAAGACCAGGCACGTGCGATCCTCGATCTGCGCCTGCAGCGCCTGACCGGGCTGGAGCGCGACAAGATCGCCGAGGAATTGCGCGGGCTGATCACCGAGATCGCCGGTTATCTCGAGATCCTTCGCTCGCGGGCACGGCTGATCGAGGTGCTGCGCGGCGAGCTTCTCGCCATCAAAGAGCGGTTTGCCACGCCGCGGCGGACCGCGATCGAGGATGTTGAGTTCGAGGCCGACATCGAGGCGCTGATCCAGCGCGAGGCGATGGTCGTGACCGTCAGCCACGCCGGCTATATCAAGCGGGTACCGCTCTCGACCTATCGCGCACAGCGCCGCGGCGGGCGCGGCCGTGCCGGCATGGCGATCCGTGAAGAAGATTTCCTGAGCGAGGTCTTCGTCGCCTCGACCCATACCCCGGTGCTGTTCTTTACCTCGTCGGGCCGGGTGTACAAGCTCAAGGTCTACCGCCTGCCGCTCGGTACCCCGCAGGCGCGCGGCCGACCGATGGTCAATCTATTGCCCAATCTCGCGCCAGGCGAGACGATCTCGACGGTGATGCCGCTGCCCGAGGACGAAGTCGGTTGGGAAGATCTGACCGTAATGTTCGCGACCGCAAACGGCTATGTCCGGCGGAACGCGTTGAGCGATTTCGGCGATGTCCGCGCCAACGGTAAGATCGCCATGAAATTCGAGGGCGAGGATGCCGATGACCGGCTGATCGCCGTCGCCATCTGCACCGATGCCAACGACGTTCTCCTCGCCACCCGCAACGGCAAGGCGATCCGCTTTTCTATCAACGACAAGAGCGTGCGCGTCTTCTCCGGCCGAAGTTCGGTCGGGGTCCGCGGCATCCGGCTGCTCGGCAACGACCAAGTGATCTCGATGTCGATCCTGCGGCACGAGGAGATCGCGCCGGATGTGCGCAACGCCTACCTGAGCCTTGCCGCGAAGCGGCGACGGCAGATGGGTGAGGAGAGTGAGGCCGCCGCCGAGGTACCGCTCGAATCCGAGGAGCCCAACGGCGAGAACGGCGGCGAAGAAGGCGCAATTTCGGAAGATATGTTCGCCGATCTCGCGCAGCGCGAGGAGTTCGTGCTGAGCGTCACCGAGAAAGGCTACGGGGTCAGGACCTCGGCCTATGACTACCGGATCACCGGGCGCGGCGGACAGGGTATCGACAATATGGACCTGAGCCGCCGCAGCGATGCGATCGTCGCGGTCTTCCCGGTCGGGCACAATGATCAGGTCATGCTGGTGACCGATGGCGGGATGGTCATCCGCTGCCCGGTGCACGACATCCGCATCGCTCGCCGGCGCAGCCAGGGCGTGGTGATCTTCAAGGTCGGCGAAGGCGAGCGGGTGGTCTCGGTGGCGCGGCTCCCAGAGGAGTCGGAGGAGAATGGGGAGCCTGCCTCCGACCCGCCCGATGATCTGCCGGATAATCAACAAGCCGACGAGGGGGATACATGACCCAGCCGCGCATCGGTATCTATCCCGGCACCTTCGACCCGATCACCAACGGCCACACGGACATTATTCGCCGGGCGGCGCGAGTCGTCGACCGGCTGGTCATCGGCGTTGCCCGAAACGACGGCAAGGGCCCGCTCTTCGCGACCGACGAACGCGTGGAGATTGTTCGCGACGAGGTCGCCCATCTCGACAACGGCGACGCCGAGCGCATCGAAGTGCGCGCCTTTGACAAGCTGTTGATGAACTTCGCCCAGTCAGTCGGCGCCAAGGTGATCATCCGCGGCCTGCGAGCGGTCTCGGATTTCGAATACGAGTTCCAAATGGCCGGCATGAACGCGCGGCTGAACCCCGAGATCGAGACCGTCTTCCTGATGGCCTCGGACCGCTTCCAGTTCATTTCCTCGCGCTTCGTCAAGGAAATCGGCGCCTTGGGCGGCGACGTCTCGCATTTTGTCAGCCCGCGAGTGGCGGCGCGGCTGATGGACCGCTTTACCAACGGGCGCGGCAAACCGCGCCGCCGTGCCGCCGCAGCCGATTAGCCAGCAATCCCGCCGGCCGGCTGCGCGCTTTTGGTTGCGACGTTGAGCGTTACGCTATAACGTTTTCCAAGCGTTCCGAGGAGGCTGGCCATGACGCCTCGGCAAGTCGCAACCGCGCTGGCGCGCGCGCAACGAATCTGCGCCTCTCGCCGCGCGCGACTGACGCCCGTTCGACGGCGAGTGCTGGAGCTGATCCTGCAATCCGACCAGCCGACCGGCGCCTATGCCCTGCTCGCAGAGCTGCAGCGCGGGCGGGGCAAACTCGGGCCGCCGACTGTCTATCGCGCGCTCGAATTTCTGCTGACACATAAACTGATCCACAAGATCGAGACGTCGAGCGCGTTTATTGCCTGCGGCGATATCGAGCATCCCCATGAGAGCCAGTTCATGATTTGCGAAGACTGCGGCGCGACCGAGGAGATCCGGGACGATGCGATCGTGCAGAGCCTGCGCCGGCTTGGCGAAGGGCGGGGTTTTGCCGTGGAGCGACAGGTCATCGAGGCACGCGGGCTCTGCCCCGCCTGCCGAACCGCACATCAATAAGCGTGAGGGCGCGGCAAATTCTCGGCCGTCTCCAAGTCGTTTTCGAGCGTGGTCTCATCGAGCAAAGCGCCGCCGAGCGGCTGGTGAGAGCGCTGGTTCCCGCAGGCCTTCTCTGGCTCGCAATTTGGTGGGCACTGTCGTGAGCGTCTCCTTTGACGGCGCCATCGTTTTCCGCAACGTCACGCTGGCATATGACCGTTATCCCGCGGTCCAACATATGAGCGGTTCGTTTGCGCGTGGCTCCCTGACGGCGATCGTCGGCCCCAACGGATCGGGGAAGAGCACTCTCTTGAAGGGGATGCTGGGTCTGCTGCGGCCGGTCGAAGGCCTGATCGAGCATCAGGATATCAGCCGCAGCGGGATCGCCTACCTGCCGCAACAGACGGAAATCGAAAGGCACTTCCCGATTTCGGTCATCGACACAGTGCTGCTTGGCCTTTGGCGCCAGATTGGCTGGGCGAGAGCGGCAACCGGGCAGTGTCGCGAAGCGGCGCAACAGGCGATTGCTGCGGTCGGTCTGGCAGGGCTCGAGCGTCGGCGGGTCGAGACGCTTTCCGCCGGGCAGTTCCAGCGCGTCCTTTTCGCCCGGCTGATGGCGCAAGATGCCAAGCTGATTCTGCTCGATGAACCGTTCAGCGCAGTGGATTGGCGTACCAGTGACCAGCTTCTCCGCTTGATCGCGAGTTGGCATCAGGAGGGCCGAACCGTCGCCGCTGTCCTCCATGATCTCGATCAGGTCCGGGCGTACTTCCCCGACTCGCTGCTGCTTTCCCGCGAGTGTGTCGCTTGGGGACCAACGCAGGAAGTCCTGGTGCCGCACAATCTCCGCCGCGCGCGCCAAATGTTGGAATCGTGGTCCACGGAGGCCGAGGATGACCGGCGCGTGGCCGCTCTGAGCGGCGCCCCTCACCTCGACCCTCTCCCCGCGAGCGGGGAGAAGGAGGGACCCGTATAGCGGCGATGTGCGAGGCGGTAACCGGTTTGGTCGATGACACCTTACGAGTTTGCGCTCAACCCGTTTGTTGAGTTCGGGTTTATGCGCCGCGGTTTGGTGGGCTGTCTGGCGATCGCCCTGGGCTGCGGGCCGATTGGTACGATATTGGTGATCCGGCGGATGAGCCTGATGGGTGACGCGCTGTCCCACGCCGTGCTGCCGGGCGCTGCGCTCGGCTTCATCTTCGCGGGTTTGTGGCTGCCGGCGATGACCTTAGGCGGGGTCGCCGCCGGCTTGGCCGTGGCATTGTTGTCCGGGCTGGTGACCCGACTTACTCCGTTGCGAGAGGATGCGAGCTTCGCCGCCTTTTACTTGATCTCGCTCGCTCTCGGTGTGCTCCTGGTGTCGACCCATGGCAGCAATGTCGATCTGCTGCACCTGTTGTTCGGCTCCATCCTCGCGATCGACGATACCGCCCTCATTCTGATCGGCATCATAGCGACCTTGACCCTGCTGGGCCTCGCCGTCATCTACCGCCCTCTTGTTGTCGACTGCTTCGATCCGGGCTTTTTGCGCGCCGTCGGCGGCCGGGGCGGACTGGTCCACACGCTGTTTCTCGCGCTGGTTGTCTTCAACCTTGTCGCCGCGTTCCAGGCGCTCGGCACTCTGATGGCGGTCGGGCTGATGATGCTGCCCGCCGCAGCCGCGCGGTTCTGGGTTCGCGATCTGTGGTCTCTGAGCGCGATGAGCAGCGTTGTGGCCCTTGCCTCGGGGTTTTTCGGCCTGCTCCTCTCCTATCATCTGGACGTGCCCTCCGGGCCGGCGATCGTCCTGGTCGCCGGGCTCGCTTATCTCGCCTCGGTCCTCGTCGGCCCGCGCGATAGTTTACGCGTTCTCTACCTCCGGCGCGCCCCTCGCGAGGCGTGAGCACGCCCTATGGACGGGCGTCTTTGAGCAGCGAGTCCACGAGCGCGCCCGCGGCATCCCAGTCGTAGGTGCGGTAGCCGTGGCTGCAGCCGACATACCGGGCACCGGCATAGAACATCTCGTAATGGGTGTGGCGCGAATTGAATTCGGAGCCGATGGCGTCCCAGGCGAGCTTTAAGAATTTGACCCGGTCGCGCGGCGTGGCGGCCGGTGATCGCTGGGTCTTGCCGATAATCGCGGCGAACTCAGGGTCGGCCCAGTCTCGCGCAGACGAAGGCAGCATGATCAGCGCTCCGCCCGCGAGGCTGCGGATCTTGTCGACAATCCGGGGGTAGAGTTCCTGGGTCAGGACCTGGGCCGCGTACATAAGATGCTTGTTTGGGACATAGGCGCCGTTTTGCATATGGCCGACCGCCTCCATGCCACACACCATTCCCTCGACCATCGCCGCCTGGGCGGCGATCCAGCCGAGCTCTTCGCGGATTTGGGGCATGTTTGCGGTGCCAATGGTTTCGGCGAGACGGCGCGCCACCCCGGCGAGCAGTTTGAGCTTCACGCTGAGGCGAATTTGCGCCTGATAGTTCTGGAAGGTGTGGCCTAGCGTGTCGTGGAACTGGGCGCGGCACATATCGGTGTCGCGGTAGACGAAAACCCGCTCCCACGGCACCTTGACGTCGTCGAAATAGACGAGCGCGTCGTTTTCGTCAAAACGCGCCGAAATCGGATTGTCGAACACTGAGGTAGCCGCGGCTTCGTAGGATTTGCGCGACAGCAGCTTAAGCCCCTTAGTCGCAATCGGAATTGCGAAGGAGGTTCTCCTCACCCGGCTTCAGCGGCTGGAGATTGGCGACGAGAAGCTCGTTCGCCATGATCGTGCTGGTGCCGAGCATCTTGGCGCCGCGCACGGTGATCCCGGCCGAATCCTCGTCGACCAACTGGGCCACCAGCTCATCCTCCCGTTCGCCCGAGGCCTTCGAGCGGTCGGCTTGCGGGTTAATGATGACATAGCTGACGAACAGGTCGTTGCGGCTCGCATAGTCGAAATATTCGAGCAAGCCTTGGCCCGCGCCTCACCATGCCAGCGAAGAACCTCGATGCCGATCACTTGGCCGAGGAGGATCGAGGCCACGTGATCGGGCGAGCGCCCGACAAAGCCGCCCGATGCTCCGCCCAGGCGACAAGCGCCTTTCGTCGTTGCACAAGCTCCTCGTAATCGTGCAGCATTTGCCAGCACCGATTTGATCCGCCGCTTGCCGCCCGCAGGCACAAATGTCATCAGCTCGATGTTTTCGGGGCGGGACTGAAAGTCGTAGAGCGCGGCCGCCGAATGGACGGCGTTGAGGAACGCCGGATGCACCGTAACGTCGGCAACCCGCTCGCCGTCGATATAGACAGCAAGGCCATCGCGCAATGCTTCGAGGTGCGCGGCGCCCGTCTTGCATATGCCGCCGACAGTGTTGCCCATGGAGTGTCTCCCCGGTACCGTTCTATTGCCATCAAAAGTGGAGATCGTCGGTGACGCAAGACCAGACGCACGAGCCGCGCGGCCGCTGGGAGCTGCTGACACAGACCGGCGCCGGGACGCCGATGGGCGATCTGTTGCGCCGCTACTGGTGGCCGATCGCCGGCGCCAGCGAGCTCGATCGGCCGGGCACGAAGCCGCTGCGGCTCTTGGGGGAAGACCTCGTGCTTTACAAGGATCTCGGCGGGCGCTGGGGCCTCCTCGACCGGCATTGCCGGCATCGCCGCGCTGATCTGAGCTATGGCTATGTCGAGGCGTGCGGATTGCGCTGCAACTATCACGGCTGGCTCTATGACGAGGCGGGAAGCTGCCTCGCGCAACCCTATGAGGACGTGGCGCATCCGGACGCGCGGCTCAAGGATGAGATCCATATCAAGGCCTACCCGGTCGCCGAATTGGGCGGCCTCATCTGGGCCTATCTTGGGCCAGAGCCGCGGCCGCTGGTGCCGGATTGGGAATTCTTCTCGTGGCCGAACGGCTTCCGGCAGATCGTCAAGGCCGAGATCCCGTGCAACTGGTTCCAGTGCCAGGAGAATTCGATCGACCCGGTGCATTTCGAATGGACCCATTCGAACTGGAGCCTGCGGCTGAAGGGCATGAGCGGCCCTTACGCGCCGCACCATATCCAAGTCGATTTCAGCGAGTTCGAATACGGTTTCCAATACAAGCGCATTCGTTCCGATACGAGCGAGCATGACGAGCTGTGGACGGTCGGCCGCGTCTGCCTGTGGCCGAATGCCCTCTTCACCGGCAACCACATCGAATACCGCGTGCCGATCGATGACGAGAACACGCTCAGCATCACCTGGACCTTCAGCCGCGTGCCGAAAGAGCGCGATCCCTATGTCCAGGGCCGGATCCCGACCTGGCAGGGGCCCATCGCCGACGCGAACACCGGGCGCTGGATCACCAGCCACGTCATGAACCAGGACTTCGTGACCTGGGTGGGACAAGGACGGATCGCCGATCGTGGCCGGGAGTATCTCGGCCCGAGCGACGGCGGCATCGTCATGATCCGCCGCCGCTTTCTGCGCGACCTCGAAGCCGTCGCACGGGGCGAAGACCCCAAGGCGGTGCTCCGCGACCCGGTGCTCAACCACGCTGTTCGCCTGCCGGTCGCCGACCGCCGGCCGCTGTCCGATGGCCTGACGCGCGCCGAGATGCTGCGCGACCCGCTCAGTCGACGCGGGCTCGAAGGCTACATCTTCCAGACCGGCCAGCCGCCGGAGGTGCGCGACACCTTCCTCGCGGCGATGGGCTTCAACGGAGTGGAATTCGCGACGCCCGACGACCCCTTCGACCCGCTCGCCCCCGGGCCGCGTTGAGCAGAAGCATAGGTCGGCCGACCCGCACCAGCGCGCCGCCGTCGACCGGCAGCGCCACACCGGTGATGAAATTGGCCTCGTCCGAGGCAAGAAACAGAGCGGCGTTCGCGACATCCCACGCGGTCCCCATGCGGCCGCGCAGTGGTACCTTGGCGTCGCGCTTCGCGGCGACCTCGGCCCGGCTCCTGTTGCTGGCGCGGGCGCGCGTGTCGACCGCCATCGGCGTGTCCATCAGCCCCGGCAAGATGCAGTTAGCGCGAATGCCATAGGGGGCGTTTTGCAATGCGAGTTGCTCGGTGAAGGCGATCATTGCCGCCTTCGTCGCTTTGTAGGCGACGAGCGGATAGGTATTCTCGCGCGCCGCCACCGAAGAGATGTTGATGATGGCGCCGGAGCGCTGCCGACGCATAATCGGCAGCACATGCTTGCAGGTCATGATCGCGCCGCGCAGGTTGATCGCGCAGACGCGGTCGAACGCCTCCTCGGTCAGCTCGTCGAGCGGCTTGTCCCCGCCGCCGATGCTGACGCCGACATTGTTGTGTAGGATGTCGATGCGTCCCCAACGGGTGCAGGCGGCTTCCATCGCCGCGGCGAGCGTCGCCTCCTTGGTGACATCGGCGGCGAAGGCCACGCATTTGCCTCCCTCCTTTGCCGCCATCGCTGCGGTTTCCTCCGCCGAGCCGATGACCCGGTCGACGGCGAGGATCCTGGCGCCTTCGCGCGCAAATCTGAGGGTCGTCGCCCGCCCGTTGCCGATCCCCTCGCCGGGGCTTTGACCTGGGCCGATGATCACCGCGACTTTTCCTTCCAAGCGGATCTGAGCCTCCACCCTTGTGGTGGACGGTCACGTTGCGCAGGCACGGGCCGGCAAGTCTCTTAAGACCCCGTGCTTTGGACCTATTCATCGAGATTCACGAATAGGCTGAAGAGTGGCTGGCGCTACGCACGCGGAAATGTGTTTCGCGAAGTGGCGAGGGGAGCGAGGCTCGGCGGGTGCCAGCTTCGCCGCTTGCTCGATCAACTCGCCGCCAGCCACGTGCCGATGGTGACGCGGTTCTCCACGTGATAATCCGGAACGGCGCCAACTCGAGGACGTGCAGAGAGACGCGGGCCACCGCGATCCGATCACCACGAAGCTCTTCGATCGCCGTGGTCACAACCCGGAGAAGGCAGCATCGTTAGTCGCGGCGTATTGGTTCTCGATCGTAATGCCGCTGCGCGGCAATTTTTAGTCAGCGGTCGCCCCGGCCTCCTCGGGCGGGCGCACCTTCTGAAACTTGATCAGCGGCAGAATGTCGTAGACGCCCTTGATGGTGCCGCCGATGAGCAGCGGCCAGCCAAAGCTCGAAAGCGTCGGCAGATAGCCCGAGATGATCGAGCCCGCCGCCCAGGCGAAGGTTTTCGGAACCGCCGTGACGCTCGCGGCGGCTGGCCACTGCTCCGGCGCGACGACGGCCATGACGTAAGAAGCCCGCGTTGGCACGTCCATCTGCGACAGCGGCTGCGCGCGAGCAATAGGGCGATGGCGGTCGCGAGATCGGGCGCAAAGGGAATGAGGATCAGAAAATATTTGACGGGATATGCGTGAATACCATCGTGTTGATGAGCCCGATGCGTTTGGCGATCGGGACGGCGACAAGATAAGAAATCGCCGAGCAAACGCCGCTCGTGAACACGATCGCCGCGACTGTCATCACTGAAATCTGGAAGCTCTGATAAAGCCATAGCGCAAGCAGCGACTGCACCAGGAAACCGGTGCCGAACGAGTCGAACAAAGCCGCCAGGCCATAGACTAAGGGGTGTCGTCAATTACTTTGATGTCGCACGTAATGCGAGTCCATGTTGGGAAGAGGCGTAGTAAAAAGAGTCTACCATCACAATAAACTGTGTGATTCATGGCGAGT
>Ga0070717_10000572_pt1 | contig 23538 bp, 17 predicted proteins | sample LARL113metaG_FD_71366 | JGI IMG/M metagenome (GOLD analysis project Ga0070717, IMG submission 71366) | Corn, switchgrass and miscanthus rhizosphere microbial communities from Kellogg Biological Station, Michigan, USA - LAR L11-3 metaG | ecosystem: Host-associated > Plants > Roots > Rhizosphere ...
CTGACACTGCAACCGAGGGCATGAGGACGTACAACGTCCTCATGCCCTGGAAAACGAGCAGTGTGATGGACGAGAAGTTGCGGTTTGTCTTTGAGTATGAACGCCATGAGCAGACGATGAGGGAGCTGTGCTCCAGCTTTGGGATCTCGCGCGAGACCGGGTACGTGTGGGTGCGCCGATTTCATCGGTTGGGAGCCGCCGGACTGGGCGCCAGGCTCGCATCCCAACCAGACGGATGCGAGGCTGGAACGTGCGGTGCTTGAACTTCGGCAGGCGCACATGCGCTGGGGTCCGCGCAAGCTCAAGCGCATCCTGGAGCGGGACCAGCCGGGGCGGCCGTGGCCGGCCACCAGCACCATCGGCGCGATCGTCAAGCGCGCCGGGCTGGTGGTGGTGGCGCGCAGGCAGCGGCGGCGGACCGAACCGCACACCCAGCCGCTGGCCCATGCCCACCAGTCCAACCGCGTCTGGTGCGCCGACTTCAAGGGCTGGTTCAAGAGCGGCAACGGCACACGCATCGATCCGCTGACGATGACGGACTCCTGGAGCCGATATCTTCTACGCTGCCAGGCGGTGGAGAAGGCCTACCGAGCGGGTGCGGGCCATCTTTGAGGCGGCCTTCTGCGAGTACGGGCTGCCGGAGGCCATCCGCACCGATAACGGCGCCCCCTTTGCCAGCCCGGCGGTGGGCGGCTTGTCGCGGCTGGGGGTGTGGTGGATCAAGCTGGGCATCGCCCACGAACGCATTCAGGCTGGTCATCCCGAGCAGAACGGACGCCACGAACGCATGCACCGCACCCTAAAGCAGGACCTGCACCCGGCCGAGGACTGGCGCGGCCAGCAACGCGAGTTGGACCGCTTCCGTCATGACTACAACCAGGTCCGCCCACACGAGGCGCTGGACATGCACACGCCAGCCAGTGTGTATGAGCCTTCGCCCCGGCCCTACCCCCTCCGCCTGCCGGAGGTTGAATACCCCGACAACATGCAAGTGCGCCCCGTTCAGGGCCACGGTCAGTTCCTCTGGAAGAAGAAACAGATCTTCCTCACCGAGGTGCTGTGGGGCGAGTCCATCGGCCTGCTGCCGCTGGGCAACAACCTGTTCAACATCTAATTCGCCTCTCGGCTGCTGGTCGGCTTCGACGCCACCCGCGCTAAGCTGGTAAGGCTGAGCAACCCCGGATGGCCGAAAGACAAAAACCTTCCTAATAAGGAAAAAGTGTCAGGCATCTGCCCGGTTTAAAATGTCAGGCTTCTGCCCGGCCGTTCATGGGTGGAGAGGTGAAACAGTTTGAGCTTTACAGTGTTTGGGTAATCGTCCGGTGAGAAAAGGCACTTAGGTGGCCGGCGCGCCGGTCGATCCCCGCACAACAAGGCTCGTGGATACCAGAAACTCTCTCTGGAGCTTCGGACTGTCTTCCGTCTGGGCGCGCAGGGCGTCAAAAGCGGCCCGGGCCAGATCCGCCCGCGACAGCCGGATCGTAGTCAACGGGGGCAGCGTGAACTCGGCGAAATCGATATCGTCGAGCCCCACCACCGACAGATCCTCCGGCACGCGCAAGCCACCCATGTAGGCAGCGCGCAGCACGCCGATTGCGGTCATATCGTTGGAGCAAAGAACGGCGGTCGGCTGGCTGCCCAGCGCGCGCAGCTTCTCAAAGCCCGCCACGCCGCCGCGCAGCGTGTGGTCGCACTCGATGCACCATGCCGGTTCCAAAGGCAAACCCGCCTCGTTCATCGCGGTGCGAAAGTCGTTCTCGCGGGTGATGGCCGAATGCAGTTTGTGGGGCCCGGCCAGAAAACCAATCTTGCGGTGCCCAAGACCCATGAGGTGATTCACTGCCGCGCGCACGCCGGTGGTGTAGTCGAGCAGAATGGTGCTCGTCTTGGGATCGTCGAGCTTGAATTCGGCCAGAACCATGGGTATATCGCGGTGCGTCAGTTGATCGAGCACCGGCTCTTCCTCGCCGAATGTCATCACCGCCACACCCTCAACTTTGCGCTCCAGCATGCGGCGCACGCAGTTGGTCAGGATGGCCGGATCGCTGTTTGAGGAACTGACCAGGATTTCGTAGCCATGCGCGACGGCTATCTCCTCGAAGTTCTGGATTAGTTCGGGGAAGAAGGGATTGGTAATGTTTTCAACAATGATGCCAAGAATCCTGCTGCGGCCCGATACCAGGCTGCGGGCATGGGTGTTGGGGAAGTAATTCAACTGCTCGATGGCCTGCCATACCCGCTTCATGAGGCGGTCGCTGACGGCCGGCGAACCGTTGATGGTTCGCGAGACTGTGGCGATGGACACCTTGGCCAAGGCGGCGACGGTACGAATATCGGGAGCCTTGGTGCTCGCCTTGCTGGTTGCTCTTCGTGCCACGAACACATCGTAAAGCACTTGGCATCCAAAGTGGCAAAAAGAAGTTACCGCAGTCACTCTGAGTACAGGATCGAGGCCGGCGAGGGCGGCTTCTAGTGTGGTGCAGACAGGCGATTATCTTTTGGCCTTCGGAAGTAATTGCATGTCCTTCTTCCGCCCCCTGGCGGGGGCTTTGGACTTCGAATTGATCGGCTAACCCCAGACTTGCGTCTGGGGCTAGCGTCTAACGCCTGCTTTGCGGGCTTGGTACTTCGCCCCGGACAAACCTCAGGTACAATTCCGTCGTGGCTCGAGGGTAGTATCTCGCCAAGCCCCGGTCTCCCGAAGCTGCTAAAGCTTGTCTGTGCCACGGGTCAGAGCTTGAGGCGGATGCTGCCGTGTTGGCCATGCCCGCTGAATCTGCTGTTTCGTGGGGGAAGTGGTGACTGAGAACACTCCAGCCGAGCACGACGGTTCCGATCATCAGCCATCCGATGATTCAACCCAAACTCTCGACCAAATCGGAGGTGCGGGCCCGGATTCCGTAATCGGGCCTTACCGCCTTCTCCAGATGATCGGGGAAGGCGGCATGGGTACCGTTTGGCTTGCGGAGCAACGGTCTCCTGTCCGGCGCCGCGTCGCACTGAAAATCGTCAAGACCGGTATGGACAGCCGCGAGATGATCGCGCGCTTCGAATCCGAACGTCAAGCGCTGGCGGTGATGGATCACCCCGCGATTGCGAAGGTATACGACGCAGGCTCAACCGCGGCTGGAGTTCCTTACTTTGTGATGGAGTACGTGGCGGGTGTGCCGATCGCGGATTACTGCGACAAACACCGGCTCTCGATGCGCGCTCGTCTCGACCTGTTCGTGCAAGTGTGCGAAGGCGTCCAGCACGCCCACCAGAAAGCGATCATTCACAGAGACCTGAAACCTTCGAACATACTGGTCACGACGATCGACGACAAAGCGGTCCCGAAGATCATCGATTTCGGAGTTGCAAAAGCGGTCTCGCAGCGACTCACTCCAGGCACCATGTTCACACGCCTGGGCGCGCTTATCGGCACGCCGGAATGCATGAGTCCCGAACAAGCGGATCCGCTTTCCCAGGACATAGACACCCGTACGGATGTCTATTCGCTGGGCGTGATTTTTTATGAACTCCTGGTCGGAACACGGCCTCTTGATTTTTCTGAACTTCGCAATATCGCATTCGAAGAGTTGCTGCGCAGACTGAGAGAGGATGATGCCCCACGCCCCAGTACGAAGGTGAAAACTCTGGGCGGGCGGTCAAATCAAATCGCGCAAAACCGCCGAATCGAGCCGGCTGCACTGGGCAAAGAACTTCGCGGCGACCTGGATTCAATCGCTTTGAAGGCGCTCGAAAAGGATCGAAGCCGCAGGTATGATTCGCCATCCGAGATGGCGGCTGACATTCGGCGTTATCTGAAGAATGAGCCGGTTTTGGCCTGCCCGCCCTCGCTTTCCTATCGTGCTCGCAAATTTGTTCGACGGCACCGTGGGCCGGTCGCGGCGGCATCCATTCTGGCGATTGCGGTAGTTGCTTTTGCGATCACGATGACGATCCAGTCTTCCCGGATCGCGCGAGAACGAGACCGGGCGAACCGGGAAGCAGCGGCCGCGGAACGCGTATCCGATTTCCTGGTGGGGATTTTCAAGATTTCCGATCCGAACGAAGCGCGCGGGAACAAAGTGACAGCGCGCGAAATCCTGGATAAGGGGGCGCACGAACTGGACGCCAAGTTGGCTGGACAACCCCAACTGCAGGCTCGCATGATGGCCACCATTTCGGACGTCTACACAGGGCTGGGGCTCTACGAACCGGCAAAGCAGCTTGTCCAGAGAGCAGTTCAGATCCGGAGACGTGAACTTGGCCCGGAGCACCGGGATACGCTGAACTCGCAACGCCTGCTGGCACGACTAGACCAGTACCAGGGCCACTACTCCGATGCAGAGAAGCTGTTCGAGCAGACGCTGGATGCCCAAAAACGCTCGTTGGGAGCGGACGATGCCGATACCCTTCGCACAGAAACTGCCCTGGGAGGGCTCTATTCGCAACAGGGACGCTATTCTGACGCGCAGCAAGTGCTCTCACGTGTAGCGGAGGCGAGTCGCCGGACCCTGGGCGATGAGCATCAAAATACGCTCTCGGCATTGCACAGCCTTGCGATCGCTTACGACGGAACGCATGAATATGCAAAAGAGGAAAGCTCATGGAGTGACCTGGTTCGATTGCGAACTCGAGTCTTAGGGCAGGATCACCCTGAGACGGTTGCTGCGATGTCGAATCTCGCCTATACGTATTATCGGGAGGGTAAGCTTGCCGAAGCGGAGCGCCTGCAGCGACAAACCCTCGAAACGAACCGCCGCTTATTGGGGTCCGATCATCCGGATGTATTCACCACGATGGGGAACCTCGGGAATACGCTCACGCAGGAGCATCGATTTGGTGAGGCGGAGACGTTGCAACGTGCTGCGCTGGACGGACGTTTGCGCGTGCTTGGAGCCGACAACCCCGACACCCTCTTCGCAATGAATAACCTGGCAGAAGTGCTCGAAGAAGAGGGTAAATACAAAGAAGCCGAAGCTATGTATCGAAAGGCCCTGGCGGGCGAGACTCGAGTACTCGGGCCCAACCATCCCGAAATCGGCAATGTCTGGTATAACCTTGCGGGGTTGGCGGCTTTACAAGGACAGCGCGCCAACGCGATCGACTGCTTGCGCCAGGCCCTCGACCATGGCTATGCGGACCCGGACGAGATGGCAGCGGATAACGCCTTGAAATCGTTGCGGAATGACTCGCAGTACCAGTCACTCCTGGCTGAAGTGCGGCGGAAGGCACAAGCGCAGAAGAACTGATCCACAATGTATGACCGCGTGTGCAGCCGACCAAGAATCGGATTCTGCGCTGCCGAGCGATCGTTCAGTTACGGATAGGCCGCCATCTAAAAGTTAACTGGGCACGACAGAAGATTCCGCAGATCTACATGTCTGAATGCAGATTGTTCGTCACGATCTGGAAATGAAGGTATCGAGCGCTCGCAACAGATGGTTTGCAATCGAAGTTCTGCGACGTCAGGCGGTTGAATCAGAACCGGTTGCCTATTTGCCGGTTGAGACGCAGAACAGTACTTCTGATCAACGTGCTCGGGGGTGACACGAGAGTCCATGCCGGGATTAACCCCGGCGAGCCGACGTGCTTTGATCTGCTTGCGCCAGCCCACGATATTGTAGGCATACAGAGCGACGCAAAACACATTGGCCGGAATGAATCCCACTTGTGCGGTGTTGAGAGCAATGTCGCAAACCAAGATGCTGTTGATCCCGGCTATGAGCCACCCCTGCCATCGCTTCTGGCCGAGTAGGATCGCGGCACTGATTGTCAACACACAGGAAATATAGTCTAGTCGAAACATATCGGCAGCTTTCACTCAATGAAGCTGGGTAAGATGCGCCGTAAACGCAATGCACGGTACCGGCACACCGGTGTTTTCATCGCCATCGGCCCATGGGGCGAAATGGACGCGTCCTGAAGCGATATGAGCGTGCGATTCTTCTGTACTTGAAGAAATCTATTTTACGTTCGCCTATCTACGTTATGGCCTGCGACGATCAATAAGTCACAAGATCAAGACAGCACGGAAAGCACCCGAGCCGATTGATCGATTTTGGTGTGTTGGTGCAACTACCATGCCAAACTTAGTACCAGGAGGGGCCGTTGCAGGGATGAAACTTAGCAGGTGAACGATCGCACATAGGCAGCCCGGCATGTAATTTCTTACATGCCAAGCAACCATCGCCCGTGTAAGTTTTTCATCGTCCGCGTACTTTTTGGAAGTGCCTACGAATTCCCCGCGATCAGTAGACGCAGGTCGCGAAGATTATGCCCCGTGGGGCCCGTCACGACCGCATCGCCCAGTGCCGTGAATAGTGGGCAGGCGTTGAACTCGGCCAGCGATTTCTCCGGGTCGTATCCGAAGGCGCGCGCCCGCGCCACGGTGGTTGGGTCGGCAATAGCGCCCGCCGATCGGGTATTCCCGTCGATTCCGTCGGTCCCTGCGCTCAACACGGTCAACGGCTCACCCGGATGGCTGGCCAGTTCGAGGGCGCACTCCAGCGCGAATTGCTGGTTGCGGCCCCCGGCTCCGGGCGTGCGGTTCATGGTTACCGTTACCTCGCCGCCGGAGATGAGGCAGAGGCGCGGATGCGCCGTCCGCAAGGAATGAAACCGCTGCAGGAGGTAGCGCGCCGCGTCGGCATAATCCCAGTCGTCGCAGCTGTTGTCCACGGCCACGAAGAACCCCGCCTTCTGCGCCAGCGCGCGGGCGTTCTCGATCATGTCGTGGCTGGACAGCAGGATCTCGAAAACCGAATCGCGAAACGCTCCATCCTCGCCCAGCATGGTGGCTGCGGAGGTGACCTTGCGCGCGAGGACCGCATCGGTCACCTTCTTGGGCAGAAACGGCGGCCGCCAGCCCTTGTTGCCGGGGGATTCGGGCAGGTCTTCGCGATCGAAGAAAGTCTGCACCTTGGCCGGGAGCCTGGGCCCCAAGTCGTACTTGCTTATTATGGAGCGCACTTCCTGGACGGTGGAGTGATCGGGCGACGTGGGGCCGGAAGACAACGCATCCAGGGATCGCAGAGGCACATCGGGAAGCAAGAGAGAAACCTTCATCGCTTCGGGCGCGGCCATGGCCAGGCGCCCGCCTTTGACCGCGGAGAAGTGCTTGCGAAGGGTATTGATCTCGCCGATGGGCGCGCCCGAGGCGAGCAGCGCCTGGTGGAAGGCCATGGTGTCTTCCAAGCCGATGCCGGGATCGATGGGAAGATCAAACATGGCCGAGCCGCCGCCCGAAATCAGGAAGAAAATCAGCGTGTCCTTGCGGGCTCTTCTCAGCAGCGACAGCGTGGCGCGCGCAGCGGCGAACGACTCCTCATTGGGCAGGGGATGGCCGGCTTCAAAATACCGGAATCGCCAGTTGCGCTCGTGCGCCTGCTGGTTGGTGCAACAGATGCCGCGCAGGCCTTTGCGCCGCTTCATCTTGTCGAGCAGCACGTCCAGCATGGGCGCGGCGGCCTTGCCTAGCGCCACCACAAAAATCCGTTTAAACGCGGAGAGATCGATCGTATCCGGGCCGCTGCCGTCCGGCATCAGGCGCCGCAGCACATTGCTCTCGAAACGCAGGCGTCGATCGAAAGCCGATTCGATATTGCAAGCCGCCAGGGCTCCAGTGAATATCTCGGTAGCCGAGGAATGCAGAGTTTCAAATATAAGATCGCTGACCGGGGTCATACGCGTACTCCTTCAGCCAACCGGAAAGGGCAGATTGCATCGCCGCCAGGTGGCCGGTAAAAAAATGATCGGCGCCCGGAACCAGCGCCACGTGCTTCGGATCGGCCGCTGTAGCGGCCGCCTGTATGAGTTCCGCTTGAGTGGCATATTGATCGTGATCGCCGCTCAGAAAGAGTTTCGGAATCGCGCAGTGCGCGAGGAAGGAATAATCGTAACCGGACGTGTCCGCCCCAACTGCTCCCGTCCGGATGGGAATGCCAATGGCGATTAATGCGCGCACATCGAGGGTGGGGTTGGGCGCCACCGCGTTGCCGCAGCACGCGCGCAGGGCCATCGCCGCTCCAAAACTGAATCCCGCCACCACGATGGGCAGATTGTATTCGTTTTCAATCCACGCCAGGGCAGCCAGCACATCGTCGGTTTCGGCTGTTCCATCATGCTTGCCCTCGCTCAGTTCTGTGCCTCGGAAGTTGAAGCGGAGCACCGGCCAGCCGAAGCCCCAATGGGGCGCGTTCAACACCTTCATCGCGTGGTAGACAACCTTGTTGTGCAGGGAACCGCCGCCCAGCGGATGAGGATGACAGACCAGCGCCGCGAAAGCTGCCCCGGGAGAGCCCTCGTTCAATACCGCTTCGAGCCTTCCCGCCGGACCGGACAATTGGAGATTTCGCACTCGGCCTGCGCCTGCGCTCCTTACCCGTGTCACCGGAGGGGAAGATCTGGATGTGGCGATCATTCCACTGCTTATTCTACCCCTCCTCCCGAAATTGACCTAAAGGCAGGTGACGGGAGCGCGAGCATGCGTCGCGCCGGGTTTGATCCCGTAGACAACGGCGGAGTGAAATGTCATGGGGGCAAAGAGGGGCTGAACTCGGTGGGTTATGCTGGCACCATATGCCCGATCGGCCAGCCCTTGATCCCGTTCGCTTTACCCGCGAACTCGTGGATATCGAATCCACCACCTACAATGAAGGCGCGGTGGGCGATTTTCTGTCCGGCTTCCTGGCCAGCCGGGGTTGGCAGGTGGAGAAGACCCCCGTTCCCCAGCCGGCGGAGAGCTCCACCAGCAGCGATCGCTGGAACGTCTATGCAGGAGCCGCGGACCAAACGCCCGATCTGGTCTTCTCGACGCACATGGACACGGTGCCCCCGCATATTCCCTTCAGCGAAGATGCGGATTTCATGTACGGCCGCGGCGTGTCCGATGCAAAGGGGATCATCGCCGCGCAGTGCGCCGCCGCCGAAGTGCTCAGCGCCGAAGGATTTCGCATCGGGCTCTTGTTTGTGTCCGGCGAGGAGCGCGACTCCGCCGGCGCCATGGTGGCCAACGAAACGCCCAAGGGCAGCCGATTCCTGGTGAACGGCGAGCCCACCGACAATCGCCTCGCGCTCGCGTCCAAAGGCGCCCTGCGCACCGTGCTTCGCGCCACCGGGAAGATGGCTCATTCCGCCTACCCGGAGCTCGGCGACAGCGCTATCCACAAACTGGTGCGCGTGCTGGCAAAACTGCTCGAAATGGAATTGCCCATCACCGAAGATGTGGGGCCATCGACGCTCAACGTCGGCCTGATCCAAGGCGGGCGCGCGCCCAATGTAATCGCAGACGCCGCCGAGGCGCAGGTGCTGGTGCGCCTGGTGGGCGACTCGGCCCCCATCCGCGCTGCTATCCTCGATGCTGCGACGGGTCTCGCCGAAGTCGATTTCACGCTCGAGATTCCCTTCGTCCGGCTGCGCGCCGTCGAAGGCCTGCCCACCATGGTCGCCAAGTTCACTACTGATATTCCCAAGCTGGCCAACTGGGGCGAACCGCTCCTGCTGGGCCCGGGCAGCATTCACGTGGCCCACACGCCATACGAAAAACTCGCCAAGAAAGAACTGTTCGAAGCCATCGAGTTATACATCAAAGTGGCGAAGCAGTTATTGGCCTGATGAGCATTTCCCAGGTTTCAGAATCGAGACCTGGGGCACCGACCGTTTCGATTCCAAGAGGAGAAAACATGTCTACCGCATCTATCTACGAGATTCCCGTTCGCAAGATCAGCGGCGCGGAAGCTTCTCTCGCCGAATACAAAGGGAAAGTTGTTCTGGTCGTCAACGTAGCTTCGAAATGCGGACTCACGCCGCAGTACGAAGGACTCGAAGACCTGTACCGGAAATATCGCGATCGCGGTTTTGTCATCGCCGGTTTTCCTGCCAACGATTTCGCCGGCCAGGAGCCCGGAACCAACCAGGAAATCCAGTCCTTTTGCAGCACCAACTTCGGTGTCGATTTTCCCCTGTACGAGAAGGTCACCGTGGTCGGAGCGGAAAAGCATCCATTGTATGCCTCGTTGATCAAGGCTCAGCCGAAGGCCATCGCCACCGGCCCGGTCCCTTTCGAGGAGGACCTGAAGAAGTACGGCATCTCTCCTAACGCCGCTCCCGAATTGCTTTGGAATTTCGAGAAGTTCCTGGTCAGCCGCAGCGGGGAAGTGGTGGCCCGTTTCGCACCGGACACCAAGCCTTCGGACCCAGCATTGGTCGCCGCCATCGAAGCGGAGTTGGCGAAGAATTGACCCAAGGCGCGCGACACAGAAGACGATCGCCGCGCGAGGTTTGGCCCGGTATCGGACGATGGCGTCCGGATTTGAACACCGCGAGGTAGAGCCAGCATCCAGCACGAATGGGCGAATGAACTCTAAAGCACTGTTTTGATTGGCCGCCCGGCCGGAAAAAAGATGACAACGCGCTGCTCGCGTTGGTTCAGCAACTGCATAGACTGGGCCGGAGTACTTTCCTCTGAGAATCAGATCGGTGGCAGTGTCCAATGGGCTGCTGACAATTCGCAACTCGGCCAGGGCGTTTGCTCGCACGCCCGGCCTTTCCCTCGTGCTGTTGTTAACCATCGCGCTGGGTGTTGGGAGTAACGTCACCGTATTCGGATTCGTTCAGGGACTTGTGCGTCCCAGCTTCCTGGCGAAAGACGAAGGCCGCATTTTTTCGATTTTTGCTCAAGACAAAACACATCCGGCGGGCCCGCTTACCCGGCATGAATTTCAACTGCTGCGAAGTCATCCAAACGCGTTCGCTTGGATCGATGGCGCCAGAATCGCGCCGGCGAGCGTGAATCTTGGTAGTGGTTCCGAGATCGCAATTGTCGCGTCGGTCATGCCGAATCTGGCCAGTTCTTTGCGTTTGCCGCAGAGCGGCGGCGTCATTCTCAGCCGCCGCATGTGGCAACGAGAATTCGGGGACAGTATTGGCCTGGTCGGTCAACAAATCGAAATCAACAAGATAAAAGTTCCGATCGTTGGCATTGCTCCCGACCGGCTCGAAGGTCTTTATCGCGACCAGATCGTCGACATCTGGACGCCATCCCCGGTGTTGAGCTTTCAAGATGAAAACTTGCGGGATGTGTGGGCAGTGGCCCGCGTCCGCGATGGCATCCCGGCCGGCGAGGTGCAACGAACCATTACTCGACAGCTCGGAAAATCAGAAGTCATCGATGTGGTGCCTTACAGTGGCGTGTCGCCCATCATGGCCCGTGGCCTTTCACAAATCGGCGCCATGCTTGAATTCGCCTCGGTGGCCGTATTCCTGGTTGCCTGCTGCGTGGTTGCATCTTTGCTTCTGGGGCGAGCGTTGCGGCGAATACACATCATGTCCATCAACGTCGCGCTGGGGGCCACGCGGCTGAATTTGATCATGGACGTGCTGTCCGACTGCATGGTTGTTTCGATCGTCGGAGGTGCATTGGGCCTGTTGCTGGCGATCGCGACGGCTCATGTTCTGCCCGACATGCTGTTTGTAGAGGATGCGGAGCGCCTGGTGTTTGCGCCGCGCCTCGACTCCATCCTGCTGTCCTCATTGGTTTGCATCGCAATCGTCGTTGCCTGCGGATTTGTGCCGATTCTTGCCACCACCACCGATCGCCCCTGGAACATCTTTCGGCGCGAAAGCAGCCTGGCATCGACGGCCCTTGGGCGCTTCAGGGGGCTCCTGGTGGTTGGGCAAATCACGATCTGCTGCGTGCTGGCTATCTTTACGACGGTTCTCTTCGAGCGCTTTCATACACTCATCAGGACCACCGCCGGGCACGGCGTTGGTAACCTGGCGCTGGCAACGGTTCGAGCCCAGCAAGGCATGCCGGACGACACCAAGTTCTTCAAAGCTGTTGAAGAAACTGTCAAGTCGACGCCCAACGTCTCCCCTCTTGCATGGACAACACTCGTTCCCGGGAGCCAACCGGATTGGAGATCGTTTCGAGTTCAAATGCCAACAAGCTCGCTGCGGAATGTTCCGATCGACATCACCGGACCGCCAGGGTCGCCGGGGTCCGCAGAGCGGCAAGCACTTTGGGGACGTCCATTCGAGGCCCAGGATCAATCCTGCCATGTTGCGATGGTTAATGAAGAAGCGGCAGCGCGGCTCTTTGGCCCGGAAACAGTAGGCATGAAAATCGAGGACCCGGGCGGCGCTCCGGTGGAGATTGTTGGCGTGGCGAAACCAGCATCAGGCCAGGGGAAGGACGATCAGCGCTCGCCGGCAATTTACTACAACGACTGGGATTCATGGGCGCACAACCGAATTGCGGGGGCTCGATTTCGCGCGCCCGAGGCCGGCGCATCGTCGAGGGTGGAAATGAATATCAATTTCGTATCGCCCGGCTATCTTGGCGCGTTAGGGCTTTCCATTGTCGATGGCCAGTGGTTTCCTGAACACGAAGTGGCGGGCGAGTGCCGCCGATCGGGCGTGATAAACCAGGAGGCGGCGGATTTGTATTTCGGCGGTAGAGCGCTGGGCGCGGCACTTATCGACAGCATCGGCAATCGCATCGAGATCATCGGAATCGTCAGGTCGCAGCCGCTCGGCACCTTTGAGCAACACATTCAACCTGCAATCTACGTTCCGATATGGTGGGAACATCCAAGCCGCATGACGCTGCTCGTTCGAACGTCAACGTGGAACCAGGAGACGATGGATCGACTGCGCGCCCGGATAGCATCTGTTCCTGGAAATGATCCGGCTTCGCCTGGTATAACGACGCTCGATACACGGCTGGTGGAATCCGGGTTCGCTCCGCTGCGAATCGCAAGCCTCATTTTCGGAACTTCGACACTCACGGCACTTGTGCTGAGCATTTTCGGGCTGCTCAGTGTTCAGAGTGACACGGAACGGCAGCGCCGACGGGAACTGGCGGTTCGAATCGCGCTCGGAGCCCAACGCCGGCATATTTTTTTCATGACCATCAAAGCGATCGGGCGACTAGCATTGGCCGGCATTCTAGTGGGCACACTGATCTCAGGCGCCGCCCTGCGGGCATTCGCCAATGAACTGTCAACCATCGGCTCTCCGCCATTTCAGGTGTGGCTCCTGGCGCCGATTCTATCCATGCTGCTGCTCGTCATAACCGCAACTGTTGCCGCGGTTCGGGCGATGTCTGGCGAACCTCACATCGTGATGCGCGAAGACGGATGAGTAACGTTTCTCGCATGTGGGCGATGGTGACTCGGCAAAGCACGCCCCAGAAATGCGGCAAGGCCGCCCCGGGGGAGCGGCCCTGTCCCTGGTCAACGTGCTGAGGAGAGCTAAAAAGTCCGTTGACCAGATGCCCGAGTTACTGGGCGCAGCTTACAGGTCGCCACCGAGCGAATTTTCGATCGGCGTGATCTTTCCGAAAAGCCCGTGCTGTTCATCGTCGATTCCGGCGCTAAAGAACAGCGTGGTTGCTGGACCGGAAGCTCCGCTGCCGCTGCCGAAGGAGATGTCCCACAGCCCGTTGATGGTAATGGCGTGATTCATGGCATCCATCAGAGGGCCCCTGAACGCCCCGGTCACTGCATTGAAAACCAGGATCTGGCCGCTACCGAACTGGCCGATCAGGAGGTCGTGGCTGAAGAGGCCGAAGTCGGTGGGCGCCTGCGTGATGCCCCATGGTGAGTTGAACCAGGTGCCATGCTGCAGGCGGAGCATCAGGTGACCGGTGGTGGTGAACACATCCACGTATCCATGTCCAGGGCCCGACACGTCATCGTGCTTCGTGCTGTCCTGCTGTGCGAAGGCCACCAAGATGTTGCCCCCGAGGTTCTGCACGTTGAAGGGTGCGTAACCCGCAGGAATACTTTCATCCCGGAAGGCATCATCACCCAGGGAAATGTGATGGAAGTTGGCATCGTAGATTTGCACGCGGCCTTTGCGGAAATCGGCCACGTAGAGCAGATTCGCGAGACTGCCGTCCGGTCTCTTCAGGCTGGCGACGGTCATCCCCTTGAACACCGATGTGTTATGCGTGTTGACCTTGATTACCGCCGATGTGGGGTGCCCAGGTACCTTCGGATTCCAGCCCGAAATGGTTCCATCCTCGGTAGCAAAGATGAACAGCGCTGGCAGGGTGGGGGCAAGTTGGAAATCGTTGGTGCCGTTGAAGATCTGGCCGGTCGGTGTACCGGTGGGATTGGTGTTGGGGTCGCCTGAGGGAATGGTGACGACCAGCGGTGCTATGGTGTTGTTGGTCGTGTTGTACAGCGTAGTCACGCCGGTGCCGTTATCGGAAACCCACCATGGACTGCCGGAGCTGCGGGACATGCCCCAGGCGTTGACCAGGTTCGGGTCGGTCGCATCGGCCATGCCGGGAACATCGGAGACCAGGTTGTGTTGCGCATAGTGTTGTTGTGCGGTGAGAGTCGACGCCAGTGTAAACATGCCGAGCGATGCAATGCCCAGGCTGCGTGCGAGTGCTGTGCTGACCATAGGACTCCTTTGTTGCGGTTCAGATTTGCCGTGAGGGGCTTTTTCGCTGAGGCAATGCGGGGTTCTCAGCGCCGAGCCAAAGATAGATGAACCCGCATAGTGCCCTTGTCAGGCAATTGTCAGCGGCTGGTCATTTCCTTGCTGCGAGTGGAATAGGGAACAGGGGCGAGGGATTAGGGATTAGTCGAACACCGGGATTACCGACGCGGGGTGGATGAAACAAAAGCACGTCCATCGGCTTCGGTGGTATCCCAGGTGACCTGGGGCACCCACTTTCGTTTTAGGGATCGGCCTTCGGCACTAGCTGTACCTGTGTACTGGTTTTTTTAATCCCTAATCTCTAATCCCTGTTCTTTTTCGGTTTTCAGGCCGTGGCGGCGACGTCTTCCTGCGCGCGAGCCGGGGCTGCCGCTGCATTGCGAATCGCCCAGCCGGCTACCAGAATGCTCGGCGCTGCCGCGGGCGCGGCTTCGCCGAGTTCACCCAGAGTGGTCGTAAAGACCTCCTGGCCGGGCTGCGCGGCGTGCGAAACCACGGCGCAGGGAAAGTCAGGAGGCAGTCCCTCGGCGAGCCATTCGGCGGCCAGCATCCGCAGATCGCGGCCGGGCATGTAGACCACGCGCGTAGCGTCTTCAATTTGGGGAATCTGCGACTCGTTGTGCGACGCCGCATGATGGCCCGTCGAGAACGTCACGTTGGAAGCGCCGTTGCGATCGGTGAGAGAGCAGGGAATTGCCGCCGCGGCCGCAAATGCCGCCGTGATGCCCGGCACCACTTCGAATCCGACCCCGGCCTCTCCTAGCGCGGCCATCTCTTCTGCGGCTCGCCCGAAGATGAGCGGGTCGCCGCTCTTGAGCCGCACCACGCGGCGGCCGTTTCGCGCGTGCTCAAGCATGAGCGTGTTGATCTCTTCCTGGGTAATGTTTTTCAAGCCGCAGCGCTTGCCTACATTGATGACTTCGGCGAAACGTCCCAGGTCGAGGATGGTGCGCGGCACCAGGTCATCGTGCAAGATCACGTGCGCCGACTGGATCAGCCGCAGCGCCTTCACCGTCAGCAGATCGGGATCGCCGGGCCCTGCGCCCACCAGCCACACCTTGCCGCCTGCTTCATCCGGCGCCTTTCCCAGGGGCGCCAGTGCCAGCCGCCGCGACGGGCACGACTCGGAGTCGCACACCTGCCTTTGCGCCAGTTGATGCAGCAACGCTTTGCGCTCTTCGCCGCGAGGATGAATCTCCAGCACCTTGCGCCGCAGTTCGCCAACGTTTGCCAGCCACGGCCCGAGATCTTCCGGCAATTGCGCATCGATTTCGCGGCGCAGTCGTTGCGCTACGGCCGGACTTTCGCCCGCGGTTGAAATGGCGATCTGCAAGTCGCCCCGGCTCACTACAGAACCGAAGAAGAAATCGCAGTTGGGAATGTCGTCGACGCTGTTGCAGAAAATGCCGCGGTCGACCGCGGCACGATAGACGGCCGCATTCACTTCCGGCGAATCCGTCGCGGCGACCACGAGATCACTGTTCTCAAGATCGGCGGGTTCAAATGCGCGTTCGATCCATTCGAGCCGGCCCTCGAGCCCAAACTGCTGCACTTCCGGCTTCGCGTGCGGCGCAATCACGCGCAGTCGCACGCCCGTCTTGAGAAGGCTGCCGATCTTGTCCAGCGCTACCGTGCCGGCGCCGACCAGCAGGCAGCGCCGTCCTTCGAGTTTGAGAAAAATGGGCAGCAGGCTCATGACTGATCCTTATTCAGCAACCGCGTGCGGCACGCGGCCTGTGGGTAGATCGCGTTCGGCCGCCGCAACCACTTCTCCGGCCAGGTGCGCGCGCAACTCATCGTTCGTGTGGCGCAGGAACCACGCGCGCAGATTCTCGTCCGGGTGCCGCGTGCCCATGTATTGCCGCAGCAGGCGTTCGATCGCTTCGGGCACGAGCGGGGCAGGGCATCGATAGCCCACCGGGCGCGCCACGGCCGCATGCTGTCCGACCGCGCCGCCCAGGCAGAAGTAGTACGCGTCGGTCAGCTTGCCTTCGTGCTTGATCTTCTTGCCTTCCATGCCGATGTCGGCGATCCAGTGCTGACCGCAACTGTTGGGGCACCCCGTCACATTCAGGCGCAACTGCTGATCGAATTGCGGAAGTCGCTCTTCCATTTCCTCCACTACCCAGCGCGCGAAGCCCTTGGTCTCTGTAATGGCCAGCTTGCAAAATTCGGTTCCCGTGCACGCCACCGTCCCGCGCCAGAACATCGAGCCTTCCACGTGCAGTCCGATCTGGCCCAATTCGCGGGCCAGTTCACCGGTCTTCGCCTTCGGAATGTCGATGAAGATTAAATTTTGCGAAACCGTGGCCCGCAGCCTTCCGCTTCCGAAGCGTTCCGAGAGTTCCGCGGCCGCCTCCAACTGCTCTCCCGTCATGCGGCCGCGCAGCACGGATGCGCCCACGTACGCGAGTCCTGCCTGACGCTGGGGATGAATGCCCGCATGATCGCGGTACACATCCTCGGGCACAATCTCCGGCACCGCCGGACGCAGCTTGAAATCGAGACGCGACTGCAGTTCGTTGAGGAACGTCTCCGCTGTCCAGCCCTCTTTCATGAACAGATACTTCAGCCGCGCGCGGTCGCGGCTCTCGCGCAGCTTCATCTGGTCGCGGAAGATTTCCGTCACGCCGCGTACTGCGGCGACTGTCTGGCCCGGTTCTAGAAACACATTCAGGCGCACAGCCAGGTGCGGCTCATTGGAAAGACCGCCGCCCACCCGCAATGAGTAGCCGATTTCGCCGTCGTGCTCCACCGCGGTCAAGCCGATGTCGTTGATCTCGGGATACGTGCACCACGACGGGCAGCCGGTCGCCGAGATCTTGAACTTTCGGGGCAGATTGTAGAAGTCCGGATTGGCCGTGAGCAGCCGCGCCACCTCGGTGGCAATCGGCGAGGCATCCACGATCTCATCGGCCGCGATGCCGGCCAGGGGACACCCGGTCACATTGCGCACCACGTCGCCGCACGCACCCTTGGGCGACATTCCGATCGCATCCAGCGCATCCACCACTTCGGGCAGGGACTCGATCGTGAGCCAATGAAGCTGGATGTTTTGCCGGGTGGTAATGTCCGCCAGGTTGCGCGCGTGCTGGCGCGCGATGCCGCCGATGATGCGCAACTGATGCGCCGAAATGATCCCATTGGGGATCCCGATGCGCATCATAAAGTACTCGGAGGCCAGGCCTTCGCCGCCCTTGCCGCCGGTCGCACCTACGCCGTCGCCCTGGGTGTAGATACCCCACCATTTGAGGTAGGTCGAGGCCCACTCCGGCACCACGCTAGCGCGCCCTGTGCGTGCAAACGCGCGCACCTCGTCGAATGCTTCCCACGGGTTCTTCTCGCGTTTCAGGCGTTCCTGGCGTTGCGCCTTTGTCTCTTTTTCCGGAACTACTTCAGGCATGTTTCCCTCTTCAATCGTGGATTCGAAATTGCGCTCAGAAACAAAACGCCCGCGGCAGCAATGGCTGGATCGCGGGCGTTTGGAAACCTTAATCTCGACTCAAAGTGCAGGCTCAGGTCACCTCCGCGCGCCATGCGTGCGACAGCGGCGACAACAAGAACGACCCTGCATACGTGTGATGATACGCACTGACAAGGCGGAAATCAATCGAAAAGGGCGATTAATTACTGAAGTTCAACTTCCGGAAACCGGCGTATGTGTCGGAGTAAATGAGGGTTCGTCCTCGGAAGCGCGAACCGCAAGCGGCAGATCGACAACCATGCAAGCGCCGCCCCGGGCCCCGTTGTACGCTTTGATCTGGCCCCCATGTGCGCGCACCACCGCCTCGGCAAAGGCCAGGCCCAGGCCGTTCCCGGTTGAGCTTCTTCCCTTCACATACTTTTCGAACGGGCGGTCAATCACCTCGGGCGGAAATCCCGGTCCGTCGTCTTCGATTTCCAGTCGGCCGAACTCCGCTTGGGGCTGCAACTGAAAGTTGATGGTGGTTCCGGGCGGCAGATGCTTCATGGCGTTGTCCAGCTGGTTGGCCAACATCCGGTGCAGCAGGGCGGGGTCGGCCGACACCAGCAGCGCCGAACTGCTTCTGAGCATCACCCTCAATCCCCGCTCGGTGAAGCTCGGCTCGTATAAATCCACCATGGAGCGCAGCAACTCATCGAGATCGATCGGCGCTCTGCGCAGGTGGAGAGCGTCGGCATTGGCCTCGGCGACGTCAAGCGACTTGTTCAGAAAATCGGACAGCCGGTCAAGCTCCTCCACCGCCGCCGCAATGGGATCGGTCCAGGAACTTTCATGATTGGCAAGCAGCGCCAGTTCCAGCTTGCCGCGAATGGCCATCATGGGGCTGCGCAGATCGTGGGCCAGAGAATTGGTAATGGTGTGCAACTGGTTCACTGAATTCTCGATGCGGTCCAGCATCTTGTTCAGGGTGCGCGCCAATTGCGCAATTTCATCGCTGCCCTTGACCTCCGGCACGCGGCTGCGCAAATCATGTTGGCCGATGCGGTTGGCCGTCCGGGTAATGCGATCGACGCGGTCGAGCATCCGTTTTGTGGCGAAGAAAACCACCAGAAATCCCAGCACCACGATGCCCAGGCAGATGGATAACAGACGGATGCGCATCCGCCGCAGAACATGAATGTCGTGCGCTTTCGATAGCCCGAGATGGATGCGGTCACCGGCCGCGGTCACCACGGACACGACGCGAAATGGATGAAAGTAGCCAGGGATAGAAATATCCACCGGCTTGCCGGGCATAATGGGAGACCGTGTAATCGCGTGCAGATATGCGCTGCTGTCGCCCTTGCCCACCCATAGCTTCAGCCGGTTGTCGCTTCCGATTTCGATGAAGAAGACGGACTGGTTGGGGTCTCCGCCGGCTTGCAACTCGAGGGGAACTTCCTTGGTGGCGAGTTCCGCCACCTCGTCAACGATGCGGTCATAGAGCGCGTTCTTGGGCGTTCGCTCCGCGACGTCGCCCAGGGTTTCCACTTCGCCGCTGAGCCAGGCATCGGTGCGCCGCTGAATCTCGTTCGACGCAAACCTCTGCAGGACGGAAAACAGGACCACCGAACCGGCGGCAAAGGCAACGGTGCTCCAGATAGAAATACGCCAGGCAGCGGTGTGTCCCTCGGACTTATTTATCCCGAAGTACATAGCCAACTCCTCGAATGGTTCGGATCAATGGCGGAGAACCCGCCTTTTCCACTTTTCCCCGCAGACGATAAATGTGCACATCCACCACGTTGGTGTCCGGCTCGATGCGCATGCCCCATACCTGGTCCAGGATCATGGAACGGCTCACGATGCGGCCGGCGTTTCTGACCAGGTATTCGAGCAGCGAGAATTCCTGTGTGGTCAGCTGTAAAAGCTCGTCCCCGCGCGTGGCTTCGCGCCGCAGCAGGTCGAGTTGGAGATCCATCACCCGCAGCGTGGTGCTGGCGTCCGGTTGCGGAGTATTGCGGCGCAGCAGGTTACGAAGCCGGGCCAGCAGCTCCGGCAAAGCGTACGGCTTGGTGAGGTAATCGTCGCCGCCGATCTCCAGGCCGCGCACGCGATCGTCCAGCGAACGGCGCGCCGACAGGATCAGCACGGGCGCGCGCACGCCCTGCTGCTTGAGCCGCGTGATCAGGGAAAGGCCATCGTCGTCCGGCAGCCCCAGATCGAGAATGATGGCGGCATGATTGCCGCCCGGAGCCAGCTTTTCCGCGGTTTTCCCGTTTGGCGCAATGTCCACCTGGAAGCCGTTTTGAGTTAGCGAGCGCTCCAGAAAATTCTGGTTCGCGACATCGTCTTCGATCACCAATAGGCGCATGCTTACTTTCTTATTTGGCAGCGATTATGGTTCGGCCACTATTGCGGCCTTACTTCGTAACCGTGCCGGCGAGTTTGAGTTGAATGTTTACTTCCTTATCGACTTTCATGACAAACCAACTCGGATCCTTCATGCCCCAACTCACATACGGCACCACAAAATTGCCCGTGGCCGTGAAGTGGCCGCCTTCCATGTGCATATTCATCGGAACCGTGATGGAGTGCGCCTGACCGATCAGCGTGAAACTCCCCTCCACCTGCCCCGTCGAATTGCCACCGTCCTTCACCTCTCCGGTGAACTTGCTGGGCGCGAAAGTGACGGCGGGATAAGTCTGCGCCTTCATCTGCGCATTCGTCATCTTTTTGTCGCGGCTCTTGTTGCCGCTTTCCCCGCTGGCCGCATCCACAGTGACGGTGCCGGTCATGGCGCCCGTGGCGGGTTCGAGCGTGAATTCGCCCGAACTGACGTGAAATGTGCCCTTGACCGCACCGTCCGAAGCGCCCACAGTGAACTGGACTTCGCTGGCGGCCGGGTCGATCTTATAGTGCTGCTGACTCCAGGCCGGGGCTGTGAGCAGAACAATCCCCGCGGCAACCGCAAACAACCTGTACGTTCGTGATCGCGAAAGCGTGGTGCACGTGCAAACGTTCATACACTCCTCAGGCGTTCCTGACCCACGCGTTGGTCTCCCACGGCTTGATGCCGGGCGAGATTTGGATTTGAGGGCTCGCCTACTAATGTGACGCTTCTTGAGCCCACCCGTCAATCCGAACTGCCCCAGAATGAAGACATTGTCATGTGATACCGCACGCGAACTCGACCTGGATCTGGATACTGCTCTGTCACCCGGAACTTGAAGGTTTCATCCCGGCGTCATTTTGCTTTCTAAGTTCGTGATCTAATGGACCTAGACGAATCCCCGGTCAAAGCGCAATGCCTTGCAATCGCCTCTGGTTGCGCCAGGAGGCGCTTCGGCCACCCTTCAGCCGGTAAGTTAGTGCTACTTTTCACCTAAAAAGTCGTCTAACCGAACACTGCCGGAAGCCAGGGAGATGGAGTACATGGATTTAGCTTCAGGTCACGCGTCAATGAGATCCCGTCTCCGGCGTGCGTTCCATGCAGGATTGTCTCTGCCGCACGGCACGGAGGCTCATCTCGCCGGAGCGCTGCGCGACACGTTGCAGCACCCCGGCAGCATGGTGCGCGCTGAACTCGCCTTCCGCATCGCGTGTTCGTTTGGGGTGACTGACGACCGATCAGAAAACCTGGCCATCGCTATCGAGTATTTTCACACTGCTTCGCTGCTGTTCGACGACCTGCCCTCGATGGACGACGCAAGCCTGCGCCGCGGCGTGCCCTGCGCACACCATGTCTATGGGGAGGGCGCGGCCATCCTGGCGGCGCTGGCGCTTATCAACCGCGCGTATTCCCTGGTGTGGAAATCGCTTGCCGGCCTGCCGGCCGAAGTTCAGGCGGCGGCGCTCACATATCTTGAACGCCACCTCGGGGTCGCTGGGCTGCTCAACTGACAAAGCCAGGACCTCAACTATTCCCGGCTTTCCCATCATCTGCGCGAACCGCAGTCGATCGCCATGGGCAAAACCGTTTCGCTCATTCGCCTGGCGCTGGTGCTGCCCGCCATCGCGGGCCAGGCGCGTGGTGAAGAAACTCATCTTCTGGAGCGCCTGGCCATCTTCTGGGGCTTGAGCTACCAGACGCTCGACGACCTCAAAGACGTTCTCCACACTGGCGAAGTCCATGGCAAAACCGCTGCCCGCGACGCCACTCTCGACCGGCCCAATCTCGCCATCAGCATCGGGATACCGGAATCGTTCGACCGCATCGATCGCCTGATGAACCTCGCCGGCCGGGCGATTGCGCGCCTCGACCGGCGCCGTCCGCGGCTTGCATTTCTGCGGGAGGTGCGTGTCCAATTCAAAAAGGAGATCGCCAACCTCTCCGAGGCAAGCCTCACTCGGGCATCATGATTTTTCTGCGGTTAATTCTTACTAATCTCGGCCGCCATCGCATCCGCACGCTGATCAGCATTGCGGGCATCGCGTTCAGTGTGGCCGCCATGCTGACCGTGGTCACCATTCTGCAGGGCGCGGTTGGAATGTTCTCCGGCCTGCTGGCGCGCGACAGCCAACTCATTGTCTTCGAGCGCAACATCTCCGACCTCTTCTTCTCCAGCGTGCCCGATGGCTCGGTGAAACAAATCCAGGGGTGGCCGATGGTAGAAAAGGCAAACCCCGTTCTCTTCGGCATCGTCTCCAGCCAGGATCACCCCATCATCACGTGCTTCGGGGTCAACGGCGGGGACGCGCGCATCCGCGAGGCTTCGTGGCTGAATGGCAGTCGAGATGCATTCGGCGCCAACCCCGATGCGGTTGCACTTGGCGAGCGCGCGGCTGAATTCCTGCACGCCTCGGTCGGCTCGCAGGTGGCTATCGGTCATGGAAACTTCCAGGTGATGGGCATTATCCGCACCAGAAACGGCTTTGAAGACGGCGGCGTCTTCATGCCCCTGGCAAGCGCGCAGTCCTTCTTTCACAAGAACGGCACGTCTTCTGTCTTGCTTGTCAAACTCAAAAACCGCAATGACCAGGCTGCTTTCAAGGCCGAGGTGAAGCAGCAGTATCCCACCCTGATCGCACTCGAAGACGAGGAGTTCAATCGCAGCTATTCGCAGTTCAAGATCCTCAAGGCGACGGCGTGGGCGGTGGGCGGCGCGGGCGTGCTGCTCGGCGGGCTGGGTATTGCGAACACCATGATCATGTCGGTGTTCACGCGAATTCGCGAGATCGCTATTCTGCGCGTCAACGGGTTTTCGAACGGCCAGATCGCTTCGCTTATCTTCGGCGAGTCCGGCGCTGTCTCGCTGGTGGGCGCTTTGCTGGGCCTTATCATCGGTGCCTGCGCTATAGTTGCGCTCAAGCTCATTCCTGCCTTGCACGGCTACGTTGACGCCGACGTTCAGCCGGCGGTGATCGCAGCCGTGGTGCTGCTGGCGTGTTTCACGGGTGCGGCCGGGGCGCTTTATCCCGCGTTTTATGCCATGCGGGTGCGCGCGGTGGAGGCGCTTCGCTTTGAATAGCCAGGTCCAGATCGATCGAGCGGCAGTTCCGAACCGCAAAACCGCGGAATCGGTCCTCCGCGCGGAAGACCTGTGGAAGAGCTATGAAGACGGATCCATCCAGGTGCTGAATGGTGTCGACTTTGAGGCTTATCCCGCGCAAGCGGTAGCGCTGTGCGGTCCGTCGGGCTGCGGCAAAAGCACGCTGCTTCATTTGCTCGGGGGAATCGATGAACCTACCCGGGG
>Ga0070717_10000573_pt1 | contig 23508 bp, 29 predicted proteins | sample LARL113metaG_FD_71366 | JGI IMG/M metagenome (GOLD analysis project Ga0070717, IMG submission 71366) | Corn, switchgrass and miscanthus rhizosphere microbial communities from Kellogg Biological Station, Michigan, USA - LAR L11-3 metaG | ecosystem: Host-associated > Plants > Roots > Rhizosphere ...
GGCCTCCCGACCCGCCAACACACGGAGGCCAAGACAACGTTGGCTTGTCGCGCTCGCAGACCGGCCGCCGCCGGCGAGCGCGAGACCCTAAACGGCGTGCCTACACGCGTAGAAGCTTGTCCTGACGCATTCTCGGACGCGGGTTCGACTCCCGCCGCCTCCACGATTTTCCTTCGTCATCTTCGGAAGTTCCACCGTCGGTAGCGGATGGTAGCGAATCGGTTCCGCCGCCAGTAGCGACCACCATCGCGGCGGCCCCACGTTGGGCGCCGCGGGTGATCCGCAGCTTCGCGACCTCGGCGCAGGTCCGCTCCCAGTGCAAGCCGCGGTTGTAGCCGTCGAACGCTGACCGCGACTTCCGGGTGTGCGTGATGCGGGTCTCGATGATCTCGGGATCGGCGCCATCGTCGATCGCCAGCGTGATGAACGTGGCGCGCATGTCGTAGTGCCGCCGGTGCCGCCAGCCCAACGCTGGCAGGTCGGCCTCGCGCCAGCGCTTGCCGCTGTAGTCGTGGCCGCGGTACGGCTCGCCGGTCCGCGATCGCCGGCTCGCCGCGGCGTCCGGCGGCAGCGGCACGATCAGGTCGTCCGGGCCCGGCGCGCGGCCGTGCATGGCCGGCCAGCCGCCGAGCTTCCACTCGGCGAGCATCGCGGCCAGCACGGGGTGCACGGGCACGTGCTTGACGGCGTCGGTCTTCGTCGACTTCTCGGCGTTGCGCCGCGTGTTGTAGGACTTCGCGACGAGCAGCTTGCCGAGCGGCGTGATCGCCGGGTCGTAGTGGCGCCAGCGCAGCGCGGCGGCCTCGCCCGGACGCACGCCGGCGAGCAGCTCAAGCCCGTAGACCACGTGCCGATCGGGCGGGATCCGCGGGTCGGAGATGATCGTCTCGACCTCCTCACGGCCGAACACGGCAGTGTTGCGCCACTCGGGATCCTTGTCTTTTGAGCGGCCCGAGTTGGCGCTCGTCGAGCTCGCACGGGGTCTGGTCGATGAGGTCGGCCAGCTTGGCGTCGCGGAACAGCGCGGATGCCACCGAGTAGATGTTGTAGATCGTCCGCGGCGAGAGATCCTTCTCGCGATCGATCCGCAGCTTGTGGAACAGGTCGACCAGGTGACGTGTGCGGACGTCCGCGATCGCTAGGTCGCCCAGCGTCGGCAGGATGTGGTGCCGCAGGCGGCTCTCGTCATTGCGCCAGTCGAGCTCTCGCTCGCGTCGCTTGACGATCCAGCTCTCGGCGTACTTGCGTACGGTCATCCCGACCGGACCGCGCGCCGCGCGCTCCTTCTCGGTCGCCGCGACCTGAGCGACGAGCTCGCGATGCACCTCCGCGGCGGCGGCCTCCTGGCCGACCACGTGCCCCGAGAACGCGTCGCGCCACTTCCCGCCGACGTCGCGGAAGCGGATCCACAGCTTCTCTCCGCGCGCGTAGACGCCCATCAGCGGGCCTTGCGCCGCGGCTTGGCCGCAGGCTTCGCGGCGACCGGCGCCGCCGCGCCGCGGACGGGTGCCGTGGTCGCCTCGCCGTTGCAGCGCCGGCGAATCCACGCCATCAGAGAGCGACCGTCCTCATCCGCCGCGGCCTGCCACGCCGCGCGATCCTCGACGCTGCAGCGTACCCCGACCATCACCGTCAGCTTGCCGTCTGGTTCCATGCCGCCGAGCGTAGCACACCCTTGATTATCAATGCACATCTCTAGCCGCGAGCCCGGCGCACGGCCTGCGCCGTCCCGGGTGTGCGGCCGTGCTGGTCCAGCGGCTCTTCGATGAGGCCTTCGCCCCTCGTGATCTCGTTCAGCCCGTCGGCCCACACGAGCTCGAGCACGTGGGCGCGCAACGCGTCGTACAGCTGATCGGTGACCTGCGGACCCGGCTCGCCGCGGCGGGATAGCCGCCCGAGCGCCGCCTTGAACTCGGTATCCAGCTGCTTCGGATGAGCCATCGCCCGCCAGAGCGCCGCCCGCGCGCGCATCAGCTCGTCCCTCAACTTGGGGTTGTGTGTCCGCGCCGAGCGCGGATCCTCGTGGCCGTCCACCTCGTCGAGATAGACCTCGAGTGCCTCGTTGATCAGGCCGCACGCCTCAATGAGGAGCGCGTTGACGACGAGTCGCGGCGGCCGGCTGTTCTTCTGCGCGCGCGCCATTACGAGCGCCCCCCGACGATCGGGATCCACTGCAGGGTGTGCGCGGCCGTGGCCACGTGGCCGCTGGTCCGATCCACCCAGTCGGCGCTCGCGAGGCAGTCGGCCGCGCGGTCGGTGTACTTCCGGACCGTCTCGGCCGGAAAACCGAGCGTGGCCGTGTGCTCCGCGGCGGCAGAGAGGACGGCCGCGCACTTGCGCCAGGTGGCCGCGGACACGCCGCGCTGAAGCGTCAGCTCGTCGTACGCGACCAGCGCGCCCTGCGGAGACGAGGAGGAGACGAGCAGCTCGGCGGCGTTCAGGAGTTCGTCGTTGTTCATCATTGAGTACCCATGATACTCAATGATTATCAATGAGCAACGCGCATTGGGGTAGCGCACGGGTAGTCCCGACGAGGAATTCGTCCAGATGCAATCCTCTTGCGTCTTGATCGGAACCCGCCCCACGGTGGGGCGAATGTCGGAATCACTCAGGATTCCCGAATCGTCCGCGCAGTGCGGAGCAGGCGCAGTCGATCGACGAGGTTTGCACCAAGTGGGTGCGAACATCAGAATCGCTAGTGTTTCTCGATTGCGCCCCACGGTGGGGCGCAATGCGGTCCGGATTCGACAGCCGCGGGATTCGCACCCGCGGCTGTCGGCCGGAACGGGCCGTTCGAACATGCGACTACTGGACGGCGTTCAGTCGCGTGGTTAGCATGGTCCGCATGACGATCTCGCGGGTGTTGCTGGTGTTGGCCATGGTAGCGGTGACCGGGTGCTCGGTGGCGTTCCAGAACGCACCGCCAACGATCACGAGTCGCGACCAGGCGACGACGTGCTCGCCGTCGCGCGCGCTGCCATGGGTTGATGCCGGTATCGCCGCCGCGGGCGCGGTTGGCGCTGGCGTCGGGTTCGCGATCTCGCAGGACGACGGCGGCGGTCGCGACCACGAGAGCACCGGCGCGATGATCACCGGGGCCGCGCTGGGCGTGGCGATTTTGTACCTCGCGTCTTCCATGAATGGCTTCGAGCGCGCTTCCACCTGCAGGTCCGCCAAGTCGACTACCGCAACGGCCTCCCGCTAAGCGGCGACGGGCACCGGGTAAGCGCCGACCGACGCGTCGAAGATATCGCGCATGAGGTCGAGCGAGATCCGCCCGTCGTGCAGCTGGCCGAGGTTCACGCGCGCGACGCGCATGACCATCTTGTTGATGCCGAGCTCGGGCCACGTGAACGTGAAGACGTCGCCGGGGCGTGCCTCGTAGAAGCTGCGGTTGACGACCACCGTCAGGAGCACGGACGGCTGCGACAGCACCGCGAGCTCGCGGCTCGCCAGCTTCTGCGCGAGCTCGTCGGTGCAGCAGCCGGCGTACCGGATGTCGACCGGCCGACGCTTCCCGCCCTGCGCGATGGCGTTGGCCTCGTTCTGCCCGATCGCCAGGCCTTCGACGTAGTTCGAGCGCCGGCCGACCAGCGCGCGTTTGGTGTACGTGACGCGGACCTGATTCGGCGTCTCACTCCAGCCCTGCGCCGAGTAGTTCGAGATCGCGCTCACGTTATCCGGGTTGATGTCGTCGAGCGTGCCGACGTTGTAGTCCTTGCGGATCAGGCGCAGTGTGAACTTACCGGTAGTCGGCTCCTCATAGAGGACCGCGTCGATCTGCCGCAGCACGTCGTCGATCATCGTGAACGCGTCGTCGACTTGATCGAAGCAGCGCGAGTAGCCGTGGCCCTCGGCGAACAGCACCACAGAAGCCGCCTCGAAGCTCGCGCGGTCGACCTTGCTCTCGGGTAGTCCGAGCTTGCCCCACGGTGACGTGAGCAGATCGAAGATGACCGCGGCCGGGTCGGCATCCTCGTCGAGCGACTGCCCCATGTCGGCGGGCGTGCCGGTGCTGAGCGAGCTGACCTCGAACCCGAACGCCGGGACTTGCGGCGACCGGCCGAGCGTCATGCCCGCTCCCGTGCCCTGCCCGACGAAGGAGAACACGACCTGGTTGCGGTAGCCCGGAATCCGAGTCGGATCGATCCCCGCGAGCATCATTGAGGCGCGCGTGCGCGTGCCAGGATCGCCGACGTTCTGTGTCGGCGATCCTGAGAAGAACTCGCCGAACCCACTGAGATCCTCGGGCGCGCCGCTCGTGTTCATCACGAATATTTGGCGCTCGCCCGGCCCCTCGGTCGGATCTAGTAGCGTGCCGCATCGCGTGTCTCCGGCCCACATGCTGTTGGCCACGCCGAGCGTCGCGCGGCCACCGTAGAACGGCACGCCGACGACGAACATCATGTCGAGCTCGTAGAGTGTGTTGCCAGGATCAGGCTCGGGGATGTGGTTGTTCCCCGAGTACGCCAGGAACGGAGTCCGCACCAAGCACTTGCCGTAGATCAGCGGCACCGGCGCGCCGAAGTCGACGCGCGGCAGCGAGATATCGGCGGGTCTCGCGGCGGGTCGCTGGTTGGCCCCGCCCCATCGGTGGTAGGCGTACGAGTATCCGACCAGTGCCATCTCGAAGATGAGTAGTGGCCACATGTCAGGTCTGCGACACGACGCCGTACCCGTTCGGCGCCCATGGGTTGATCGTCGAGTTGAGACTCGGATGCCCGCCGTAGTTCACGACGTTGCCGAACTTATTGAAGCAGGTGTCGACGTCGTGCGCACAGCCCGGGAACACTGTGACGTCATCGCCCACCACAGCTCCGACGAGCGGAGCTGACAGCTGCAACACTGCGGGCCCGTCCTGCCGCACGCACATCCGGCGCTGACTGGTGGCGTTGTGCACGACGTCGCCGAACAGGTGATAAGCCTCGAGCCCGCTGGTCGCCGCCGTGGTCAGTGTCAGGCCGTCGGACGAGATGCTCGCGATGATCTGGAAGATCTTGAGGGCGTCCACGTTCACCGTGCATTGCCGATCTCCGAGGCGGTGATTGCAGAGGTTCTGCGCTCCGATCATCGGCAAGCGGACCTTGAGCGCTTCGTCCGCGATCGACGGCACGCGCAGCACCGCGACGTGCGGGTTACTTCCCTCGATCGTCAGCGTGGTGGCAGGCCCGCGCCACTGCTGGATCGCAATGCCTGAGCGCTGCTGGTAGCGAAACAGCGTGATCATCACCTCGTGCTCGGGCACCCCCGACGCGGCGTAGCGCTGCACGATCTCATGTGTGATCGGCAGATAGACCGCGAACTCGCGGCCGGTAAGATCGCGGGCGACCTGCAGCGCACCGCGGCTCATCGTGATGGCGGTGTAGACCTGTCCGCCGCCGAACGTGACATCGGTCGGCGAGCTCGTGAGCAAGTAGGTCGCAGTCGGCGTCACGATCTGGTACAGGTCGATCGGCTGCGAGGCGCTGGTGCTGCGCTCGTCGTCATCGAAGGTCGGCATGATCAGCTGCCCCCGCGCGGTCGGATTGCGGCCGGATTCGCCTTCAGCACGTTCCGGATCACCTGATGCCCGCCCGGCGTGTCCATCGCCTGATGGATCGCCGATGGATCGAACACCGTAACGTTCGTGACGTTGACGACAGCGGCGGGTGTGGCACCCGCGGCTGTCGGCCGAGACAGCACAGACGGCACCCCATAGCCGACCTGCGACGGAGACGTAATCGGGGCGTCGACACCAGGTGTGACGCCACCGCCACTTGCGCCAGCGCCGACAAGGCCGATGAAGCCGTTGATCGCCTGGACCTCGAGCTGCTTCAGGATGAGCTTTTCGAGATCCTGGATCATCGAGTCGACCATCCGCCCCCACGAGACCTCGCCGCCGTTGGCCATGGCGACCAAGGATTCGTTGAGCTTGTCGACGTCGCCGACGAGCGTGTTCGCCAACGTCTTTCCGAACTCGCTCGACTCATCCTTGAGCTTCAACCACGCGGCCTCCATGCCGCCCGTGAAGGACTTGCCAGCGTCGGAAGCGGACAGGTACGCGGCTCGGATCCGGTCCACCGCGTCGCCGTACTTCTCGGCGTTGATGTGCCCTGAGGCCAGCAGATCACCAGCAGCCGCAAGCTGGCTCCGGTAGGTCTCTTGCGGCCCATTGATCTGCTCGATGATCTGGGCCTGGTGCTGCAGCTCGATCGCGTGCCTGCGTTCAGCTTCATCGAGTCCACCGATCGCCACGCCCTGCATGCGGAGAATCTCGGTCCTTTTGTCGAGAGCGGCCAAGTCGGCGCCGAGATCGCCTTGGTCCGGAACCTTGTACTGCTTCTCGATGGCCGCCATCTTCTCGTCGACGACGCGCTCGTGACCGACGTCGGCGTCGTGTTGGGCCCATGCGTTAGCCTCGGAGTTGGGTTTGATCTCCTGCGGCTTGAACTTGAGCAGCTTTGCGAAGTCCGCAGAGGTGTATGCCCCGATCAGCTTGGTCAACTCGACGTTGTACTGCGCGATGGTGATCAGCCCGCTGCGCATGAGCGAATCGAGCGCATGGGTCCCTTCGTGGAACGCTTTTTGTGGCGCCTGGATCGACTCCCATAACCGGATGACCTCGGGCAGCTCGCCACCGTTGATGGTGGTCATCAGCTCCTTGTACTTTTTGTTGTACTCCTTCGCGCTGAGCGCCCCCTTCTCGAGGAGCCCGTTCAGGTTCTCGAGCTGGATCTTGGCCTCGCCCTCGGGTCCCTTGATCTGCTGCTGCATCGCAAACTGCGCGAGGAAGCCGGTCTTCTTGCCGTCGCCCCACGGGTCCGACATCAGCCCCGCCGACTTGGCCATCACTCGGATGCCGTCGCCGAACTTGGTAACCATGTCGGACGTTCCGCTGATGACTCGCGCCATTGCGCCGCCGACCTCCTTGTCGATCGCGGTCCCCACACTGGCGAACATGCCGTTGAGGTGCGCGAGCGACTCGTTGAAGTCGGTGAAGAACGCCGTCCAGCGCCGGCCCGATCCCGACAGCATCTCGTCCCATGACGCCGCGACGTGCCCGACGCCGAGTGAGACGCCGAGCTGCTGCGAGTAGAGCTTCTCGTTCATCAACCACTCCTCCTTGCGCTGCTCGTTCGTCTTCGAGCGCTTGGCGAAGTTGGCGTCGAGCGCCGCGGTGTCGTCCATCATCGCGCGCATCAGATCCTTGGTGCCGATCTTCCCCTGGTCGACCATGAGGATCAGCTCGCGGCGAGCGAGCCCGAAGTGCGTGGTCCACAGGCTCGCGATGTCCGGGACCTCGCGCATGATCCCCTTGAGCTCGCGCGACTCGATGCGCCCTGACGCAAGCGCGTAGCTGAACTTCGACATGAGCCCGGCGGCCTGCTCGAGCGACTTGCCCGAGATCTGGACGGCCTCGCCGAGCGACTTGGTCAGGCGCAGCTGCTCGTTGTGCGACAGGTTCAGCTCGTCGGTGCCGTCGCGGACCGCGTCGTAGACGTCCATCGTGGACGTGAGTCCAGAGTTCAGGTCGTGCGCGAGAGCGATCTGCTCGCTGATGATCACGTTGACGCCATGCGACGCGTCCTCAAACTTGCGCGCCGCGTTCGTCACCCTGATGAAGACGTCTTCCACCTCGTTGGCGTGGCCCACGATCTCGTCGAGCTGGTGCGCGAGGTTGAGGATCTCCCCGCCCTTCACGGCACCCTCGATCGCGTCGCCGACCCCGATGCTCTTTGGGACCGGATGCTCCATCCCCGCCGCGGCGGCCTGCACCGGCCCGTGCATCGTCCCCTGCGTCTTGATCAGCCGCTCGAGCTCGTCGTTGTACTCGACGACGCTCAGCGTCCCCTTCTTGTACAGCCGCTCGAGCGCGTCCATGTCGGCGCGGTACTCGCGCATCGGGCCGCGGATCCGCTCGATGATGTCGGCCTCGCGCTGGAACGCCTGGTTCAGCTTGCCGAACGCGTCGGCCGCGAAGGTCGCTGCGGTCTTCGCGAGCGTGTCGCCGAACTCCTTGGTGGCCTTGCCTGCCTTGGCTGCCGCGCCGGCGACGTCGGCCAGTGCCTTGGTGCCGGTTGTTCCGACCTTGGCCACGCCGGTCTCAGCCTTCGCGGCCTCCGTGGTGACCGTCTTGACCTGCGCCGCGGCGTCGCCGGCAGTCACCTTGATGACGAGGTTCATCGGCTGGGTCCCGCGAAAAAAGACGGGGACCGCAGCCACTCCAGGAGCAGACGCACGGGAGGATTCCCGAGCGCCGGCTGGCTGCGGTCCCCGAAGACAGGCGACGGCGACGGGGGCTGTACCCGCGTCTCGGTCGCGGTAGGCGCCGGCGCGAGCATCATGCGTCCCCGATCCTCGTGGTGCGAACGAGGTCGCGGAACGCGAACGCCGCGGCGAGCCGCCTGCGTGGCGTGCGGTCGTGGCTGGCGTCCGTCACCTCGCTCATCGCCTGCGCACGCGTCAGCGGCTCGATCTCGAGCCGAACGGGAGGCACCTTGGGCGGCAGCATCGCCAACCACAGATCGATCTCGATCTCGAGGGCCTGCGCCGACATCGTGAGCATCCGCAGCTGCACGAGCAGCTCCGTGCACGCCTCGCGCGTGAGCTCGGCATCGAGCCACACGGCCAGCCGGCGGTCGGCCGCGTCGGTCACAGCTGGACGCCAGCCTGTCGGCGACTGTCGTCCTCGGTCATGATCCGGTAGAGCGACTGAGCCGTCTCATCCTCGTCGAGCGCTTGGGCCATGGCCTTCTCGTAGGCGACGCCCCGCGACTTGGCGAACCGCTCGACATGCTCGCGCAGCGCGCGGTGCGTCGGGCGCTCGTTGCTGCGCTTGAGGGTGATCCCGCCCGCTTGGGTCTGCTGGACCGCGGCGACCGCCAGCGTGTGATAGACCGCCGTCGTCATTGTCATCGCCTGGGCGACGGCGGTCATGCGCTGCGCATCGAGCGTCGCCGCTTTCTCGATCAGCGCGTTGTAGACGTTGCTGATCTCGAACAGGCGGCGGGCGGCGGCGCCGCGGTTCATGTCGTGATGCATGGCGAAGTCCTCGACCATGGCCTCGGCCTCGGCCAGCGCTGCTTCCATGAGCTGCTTGAGCGCGTCGGCCTTCGCGTTGACGATGGCGGCGCGCCCCTGACCGGTCAGGCTCGCATCGGTGTGGCACAGATCGCCGTACAGCTTGGCGTACGTCGCGTCCTCGGACTCGGTCAGCTGGCCGTGCGCCTTCGCGATCGACACCTTGCCCTTGTCCGCCGCCGACTTGACGTAGGCATCGAGGGCGCGCACGGCCTGGTCGCGCTTGGCCATGTTCTGCTTGACGAAAGCCTCGATCTTCGCCGGCGTGAGTTCTTCGTTGGCCGCTCGCTCGAGCAGCGTGGTTTCGTCGATGATCTTCATTTTGTGCCTTGTGGTTGAAGTGTCGAACGCGCGTGGCACGCGGGTCTCTTACCCGCGTCTGGGAGACCACGGACAATCTCGAAGAAAAAGGCGCCGTGGTCCTCGAGCCGCATCCCGCGTGCCGCGAGCGCGTTGCGCAGTTCGGTCAGGTCCGGCGGCGCCGGTGGACGCGGCGCGCGAGGCGCGTCCTCGGTGTGCTGGCGCGGCAAGGCCTTGCCGCGCCGGGGTCGGATGCTCGGCGGCGCCGGCGGAGGGTTGTAAATATACTGTCCCGCCGCGGCTTGCGAGGCGATCTCCTCGGCCGAGCCCGGCACGAAGTCCCAGGTGCCGCCCTGCCGCTTGAGCCGCTTGGCGTTCTTCACGCGGCACCCCGACCAGCTCGGGCGGCCGAGCTCGGCGTTCCACCGGTCGCGGTCGGCACCGGCGGCAGATGCCGGCCGAGCGCCGCGATCGTGCCGTAGCCGCGTGCAGCAAGCAGCTCGAGCGCGCGCAGCCGGGTCGGCGGCGCCGCGTCTTCGTTCTCGACGATCCGCAGAGCGATCGTGACGATCGCCGTCGGCGTGACCCGCTGCCGGATCGCGCTCGCCAGCGTTCGCCCCACCCGCGGCCGGCCGTGCGGGTTCACCGACGGAGCGCCGCGCTGCATCATGGGGTTACCCCGCCGACGAGTAGCCTGTGGCTGATCTGGCATTGGTTTTACCTAGCCAACTACGAATTCTGTAACATGGCAATGAAAATGGTTATGCGAATGGCGACGTTACACCGCGCTCTCGCCTGACCGCCTGTAGCCGCGGCTCAGCTCGCCTGCTGTCAGCCCGGCGGCCTCAGACCGCCTGCTGTGAGCCAGCGAGCATCCGGTCTCAGCTCGCCTGCTGTGAGGCGCCGGCCGACTGCCGTCTCGATCTCGCCCCGGGATGACCTCGGTCCGGGACCTCCACCACTGACTGCTGGCTACTACGTAGGCCAGACAGCAGTCGTGTGACCTCGGTCTAGACGGCAGTCAGACAGCAGTCAGACGGAGGTCTCCACGATCGGAATCCCCGCCCTCTCGGCATTTTCCCTGGTCCAAAACAGCCACGCCTGGCTACGCTTCGCCCTCCGGTGAACCTCGACTGCCTCGCCGCGCAGCTTGAGCGCCGCGAGCGCCGCGCGACCGATCGCGGCGGCTTGGCCGGCGGCCCGAACCGCGTCACCCCCGGTCTGCGGCTCCTTGGCCTTGCTGAGGTAGCCGGCGATCGCCAGCTCGGCGGCGGCCTGCTTGGCCGTGCCCCGGCTGCTCTCGCGCTCTGCCTTCACGTCCGCAGCCGGGCGAGCCTCGCCGGCCAGGCGCCAGCACCCGGTGCGACCGTTGTACGACATCGGCAGGACGCGATCCCCACCGGTCATGCGCCCCTTGCCGATCGACAGGTCGACCGCGCGCGTGCCGTCCTCGCGCTTTGGGCCGGCCGAGCCGATCGACAGGGTGACGGTCGCCGCGCGTTCGATCGCCGCGGACTCGGCGCCGCCGTCCGTGGAATCGGCGCCGATCGACTCGCCGTTGCGCGCCGCGCGCGAGCTCGCGCGGCTCATCTGCGAGATGGCAAGCACCACGACGCGATGTGCGCGGGCGATCTCGTCGACCTTGGCGACCACATCCGCAACCTTTGCTCGCACCTCGCGCTCGCCCGACTCGATGATCTGCAGGTAGTCGACGGCGACCATCACCGGTTGGTCCGGGTACTCGGCCTTGGCCGCGCGGATCGCCAACTCCAGGGCGGCGAGCGTGGCGTTCTTGCGATCGAGCACGAAAAGGCGCGGATCGAGAGCGTCCTGCATGCGCGAGGGCGACACGCCGCCGATGAGTGGCGTCATCCATGCCTCGTCGCATCGCATGCCGATCGCTCGGGCGGCGAGCTCGTCAGCCGGCAGCTCGCGCGAGAGCACGACAACCGGACCGTCGTGCGCCAGCAGGATGCCGATCGAGAGGGACGATTTTCCGGCACCCGTCGGCCCCATCACAACCACGGTGGCGCCGCGTCGGACGAGCACGATGCTATCGCCTCCGATCCGGATGTCGACGAGCGGCTCGTGCGCACGTTCCACGATCAGCGCGATGATCTCGTCGCGGCGGAGCCATGGGGGGCGCTCTACCGCGGGCGCAGTCGGCGGAGTGTCTTCGTGCGCCGGTAACCGATGCTCGGCGTCAACGCTGCCAGTGATCCGCTCGAGCCGGCGCGGGTCGACCTTGGGTTCGGCCACCATCACGCCCCCCTCGATGCGCTACGCGCAATGGTGCGGACCTCGCGCTCGGGAAGCGACGGAGACACCCGGATCGCGTTGATCCGCTCGAGCGCGTCGAGGATCTCGCGGTCGGTTCGTCCGTCGTGGCGCAGCCGAACGCCGATCTTGTAGAGCGTCGCGTTGCGGTCGCCATCGCCGATGGTCGAGAGCCGGCCGATGATGTCGTCGATCGTGTCGGGTGGCGCGTCGTCGGCGCGTGGCTCGCGAACCGTCGGCGGCGGATCGCCGGCGCCCTGGATAGCTGCGAGCCACATCGGCGGGATCGGAGGAAAGGGCGCGTCATCGTCTGAGATCCACCTGTATCCGCACGACGGCGGTAGCACCACGATCCCGCCGTCGGCGCGCACGTCGACGCCAGGCACCCCGCCGAGGAGCTTGCCGAGCTGCGAGCATGCGCCGGCGCCGGTGCGCACGCGGATCCCCGCACCGGGATGAGCGAGGTAGACGTGCAACCCGCCACTGCGCGTGCGCACGACGCGATCGCGCGGCAGCCGGCCGAGCGCGCGCTCGAGCACCGCGAGCCGTCCCTCGCCGTCATGCTTGAGGTCCGCATCGAGCACGGCGATCGAGCTCGCGGCGCCCGTCGCGCATCCGATCTGGCAGTCCGGCCACTTGCGGAACCAGCGTTGGATCACGTCGGGGTCGGTACTGGCATGCTCGGCGTGGTCCTTTCCGGTCTCGATCAGTGGTCGCTTGTCGTGCAGCCGGACGGGGAAGACCTTGAACTGCGGCGACTGCTCGGTGTAGCCGAGCGCCGCGTCCAGCAGGGCGGATTGCCCGATCATCGCCCACCTCCAAGGATCCGCCGAGCTCGCGCCGCGGGTGTCTCACCCGCCGCCGCACGGCCGCTCGCCGATACTCCGATCGGGGCATCGCGGTGGATCCGCCACTGTCGCTTGCCGATCCGGACGGCCTCGAGCCGGCCGTCAGCGATCATCCCGCGGACGGTCGCCGGCGCGAGCGAGTACGCCGCGGCGTACTCGGCCGGCGTGACCATCGGCGCTGGCGCCGCGCCCTGTGGGGCCAGCTTGCTCGCCAGCTTCTCGGCGACGAGCTCGGCGAGCTGGTCGAGTACCGCATCGAGGCCGCTCACGGGGTCACCTTCCGATCGGCGATCCACGCGTCGAGGTCGGCGAGGTTGAACAGCACGCGCCGGGCGCTGATGCGGCTGTGCGGGATGGCCTTGCGGTGGACCAGCACGCGGAGCGTACCGACCTTCATGCGCAGGTGCTCCGCGGCCTCCACGTAGGTCAGGAACTTGGCGGGGCTCACCGGTCACCTCCGGACCGCGGGTCGCGGATCGGTTCGGTCGGTGGACCCAGCGTCAGCGGCGAGACGCTCTCTGGCCGGCGCGCGCGGAGGTCCGCGACGATGGCCCGGTAGATGCCGTCCCGCTCGTCAGCGTCGAGCCGGTCGACGGCGTCGAGTGTCGTGCGCAGAATCTCGGTGATGGAAGCCGCGCGGCCGGTAGGAGCGGTGCGCGGCTTCATGGCGCACCCCCAATCGCGAGGGCGCGCCGGTCAGAGGGCGGTTCTGGTTCTGGGTCGCCGCTCGCCGGCGGTGCGGCGGCAGTCTTAACGACCCGGCGCGTCTGCCGAGTGCGCCCGGGACGGATCGCCTCTCGCGTCACGACGACGCATCGGACGGCCGAAACCGAGCTCGCTCGCTCGCTGCGAGCTCGGGCTATGCGGGACTCGATTTCGGCGCGGCTGCGGTTGTAGTGATGCTCCTGATGGAACTGGCGGACCTGCTCGGCTTCGATGTCGTAGAGATGCGATCGAGTTCGATGCAGCTCGATGCGGATGGCCTCGTCGTCGTCGCCCGGATCAGACCACGATCCTCGCGTCAGCGCGGCGAGCTCATCGGAACGCCGTGAGATCTCCATCAGGCGCGCTTCGATCTCGGATCGCCGACATCGGGCCGCTTCCTCTAGCCATTTCAGATCCTCGATCTGACGCTTCAAGAAGCGGATCTCGGCCTCCGACTTGGTCTCTCCCAGGCGGGAAGCCGAGACGGCGCGAAACCCGCGCGGTCGGTGAACGATCTCTCTATGTCGTACGTCCCTGCTATCTTGCGTGTCCATCGCGTGTCCTCCTACGGCGTTGCGATCTCGGTCCATGCAGGCTTGGTCCCCTGCATGGACCACACTATTACCGACCTATGACATTTCAGGTCACGTCCTGACGTTGCGCCGCCGGCCATGAAGCTGACCGATCGGTCAGGCATAATCGAGCAACTCCTCGATTCGGCGCAGCGCTCGGCGCAGCTCGCGCGCATCCGCGCCACCGCGGCGCAGATGGAGCGCGGCCTCGAGCTCGGCGGCGACCGCATCGGCCGCGGACGTTCGCGCCGACTCGTCGCAAACCTCCGAGCTCGCTACCCCTGACCGCGCTCTACCGACGTCCACAGCGCTTGGCGTCGCTCCCACGATGCGGAGCGGCTGAGGCGACATCGCTGGAGCGCTGTAGAGGCCAGTTAGAGTCGAATTCGACTCCCGCCGCCTCCACTACCTATATACATGTTATAATTTATCTTTCTGGATCGGGCTAGACGAGGTCACTGACTGAGGTCCCTGGCCAGCACGCGTCGTCGGCCTCTTGTTGGCGACGTCAGGTTGGATCTTGCGATGGCGCTCCGACGAGCTCATCTCGCCTGGCGACACCGCGAATCTCTGCCAAGAATGAGGGTTATTCACGCTACCTTGCGTTGACCCTCCACATGGTGTACACAACACACTATTGGCAGTGACCAGAATCCTCGAACCGCGATCGTCCTCGGTGCAGGCGCATCGTTCTCCGGGGGCGCTCCGCTACAAGGAACGCTGTTCCGAGATCACTTCAAGCTTCAGCAAGCGGAGGCTCCGCAGTCAGTTCACCACGACTGGGACCGCGAACTCGCGACCTTCTTCAGCGACTTCTTCGGAATTGATGTTGATCACGGAGACCTGAACGCCACGCCGTTTCCAACCTTCGAGGAAGTTCTTGGAGTCCTTGAAATCGCCGAGTCTCAAGGCGAGAGTTTCCGGGATTGGGGGACCTCGCATCTCATATCCACGGAGAAGAAGCCTCGGGTGCAGCACATCCGCGATTTGCTCATCCTACTGATCGCGCAGGTGCTCGACCACAAGCTCGGAGACAAGCGCGCAAAGCACCATCCGAAGCTCCTCGAAAACCTGGGGCCAGGCCTGTCCAGCACGACATTTATCAGCTTCAACTACGACATCCTCCTCGACAATGCCCTCGCTGATCTCCACGACACCTGGGATCTCGACTATCGCGTGGATTTCGAGAACTATGACAAGGACGGCTGGCACCGACCGCGGCGGGCGCGAAGCGTAAAGCTATTGAAGTTGCACGGCAGCGTCAACTGGCTCTACTGTCCAACATGCCGATCGGTAACACTGACACCTATGGAGAAGGGTATCTGTCGACTTAAATGGGATCCCGGCAGCTGCGTCTGCAGCGTGTGCGAAACACTCGCTGTACCGATCATTATTCCTCCAACGTACTTCAAGGCGTTGTCGAACCTCCATCTTCGAACGATCTGGGATGCAGCTGAGCGTGTACTGTCCAACTGCAATCGGATCGTCTTCTGTGGCTACTCCTTTCCGGACGCAGACATTCACGTTAGGTACCTGCTCAAGCGAGTGGAGCTCAACCGTAAGGGGCCGGCGCCTTTGGAGGTCTTCATTGTGAACGAGCATCCCGGCAAAACGAGTGCCGCGAGAGACAGCGAGAGCGACCGGTATCAGCGTTTTTTCCGCAACAAGAGTCAGGTCCATTGGACGGCTCTCAGTTTTGAGGAGTTTGCCGGGAACCCAGCGCTGATCACGGACCCGGGCAGATGGACCTGAGCGCCTCGAAGTGCTCAATGGTTAACCGTGCTGCTTCGCCCACCTTGCCTCGACAAGGGCGGTGATCACGCCACCTCAGACGTGCGTGTACCGCTCGGTCGCAGCGGTGTCGGCGTGTTCGAGCAGCGATGCGATCACCTCTTGGCCCGCGCCCATCATGGCGTAGCTCGATCCAGCCTTGTGTCGCGCGCCGTGGGAGGTGATGCGACGCACGCCGGCTTCTTCGGCGAGCTTCGTGTACCAGGAGTTCAAGACCTTGTTGGTCAGGCGCTTGTCGGCGCCGCGGGGGTCGGCGAACAGGAGCTGGCCTGATCTCCACCGCTTCGTCTAGCCAGCAACCTGTATTCTCACCGTGCACGCTCCGCGGCGACCGTGGGATGCAGATCCAAGGCGCGCCCGTAAGGTTGGGTGTCGACACGCATCAGCCATCACGCATCGCGTCAACCGGTGGACACTGCCGGCGGAAGCCAGGTTGCCGTGTTGACGCTCTCCACGATCCGGTGGAGCGTCGCCCTCGTGAGGATCCGCGAGAGCGAGGGGCGGGGGACGGATGGGTGAACGCGCGGAACGCGACGAGCTCGGCGCACCAGAACCCGCGCCCGTCACCGGTAGCGCTGTGCCAGCCAACCCGGCGCCCGGCACGTCCACCCACACGTCCGCATTGCCGCGCACGACCAGCGCCGCCGCTGGGGTTGGTCATGGTCTATCTCCCGTGCCTCCCCCCACCGGCACGGGCTCATCGAGCGGCGAGACAGCGTGGCGCCTCGTTCCGACGCCGCACGTCGTTCGTTTCCCAGCAACCGAGGTGGGTGCCGTCAGCTCGCCTCAGACAGTGACTCTGACCAACCCCAGCGCCGCGCCGGTCGATGTTCACTCGTTGGTGATCGCGCTGCTCGACTTCGCCCAAGAGCCGGCCCAGCAAGGTGAATTCGAGATCGTCCAGGGACAACCCGGTCGACTTCCGCCGCTCGGAGCGGTCACGGTCCAGATCGTGTTCCGGCCGACCCGCGTCGTGGCACACATCGGCGCGCAGCTACGCGCGGAAGGGAACGGCGCCCACGAGCGCCTCGCCGTGACGTTGAGGGGGATCCCGGTGCCTGCGCGCGCCGACCATGCCGCCGAGCGGGAGTTCTCGGTCGCACAGAACACGGCTCGTCGGCTCGCGACGACCGGGGCGCCGAACGTGGAGCACTACGGCGACATGCTGGCCGCTGTCCTGGCTGCGCGAGAGCTCACCGATCAGGCCAAGCCTGATGATGCCACCACGCAGGCGCAGATCGCCAAGCTCCTAGAACCGGTCGAGAAACGACTCAGTCAGCTCAATGACCACCAGGGCCGGCTTGCTCAATTCGGCGCCGGGAACATCGCAGGACAGGCCGCGCTCGACATGTCCGAGACCGCGGTTCGGTCGTGGCGCCAGCGTCTCGCCCTCGGTACGGTCGTCCGTACCGAGGAGCTCGTGACCAGGTTTCGCGCCGGCGCCGAAACGATACGCTTCCTGACCGGCGAGCACGAGGACGCGCCCACGCTCCGAGAGTTCGACCACGTGAGCCGCGTGGTTGGCGTTGGAGCTGCCGTACCTGTGCTCGCGCCACCGCTCGCCGCGCTTGCAGTCGAGGGCGCGGGACTGCTCGCGTTCGCCCCTCGCGTGGCCGCGAGCCGCGTCGCGCTATGGGCGCTGCATCATCCCGCCGCCGCCCTGGCAGCTAGCGAAGCGCTGCTCGGCTTCGGTTTGCAGATCGGCGAAGACGGCTGGGGAAACCTGTGGGAACAGCTGCAAGACCCACAGGGCCGGTGGTTCGTGATCGCTCAGGTCATCATGGACTTCATGCACGTGAAGAGCGCGTCCGGCCAGAACGGCTCGCCTCGCGGCCCCCGCTCGACGGCCATCGGCATCGAACCAGCTCCGGATCTCGAGGGCGCGCGCCAGCGTATTGCGAGGACGCGCTCCGTCCTCCAGCAGGTGCACGACGCGGCTGCGAACGCTGAACCGGAACCGCGGCCGACGAGAGACCCGGCGGCAACCGTCGACCACGGGCACCAGGCTGCAACCGAGCCCGGTCGCGACCAAACCCAGAGCGCGAGTGCGCCGATCGCCAGCTCTTCCGCGTCTCTATCCAGCAAGGCCGACGCCTCCATCGGACCGACAAATGGCGAGGAGAACATCCTCGGGCGTTCGTTCCGTTCGCCCAACGCCTCGCACATGCCGAACGCTGTAGCTACCGAGGCGCTGTCCAAGCAGAGGTACGATGCTCATACGGATTGTTCCGAGCTCGCCCATCGTCTGCGCGACGCAGCGGGGACCGGTCGCATTCTGCGCGTCGAACCCGCAGTACGCGGAACACTTCGTCTGCTCGAAGACGGGCTGATAGAAGGTGATATGTACTATCATGAGGCTTACACTGATGGGGCATACGTCTTTGACGTGCGCGTGAGCAAGACGCCGATTCCAAAGGGCGACTGGACCAGTGTGATCATGAAGCTCAATCCAGGTGCGAGGATCAAATGAGCGGCCCGTTGAAGATGGTCCTCGATGTGCTCGCGAGACACGGCGACATCGAGTGGGCACGTTGCGTCGGTCGCCTGGAGCCGCTCCGGGCACCGTTTGTTGCTTGGCGCTACAAGACCCCTGACGAGGGGATGGAACAGCGGATCGTCGAAGCCGTGAGATCCTATGCTGGCCTCGTAAAATGGGTCGCCGACAAGGGCGAACGGAACTGGGTGGTACAGCCGGACGCGTTCAGGACGTTTGCGAGGAACTTTGATACCGACGGTGAGGCGATGCAGCGCTTTGGCGAGGAGTTCCCGTCGGAAACCAAGGCGGCGCTCGAGGACGCCGCGGGACTTGCGGCGCACCTCGAGAACGAGCTGGCGCGCGCGCCTCTCCCCTCGAACCCGGCAGCAGGACCGGTCCAGTAGCGCCGATACGGCGCCCTCCCCTACGATGCTTACCGCTCCGCGGTCCCAAGCGCGATCTCCGATCCGAGGTGCAATCCACCAAGTCGCCTCCCCGGTTGGGTACGGGGCGACTGACGATCAAGGCATTGTCGTCCAGCGCGCCGTTGGAACGCAGAATCACCCAGGTCCGCAGGCTCCAAAGTTCGTGATGACATTACAGCCGGACGCGCAATGATTTGGGCAAAATGACACGGCGTGAGCGACGGCGTTTCCGCCACAATTATTCTTAATACAAAAGCCCGCGGCGTTGCCGACGGCATTGTCATTGTGACACCAGAATATCATATGGCAGCCATCACTAGGAAAGATGACATCGAATGGAACAGAGGTAAAGTCCGAATTCGTCTCTTTGAATGACTGAGTCACGGAATCGCCCGCCGCCTCGCTGCCGTTGTCGACCACCACTGACGAATGATCTCCAGCCTCCTGAGCGTCATCAACTGCACACGCGACCATGCACGAAACGCACAGCGCGGCACCGAGAACGATCGAATGTTTCATTTGTGTCTCCAGTGTATATTGCTCAAAGTCTGCCGATTCGAGTCCGCGGCTATTCTCCATGCAGTAGCACTCCGAACAAGCGTGTCGTGCGTGACTCACGCCTGTCGTGTGTGTTTGCGTGGCTGACATGCATCAATGATGGGCAGTGTGCACGCCTGTGCGCGTCCACCTCGGCAAGACCGCCATTTATCTAGCCTTGTGTGCGCGCGTGGTGGCTTGCGGGACCGGCCACGCGTGCGCCACCCGGTTGCCGTAGCCCGAGAAGTTTCTATTGGCGCGGTTGCGTCGCGAACTGGGGCGCGCTGTCACTCGCCCACGACTCTGCCGCGGCAATTTAAGGCCGTCGGTGCGCAGCTCTCAGCGCAGCCGCGTGAGAGCGGAGCTCGACCACGTCACGGAGATCGTCGGGATCGGGCTCGGAAATCCAGACTCGCAAGGACCCGGGCTTGCTTGAATTCGTCGTAGGTCATGTCGGCACGAGAGGCTTGCGACGGCGGTCTTCCCTCGGGCTGCTGTGCATGGAACGGTTCACGTTCGCATGCGTCGCCGCACCGACGTGCTCGCCTGCGGTCGCAGCCCACGTGGCGCGTTGTCGTTCCGGTTGTCGGGACGTCCTAACCTCGCTATCCTCGCGATCATGGTCGTGACCACCACCCTGCCGCGCGGTGTCATCGAGCGCATCGTCGAGGTGCTCGACCCCGAGGAGGTCTGGCTGTTCGGGAGCCGCGCACGCGAAACGCACGGGCCGGACAGCGACTGGGATCTGATGGCGGTGCTCCCCGACACCGCCGCCGATCGCAAGCTCGACATCGCCGCGGTGTGGGCCGACTTCCGCGAGCTGAGGCGGATGCGGATCGAGGTCATCCCCATCCGGCGCCGCGACTTCGAGGAGAACCGAGACACGCTCGGCGAGCTGGCGGAGGCGGTTTCGCGCGAGGGCCACGTCGTCTATGGGCGTTGAACCGAAGAAGACGAACAAGCCGATCGCGAAGCTGCTCCACGCCGCCGGGCTCGATCTCGACGCGGCAACTCGCCTGCTCGCGGAGCCGCCGAACGATCTCGCCGCCAATCACCTGCAGCAAGCCGCGGAGACGATTCTCGCCGCCGTGCGGCTGCACCGAGGTCTGCTCAACACCCGCGACCATGACCTTGTGCTCCTCATCGATGGTCGCCCCGGTGGTGAGCCGCGCCCACTCCCTGACGGGGACCCGTGGCGTGAGCGGTTCCGACCGTTCGAGCCGCTCTCGGCGTACGCGACGGCGTTTCGCTATAGCCTGAGCCCGTCGCCGAACGTCGATGACCTTCGACGGATGCTCGCCAGCTTGATCGCGCTGCACGGAGCTGCTCGCGCGGAGCTACTCACGACATAGTCGTTGCGGCACCGTCTTCTGTCGAAACGGCGCTGCCACGACGCTGCCACAACCCGCGGAATTGAGCGGGAGTGAGCGGCGGCGTGGTTTGGGTGGCAGATCCAGCGCAGCACAACCGGTTAGAGGTTGCGCGTCGAACGAACCATGGAAAGGAATATATGCGGCCGGGTGAGACCGAGAGGCAGTGGTCCAACTCGTTGCGGTCCGCGCAGATTGCATTCGACGATGCGCACCGAGAGGTGCGAGCTACCACCTCGGCAGGGTCTCCAGTGGAGGCCAATATTGTTGGTGGCATCTCAGATCGCTCCTCAGCTCACTGGCCGAGTGATGCAGCTGACGGGCGCGCGACCTGCGATCGAACGACCAGATCCGCGTGGACTCATGCTGTCCGTACCCCTGGGAGCGGACAGGTATCCGTTGCGCGTCCCGTTCGAGCTACTATCGACAGCATAGATTAATACGAACGCAGTGCACCTGCTCTTTCGCGCTCCGATCGTCTTCGACGCCCAGCAGCAACTCCTTCGGTTCGACCCGTTCGATCAGCTCAGGTACTAATTGGGGAGCCATGAACGCGAGGAGCGCTGCAGTCACGCGGCTCCGGTGCCGCGAACGGCTGCGCATTGTGGCCGCCCACCGGCCGATGATACCATGGCCGGAATGTCGAAGCTCGTAGTGGTCGTAACGTACGTTGCGGTCGGGTGCGGTGGTCCTGGGCCGATGGCGCGGGCCAACCGGGGCGAAGTCGAGCCGGCAATCGAGCTGCCCGGACCGCGACCGACCACCGCACCACGGCAGGAATGTACGCTCATCACGGAGATCGCGCCGCTCGAGGTCTTCTATGGCGCACTTCCCGATGACGTGTCGGCTGACGCCGCGTACAACGCGATGCTGCAGTTCATGGTCGTATCGGGATCGATGGAGGTCGAGAGCCAGGATCCGCTCGCACATACGATCATCACAAAGCATTTCTCCGGGCAGACATGGCTCTCGACCTGCCCGGTAAATCGCTATTTCTCCTACGCACTCAGGGTTGCTGTATCCGGACACCGCGTGATTGTTAACATGCAGTGCTGGAGTTCGAGCGGCTGGGAGTCCCGAGTGGTCGACGGCGTATTGATGAAGCGCAACCGCGGTGAGGTTCGCGAGTGCGCCGGGCCAGTGTTCGTCAGCAAGAATGACGCGCTCATCCCGTCCTCGATGTTCGCCGGCGCGATCGAGCTGTTGCAGTTCGGTCGGCTGACACCGGTTCGCCCAAGGCAGTAGGCGAGCGTCGCGGCAACCCCGGACCCGACTCGCAGTCGAGCGGCGCAGCGGCGACCATCAGCACCTCTGGCTAGAAATGGGGTGTCATCGAGCGCATCGTCGAGGTGCTCGACCCAGAGGAGGTCTGGCTGTTCGGGAGCTGCGCGCGCGAAACGCACGGGGCGGAAAGCGACTGGGATCTGATGGCGGTGCTCCCCGACACCGCAGCCGATCGCCAGCTGGACATCGCCGCCGTGTGGGCCGACTTTCGCGAGCTGAGGCGGAAGCGGATCGAGGTCATCCCCATCCGGCGCCGCGACTTCGATGAGAACAGAAGCGCGCTCGGCGAGCTTACGTAGGCGGTTGCGCGCGAAGGTTACGTCGTCTATGGGCGTTGGCCGAAGAAGACGAACAAGCCGTTCGCGAAGCTGCTTTACGCCGCCGGGCTCGATCTCGACGCGGCAACCCGCCTGCTCGCGGAGCCGCCGAAACGACCTCGCCGCCAATCAGCTGCAGCAAGCTGCGGAGAAGGTTCTCGCCGCCGTGAGGCTGCACCGACGTCTGCTCAACACCCGCGACCATGACCTTGTGTTCCTCATCGATGGTCGCCCCGGTGGCGAGCCTCGCCCGCTCCCTGACGGGACCCGTGGCGTGCGCGGTTCCGACCGTTCGAGCCGCGCTCGGCGTACGCGACGGCGTTTCGCTATAGCCTGAGCCCGCCCCGCAATCCCAGCCTTCAGACACGCCCGCCAGAGCGGGTGCCGCAGCTCCGTGTAGTTCAGCATGCGCCCCTCCATCGTGCAGAACACCAGCGGCCCGCGCAGGTGGCGGTGCGCCGTCAGCACGGCCACTGTCGTTGCTCAGCGCGATCTCTCGCGCCTTGCCCGACTTCGGCGTGCACCGCTTCGCGTCGAACTGGTCCAACTGGCAGTCGCCGAGCGGCTGTGCGCCGGACTCAGGCGTGTCGATGAGCCGGTCGGTCGTCGTGAACCACGACGATCTCGAGCAGCACCAGCCGCGCAGCGAGGTCGGCAGCAGCCTTTATCCGTGGAGCCCGGCGAGCGCCCGAGCGAACGCGTCGTGGGCGGTGGTGACGGCGAACCGCCGCGTACGGGCCTGTAGCTCACCGGGGTCGGCGAGCACGCGTGCGATGCCCGCCGCAAGGCTCTCACGGGGCAAGAACCACATCGCATCGCGAAACGCATCTGCGGTCGGATCGGTCGACGCCTCGGAGATCACCGGGACTTGATTGATCAGCGGATAGAAGCAGCGGATCGGCTCGAACACCGACGCGTCGTCGGACTTATGCAGGTTGAGCACCGCGCGCGCCGCGAACATCTCGCGATCGCGGGCCGCGCCATAGCGCCCGAACGCCGCGACCACCGCGATGCCGTGGTCGCGCAGCTCGTCGAGGATGCGGCGGCGGCGATCGGTGAGCACGCCGTAGAACACCACCGCATCGCCGCCGCCGCGCGCGATGGTGGTCCGGGCCAGCGCGTCGCAGAACGCAAACGGGATCACGGCCTTGCGATGGTGCGGGATCCTCGCGAGGTTCGTATGCGTGTAGTCCCACACGTGAAATCGAGCGAGTAGCTGCTGGTAGACGCCGCTCGCGAAGTGCCAGCCGTCGTGGTCGCCGAGCTGCTCGCTGTTGAAGATGATCGAGTCCGCGGGGAGCTGCGCCGCGTGGTCGCGGCCGAGCAGGTGCGCGCACAGGATCACGTTGCGCGCGTCCTGCACGAGGTGGTTGACGGTCAGCTGCGAACGCTGTCCCTGCGCGAGCAGGTTGTGATGGAGATACTCGGCGGCTTCCTCGACGGCGAGCGCGTGGACGTAGTCGGGCGGCTGGATCCGCACGACGTTGAACGCCCGGGTCACCGGCCAACCGGGCTGGGGCGGGCGGCGGAACCGCTCGAGGACGCA
>Ga0070717_10000574_pt1 | contig 23460 bp, 18 predicted proteins | sample LARL113metaG_FD_71366 | JGI IMG/M metagenome (GOLD analysis project Ga0070717, IMG submission 71366) | Corn, switchgrass and miscanthus rhizosphere microbial communities from Kellogg Biological Station, Michigan, USA - LAR L11-3 metaG | ecosystem: Host-associated > Plants > Roots > Rhizosphere ...
TTCGGAAATTGATTCGTGAAGGTTGTCAGGTCGATGTTGGCGCTGCCAACCACCGCAATCTTCGGGCGATCTGCCATGGTCGTTGCCTCTTTTCCGTGGGCTTGCGGAACGCCGAGTTTATTCAGCCCACACAGACTGTGTCAACGGCGAGTCTGCGCGCGTCAATCGGTCGTTCGGACGAGGCCGTTGTTTCTGCTATAGTTTCGTTCCGCGACAGTTAGTTCTGGGAGGACCCCATGCCCCGCAATGTCCGCTGTGCCTTGATTCAAGCCAGCAACGCGCTTTCGACCGAACGACCTCTCGCGCAGATCAGAAAGGCGATGATCGACAAGCACCTGAAGCTGATCGGGCAAGCCGCACGGAAGAAGGCGCAGATCCTCTGCCTGCAGGAACTTTTCTACGGACCATATTTTTGTGCGGAGCAAAATGCGCGCTGGTACGAACTGACCGAACGCGTGCCCGACGGACCGACCACGCAACTCATGCAGAAAGTTGCGGCCAAGCATCACATGGTGGTGGTAGTTCCAGTGTACGAAGAGCAGATGCCGGGCGTTTATTTCAATACCGCCGCCGTCATCGACGCGGATGGCCGATATCTCGGCAAATACCGCAAGCATCACATTCCGCATTGCCATCCCGGATTCTGGGAAAAGTTTTACTTCACTCCCGGCGATCTCGGTTACCCGGTCTTTGAGACGAAGTATGCCCGTGTCGGTGTGTACATCTGTTACGACCGGCATTTTCCCGAGGGCGCGCGCATCCTCGGATTGAACGGCGCCGAAATTGTGTTCAATCCTTCCGCCACAGTGGCAGGACTCTCCGAATATTTGTGGGAACTGGAACAACCCGCACACGCCGTAGCCAATGGGTACTTTGTGGGAGCGATCAATCGCGTGGGTACGGAGAAGCCGTGGAGCATCGGCGAATTCTACGGGAAAAGTTATTTCTGCAATCCGCGGGGCAAGATCATTGTCCAGGCCAGCCGCGATAAAGATGAAGTTGTGGTCGCCGACCTCGACCTCGACATGATCGCCGAAGTCCGCAAAGTCTGGCAGTTCTTCCGCGACCGCAGACCAGAAACCTATGGTCCACTGACGACGCAAAGTGGAGCATCCGCCGCGGCGGACTGAGTCGCAAGGTAGAGCCGCCTGCCCCATTTTATGACAATCACATCTCAACTGCACTCTCGAATCGAGTCGAGTCCTCTTTATAACGAGGACCTCGCGCCGGCCAGCGCCGAGCGACGGAATTGGGGAACATACAATTTCGCGGCTCTCTGGATTTCGATGTCGGTGAACATCCTTACCTACATGCTGGCTGCGAGTCTGATTCAGGGAGGAATGAACTGGAAGCAGGCGGTCGCGACCATCTTCATTGGCAACGTGATTGTCCTGGCCCCGATGCTGTTGAATTCGCATCCCGGCGCGAAGTACGGAATTCCGTTTCCGGTTCTCGCTCGCGCCTCATTTGGAGTCCGGGGCGCGAATATCGCTGCTCTATTGCGCGCCCTGGTTGCTTGCGGATGGTTCGGCATCCAAACTTGGATCGGCGGAGAAGCGATCAGCACTTTGCTGGCAACGCTCGCTCCCGGCTGGAAGAACTTTCCCTACGGGCCGGCGCTCTGCTTCGTTGTCTTCTGGCTGATCAATCTCGTGGTTGTGCTCAAAGGAATTGAATACATCCGCGTGCTGCAGGGCATCAGCGCACCGATTCTGCTGGGCGTGGGATTGCTCCTGTTGGGATGGGCCTATCATGCGGCGGGCGGCTTCGGCCCCATGTTCTCCGTGCCATCGCGATTCCAGACGTTTGCCGATTTTTTGAAGTTCTTGATTCCAGCACTAAATGGAACAGTTGGTTTCTGGGCGACGGTCTCATTGAACATCCCTGACTTCACGCGGTTCGCGCGGAATCAGCGGGGGCAGATGATTGGCCAAGCCCTTGCTCTGCCGACGACGATGACGCTGTACGCATTCGTTGGAATCGTTGTGACCTCAGCCACGGTAGTGATTTACGGAACTGCGATTTGGGATCCGGTACAACTCCTCAGCCGCTTTCACTCGCCGGTCGCGGTGGTGATTTCGCTGGTCGCGATTCTGCTCGCCACGCTCAACGTTAACATTGGCGCGAATGTGGTCTCGCCGGCGAATGATTTTTCCAACCTCTGGCCACAACGAATCAGCTTTCGCACCGGTGGCGTTATCACCTGTTTCATGGGAATCGCCCTTATGCCCTGGAAGCTGCTCTCCAACTATCGAACTTTTATTCTTGGCTGGCTGGGCGGATACGCTGCGTTTCTCGGGCCTGTGGCGGGAATCATGATCTGCGATTACTTCGTCATCCGGCGAAGGGTATTGCAGGTGGACGATCTGTATCTTCGCGGCGGACTCTACGAATATTCGCGAGGATTCAACTGGAGCGCTTTGATCGCGCTGGCGCTGGGAGCAGGCACCGCACTCGCCGGACTTGCAGTCCCGTCGGTGCGCGCGCTCTATGACTATTCGTGGTTCGTGGGCTTCGCGGTTTCGTTCGCGGCCTATTACGTGCTGATGAAGTTTCAGCGTCAGCCCGCGCTTGTTGAACAGGCGCCCGCTTAGCGTCGTGACTTCGTCTTCTTTTTTGCTTTCAGGAAATCAGGCAGTACGTCGCGCTGGTAAATGTCGAGGGTCTGCTCTTCTTCCCCGCACATTAGGTAAATGTTGAACTGGGTTACACCGACGTCGGCAAGTTCGCGCAACTTTTTACGGTGAGCGTCGGCAGGCCCAATCAGGCAAAAGCGGTCGACGACTTCATCTGAAACAAAATTTGCGTTGTCGCTTTCAACTTCACAATGATGCTGGTAATCATAGTGGCCGCGATCCTGCACAAACGAGGTCAAGGCAGGCGGGAGATCTTCGGGCTTGTATTGCCGGATCAGATCCATCACATGGTTCGAGACCAACGCCGGGAACCAGCGCACTCGCTCGCGAGCAAAACCTAAATCGTTCGAGACCCATACCGGCGCGGCGGACATCACCTCGATCTGGCTTGCATCCCGGCCAGCGGCGCGAGCGCCCTCTTTCACGAAACCCATGCACCACGCGATCAACGCGGGATCGGCAAACTGCAAAATAATTCCATCGGCCACCCGCCCCGCCATGTGCAGCACTTTGGGGCCATATCCGGCAATCCACACTCGCGAAGAATTTTTCGCCCAACCGATGCGCGTGGTTTGGCCATCGTGTTGCACTTCCTTGCCGGAAGTAAGATCGCGGAACTCCGCAACCGCGGCTTCCAACTGCGACCAACTCACGGGCTTTTTTCCCATCACACGCCGGGAACTATCGCCGCGGCCAATGCCGAGTTCCATTCGCCCACCTGAGATCAGATTCAGCGTCGCAAACAGGCTGGCCGTTACCGTGAGATCACGAGTGGCAGGATTCGTGACGCACGTACCCAGGCGCATGCGCTTTGTGTTCATCGCCATAAGGGTCAGCAGCGGATAGGGTTCCATCCACAAAACATGGGAGTCGAAAATCCAGCCGTATGCAAATCCGGCGCCTTCGGCTTGCCGCGTCAGGCCCACGATGCGGTTGATCGAGATGTCGGGTTTTATGGTGATGCCGAATTGCATGGCCGCTCCTCGTGGAGAAGTTTCTAAGGAACTGATTGTGAATAAATCGTGTGAACAAGTAAAGTGCGGCAGTCTAGCATAAAATTCTTTTTTCGCTCTTCGGCCCAGAACGCGGGGCTTCGCAATGGAGGACTCGATGGGGTTCGACACGATTATCAAAAACGGTTCCGTGGTAACGGCCACGGATACCTATAAGGCGGACGTTGCCATTGCGAACGGCAAAGTCACCGCCATCGGAACAGATCTTCCAGGGCAAAACGCTGCCAGGATTCTCGACGCGTCGGGCAAACTTGTCCTCCCCGGCGGCATCGACGTGCACACTCATCTCGACATGCCCTTTGGCGGCACGACCAGCGCTGACGACTTCGAAACCGGCACGCGGGCTGCCGCGTTCGGCGGCACAACCACGCTCATCGACTTCGCGATTCAATACAAAGGTCAACCGCTGCGCCAAGCCTTCGACACGTGGATGAGCAAGGCGTCAGGCAAGGCCACGTGCGATTACGCTTTCCACTGCATCGTGACTGATGTTTCTGGCGGGCAACTTTCGGAGATGAACGATCTGGTACACGAGGGTGTGACCAGCTTCAAGCTTTTTATGGCGTATCCGGGCGTGTTCATGCTCGACGATGGCAGCATCTTCAAAGCTCTGCAGACGACGGCGAACAACGGGGGGTTGGTTTGCATGCACGCTGAAAACGGGAGCGCGATTGATGTCATCGTGCAGCAGGCCCTGGCCGAGGGAAAACGAGCGCCAAAATATCACGCTCTCACTCGGCCCACCACCGCGGAGGCCGAGGCCGTGGGACGCGCGATTGCGTTAGCCGAGATGGCGGGCGCGCCGATTTACATCGTCCACTTAAGTTGCAATGATGCGCTCGAAAAAGTTCGCGAGGCGCGGAATCGCGGACTGCCGGTCTATGCTGAAACGTGCCCACAATACTTGTATCTGTCGCTCGAAAACTTTGAAGCACCCGGTTTTGAAGGAGCAAAGTACGTTTTCACTCCACCGCTGCGCGAGAAGTGGCACCAGGAAAAACTCTGGAGTGGCCTGAAGCAGGATCACCTGCAGGTTGTCTCCACCGACCATTGCCCGTTTTGTTTCAAGGAACAGAAGGAATTGGGCCTCGACGATTTCACGAAAATCCCGAATGGCGGTCCGGGGATAGAGCACCGCATGAGCTTGATCTACTCGGGCGGTGTCGCCGCGGGTCGATTCAGTGCGAACCGTTTTGTGGAACTCGTCTCGACCACTCCAGCCAAGCTCTTTGGACTGTATCCGCGCAAAGGGACGATCGCTGTGGGCAGCGACGCCGACCTGGTGATTTTCGATCCCAAGCGCAAGCACACAATCAGCGCCAAAACTCACCATATGCGCGTCGATTACTCGATGTTTGAGGGCATCCAAGTCACAGGAATGCCGGATGTAGTTCTGTCACGCGGTCGAGTTATTGTGGAAGGAGAAAAGTTCACGGGACGTGTGGGACAGGGAGAATTCCTGCGACGTGCAACCTATGCCCAAGTAAACGGCTAACAGCTTTCTAGCACAGAGCCGTGTAGAGCGCTTCTTTCCAGCGCCGGTTATCAATATTCCAGCATACTTTGGCCTTGCGTCCCTTGAGCACTGGGGCCCATACCGATCGGTTTCGCTCATCGTCCGCAACATTCAGGCGATCCACGACCGTCATTCCGCGCGTGAGTTCACTCTGAGTTTCCACGTCCACGGAATGCTCGCACCACTCAGTTCCAACCGTTGGGTCCAAAGCCAAACACATCGCGACCGGATCAGGAAGGCAAATTCCATCCTCACCAGTTTGAATTTTGTAAGCCTCACGCGCGTGGCTGTTGCACTCCATCGCGAAGTGACCAAGTTTCGTATTCAACTGCTCGACGTGAGCGATGTCCGGTTCACGAAGTACGGCGTCTCCACGGGAAAGCTGCCATCCAATGAGTTCCACGGGAAGGCCGCTGCGCATCACGATCCGCGCCGCCTCGGGATCGACCCAAACGTTGTACTCTGCGGCGGGCGTGACGTTGCCTTCGCAACACGGCGCCCCTCCCATCACCAGACAGCGGCTGACTCTTGCTGCAATTCCGGGCCGTCTCGAGAGCGCGAGAGCGATGTTGGTTAGCGGGCCAAGTGTAACCAGGACAAGGCCAGGGTTCGCCTCGATTGTTTCGATAATGGCGTCGACTGCATGCAGCCGTTTTGCAGATTGCCGTGGCGGGGGATAGTTGTGATCTCCCAAGCCGTCGCGTCCATGAAACCACGTCGCATTCTGATAAGCACGAAGCAAAGGCTTTTCCGCACCCGAATAGACAGGCACATTCGCACCGCAAAGCTCAACCGTATAGAGAGCGTTTTGCGTCGCCTGCTGCACATCGACGTTTCCGGCGACCACAGTGATCGCGGCTACGCAAACGTCGGTTGCGCGCAAAGCCATGATGAGCGCGACCGCATCATCGGAAGCTGTATCGGTGTCGATGAGAAATGTGCGAGGCACGGGCGCTAGCATAGCAGAGCGTCACGAATCGGCTCATGTGACTTGTGACTCGCGGTGAAGAAGAGTAGAGTTACAAACTTTCCAAGGGAGAGCACGATGTATACGCCGCCGAGTCTGACGATTGCGCTGTTGATGATGATCACCAGCGCCATCTGCTGGGGTTCGTGGGCCAACACTTACAAGGGAGTTAAAGATTATCGCTTTGAACTCTTTTATTGGGACTACGCGATTGGCGTCTTTCTGATCTCTTTGTTTCTCGCCTTCACCATGGGAAGCAGCGGTCACGACGCCAACAGTTTCATAACTAATGTTCGGGCGGCGGACGCCTCAAATATCGTTTCCACTCTTATAGGCGGAGCGATTTTTAATCTGGCAAATCTGCTGCTGGTGGCGGCAATCGACATGGCTGGGCTGGCAGTCGCGTTCCCGGTTTCGATCGGAATCGCGCTCGTGGTCGGCGTCGTACTGAACTTCATTCTGCAACCCAAAGGCAACGGCCTACTTTTGGCGGGAGGCGTTGCATGCGCGCTGATTGCAGTGATTCTCGATGGCAAGGCCTACGGCAGCCTCGCGCGGGCCGGACGAGAAGCCTCGCGCAAGAGCATCATTGTGTGCGTGGTATCCGGAACCCTGATGGGACTGTGGAGCCCATTCATGACCTATGCCATGACCCGCGGACGCTCACTCACCCCTTACAGCGCGGCCACGTTCCTCACGCTAGGCGCACTGCTCTCCTGTTTGGTGTGGAATATTTATTTCATGAAGAAACCTCTGGTAGGCGAGCCGGTGAGTTTCAGCGGATTTTTCAGTGGACCTCCATCTGGACATTTGCTCGGCCTGATCGGCGGTTTCGTTTGGGGCTTGGGGACGGTATTTAATCTCACCGCGGGCAAGCTGACGGGGCAGGCCATTTCTTACGCGATCGGACAATCGGCGCCCGTGGTCGCGGCGCTGTGGGGAGTGTTGGCCTGGAAAGAATTTGCGGGTTCAGGAACTAGGGCGAAGCTTTACCTTGCGCTCATGTTTGTGTTCTATGGGCTGGCAATTCTGCTGGTCGCGCGCGCAAATGGCTGAGTTCGAATAATTGCTGTCTAGAGCAGCATGCCGGCAATTGAGGCCGACATCAAGTTGGCCATTGTCCCTGCCAGCATTGCGCGGACGCCGAGCCGCGCCAGTTCGCCTCTTTTATTTGGCGCGAGCGCACCGATGCCGCCGATCTGGATTCCAATCGAACTGAGATTGGCGAAGCCGCATAGCGCAAATGTAGCAATCGTGAAAGAGCGCGGGTCGAGCGCGGATTTCTGCGGCCCGAGCATAGAAAAGGCGACCAGTTCATTGAGCACCATGCGCGTGCCCAGCAGGTTGCCGATCGCCGGACAATCGCGCCAGGGAATTCCGATTACCCACGCCACCGGTGAGAACAGCACTCCAAGAACGCTCTCCAGGCTCACGGGGAACCACGCGATGTGGCGGTGTATGCCGCCGAAAATGCCATCGAGCAGAGCGACCAGCGCGAGAAATGCGATCAACATGGCGCCGATGTTGAGGGCCATGTGCAAGCCGTCTCCGGTACCGCGCGCGATGGCGCCGAGCAGGTTTTCTTTGCTTTCTTTTTCGGTTTCGTCTTCACTCATCACCACGCGCCCCGCGGTTTTGGGTACTTCGGTTTCGGGCACCAGCATTTTCGAAACGAGGATTGTGCCGGGGGCGGTCATGATGACAGCGCTCAGCACGTGACGCGGCTCAGCACCGAACGCGAAGTAGGCCGCCATGATCGAGCCGGAGACATGCGCCATGCCGCTGGTCATCACCGTCATGAGTTCGGAGCGAGTGAGTTCGGGTAGGAATGGGCGAATGGTCACCGGCGCTTCCGTCTGGCCCATGAAGATGCTAGCCGCAACGTTCAGGGACTCAGCACCGCTGGCGCCCATGATGCGCGTCATGGCCCAGGCTGCAATCCTGATGATGAATTGCATAATCCCGTAGTGGTAGAGAATCGCAAAGAGGGCGCAAATGAAGATAACGGTGGGTAGCACCTGAAAGGCGAAAATAAAACCGATGCTCGATCCCTGTTTGCCCAGGGGGCCGAAGACGAATTCCGAACCGACGAAGGCATAGCTGAGGACGCGATTGGCGGCGTCTCCGGCGATCTGGAAGATACGGCGCCCGTAGTCCACGCGCAAGACGAAAATGGCGAAAGCGATCTGCAGGCCGAGTCCCCAGGCGACAGTCTTGATGCGAATGGCACGGCGATTCGTGGAAAAAATGTAGGCGAGGCCAAGCATCGTCAACAGGCCAAGAATTCCCGTGAATCGTCCCATTCAGCGTTTCTCCTCGGACTTGCCGATGATTCTGTGGATGAGCGGCCTTTTGGGTGGCGCCGAATCCGTTACGACGCAACTCGCCTCGATGATTTGTCGGGCACGTCCCGCTTGAGCCTCGTCGTTGTAGTGAATCGCGGCAAGAGCTTCTCCCGCGGCAACCCGATCTCCAACTTTCTTATGCAGGAGAATGCCAACGGCAGGATCGACGGAATCTTCCTTGCGCTCACGCCCGCCACCGAGAATCACGCACGCAGTGCCGATCTGCTCGCATTGCATGGAGGCGAGATATCCTGCTTTTGCACTCACCACTTCCATCATGTGTCGAGCCTGGGGTAATCTCTTGGCATCGTCGATGACACGGGCATCCCCTCCTTGCAGTTCCACCATCTGCCGGAACCTTTCCAAAGTCTTCCCCGATGAAATCAGTGCAGCGCTCTGCTGCTTCCCTTTCGCCACCGTGTCGGAGACCCCACCGAGATGCAACATCCATCCCGCAAGATCGAGGCAGAGTTCGCGCAGATCTTGCGGGCCGCCGCCGCGCAACACTTCTATGACCTCGATCACTTCCAAAGCATTGCCGATCATACTTCCCAACGGCTGATCCATGTCGGTGATCAGCGCGACTACTTTCTTGCCCATCCGCTTTCCGGTTTCAACCATGAGTTCCGCGAGGAATGCCGCGTCTTTCTCGCTCTTCATGAAGGCGCCGGACCCGGTCTTCACGTCGAGCACGAGCGCATCGATGCCTTCGGCCAGTTTCTTGCTCATGATGGACGCGCAAATCAGGTATGGACTTTCCACAGTGCCGGTTACATCGCGCAGTGCGTACAGTTTGCGATCGGCGGGAGCGATTTCTGCCGTCTGCCCAATCATCGCGCAGCCACAAACTTCGAGCACGCGGCGAAACTCAGTGACAGGAAGATTTACGTTGAAGCCAGGAATGGCTTCCAACTTGTCGAGCGTGCCGCCGGTGTGTCCCAGACCGCGCCCGCTGATCATGGGAACCGCGATCCCGGCTGCCGCTGCCAGCGGAGCCAGCACTAGCGAAGTTTTGTCGCCGACGCCACCTGTGGAATGTTTGTCGACCTTTCGCGCCGGCAACGAGGAAAGGTCCAGCACATCGCCCGAATGCAACATCGCATCGGTGAGAGCGGCGGTCTCTAGCAGCGTCATCCCTTTCAACACCACCGCCATCAGCCACGCCGACACTTGATAATCGGGGATGTCGCCCTTGGTGTACGCATTCACCAATCCCTCGATCTCGCCGCGCGATAGCTCAACGCCATCTCGCGTCTTGCGGATGACATCGATCGCACGGAACGTTTGCGGCCCAGTCGGCAGGCTCACTGTAAGCGGAATCCTTCCGGAAGAAGTTCGGTGATGTGCGCCTGCTTGGGGCCGGTCGCTCCCTGAAAAAAGATGGTCGCGTCAGGGCCGAACTCATAGATCACCTGCCGGCACGCCCCGCACGGCGAGCAGGCCACGCCCTGATCATTGGTGACGGCTACTGCTTGAATCTCAATCTTCGGGCCCAACTCGGCGACCGCAGAGAAAATTGCGGTTCGTTCCGCGCAGTTGGTCATTCCATAAGAAGCATTTTCCACATTGCAACCAGAAAAGATTTTGCCATTGGTCAACAGGATCGCAGCGCCTACATGGAATTTCGAGTATGGAGCATGCGCATTCTTCATTACCTTGGTTGCCGCTCGTTCGAGCTGTTTACGTTGGTTGGCAGTCAATGCTTTCTTACTCATAAAGAAAATAGAGGGCCTCTGAAAATACAGCAGAGTAGCTCGCACAAGCGCGGAATCGTGCGTCATTGTAAACCTTCGCTGATGATTACGCTCCTTCCCGGCCAGCATGATACCGCTCGCCTCAGCCGAATTCGCGTTGTAGGATCGGCTGCCGTACAATTGCATCCAAAGATTGGCCCGTGTTCAGGCCTCGCGGGCACGCATATTAGAAACAATACGAGGCAAAGTGCCATGTCAGTCGATCACGATTATCCCAACCTCGTGGGCAAATCCGGAGCGGATGTTTCATCCGGAGAACACGCCTCCAACGCGATCGCCACGCTCGCCGGACGTCCGCTCCTCACAAACGCGGGCATACCTCTTGACCTAAATTGGGTGCGGGACGTTCGCGTGAATACCAGCGCAGTGGAACGCCGCGTTCAGACACAGGTCGCACGCCGCACGGTCAAGAAAGAATGGCAGGCCGCATGGCTTTTGCGCGCAATCTCCTGCATAGACCTGACTACGCTCTCTGGCGACGATACGGATGAGCGCGTGCGCCGACTATGCGCGAAGGCTCGACACCCTATCCAACACGATCTGGCACAGAAGCTTGGTATCGAAGAACTCGGCATCAAGGTGGGGGCCGTGTGCGTTTACCATACTTTCATCGAAACCGCGCTGAATGCCCTGGAAGGAAGTGGCGTTAGAGTCGCCGCGGTATCGACGGGATTTCCCGCCGGCCTCTCTCCGCTCGCCGAGCGCGTTGCGGAAATTCGCCGCTCGGTGGAAGCGGGGGCTCATGAGATCGATGTCGTGATTACGCGCGCCCATGTTTTTGGCGGACGCTGGCAAGCTCTTTACGACGAAGTCGCGGCTTTCAAACAGGCCTGTGGCGCAGTGCATATGAAAGTCATTCTTGGCGCGGGCGACTTGCTGACGTTGCGCAACGTGGCGCGTGCCAGCTACGTCGCCATGATGGCAGGGGCAGACTTCATAAAGACCTCCACGGGCAAGGAACCGACCAACGCAACGCTGCCCGTGGGCCTGGTCATGGTTCGCGCCATTCGCGAATATGCTCAACAAACTGGAATGGCGGTGGGATTTAAACCGGCCGGTGGAATCCGCACGGCGAAGCAATCCCTTGACTGGCTGGCCATGATGAAGGAGGAACTCGGTCCTTCGTGGATGCGTGCGGAATGGTTCCGCTTCGGCGCGAGCGGTTTGCTGGGAGATATTGAACGGCAATTGGAGCATCATGCAACCGGGCGTTATTCCGCCGAATATCGTCATCCGATTGCATAGCGGAAAAATGCATGGCGGAATAATCGCGGTCAATCGAGAACAAGTGAGCCGATCCAAATGAGCATTGCCGAAGAATTTGTCCGCATGGAGTACGGTCCCGCTCCGGAGGATTCCAAAGAAGCCAGCGCGTGGCTAGAGCGTCACGGCCGGCGCTTTGGACTCTTCATCGGCGGAGCCTGGCAGGCACCTGCGGCTGGGCAATATTTCGACACGCTCGATCCCTCCAACGGTGAAAAATTGGCTGCGGTCACTCAAGGCGGCGTTGCGGACATCGACGCGGCTGTGCGTGCTGCGCGTACCGCCTCTGCGGAGTGGCAGGCCCTCACTCCGCACACGCGCGCACGTTATCTCTACGCACTCGCACGGCTGGTGCAAAAGCATTCGCGACTACTCGCGGTTCTCGAAACCATGGACAACGGGAAACCTATTCGCGAGAGCCGCGACATTGATATTCCGCTGGTCGCGCGGCATTTCTACTACCATGCTGGTTGGGCGCAACTGCTCGAGCAGGAGTTCTCCGGCTACGAACCTTGCGGAGTTGTAGGTCAAATCATTCCGTGGAATTTTCCGCTGCTCATGCTGGCGCGGAAGATCGCTCCCGCACTAGCGACGGGGAACACGGTGGTCTTGAAGCCGGCCGAGTTTACTCCACTTACAGCGCTCGCTTTCGCTGAACTATGCCAGGAAGCGGGACTACCTGCGGGAGTCGTCAACATTGTCACCGGAGATGGCTCGACCGGCGAGGCGTTGGTGAAGCATCCTGACGTCGACAAGATTGCGTTCACGGGTTCGACGGAGGTAGGACGCGCCATTCGCAGCGCAACTGCAGCAAGCCACAAACGCCTCTCGCTCGAATTGGGAGGAAAGTCTCCTTTCATCATCTTCGACGATGCAGACCTGGACAGCGCGGTGGAAGGCCTGGTCGACGGAATCTGGTTCAACCAGGGGCAAGTGTGCTGTGCGGGCTCGCGCCTGCTGATGCAGGAAAGCATCGCGGAAGTGTTGATGTCGAAAATTCGCGACCGCATGAGCAGCCTGCGCATCGGCCCTCCGCTTGACAAGGCGATTGACATCGGCGCCATCGTCGCTCGCGTACAACTGGATCGCATCGAGCGCATGGTGGCACAAGGCGTCGCGGAAGGAGCAACCTGCTGGCAACCGCAAGTCGCGTTACCCTCACGAGGCTTCTATTTCCCGCCGACACTTCTTAGCAATGTGCATCCTACGTCGATCGTGGCTCAGCAGGAAATTTTTGGTCCCGTTCTCGCGGCCATGACGTTCCGCACTCCGAAGGAAGCCGTTGAATTGGCCAACAATACCGTCTATGGACTGGCCTCGTGCGTGTGGAGCGAGAACATCAACGTCGCGCTGCATGTGGCTGCGCAACTCAAGGCCGGAGTCGTGTGGGTCAATTGCACGAATTTGTTTGACGGAGCCTGCGGCTTTGGTGGATACCGCGAGAGCGGATATGGCCGGGAAGGCGGCAGAGAAGGCTTGCTCGAATACATGGAGCCTGCTTGGTTCAAGCACGCTCCGGCTTTGCCCGCCGCGAAAGCTCTTGCCGCTGCACAAGTAGAAGAAAGGCCCGACGCCAGCACGCCCGCTATTGACCGCACGGTGAAACTCTACATCGGCGGCAAGCAGGCGCGTCCTGACTCCGGCTACAGCATGGAAGTGCGCTCGCCCGATGGCCGTTTGTTGGGCGAAGCTCCTCTGGGCAACCGAAAAGATATTCGCAACGCCGTAGAAGCAGCGCGCAAGGTCGAGGCATGGGCCAAGGCTACGACGCACAATCGGGCCCAGGTTCTGTATTACTGCGCGGAGAACCTCGCGCAGCGGCAGGGCGAGATCATTCATCGACTGGCTGCCGCTGTGGGCGAGAAGCAAGCCGCTGCGGAAGTCGAACTTGGAATCGAACGCATTTTTTCGTATGCAGCGTGGGCCGACAAGTTCGACGGCGCCGTGCACAATCCACCTTTCCGCAACATTGCTATCGCGATGAACGAAGCCATTGGAACCGCTGGCGTAATCTGCCCCGCGGACGCGCCGCTGCTGGGTTTCCTGTCGCTGGTAATGCCTCTGCTCGCCGTGGGCAACACTGTGATTGCCATTCCTTCGGAGCGATACCCGCTTATCGCCGGCGATCTCTACCAACTTTTCGACACCAGTGATTTGCCGGGTGGCGCGATTAACATCGTTACCGGCTATGCCTCGCAGTTATTGAAGACCCTCGCCGAGCACGATGATGTCGATGGCATTTGGTGTTATGGAGACGAAGCCACCGTCGCGGCCGCGAAGGCGATGTCCATCGGAAACTTGAAGCAGGTTTGGACGAATGAAGGCCGCGCCATCGATTGGTTTAATCCCAAACTGGCGGAAGGCCGCTGGTACCTCGAGCACGCCACCCAGGTGAAAAATATCTGGGTCCCATACGGCGAATAATCCGGCCAACCGGATCACGATTGCATTTGTTTCGGCCCGGGACTAGCATAACTCGGTCCGCTTCGCCGCGTCATTCTCGCTTGCAAATTCTATTTGACCAAGGAGGACGTATGGGCATCGCAGTTTCCCCTCAAATTCATCCGCAAGTCGCGGAGTTCATCGACAAACCACGAAAAATGTTGATCAACGGCGGTTGGGTCAACGCCGCCTCTGGAAAAACCTTTCCCACATACAATCCCGCCAGCGGCGAAGTTCTCGCTCAGGTCGCGGAAGGCGATCGCGAAGACATCGATCAAGCTGTGAAGGCTGCTCGCAAAGCATTTGATAACGGGCCATGGCGACGAATGACCGCATCCGAGCGCGGGCGCCTCATCTGGAAACTCTCCGATCTGCTCGAACAGCATACCGAGGAGTTCGGTTACATCGAGAGTCTCGACAACGGCAAGCCTCTCAACATCGCGAAGGCCGCCGACGTTCCGCTCGCGGTGGACCTCTTCCGCTACATGGCGGGATGGACGACCAAGATCGAGGGCAATACGATTCCGCTCTCGGTGCCGTACACGCCGGGCGCAAAATATCTCGCGTATACGCTGCGCGAGCCCGTCGGAGTTGTCGGCCAAATCATCCCTTGGAACTTTCCGCTGCTCATGGCAGCGTGGAAACTCGGTCCTGCGTTGGCCACGGGGTGCACGGTCGTATTAAAACCAGCCGAGCAGACCCCGCTCTCCGCGCTGCGTCTCGGCGAACTGATAATGGAGGCCGGCTTCCCCGACGGCGTGGTCAACATTGTTCCCGGTTATGGCGAGACGGCGGGCGCCGCGCTGGCCGCGCATCCCGACGTCGACAAAGTTGCCTTCACCGGATCCACGGAAGTCGGCAAGCTGATCGTCCACGCTGCCGCCGGCAACCTCAAGAAGGTGTCTCTCGAGTTGGGCGGCAAGTCTCCCAACGTCGTGTTCAAGGACGCCGATCTTGAGACTGCCATTCCTGGGTCCGCCAGCGCGATCTTCTTCAACCACGGCCAGTGCTGTTGCGCGGGCTCGCGGTTGTATGTGGAGAAATCGATTTACGACCAGGTCGTCGAAGGAGTCGCGGAGCATGCTCGAAAAATTAAAGTTGGCTCCGGACTGAATCCCGACACGCAGATGGGCCCCCTGGTTTCAGAAGAGCAAATGAATCGTGTTTGCGGATACTTGGAATCAGGTTTCTCCGAAGGCGCAAAGGCAGTTGCAGGCGGACACAGGGCCGGCGACCGCGGATACTTCGTAGAACCCACGGTGCTCGTGAACACGCAGGAAAACATGAAGGTGGTACAGGAAGAAATCTTCGGGCCGGTGGTGACGGCGATGCCGTTCACGGACCCGGACGAAATTGTTCCTCGCGCCAACGACAGCGAATATGGCTTGGCAGCCGCGGTCTGGACGCGCGACATCGGCAAGGCGCATCGCATGGCGGAACAGCTTCGCGCCGGCACCGTCTGGATCAACTGCTACAACATCTTCGATGCGGCGCTGCCCTTCGGAGGTTACAAGCAATCCGGTTGGGGACGTGAGATGGGACATGACGTTCTCAATCTCTACACACAAACCAAGGCGGTCTGCACCAGGATCGCATAACAACTTACGCCAAACGAAGCAAAGGGACGGTGGATCGATTCCAACGTCCCTTGAGCTTTAGCAATTGCGGCTTCGTGGTCTTCTACTTCTCCATCAGCAGAACCTTCTCCGCATCATCGACCTCCATCAGCTTCACTTCGATCACCTCGTTCGCGGTGGTCTGAACATTGCGGCCGACGAAGGTAGCCTCAACGGGAATTTCCCGATGGCCCCGGTCGATCAAAACGCACAGTTGCACGCGTCGTGGTCTGCCATGCGAAAAAAGCGCATCCAGCGCAGCCCTCGTCGTGCGTCCCGTATACAGAACGTCATCGACGAGAACGATATTCTTGTCCTCGATCTCAAATCCAATCTCTTTTTCCTGCACCACCGGCTTCGGTCCGAGCGTCGAAAGATCGTCGCGGTAAAAGGTAATATCGAGAGTCCCCACGGGCACCTTGGCATTTTCAATGCGCGTGATGATCTTGCCCAGGCGTTCGGCGATGGGAACTCCGCGGCGGCGAATTCCGACCAGCCCCAGACCGTCGACCCCGCTATTCTTTTCCACGATTTCGTATGCGAGCCGCACCAGCGTGCGCTCAATTTCAGATGCCGACATGAGTTGTGCCTTCTGGCGAAGGCCGATCTTGCGCGAAGGAATTTTTGCAGTCATTCGAAGTTATGCCTCAGCGGCCGTGAGCCGGCTTCTCAATGTAGTCAACGTGATCTCCCAGGTCAAGCGCCGAGAATGCCTGTTCAGTGCGAACCGCCCTACCAGAACAAGATTTAAGCGCTGGGCTTGTCGACAGGCTCGGCGGCTCCATGATGCACAATTGAAGTCGCCTTCGGGCCCGGACACGGGGTTCTGATTATGCGTACGAGCGGAGAGTTTGGCTGTCGCACGGCTGCCAGATTGATTGTCTCAGGATGTTTGCTCGCGGCATCGGTCGCCACAATTCCCATCCCTTGATTTCTGCCGAACGCCTTAGCTTGATAGAGGGCTGCGTCCGCCAGAGCAATGGATTCCTCAGCACAAATTGCCTCAAATGCGCCGCGGCTCCAGGGATAGGCTGCCCAACCCACGGAGCAAGTCTTCTTCACCGTGATCCCATCGCCGAGATCGAATCGTTCTGAAGCCATCACCTCCAGAATACGGCTGCAAAATGCGGGAATTCCGGATGGATCGGCCGAACGGGTCATGATCAGAAATTCTTCTCCGCCCCAGCGCACCAGCACGTCGGACTTGCGCACGACCGTGGAAAGCCTTTGCCCCACTAGTTGTAGCAGCCTGTCTCCCGCGGGATGGCCGTATCGGTCGTTCACTTCTTTGAAAAAATCCATGTCGACCATCAGGAAGACGAGGTCGCGATGATCCATCTTCCGAATCTCGCTTCCCCGCGCGCGTTGGTAATTTCGCAACACCTGGCCTGCCTCGGCCGGAAGGATTTCCTCGAGATAGCGCCGGTTCCACACCCCGGTCAGCACGTCGGTGAAAGAGATTTCCTGCAGCTCAAGATTCTTCCGCTGAAGTTCCAGACTATGCCACCGCAGCGAGTGTTCCTTATTTTCGAGTTCGTCCTTAAGGCGACACATTTCATCCAGGTTTTGCCGCGACAACCGCAGCAGGCTAAGCAGGTCCTGATCCAGCAAGTGTTGCCTGACGAACACGAGGGCGCCCATTACGAGCATGACTGCGACCGTCAGCAGCAGCCGGTAGGAGCGGACGCGCTGCGGCGCATCGCCGCCGAATTGTGCCCAAGCCATCATCAACGGCGTGATGAACACGGCCACCATAGCGAGACGCGCTTTCCATATCTCGTAGCCGCGGCTTGGAACCTCATCGAGCGAACTCTGCGTTGCGGTCTCGCGCGGCAACAGCCCAATCCGCACAAACCAGACCATGCCAGCCACCAGTGGCGCGTCGAATAGACTGCCCGTGTAGTAAAGGTGCAAATCAATTGCCTCACTGGCCGCCAGCGAAGCAACGCAGTAAAGCAAAATTGCGACGAACACATTGAAGTAAAGGCTGCGCCACGCTCCGCGGCTGCGCCGCCACACGAGCATCAGGCCCGCCGCCAGAACGAGTTGTTCGCCAACGTACAGCAGGTCAAAACTCCTGCCGTATACAACTTCATCGGGATACACATATTGCCACGGGATTACGACAAATAGATACAGGAACAGCCACCATGTAAATAGAAGCGCGAAATCCAGAGTTCCTACGCGAAGCGAGCGATCATCCTGTTGAACATGAGGCTGGACTGCCACTGCCGCCATCATGGGAACAATATGCAAGAAGAGAATCACGTCCCCGACAAATGGATTGGGCACCTCGTGTCGCACGTAGACTTCGAGATAAGTCCACATGACTTGCGAAACGAGCCACATGACCAAACCCAGACCCAGAAGAGCCCAGAACAGCCGAGCTTTGGGGGAAGCTGTCTTCACATTGGAAAGAACTGCGACGGCTGCGCAAAGCAGAATCAGGTTCTGCATAACGTCGCCAAACGCTGTGAGAAGAAATCCGCGGGGCGCAAGTAGCGACAACACGACGTGCACGCATACTACCGCGCACACGATCGCTGTCCACCTGCCAGCGTACTGAAGCGGAGATTTTCCCACGCTCTAAATTGTACGGTCGGGGCAACCCCTGAACGTGTTACCGACGTAACTAGGATCCAGTCGGAAGTGGCGCGGAGGCTTACGAGAGTGCGCCGGAAAAATGCCGCACGAAACGATATACATCCTGATACGTGTTGTATAAGGGCACTGGAGCGACCCGAAAAATATCCGGTTCCCGCCAATCTCCAATCACTCCTGCCGCGGCTAGCCGGTCGCACAGCTGGCGGCCAGCGCCTGGCAACCGGACGGAAAGCTGCGCCCCTCTTCGCTCTTCGTCACGCGGCGTAATGATGAAAAATCTCCGTGAAAATTGTTGGTCGAGCAGAAATTGCAGATATCCGGTGAGCCACACGCTTTTCTCACGCAGACGTTCCAACCCCGCCTCGGAAAAAATCTCCATCGACGCGCGCAGCGGCGCCAGCGCCAGAATCGGAGGATTGCTCAACTGCCAGCCTTCCGCTCCCGGCATCGGGTGAAAGTCGGGCCCCATCTGGAATCGGGTTGACTCCTCGTGTCCCCACCATCCGGCGAAACGCGGCAGATCCCACGCACGCGCATGGCGCTCGTGGACAAAGCATCCGCCCAAGCATCCCGGCCCGCCGTTCAAATATTTGTAGTTGCACCAGACCGCGAAATCCGGCCCCCACTCGTGGAGCCGGAGCGGTATATTTCCAGCCGCATGGGCCAGATCAAATCCCACGATGCATCCCTTTCGCTGGCCCGCTTTCGTAATGCCTGCCATATCGAAGGCCTGTCCCGTGACGTAATTCACTCCGCCCAGCAAGATCAGGGCAATCGAGTCGCCTTCGCGTTCGATCAACGACTCGATATCTTCATCACGCATGAAAGATTCGCCATCACGCGGCGTGAGTTCGAGCAACGACAACGCAGGGTCAAAGCCGTGGAAGCGGATCTGTGACTTCATCGCATATTGATCCGAAGGGAAGGCTCCACGTTCGACGAGAATCGTGTGCCTCTCGGTAATGGGTCGATAAAACGATGCCATCATCAGATGAAGGTTCACCGTCAGCGAATTCATCACCACAACTTCCGCCGGCTGTGCCCCCACAAGCGAAGCGGTCTGTTCCGTGAGCAGACGGTGGTAGGATATCCACGGATTGCGAGCATGGAAGTGTCCTTCCACGCCAAGTTTGGCCCAGTCCCCGAGTTCCTGGTCGAGATACGCACGCGCGGATCGCGGCTGTAACCCCAGCGAGTGCCCGCATAGGTAAATGCAAGCGTTCCCCGACTTTGCTTTTGGAATGAGGAAGCGGTCGCGGAAATGCGCTAGCGGATCGCGGGCATCCATTGCTGCTGCGAAGTCTGCTCCGGTCTGAAACCGCGGAGCGGTCACGAAATCAGCTCCAGAGGAGTGAGTTGGCTATGAACTAACCTGTCGGCTTTGCTCCAATCTAGATCTTCGATGCGATCGATGCTAGCGCAAAGTTCCGTCAGCATAAGATCCTGCACCTGTCCACGCTTCAGTGCAGTGGCGTATGGTATGCGATGAAATGTCACCATCGAGTACTTGGGAACAAAGAGGCGGGGATATTTTGCCTGGAGCGCCAGCTCCACTTTTTTGCGAAATAGAAATCGCGGGTCGGCCACACGATCTCTCATCTCAACAAAATTCTCGACTGCCAGGTCAGCGATCGCATCGGTGTTTACTTTTCGCTCTTCCTCAAACTTTCTGAAGACGCGCTCCCAACCTGCCCCGTGTCGGTCCATTAGGTCTAAGAGGCAAGTGCAGTCTTCAAATCCACAATTGATTCCCTGCCCGAAGAACGGAACAATCGCATGGGCGGCGTCCCCCAGCAGGAGTGCCCGGCCATCAACATGCCAGGGGGAGCATTTGATCGTCACCATTGAACCCGTGGGATTGGCAAAACAATTGTCGGCTAGATCCGGCATGAGCGAGGCCGCATCCGGAAAGTGGGACCGAAAAAATTCAACCACCGCAGAATGCGTGTGCAATTGAGCAAAGCTGTCTGGCCCTTCAAACGGAAGAAAGAGAATGCAGGCAAACGTCCCGTCAACGTTGGGTAACGCAATCAGCATGTAGTTGCCTCGCGGCCAGATGTGCAGCGCATTGGTTTCCAGCACATGCTTTCCGTTGGAGCCAGCCGGAATCGTAAGCTCCTTGTAACCATAGTCCAGATACTGTTGCGAGAAATTGAAGCGGCTCAATTTCAGCATTTCGCCGCGAATCACCGATGCCGACCCATCGCAACCAATCACAACATCCGCCTCTATGGTTCGCTCCTCGCCTTTCCGCTCATTTCGTAACTGCAGCGCTCCAGTTTTGAGATCGATCCCGGTACAGCGTTGTCGAAAATGGATCTTGACGCCTTCGGCCTCGGCGGCATCCATTAGCGCGATATTCAGTTCGGCGCGGGAAATCGAATTAATGACTTCCGCATCGTCCTTTCCATAAGGCTGAAATGTGAGCTCGGATCTTACCGAGTGCATCATCCGTCCCTTCATCGGAATGATGAGCTTGCGCATTTCGTCCCATAGCCCGGCCGCGGTGAGCGCGTGGATGCCGCGCGTAGATAGTGCGAGATTAATCGAGCGGCCTGCGCTGATTCGAACCCGCCGCATGTCCGGTCGTCGTTCGTAAATCTCAACGCGAAAACCTCGCTTCACCAAGCCGAGCGCCAGCAGCGGTCCGTTGAGCCCGGCGCCAATCAGTGAAACGGTCTCGGGGTTTCGAATCATTAGCCAGCCGAGATGGACTCTGGATCCTCGGACAATTCCCTGCCTATTGCGTCAACAGCGTCCGCGCTTCCCACAATTCGGGAAAAAACTTTTTGTCCAGCGTGTGCTTCAAGTACGATGCGCCGGCAGTTCCGCCAGTCCCCATGCGCATGCCGATTACGCGCTCCACCAACTGAATGTGCCGCAGCCTCCAACTCACTACCAGTTCGTCAAACTCGGTGAGCCGTTCGCACACGTCAATCCAATCTCGATTGCTTCGTTCATCGCGGTACAGCGAGAGGATCGCCCGGGCCCGCGCATCGAAGCGCTCGCGCTCGGTTGCGCTATCATCGCATTGCAGCTTGCCCATTGCGCGCAATGCGTCAAAGAAAACATCGTGTAGCGAAGGCTCACGCAGTCTTCGCTCCAACAGAGCGTGCGCCTCGGGAGTCGGCCTGTGATAGCGCAACATTTTCTCGTCTTTCAACCCGCACAAGAACTCCAGTTCCCGGAACTGCTCCGATTGAAACCCGCTCGCTGGCTCGAGCTTTCCGCGGAACGCCAGGAAATGCGTGGGCAGCATGGTCTCGAGAATCGTAAACTGCTCGACCAGCACACGAGTGATCTCTGTGCAGCGTCGCAGCAGTCGCGCCGCTTCATACACCTCGTCACGCGACTTTGGATTCGCGCCCGCTGCGCGCAGGTTTGCGACCACTGCGTCCAGATCGTGCAACAACTCCCTGAACCACAACTCGTAAGTCTGATGCACGATGATGAACAGCAATTCATCGTGATGTTGCGGCGAAGATTGCGGATGCTGAAGCTGCAGCAATTCAGGAACCTTGAGATACGAACTGTAAGTGAGCTGCTCACCCCGGGCCGCCGAGGGCATCACATCCTGTGAACTGGTTGGCGCCCCAGCAACGGCAGTCTCGGCCTCCAGACGAAGAAACGAAACCGCATTGTCGCCCAACAGCTGAGCTTTCACGGGTTCCGGCAAATTGCTCGTTCGAATCAACGACCCCACGTGATGCTCCCCCAGCGGAAAGGGATAATCGGAACCCAACATGACGCGCTCGGCTCCCATGGTTTCCACCAGAAAGCGCAAGGCACGATCGTCGAACACCGCTGAGTCAACATAGAAGCGATTCAAGTATTGCTTGGGCGGAAACTCGCAAACGCCGTGCGCCACCGGATGGTGCTGCCAGGCATTTTCCAATCGTCCCAGCAGGAACGCAAAACTTCCTCCGCCGTGCGCAAAACAAATCCGAAGGCTCGGCGGCAGCTTGTCGAACGCACCGCCCAAAATCATGGCAACAATGCCAAGCTGCGTCTCCGCGGGCATACCCACGGTCCACGGCATCATGTACTTCGGCATGCGCTGCGGCGCCATCATGTCCCACGGATGAACCAGCACGGCCGCACCTTCGTCCGCGCAGTGATGCAAGAAGGTCACAATGGTGGGATCGTCGAGATTTTTCTCTCCCACGTGATTGCCAATTTGCACACCAACGTGCCCGGAGCGCATACACCGGCTCAACTCTTTGCACGACGCGTCAATATCCTGCAGAGGAACCTGGCACAACGATTTCAGCCGCCCCTTGCCTTCGCCGCACATTTCCAGTGCCGCATCGTTGAACAAGCGCGCGCAATCCAAAGCATGCTCCGCGGGACGATCGTATGCAAACAACACCGGAGTGGCCGAGAGAACCTGCATCTCGACGCCGTGGCGATCCATTTCGCTGAGCCGCAGGTTAGCGTCCCAGCACGCGGAGTAAATCTGGCGAAAGAATCTGTCGCCGACCATGATCTCCGCTTCCCCCGCCTCGGTGTGTTTGATCCACGGCCAATTTGGGGTGCCGTAGCGCTCCGCCAAATCCGGCCAGGAGCGTGGAAAGAAATGATTGTGGATGTCGATGACTGGCATTTTTACTGTTTGCCGGGATGAACCGCGCCACAGTTTTTGCACTTGCGCAGATTCTCGTCGCTGTAAAACTTTTCAAACAGCGGCGGCAAATCGCGCACAATGCTTCTCAGCTTCACTTCTGCCCGATGCAGCAAGTGATGACACTTCTGGCAGTACCATTCGAACCCGTCAAGCGCGCCTTCCGGCCGCGGCATTTCCACGACCACGCCGATGCTGCCTGCCTGTCTCTGTGGGGAGTGACGCATGTGCTTAGGCAGGAGAAAAATCTCACCTTCTTTAATTGGAACTTCGAGGGGCGGCTGGCCGGCAGTTTCCATGATGCGAAGAAAAATGTTGCCCTTCAGCTGGTAGAAGAATTCTTCGGTGGGATCGTCGTGATAGTCGCGCCGCTGGTTGGGACCTCCGACCACGGTCACGATCATCTCTCCGTCCTCCCACACCTGCGCATTTCCGACTGGAGGTTTGAACTTTTCCTTGTTTTCCTTGATCCAGCCCTGAAAGTTGAACGCCTTGAGATTCTTGATGGACGGCATAGAAACTCCTATTTCTCCGGCTTGTACGCCATCGCGCGGATTTCGATCAGTAGATGGGGATGTGGCAACTGATGCACTGCGACAGTGGTTCGAGCGGGCCCGTCGTTGCCGAAGTATTCACCGTAGACCTCGTTGTACCCAGCAAAGTCGTTCATATTTACGAGGTAC
>Ga0070717_10000575_pt1 | contig 23445 bp, 27 predicted proteins | sample LARL113metaG_FD_71366 | JGI IMG/M metagenome (GOLD analysis project Ga0070717, IMG submission 71366) | Corn, switchgrass and miscanthus rhizosphere microbial communities from Kellogg Biological Station, Michigan, USA - LAR L11-3 metaG | ecosystem: Host-associated > Plants > Roots > Rhizosphere ...
ACCAAGCTTTTCCTCATCGATTTCCGGAAGGTATTGCGCCGGATGGCGCTCAAGTTCTTCCAGGAACACGCCATCGCGGGTGATCTTGCCGAGCGCCTGCCGGTCAGCAGCGCATGAGACGCCGAGGCCGATCGGCAATGAGGCCCCATGTCGTGGCAGACGGATCACACGCACATCATGACAAAAATATTTGCCACCGAACTGCGCGCCGACCCCGGTCGACTGAGTCATCTTGAGAACTTCCGCCTCCATATCGAGATCGCGGAAGGCGTGGCCATCTTCACTACCTTTCGTTGGCAATTCGTCGAGATACTTTGTCGATGCAAGCTTCACGGTTTTCATCGTCAGTTCAGCGCTCGTACCGCCTATGACGATCGCGAGATGATACGGCGGGCACGCGGCCGTTCCGAGCGTAAGCACCTTCTCTTTCAGAAATGCGAGCATTCGATCGTGTGTCAGGATCGATGGCGTCGCCTGAAACAGAAATGCCTTGTTGGCCGAACCGCCACCTTTGGCGATGAAAAGCAGCTTGTAGGCGTCTTCACCCTCCGCGTAGATCTCAACCTGTGCCGGCATGTTCGATTTGGTGTTCTTTTCCTCAAACATGGAGACCGGCGCGAGCTGCGAATAGCGCAAATTCCGCTTCAGGTACGCGTCGCGCGCGCCTTCGGCGAGTGCGGCCTCATCATCGCCTGAGGTGAAAACCATGCGACCTTTCTTGCCCATGATGATGGCGGTGCCGGTGTCCTGGCACATCGGCAGGACGCCCCCAGCGGAAATGTTCGCGTTCTTCAGAAAATCATAGGCGACAAATTTGTCGTTATCGGATGCTTCAGGGTCATCGAGGATTTTCCGCAGCTGCTTCAGATGCGCTGGCCGCAATAGGTGGTTGATATCGGTGAAGGCGGCCTCGCTGAGCGCGCGTAATACCTCACGCTCGATCACGAGCATGTCCTTGCCCATGACCTTTTCGACTTTGACACCGCCCACATCGAGTTTCCGGTAGGGTGTCTTGTCCGGCCCGAGCGGAAACAGCGGCGTGTGTTTGTAGGGCGGGACGACGTTGGTGGGGGCGTTCATGGAAAACTCCGGAGAATGGCCGGTTCGCTAGCGGTCATAGCGCCGCTTCGCGCCAATGGAAAGCCATCTGGCATTGTTCTAGACGCGCCGCGGCTTGCCTACCTCCCCTAATCCGCACTCCAGCGATTTTCGATCCCATTTTGCCAGGCCAGCCGCTGCTTCGTAGGTGCTCTGCAGAAATTCCATCAGTGCTGCATCGGGGTCACGTGCAGTGCGCACAGCGTCATAGGGCAAAAGGAACTCGCCGAGATCCTTGCTGAAGACTGCATCGGGGGGTTTTACGGTCGCCGCGCCGAATCCGTCGGGCGCTGGATACGCATAGGAATAGAACGCCGCATAATCGACAGGCCCACCGCCACCCGGCCAGAATCCGGCGCTCGAAACCTCGTGCGAATACGCCTCCTGCGCGACCGCGTCCGACAAGTGAGGCACGCCGCCCGGATGACGCGGTGCTGGACGTCCAGAAAAGCGCGTCACAGCCAGATCGAAGCTTCCCCAGAAGAAGTGAACAGGACTCGTTTTGCCGAGAAAACCGGTGCGGAAATGGGCAAAAATCTCCTTCGCCGTGAGCAGCACCCGCCAAAAGCGATTAGCATAATCGGCGTCGTAGGCCGCGTGCACGGTATCCTGCTCGAAGGGGATACAGTCAGCAATCTCGCAAGGCATCGTGCTGATGGATGTTTCGATTCCGACTTCGCGCAGCGCAATCATCAGGTCTTCATAGAATTCCGCGACGCTCATCGGCTTCAGCATCACTTGACGAAAACGTCCGTCGCTGAGCCTGACCCAAAGCACGTGATCAATGAAATCGAAATCAATCTGGAAGCTGCCCCCGTGCCATGCGATCGGCGAGGTTGTCAGCCCACGTGCAGTTACATAAAGCGCAACATGCCATGAGTGATTGAGCCACGGCGTCAGCGTGAGGCGAATCTTACCGACGACCTGAGTCCAGAGGTGCAAGGTATCGCGCGTATCTTTCCACGCGGCATAAGGCAATTCCGGCCAGCGATCGGCCCCTGATAGTGCCGTCATATAGACTCTCCTTTCGTCAACGCCGCTGCCGATTAAGTGAGACGCGTCCGACTGCGCCAGTTTTGACGTATAGTGGCCGCCAGGCAAAGGGGGACGCAATGACGTCTGCAGACACCGCGGCAGCTGCACCGCCGTCATATCGTTGGGCGCGTGTGGGCCTTGTCCTTATCGCGGCAATTGAACTGCTCGACGCCCTCTCCAGCGCGCAGGGTATCTTCACTGAGTATCATCACGAGACCGCGTTGCTGCGTTATGCGCAAGGACTCAACAGCATCAAGCTCGCGCTGTCACCCTTGCTCGCTGGCACGGCACTGGTCTTCGCTGCACGAGGAAATCTTCGCTGCGCGATTTTTGCCTTGGCCGCGCTCACACTTGCCGGCTGGTTGCTTGACAGTCTGCCGGCGATTGTAATTCACGGCTTCAAACCGTCGCTCGACTTCGGTGGCATAGAAGAGTTCGTCTTCTATTTGATCATGCCGGTTATAGCGGCCGCCGCTATTTTTCTGGCAGTAAAACGACAACGCCTCGGCCTTGCCGCACTGCTTGCCTGCCTGCCGGCGCTGTACAAATGGGCCAGCGTCGGAGCCTTCATAATCATGTTGTTGATCTACGGTTTCTAGGGCGGCCGGGACCGGCATCTAATTACCAACTGCTGGATGAGCAGTTGCGGTTCCATTCGTCATGGAACCGATTTTTGTGCTTAGGGAAAATTATTTATGGCCGCGTTATTGACGCTAATCCGCGAGTCATTTGGATACACCAGAGTGGGACGCAACGTGTCAGCGCGGGGAATACCCATGCGAGACTTGATGTTCATGTTGGCCCCGGTGGCGCTCGTACTCTATTTTGTGGTCTATCCGGACCAATTCTCATTGTTCGTCGGGTGGGCGGGAAGCCTCCTCCGTTAGACCCCGCCACGCTGACCAATTCCTCGCTCAGCCGATCGCCGAGCCGGCGCGCGGTTTTGTCCGCTGAAAAAATTGCAACCTGCGCATCGAACGAATGATTGACGCGCGGCGTTTCATCTGTCATCCGCATCTTCCTTCCTTTTGTCGTCCGCCACCGCAATGTCACGAAGATCTTTCCGTATTGGCCGTTCCGTCACGGGCCTTGGTCTATTCGCGCTCAGGCCCATCAGAACGCGCGAAAGAATCGCCGAATACAAAGGGCCTCGCATCGGTCCGAAAGAGGCCCTTCGGCGCGAGCGGCGCGGCAACCGCTATCTCTACGAAATCAATCCGCGGGTCACGATCGACGGGTCCCCCAGGAGCAATATCGCGCGCTACGCCAACCACTCCTGCAATCCGAACGCCGAGACATACACCTATGGTGGACAGGTCTTCATCCGGGCCATGCGCAAAATCAAACCGGACGAGGAAATCACCTATGACTACGGCAACGATTACCTGAAACATGTGATCGGCCGCTCGCACTGCAAATGCAGCCGCTGCCGCCGGCGACGCGCGCGCAAGCAGCGCGAAGCGCGCGCTTTGAAGAAGCGGCGCATGGCGCGGCGGCGCGGGCGCGCACGGAACACTCGGTAGAAATTCCGATCCGCTTTCCTCGTTGCCATGCGCGAACCGCCCGACGCCTATTCGCTTTTCGCCCTGCCCTTACTCACTTACCCATGTTAGGCAAACGCCCTAACTTGCTGGGGTTTTCTCTTGACCTCCGACAGTCTTGCAGAGCGCGCTCCTCTGCGCGTCGACCGCGTCCCGCTCGGCATTTTGTTCATGCTTGGCGCGACCGTCATGTTTGCGGTGTCGAGCGCGCTGTCGAAATGGCAAGTTGCCGAATACTCGTTCGTCGAAGTTCTGTTTTTCCGCGCCATCGCCTCGCTATTCACCTGTGCCGTACTCATCCTGCCGCGAACCGGTCTTGCCGTGCTGCGCACGAACCGGTTGCGTGACCACTTTGGCCGCAGTGCGACTCAGGCAACGGCGCAAAGCCTGATCATCATTGCGTTTGGGTTGATGCCTCTTGCCGGTGCTGTTGCCATCAATTTTTCCTCGCCTTTGTTTGCCACACTTTTCGCAGCCCTTTGGCTGAAAGAGAAAGTTGGCCTCGCGCGGATCAGCGCTCTGATGGCGGGCTTTGTCGGTGTGCTTCTGGTCGCGGCGCCGGGCGCTGACAGCTTTCGGGTCGGTGCAATGTTTGCGCTCGCCAATGCGGTCCTGTTCGGAAGCGTCACCGCTGCGGTACGCGGCATGACGACAACGGAATCTGCCGAAACGCTGACCATGTATCAGATGATCTTTCTCACCTTATTTTTTGCATTGCCGTTGCCGTTCTTTTTCGCATGGCCAAGTACCATTGACGCGATCGCGCTGATCGGCAATGGCGTCATCAATGCAGTCGGGCAATACTGGTGGACGCGTTCGTTGTCGCTCGCACCGCCTTCCGCCGTCGGCCCGTTCTATTATTTCATGCTTGTCTGGTCTGCCGGGCTTGGTTTTATTTTCTGGGGTGACGTACCGACGTTCACATTGATTGCCGGCTCCGCGATCGTGGTCAGCTCAGGTCTGTTCCTGCTCTGGCACGAAACAAGCAGGAAGCCTCTCGCTGCCGACTAGGAGAAAATAATGAGCCTGAATATCCGCCGGGTCGTGACCGGCCACGACGATCAGGGCCGCGCCAAGGTGTTGATTGACGAGAGGGTGGGAAACGTCATGTCGCCGCGCCCCGGCGCGCTCTACAGCGTGATCTGGTCGAGCGATGGTTTCCCTGTCGACAATGACACTGAGCTAGATCCATCGGGAAAAAAGATCGGTACCACGATCTCCAACGGAACAGTGTTTCGCATCGTCAGCTTCGGTCCAGGTGTCGCGCCTCGCAACCATCGCACCGATTCGATCGATTATGCGGTCGTCATGTCGGGTGAGATCGACATGGATCTTGATGGCACGATCGTGCACCTCAAAGCCGGCGATGTGCTGGTGCAACGCGGGACGATTCACAACTGGATAAACAGGGGCTCAGAACCCTGCGTGATCGCATTCGTACTCATATCGGCGAAGTCGGCGAGCGCCGGTGGGAAACTCCTCCCGGCCCAGGGATAGATCGCCGGTTTGTCTATCGATCCAACTCCGGGTAGTGGCGGAAGATGCCCATTTCGTTGAATGCGATCCGCCGCGGAGAAGCAAGATAGGCCTTCACGCCTGAACGCTCCGCGACTTTGTCCCGTATCCCGACAAGCCCGGATATTTTCGTCTCTACGTCCTTCATCGCGCGCGGGAAAGCGTAGCGCAGCCCTTCGATCACTTGGAAAATCGAAAGATCGACATAGGTAACTTTGCGCCCGGCCACATAAGGCCCCCCGCTCTTCCTCAACACGGTTTCAAAATAGCCAAGATATTTCGGCACCCGCTCCTCGAGAAAGTTCTCGGCGTACCGCCTCGCCTCGGGTTTCTGATCTTCGTAGTAAAGACCGGACGCGACGGGATGATGCGTGTCGTGAACTTCCTTCACAAAATCGGCAACAGTCAGCTGCAACTGATGCAACCAGAGTCGACTGGCTTCGTCGCGCGGGGCGAGCCGCAGACGTGGCCCCAGATATGAAAGAATATTGGCCACCTGCGCGACCACCAGTTTTCCCGCCTTGAGAAATGGTGGGGCGAACGGTGGATGCTTTTCGCGCCCACCTTCCATCATCGCCATCATGCGGTTCACGCCACCGGACTTGCGCGCAATGTCATCGTAGGCGGCGCCGGCATCTTCGAGCGCAAGCCGCACAAATTCGCCGCGTCCTTGAATCTCCGGCCAATAGAAAAGCTGGTAACGCATGGGATCACCCTGAATTAAGAATGCCGGACGCAGCTTGGCGCGCGCCCGGCAGCCAATTCAAGGGGACGTTTTCAGCCGTTTTGGACGAGACGAACCGATTTACCCGCACCGATGACGCGGTTCCGGCCCGCCGCTTTCGCCTCGTAAAGACGCTTGTCGGCGATTTCGAAAAGCGTGTCATAGTCGGTCGCATCGCGTGCGCAGCTTGCGATGCCGATGCTGACAGTAACACCGCTCGCCTCGCCCGCGTGCGAGTCCGCAATCCGCCGGCGCATCCGCTCGCCCAGGGTCAAGGCGTCATCGGCATTGATGCCGTCAGCGATGACGACGAACTCCTCTCCGCCGAAACGATACGTGAGATCGGACATACGCGCTGCCGCCATGATGTCGAGGACGATTCGCTTGAGCATCTTGTCGCCCGCGGCATGGCCGAAGCGATCATTGTATGCCTTGAAGTGATCGATATCGACCAGCAACAGAGCAAGCGATCGCCCGGCCGCTGCCGCATGTTCGACGGCGCGGCGGCCGTGTGCTTCGAGCGAATGACGATCGAGCGCGCCGGTCAGCGCGTCGCAGCCGGTTCTCGCAAGCAAATCCTCGTAGCGTTCGCGATACGTCAGCGTGTCGAACACGTCCCAGATGCGTGGCATATCCGTACGGCGCCTGACTGGCCGCTCGAAGTACAGCAGATAGATGCCTGCGAGACAGGTGTAGAGCGCGACTGCCGCCATCTTTGCAATCCAGCCACCGACAAGAACGTCAGCTCCCGCACCTGTCAGCATGTGCAGGCCGGCGAAAAATGCCACTTGGTCGAAAGTCAGCACCAACACACCGCAGAACGCCAGACGCGGAAATACCCGGTCGCGAAACCAGCCGCGCGATCGCTCGTACAACAGGATCATGATGATGCAATCGAAGAACAGGATTGCCGTCCCCCACACCATCAACGCGCCCATTTCGTTGAGGAAGGTGAAGTCTGCGGTTCGTCCCGGCGTCAACGAGACCGAAGTGTGCTGCCGCATGAGGTAAGCAAGCGCGAACAGCAATACGTTGCCGAACAGCAGACCGTAAATTGGCTGCCGGACGACAACGGCATCCTCGCGTATGTAGAGCAGAAGCAGCATCATCAACTTGCCGGTAAACAGCACCGTCGACCCCGGCGAAGTCACGATGCCGAACGGCAGTGACACATACAGGATGCTGGCGAGGTAGGTTTCGAGAAAATGCATCACTCCCAGCGCGCAGAAAAACGCACCAAGTCCGATTCTCGTGCGCGCACGTAACAGGGAGGCAAGCACAACGAAATAAAGGAGCGCATCTGCGCCCAGCAGAAGGAGGTTTTTGATTTCAGCCATTGCCCCACATTGCCTTTGCGCCGTCCCAGAAAGGCGAAAAGGCTCCCACTCATTTTTCAGCCCGCGCTTGCGCGCAGACTGCGTTTAAGAGTCTCGGTCCCCCGGACACTCGATAACACGGCCGATTCGCGTGAAAAAGCAATAAACGCCGGCAAGGCGTGGATAGTCCACGCTTTCGCCGGCGTCAGAATTTATGTTTTGTATGCGAAACTATCGCTATTTTGTATGCAGACTTAGTTGACTGCGAAGCAGTAGAGCAATCCGTCGCCGCCAGTGCTGCGAAGATCGGCTTGCGAGCATCCTCCGTCCTGACCGCGCGAGGGGTGTGACGAGTTCCATGATTTGGACGCATCATCATCGCGCAACCCCATCCGATCGGCGTGACCGAGCATGGCGGCGCCTTGCGTGCTGCTCGTCCAGTTCTTGCAGGTGCGATCCTCGTTCCCGGCGAAGGCGGTTCCGTCCGCCTGCGAACCTGTGAGGATGTCGTGCCGGTTCGGCGTGTCGCCGCGGCCGTTATTGACCTCGCCTTTTTCCGTCAACGCGGTCTGCTTGCTAAGATTGTTGCTGCCACCGTGAAGCTCGGCGACATCTTTTGCAACTGTCACGCCTTTGGAATTGACCCAAGGGCCTTTGCCGATGCGGTCACGCGCATTTTCAGCGCCGGAACCTTGGGTCGACAAATATGCGTGCCAGGTCTTTGACCCCGCACCCGCCGCGCTTGCGAGCTGTTGGCAATGCCGGTCGGCGCCGGCAAGACCACCAAGGTCGGCTCCCTTGCCGGAGCCAACACTTGTCACGAAGAACGACATATTCGCCTGCTGGGCATACGCAGGCGCGAAAGAAAGCAGAGTCAGACACGCCACCAACGGGGCGCCAGTACGAACGACCGTCATGTTCACTAACCTCCGGAACTTGGCGCGGCCCGACGCCCCGCCATCGCGAGGGGCAAAACCCCTGCGCTTCGATCCTATTCCCTATTACGCTCGCTTGATGGCTAAATCAGCTGGCGCCTTTACCGGAGTACTGCGCGTCGGTGACCGGCTCCAGCCAGGTCACATGGTCACCGCCTTGCGCCTCCTGCATGGCAATATGTTCCATGCCGTGTTCGGCCGTCGCTCCGTGCCAGTGCTTTTCGCCTGGCGGAATCCACACAGTGTCGCCCGCACGAATATCACGTCTTGGTCCGCCCCAGGTTTGCACCCAACCGATTCCAGAGGTGATAAAAAGCGTTTGACCAAGCGGGTGATGATGCCAGGCAGTTCGCGCGCCAGGCTCGAAGCGAACCCACGCCGACCGAATTCGCGCTGGCTCTGGCGCCTGGATAACGGGATCTTGCCAAACCGTTCCGGTGAAACTCGGCGCACCCATCCGGCGTGACGGCCGCGACCCGCAAGCAATGATATCCATGTGGTTTTCTCCCTGAACAATCGAAGTGTTCCGCCAGGTGGCCGCCTAACGCAACACTTTAAAAGCGTTACTTTTAAAGTAATGGATGCAAAAAGCCCGGCGTTTCCGCCGGGCTTCGACTTCAAGGCAAGCGATCGTGGATCAAGCCATCTGGAGATTGCCAGCGGCCTGCTTGCCGCGCTCGGTCACGATTTCGAAGCTGACCTTATCGCCCTCGTTCAGAGAACGCATACCGGCACGCTCAACCGCCGTGATGTGCACGAACACATCCTTCGAGCCATCGTCTGGCTGAATGAAGCCGTAGCCCTTTTGAGTATTGAAAAATTTCACAGTTCCGCGAGGCATCAAGAGTTCCTTTCAAGCTTCCTTTTGAACGCCCACGCGATCATTCGTGTGGGCGGTCACAAGCCAGGTTTTGGGGAGTTCACTTGAGGCGTAGCCCGAAACCGGGAGCAGCAAGTTAGGCGCCGAAAACGAGGTTGCGGGCGGCGACATAGACGGAATTCGTTGCAACGTCAACGGCCCACCGAAGCACCGCGGATGTCGGATAACGCTTTATGAATTCGTGATGACAACCTCTAGGCAATTATGACGTCTTTGGCACGCTTTCTAACAGGTTATGCGTCCGGAGCCACATACCCGAGCGTGGCGTCGCGGGCAGCGTGATACGGACAATTTTAGTTGTCACTCTTGTGGGGCGTGTCAGGTTTGCTGAATTGCCGACAGCAACCAGCCGCCTCCGCGCGCACGCATGAAGGTCCAAAGTTCGGTCGCCTCGCCAGGACCGTTACCTTCAACGTCGCGGCCGGTCGCACGGTCGACCATCCGGTCGTTCAGCGAAAAACGCATGGCGACCGTGGCATAGTCGGCACTGCCTTCACTCCACGCTTCCGCCAAGTCACCCTGCTCAAGCCGCACGTCGGTGACTTTGTTGACCAGGCCACGGCTGGCATTTTCAGAAAGCTGTTCGGAGAAATACGAGAGCATCTCCGGTGTCACTTTCGCCCGCAGCGCATTGAGGTCTTCATTTGAGTACGCGGCCTGCACGTCAGTAAGCAGGCGCTCGAAGTCGTCGTAATCGGACTTTTCGATCGTCACCTTCGGGCTTGTTGGTGCACTGGCTCCAAACATTCCGCCGAGGCCGCTGAAGGAATGATCGGTTGTTGGCTGCGCATTTGCGTAAGCTGGAGCCGGAGCATTGCGGCGTTGCCACCATGCAAACAGCAGGCGTGCAACGATAACAACCAGAACAATTTGCAGCACCAGACCAATCAGCGACGCGAAGCCGCCCATGCCACCGAAGAACCCGTGTCCGAACAAAAGACCGAACAAACCGGCGCCGAGGAATCCGGCGGCAAGGCCGCCCAGCAAACCCCCGCCGAACAATCCCGGTCGGGCCGCAGTCTGGCCAACGGTGTTCGTTTTGCCCGGCTGGGTGAGCGTGCGTTGCATCGGCGCGGCCGCATTGGGCGCGGTTTGCGTTGAGGGTGGCGCGGAGAAGGTCCTCGCGCCCCTGCTGCCACCGGAGAAACCACCTCCCGCCCTGGCATTCGCGTCTGCGGCAACCAGCACAAGCGCCGCCACTATCGCGGCAATCGCAATGACAACGCGGTGTCCGATCATCGTAGCCTCCCGGCAATGGCCGCAGGAGAATAGGTACACGGGGGGCAATTTGTAAGGGGCGGACGCGCGCCACAAAGTCGCGGCAATTCCGCGTCGGTATCACAGGAATATCATACAGTTCGCGGAACACGCCGGCCGGTCGGCGATTGCCTTGCCGTAGGCAAGGAGACCGGACGATGAAGCGCTTGGCCATCACAGCGATGTTCCTGGTTTCGATGGCGGCGGTCGCAATCGCGAAGCCCGTCCCTGTCAGCAAAATGAACCCGACCGAAGATCTCAACCCGCCAGTGACTCAAAACGATCTCGACATCAACAGCGGTCCCTCAGGCGCGATGCTTGAGCGGGAGTATTTCCAGGCGCCGCCGCCCTTCACGGCGGGCGGCCTGCCCTGCCGCCTGCAAACGGCAATCTTCAACAAGGTGCAATTGGCCCAGCTCTGTCGCTAGCGCGTTGATCGGAGTGTGGGAACCAAGTAGCGGCAAGATCGTTGTTGCGTCGGACAACGCAACTGCGGCATCCGGCCGCAAAGCAAATTTATGGGGCGCAACCATGCTCGGTACCATTCTTATCATTTTATTGATCCTCGCACTTGTCGGTGCGTTTCCACGCTGGGGCTACAGCTCCGGCTGGGGTTACGGCCCGTCCGGAATCGTCGGCGTCATCTTGATCGTCGTGCTGATTCTGGCACTCACCGGCCGCGTGTAGACCGCAGCTACTGGAGCAAGGTTTTCTTAACTTCGGCGACGAGCTGCTTCAGCGTGAAGGGCTTGGCAAGGAAGGCATACTGTTCCTGGCTCGGCAGGTTGCGGCTGAACGCCTCTTCGGCGTAGCCGGAGACGAAAATAATCTTCACCTTCGGGTCGCGCTGACGCAATTCCTTGAGCAGCGTCGGCCCGTCCATTTCCGGCATCACGACGTCCGAAACCACCAGATCGACCTGGCCGTGCCTTGCGAAGGCCTCGATGGCCTCAACGCCATTGCTCGCCTCCAGCACGGTGTAGCCTCTGGATGAAAGGCCGCGCGCGTTCAAGGCGCGTAACCCCTCCTCATCTTCGACCAGAAGAATTGTGCCTTCACCTGTCAGGTCGGCCGTAGCAGCGCGCGCCATCTTGTCCGCGGCGGCAATCGCCTCCGCGATAGCGGGAGCTTCTCCGGTCGGAATTTGCGGAAGAACCTCGTCAGCGCCAGGGATGTGGCGCGGCAGGAAAATACGAAACGATGTGCGGCCCGGCTCGGAGTCCGCGTAGATAAAGCCGCCGGTCTGTTTAACGATTCCATAGACCGTCGACAGGCCGAGGCCGGTGCCCTTGCCGACTTCCTTGGTGGTAAAGAACGGTTCGAAGATCTTCTCGATAATGTCGGGCGGAATGCCAGTGCCGGTGTCACTGACTTCAACGAGCACATAGTCGGCTTTGGGCATGCCCTTATAGGCGAATTTTCCGCACTCATCCGCCGTAACGTTAGCCGTACGCAGCGTGAGCCTGCCTCCGTCGGGCATGGCGTCGCGGGCGTTGACCGCGAGATTCACGATGACCTGTTCGAATTGTGAGATATCGACCTTGACCGGCCACAAATCGCGCCCGTGGACCGTGTCCAAAGTCACCTTCTCGCCAATCAGCCGCTTGAGCAGCATACCGAGATCACTCAAGGTCTCGCCGAGATCGAGCACTTGCGGTCGCAAGGTCTGCTTTCGTGAGAATGCGAGCAATTGCCGTACGAGCGCCGCCGCACGATTGGCGTTCTGCTTGATCTGCATGATGTCTTTAAAGGACGGATCGGTTGGCTTGTGCGCGTTCAGCAGAAAGTCGGTCGCCATCATGATGGCGGACAACACATTGTTAAAGTCGTGCGCGATTCCTCCAGCAAGCTGACCGACGGACTCCATTTTCTGCTGTTGTTGAAATCGATTCTCGAGCGTGCGCTGCGCCGTCGTTTCCAGCGCGTAAACGATCGCAGCCTCGCCGTCGCGATCCTCTTCCTCGACGGCCAGAACGAAAAAGTTGGCCCAGCGCTCGGCGCTGCCGGTCAGCGCGGCTTCAACCGGAGCAATGTCGCTTTGCCCCTCCGATGCTTTCCGGATTGCCGCCTCGAGCGCTGGCCGATCGCGCTCCGTCACGACCGATAAAATAGACCGCTCGTCATTCTTGATGAGTCCCTCGAAGGTCTTGGCGAAGCGCGCGTTGCTGCGTCCGATCCGACCGGCCTTGTCGACGGTAGCAATCGCCATCGGCGTGTTCTGGAAGAAACGCATGAACCGCACTTCCGCTGCGCGCTGGGGATCGCTGCCCTCGCCCCTTGCCCGATTAAGAGCAAGCGTGCGCGACGCGCCCGGTGCACCGTCGGCGCCAAACGCAACTTTGTGAAACAACCGCATGGGGATTGGCTTGCCGCCGCGGGTCTTGAGGTCGAGATCGAAGACCTCGGTCCTGACCTCCCCAGGCGCAGCGTTCAGCGTGGTCAGCAGCGCAGCGCCCTCTCCCGCGATGATGTCACCAAGCTTCAACGAGCCTGCGCCGACTTGGGCGAGATCGTGATCGAGCCAGGTTGCCAATGTCGCGTTCAGATAGACAACGTCGCCCGCGGCATCGATCGAAAAAAATCCGGCTGGGGCATGGTCAAGATAATCGATGGCATGCTGAAGCTCCTGGAACACATTTTCCTGCCGCTCGCGCTCGCGCGTAACATCGGCAATCGACCACACTGTCATGCGCGCGTCGCGCCGCGCTTCCCCCAGCGGTCGTACGCGCATACGAAGCCACCGGCCATCTTCTCCGGCGCCACCTGCGATGCGAACCTCCTCCTGCAGCCGGCGTCCCTCTCGCGCAGCTTTCAGCAGGCGGTAAATCGACTCAGAAACGTCCGGATCCCCGATAAAAACCCGCTCAATCGGCCTGACATCGTTCATGCCGGTTGCACCAATGAGATCGAGGTAAGTGGCGTTGGCATAAAAGACCCGGCCGGCATGATCGGTTACGAGGATGCCGTCGAATGCGCTGTCTACGACCGCCTTGAGCAGTGGGTTGCCCTGATCGCGGCCAGCAAATTTCACGATACCTGCCGCAGCCGCGAAAAGTGCGAACACGCCGATCGTCCCGAGAATGGCCAACAGGATCAAGACGTAGGCCTCGACATAATCTCGGTTCACGTAGATAAGGCCGCCTGCAGCCCCGATCAGGACCGCCGCCACCACGAGGATCATGGTGATGGAACCGCCGCGTGGCGCATTCTGGCTTTTGTCGTAAGCCTTGCGCTCGTACGCGTCTCGCGCCTGCGTAGGCGCTGCCGGATCATGACTTACCATAGGTCCTGAGTGCCTTAAGGCGCCCCATCGGCGCAAGTACCAGGCTCATTGAATCCCCGGCCTTGGAGAGTAATCCCTGTCAGCGCCTGGCTGACACCATCCGACGCAAGCGCATGACATAGCCAATCACCTCAGCCACGGCCTTGTAGTGCTCAGGCGGAATTTGCTGATCGATCTCGACCGTAGCATGCAGGGCACGAGCGAGTGGCGGATTTTCCACGATGGGAACCGAATGTTTGTCGGCGACCTCCCTGATCTTCAGGGCCAGGGCGTCAACGCCCTTAGCCACACACACGGGGGCATCCATTCCCCGCTCATATTCGAGCGCCACGGCAAAGTGGGTCGGGTTGGTGATAACGACAGCGGCTTTTGGGACTGCTGCAATCATACGGCGGCGCATGCGGAGCTGCCGTACCTGCTTCATCTTTCCCTTGATGGCCGGGTCACCTTCCGTCTGTTTGAATTCCTCTTTCAACTCGCGGACAGACATTTTCTGCCGCTCGTGCCATTGCCGATATTGAAATAGGTAGTCGGCGGCAGCCACGATTGCGAGCATGGCAACGACAGAACCCAGTAGCTTGAGCGTCAAGGACAGTGACAGCGGAAGGAGGCCAGACAAGTCACTGCGCGTGAGCGCTTCGAGTCGTTCGCGCTCGGGCCACATAAGGACCGTCAGCACTCCGCCGATCAAGATCAGCTTGATGAGGCCCTTGCCAAGATTAGCAAGTGACTGTTTGGAAAATATGCGCTTGAGGCCAGCCGCTGGCGATATCCGCGAAAGCTTCGGCGCCAGTGTCTCATACGTCCAGATCAGCCGGTGCTGAATGATGTTGCCCCCGAGTGCCGCCAGCATCAGCACCAGAAATGGGATGGCGACAGCCACCAACATTTCACCGCCGATCTTCTGAAACAATCTCGGCAACGCCGGGCCGTCGACACTGATGTCGTGAGCATTGGCGATGAGACCACGCATGGTCGCGCTCAGGTCTTTTCCCATTGTGCCGGAGAACGCCATCAGAACCAGAGCGCCACCTGCGACTACGAACCAGGTATTGACCTCTTGGCTCTTGACCACATCGCCGCGCTTGAGCGCTTCCTCAAGACGCTTTTGAGTCGGTTCTTCTGTTTTGTTTTCGTTATCGTTGAATTCCTCAGCCATGCGCGCTCCCGATCAGCCGCGCGCAAGATCGGCAAGGACACCTTCGAGATACCCGACAAACGTCCCCATCATTGCGCCGATTACCAACAGGAGCAGTAACAGGCCGAGCAAGATCGAAAGCGGCAAGCCGATAAAGAAAACCTGCATCTGGGGCATCAGTCGCGACAGAACGCCGAGCCCGATATTGAACAAAAGGCCGAACACGAGAAATGGGGCCGACAGCTGGATGCCAATCCGAAACGATGTAGCGATAACCTTCGTGACATGCTGCGCAGCATCTCCCATCAAGGGCAGTTCGCCGGGCTGGAAGATCGTGTAGCTCTCGTTCATTCCCGCAATGACAAGATGATGCAGGTCGGTGGCGAAGATCAGGGCAACGCCCATAAGCGTGAGGAAATTTCCGACCAGTACTCCCTGCTGATTCTGAGTTGGGTCGACCGCCGTGACAAATCCCAGCCCCAACTGCTGCGCAACGACGGCGCCGGTAATCTGCAGGGCTGAAACCGCCAATCGTCCGGTAAGGCCCAGCACTACCCCGACGGTCAGCTCCTGGAACAGCAGAACCAATACAGGGCCAAAAGTCTTGAGATCGACCGCATACGCCTTCTGATGCGCTGGGAGGAGAATTGCCGTCAGTACCAAGGCAATGGCCAAGCGTACCCGCGACGGCACGCTCAACTCCCCTACGCCGGGAAGAAGCATGACCATGGCGCCGACGCGCGCGAACGTTAGAAGAAATGCGGTCGCCACCGCAGGCAGGAATGAGATATCGATCCGCATTGACGCCTAGCCGCTCACGATGCGTGCTGCGATCCGCAACATTTCGGCGTGCATTTTCTCGGCCATAAACGGTAGCGCGATGATCAGCGATATGAAGATCGCGAGGATTTTTGGCACGAAAGCGAGAGTCATCTCCTGGATTTGCGTGAGGGCCTGCAACAGCGAAATGGCGAGCCCGACGACAAGCCCGACCAACATGACGGGACTTGAAACGACGACAAGCGTAAAGATGGCGTCACGAGATACATCGAGGACTTCAGGGCCGGTCATGTCGACACCTAAATCGGCATTTTCATAATGTCTTCGTACGCTTGGATGACTCGATCGCGGACCGCGACCACCGCATCAATGGCAACCTCCGTTTCGGAAACCGCCGTCACCACGTCAACGATGTTGGCCTTGCCGGTGGTCGCAGCGCGGGTCTGTGCGTCGGACTTGCGACCCATTTCAGCGACCGAGCTGATTGCATCCTTGAGCACTGAAGCAAAGCTTGTGTCGGCAGCGCCTTGGCCGCCTGGCGGCCGAGCCAGCGAAAGAGAGTTGGAGTCAGATGCAATGCGCGCGACCGTGGCGTAAGCGCTGGCAGCGGCGAGAGGACTAGCCATGTGAGTCTAAACCTTTCAGGCTTTCAAGATGTCGATGGTGCGCTGGAGCATGCGACGCGTGGCACTGATCACATTGATGTTGGCTTCGTATGATCGTTGCGCGTCGCGCATATCCGTCATTTCGATCAAGGGATTCACATTCGGGTATTTGACATTCCCGTTGCTGTCCGCCGCCGGATGGCCCGGTTCATATTTCATTCGAAATGAGGAGCCGTCGGTTTGTACCTTGCCGAGCTCAACGAGCTGAGTGTCGAGCGAACGGTCAAGCTCGCTGCGAAAGGTCGGAATCTTTCTTCGGTACGGATCAGCGCCAGGGTTCTGAGGCGTTGAGTCCGCGTTGGCGATGTTTTCGGAGATGATACGCATGCGCCCCGCCTGGGCTCTCAGGCCGGAAGCCGCGATCGTGAGCGTCTTCAGAAGATCCAAGGTTGCCCTCCTCGCAGCCAGTGTTCAGCGTTTGCCAAGAGCGGTCTTGATGAGATTGAGACTTCGCGTGTAGAGCGCCGTCGCTGTCTGAAAGTCCATCTGGTTGGCGGCCACCTTCATCATTTCTTCTTCCAGATTCACGGCGTTGCCCGTTGGCCGCACATCAAAGGTGCGCGTATTCGCGTTCTTAAAAGGCGATTGGCTCAAGCCGACACCCTCGATATGCCCGCTATCGGTGCGCGACAGGGAGACGGGCGTGACACCACCGGAAGCAGCGAGAGGCGAATCGTCGAACTTGAGTGGCGCAAGATCGTGCGCACGGAACCTGGGCGTATCGGAGTTCGCGACGTTCTCGGCCAAAACCCGCTGACGGGCTTGCGACCAGTCGAGCCGCGTGCGCAGCATGGACAGAATAGGAATATCGGCAAAGGCCATCCCCAGCCCCCAGAAAGTATCCACAGCAGCAACAACGTCGCGCTAGGCAGACTTTGCCGGTCGTATGGTTAACGGCGGGTAAAAAACACGCTGCCGGAACAAGTTGAGCCGGGTGGTCCTTAAGGATTAAGGGCTTGAAATTGGCCGCCGACTGCAAATTGCCACTTTATTTATTAATCCTCTGTTAGTATTCAGGGCGGCAAATTGTACCTATTCGCATTAACCATTCGGGCGATTCTCGCCCGGTGAACTGCGGCATAAAGAACGGAGCGCGTTAATGTTCGAGAGCTTGTTTGGCTCGGAAATGCCGTTGGCCGCCCGATTCTTTATTGCCTTCCTGGTTGTGCTGGCCTTGATCGGAGTCACCGCATGGCTGGTGCGGCGCTTCGGAGCAAACCGTCTCGGAAGCACGGCGCGGGGTAGACAGCCCCGGTTGGCCGTCATAGACGCGGCAACGGTCGATGGACGTCGGCGTCTGGTCCTGATCCGTCGCGACAATATCGAACATCTTCTGATGATCGGCGGCCCCACTGACCTGGTCGTGGAGCCGAACATCGTACGCGCGGTGGCAGCGCGCGAAGTCGCCCGCGAGCCCGCGCGGACTGGAGCGCCCGCCGAACCCGCGGTGCGCCCTTCCCCGGCCGTCGAAAATGGCTGGCCCTTGCAGCCAGTCGGCGAGCCAGCCCCGGCGCACCCGCCTCGGTCCTACCGGCCAGCGGCAACCGACGAGCCGTGGATAGCGCCGGAGCCAACCGCACGTCCGCGGCCGGCCGATATCACAGGGATTGCCAACGAATTGTCGAACCGCCTCAACAATCCGGATACACCGCCGGTTGTTCGCAACGAACCACCTCCGCGTTCACCCGCACCGCTGAGCGAACCTGCGTCAACGCAAGCCGATCACAATCTTGCGGAGATGGCGCAACAGCTCGAGGCCGCGCTCCGTCGTTCGCCCGCGCCGGAAGGCCGACCACCGGTCACCGATCCCCTCGCAGGACATTTGCCCGGCGCTACTGTCAAAGGAAGCGACCCAGGTGCACGCGCGCCTCTGCGCGATCACAAACCACGGGTCGAGCCGAAATTCGAGCCGAAGGCAGAACCAAAATTCGAGCCGCGATCCGAACCCAAGTTCGATTCAAAGCCCGAGCCGCGTGAGCCGGCCGCAACACCCGGCAAAAACCTCTACGAAAATCTCGAAGAGGAGATGGCCAGCTTGCTGGGCCGTCCACCAGGGAAATCGTGACACGCAATTCCAGCCGCCGTGTCCGTCTTGTGACGGTGGCGGTTGGGGTAGCCGGGATCCTCATCGCGACGGCACCGGTCGCCGCGCAGGACATCAGCGTTAACTTCGGACAAGGCAACGGTCTGACCGAGCGCGTCATTCAGATGATCGCGCTGTTGACCGTGCTGTCGCTGGCGCCCTCGATCCTTGTCATGATGACATCGTTCACACGCATCGTCGTCGTGCTGTCGCTTCTGCGGACTGCGCTGGGCACGGCAACAGCACCGCCAAATACTGTCATCGTTTCGCTGGCACTGTTCTTGACCGCATTCGTGATGGGCCCTGCCCTGCAACGCGCCTACGACACGGGCGTCAAGCCGCTGGTCGCCAACGAGATAACCGCGGAGCAGGCGTTCGAGCGCGGCTCGCAGCCTCTGCGCGCGTTCATGCAGAAGAATGTGCGCGAGAAAGACCTCAAACTTTTTTCCGACATGGCAAAAGAGGCCGAACCAGCAAAGCCCGAAGACCTGTCGCTGCGCATCCTGGTGCCGGCGTTCATGATTTCGGAACTCAAGCGCGCCTTTGAGATCGGCTTCCTCCTTTTCTTGCCGTTCTTGATCATCGACCTCGTCGTCGCTTCAGTGCTGATGTCGATGGGCATGATGATGCTGCCGCCAGTCGTGGTATCGCTGCCATTCAAATTGATCTTTTTCGTTCTCGTGGATGGCTGGAGCCTGGTCGCTGGTTCGCTGATCCAGAGCTACGGCGCCTAGCCGATCTCAGCCCTTCCGATTGGCGTCATATTCGTCTGAACAAAACGGTCCGCCCTGGAAGCGATCACCGATCGGATCGGCGGCGAGCTTCGCCTGCTCTGCCATCGCCTGAGCACGGAATTCTTCCGAACGATATTCGGGACGATAGCCGAAACGCGCGGCATTGCTGTTATCCCACCACCCTGCCTCGTTGTTCGAAGCGCCATAGAAAATTTCGAAGCGGATGTCCGGATGCTCGAGACCGATGCGAACAAGCTTCGCGAGATCTTCCGGTTTGACCCAGATCGACAATCGCCGCTTGTCGAGCGGACTGTCATTTACGTTGCCGATGCGTATGCACGTCACGCGCAGTCCGTGCTTATCGGCATAGAGCGCACCGACCGCCTCCCCGAAAGCCTTGCTGACCCCATAGCGACTGTCGGGACGGACAGTTACGTCGACCCCAATTTTTCGCTCACGAGGGTAGAAGCCCACGGCGTGATTGGAAGACGCAAACACGACGCGTTTAACGCCCGAGCGATATGCGGCCTCAAAAAGATTGTAGCAACCCACAATGTTGGACTTGTGGATCGTCTCCCAAGGCCCTTCGACCGAATAGCCCCCGAGATGCACAATGCCGTCGATCCCGGCGGTGATGTTCTCGACTTGCCTGTAGTCCGAAAGATCAGCGGCAATGAACTCCTCATCCGCGTGAATATCGGCGGGTTTTCGTATGTCGCTGATCCGGATGCGCGGATAAGCGCCGTGAAGCAACTTGCGCAGTCGGGTTCCAACGTCTCCGGCAGCGCCGGTAATCAGAATGGTTTGCATGAGTCTCTCGTGCACTCGACGGATGGAATTTGCTACGGGCTATTCAGGACCGTGCTCAGCCGCAAGCCTTTGATAGCGCTGGCGACTGTTTAGGAGGTGGCGTTGCATGGCCTGCCGCGCCTGAGACACCGCATGGGCGTCGATCGCTTGCAATATCTGCTCGTGTTCTTTCTGAAACGTGTCAAGCTGGACACGACGAGCGGCAGAGGCCGGCCCATTCCAGATTGACCGCCGCGGGATGATGAAACTGCCGAGATATTCGAGGAAGCGAGTGAATTGAGGGTTTCCGGTGGCGGTGGCAATCGCACAGTGAAAGGCGAAATCTTCATCGACTGCACCCTCTTCACTGTCGATGGCCGTCTGAATTGCGTTGAACTTATCGACGATCTTTTTAAGTTGAGCCGGAGAAGCACGCTCGGCGGCAAGTCCGGCCGCTTCGATCTCGACCCCGGTGCGCAACTCCATGACGTTGAGTACCTCGCGCAGGGACGAACGTTCGTCGAAATCGACGCGGAAGGGTCGCCGCACATGACTAGCTACAAAAGCGCCCACCCCTTGCCGCGTGACCACCAGCCCGTCGGCGCGCAGCGCTGCAACCGCTTCACGAATAACGGTGCGACTGACGCCGGTCGCGGCGATCATTTCCTGTTCGGTAGGCAAACGTGCGCCCGGCGGCAGTTTGCCGGTAGTGATATCCGCGGTTAAGCGCGCGACTAATTCCGCCGTAAGACGGCGCGGCGCATCGAGCGGCTGAAGCAGCGCGAGTTTTTTTGGAAATGGCTTGGTCAAACGCTTGACATCATCCCGGGAGGTCAGGTCATCATATGACCTGATGAATAACACGCGCGGCGGCATCGATCAATCAGCCGTGCTTGCTTCGCCAAAGATCTGGGAGGAATAACTCATGATGAAGGCTCGCATCGCGTCTGTGGTCGCCGGCGCTTTGTTCACCGCTGCGGCTCTTACGTCAGGCCCTGCGCTCGCACAGCAGAAATTGGTTTTGAAAGCCTCTGATGTCCATCCGGCCGGCTATCCGACCGTGGTGGCTGTCGAGGATATCGGCAAGAAACTCGAGAAGGCCACCAATGGCCGCTTGAGCGTGCAGATGTACCCGTCAATGCAGCTCGGCGGCGAGAAAGAAGCGATTGAACAGGCGCAGGTCGGCGCGATCGCATTTGCGCGCGTCTCGGTCGGCGCGCTCGGCCCCGTGATCGACGAACTCAATGTGTTCAATCTGCCTTACGTGTTCCGTAACACCAGCCATATGCAGAAAGTTATCGACGGCCCGATCGGCCAGGATCTGCTCGACAAGGTAACCAACAGCGGCAAGGGCCTGATCGGCCTCGCCTGGATGGATGCCGGCGCGCGCAATTTTTACAACACCAAGAAGCCGATCAAGACCATGGCCGACCTCAAAGGCATGAAGGTTCGCGTCATGGGCAACCCGATGTTCGTCGAGATGGCGAATTCCATGGGTGGTAACGGCGTCGCCATGGGCTACGACCAGGTGTTCAACGCGCTGCAGACCGGCGTGGTCGACGGCGCCGAAAACAATCCACCGAGCTTCGTGTTCGACAACCACTATCAAGTAGCCAAGTTCTATACCGTCGACGAGCACCTGATCGTGCCGGAGATGGTGGTGTTCTCGAAAAAGATTTGGGACACCCTGTCCAAGGAAGAACAGGCGTTGCTGGTGAAATTTGGCCATGAAGCTCAGCAGGAAGAGCGCAAGCTTTGGGAAGTTTACGAAAAGCAGGCGATGGACAAGGCGAAGGCCGCTGGCATTCAGATCATCGAAGTGTCGGACGCCGACAAGAAAGCGTTCCAAGACGCAGTCAAGCCGGTTTGGGACAAATACGGTCCGAAACACGCCGACATGGTCAAACGCATTCAAGACGTGAAGTAGTTGTAATCGTCATCCAATGGCGCCGGCCGGGCTCAGCAACGAGACCCGGCCGGTTTTTTGTAAGAGGCCCCGATGAAAGCACAATATATCCGCGCGATGGATGCCCTCCACCGGGCTTGCGAGATTCTGGCTGGCGTCTGTCTCGTCATCATCACGCTCATCATCCCCTACGGCGTGTTTTGCCGTTACGTCCTTAACAGCGCTGCGTCCTGGCCCGAGCCGATGGCGGTGCTTCTGATGATCGTGTTGTCCTTTCTGTCGGCGGTGGTCTGCTATCGCGAATATTTGCATATCGGCGTCGGCGTATTGCCAGCCTACCTCAACGAGCGGGCGAAGACCTATCTCGGCTGGTTTTTGGAGACGTGCATGCTCGCCACCAACCTGTTCATGCTGGTGTGGGGCATCAAACTGGTTCAGGCAACGTGGAACCAGAGCATCCCGGATTTCCCGATCTTCAGCGTTGGCCTGTCGTATCTGCCGATCCCGGTAGGCGGCGCGCTGACCGCGCTGCTCGTGATCGAACGTTTCATGACGCAAAAATTCTTCGCCGAACCCGAAGCCGAAACCGTCAGCGGGCTGACGACCGAATAACGCCAAGGGGGCGGTCAGGTCATGGACATTTTTATTCTCATCGGCAGCTTCACTATTGTCTGCCTCGCCGGCATGCCGGTCGCCTATGCGCTGGGTATCGCCTCCATTCTCGGTGCGCTCTACACCGGCATCCCGCTTGAAGCGGTGATGCTCAAGGTTGCCGGCGGCATGAGCGGGTTCTCGCTGTTGGCGATCCCATTTTTCATTCTGACGGGCGCGATCATGGCGGTCGGCGGCATGGCCGAGCGGTTGATCAATCTCGCCAAAGTGTTCGTCGGCGCGATTCGCGGTGGCATGGCATTGGTCAATATCTTGGCCTCCACGATGTTCGGCTGCATCTCGGGCTCGTCGGTCGCCGATACCGCCGCGGTCGGTGGCGTGATGATCCCGCAGATGATCAAGATGGGCTACCCGCGCCTGTTCGCAGTCAACGTCACCATTTCGGGTTCGTTGCAGCCGCTGCTGGTGCCGCCTTCGCACAACATGATTATTTACTCGATCGCGGCCGGCGGCACGGTGTCGGTCGCCCATCTGTTCATGGGCGGCATCATTCCCGCGCTACTGCTCGGCCTGTCGCTGGTCATCCTCGTTTTGTACATAGCCCACCGCGATAATTTTCCGAAAGGCGAACAGGTCAAATTCAACCAGATCGGCAAGATCGTGCTCGACGCGGTCTGGGGCATGGTCACCATCGCCATTATCCTTGGCGGTATCTTGTCCGGCGTCTTCACGCCGACGGAATCCGGGGCGGTTGCCTGCGTCTACGCCTTCCTGGTGACGATGTTCGTCTATCGCGACGTAAAATGGAGTGAAATTCCAAAACTGATCGGCCGCGTGATCCGCACCGTCGGCATGGTGATGATCATGATCGGCTTTTCGATCTCGTTCGGTTACATGATGGCGTTGCTGCAGGTGCCGGCGATCGCGACGCAATTCTTCATCAACATTTCCAGTGACAAGTATACCTTTCTGCTCTGGATCAACATCCTGCTGTTGCTGCTCGGCACGTTCATGGATTTGGCGCCGATGCTCCTGATATGCACGCCGATATTCCTGCCGGTGATCAAGACCTTCGGCATCGACCCCGTACATTTCGGAATCATCATGATTCTCAATCTTGGCATTGGCCTTCTGACGCCTCCCGTCGGCCCGAC
>Ga0070717_10000576_pt1 | contig 23423 bp, 20 predicted proteins | sample LARL113metaG_FD_71366 | JGI IMG/M metagenome (GOLD analysis project Ga0070717, IMG submission 71366) | Corn, switchgrass and miscanthus rhizosphere microbial communities from Kellogg Biological Station, Michigan, USA - LAR L11-3 metaG | ecosystem: Host-associated > Plants > Roots > Rhizosphere ...
GAGGCCTTTTCCTCGATCGGATGGGCTGCGACCGCAGCTCTCGCCCTGGCGCTCCCCATCGCCGCCATCATCAGCGGCTTGATGACCGCTGGTCTGCTTGGGGCAACCTGGAAGCTCAGCCCAAGAAGGGAGTGAGCGCGACACGGCTTACCCCTCGACCAGTTCCATCACCGCCGCGGTAAACGCCTCGGGCTGTTCCTGCGGCAGGTTGTGGCCGGCGCGCGGGATCACGCGATGGATACGGCGGCCTTTGAATTTTGCGGCGCTGGCGCTGCCGTCGGTCGCAGGCGCGACGCCGTCTCCCTCACCATCAAGCGTGATCGCGGGCACGGTGATCGGCGGCAGCGCGGCGAGCCAACGCTCGATGTCGGCATATTGCGGATCGCCTTCCGCAAGGCCGTAGCGGTGCCGATAGCTGTGGATCACCACATCGACATAGTCGGGATTGTCGTGGGCGATCGCGGTCCGCTCGAAGCACGCATCGTCGAAATGCCAGTTCGGCGACCATTGCTTCCATAATATCTTCGCAATGTCGCGCCGGTTGGCAGCAACGCCTGCGCGCCCGCGCTCGATCTGGAAATACCATTGGTACCACAGCGGAACCTCGCGCAAGGCCCGCGCCGGCAAGAGTGCGTTCGCGATATCCTGGATCAGATACGAATTCACCGACACCAGGCCGATGCAGCGTTCCGGCCATAGTGCTGCGCCGATGCACGCCGCGCGGCCGCCCCAATCATAGCCGGCGAACACCGCGCGCTTGATTTGAAGCGCATCCATCAGCGCCATCATGTCGGCGCCGATCGCGGCCTGCTCGCCCGAACGCGGCGTTGCGGGGTCGCGAAAGCGGGTCGGACCGTAACCGCGTAAGTAAGGCACGATGACTCGGCAGCCTCTTGAGGCCAGCATCGGCGCGACATCGACATAGGAATGGATGTCGTAAGGAAAGCCGTGCATCAGCATCACGACCGGGCCATCCGCGGGCCCGGCCTCGTGATAGGCGATATTGAGCACGCCGGCATCGACATGGCGGAGCGGTTCGAGGCGTTTTGTCGAGGCTGCACGCGAAATCGGCGAAGACTGCGCTGACATGTGAACTCCATGGCGGCGCCTGACATGATAGGTTCGGCGCCGAATGACGCGATAGTCTATCGCATGCGTGATCGAAACGGAGTTTCGTATGTTGCGGCTGTCATATGCTGTTTTCGCCATACTGGGCTGGCTGACGGCACCAGCCGTGGCCGAGGAAATTCCGCGCAGCGAATGCCTGGCCATCTCGCAAGCACCTCCGCGCGCGACGCCGGTCAGCCTGCGCAACGCGGCCGCTGCCACGGACCAGGTTGCGATCACCTATGGCGGCCATTCGACCTATTACATCGACACGCCCGCGGGAGTGCGGATCGCGACCGACTGGAACGGCGCCTATCGCACCGGCCGCTTGCCGGACGTCGTCACCATGAACCGCGCCCACTCCACCCATTACACGCTGTTTCCCGACCCGCAGATTGCCCATGTGCTGCACGGCTGGGGCGACGACGGCCAGCCGGCGAAGATTTCGGAACGCATCGGCGACGTCTTCATCCGCAACGTGACGACCGATATCCGCCGCTATTACGGCGAGGATTCGGGCGGCGAGATGATCAGGGACGGCAATTCGATCTTCATCTTCGAAGTCGCCGGGCTGTGCATCGGCCATCTCGGGCACTTGCACCACCCGCTCGACGACGCCCGCTTCGCTGCGATCGGCCGGCTCGACGTCGTGATGGTGCCGATCGACGGCACCTATACGATGTCGCTCGACGGCATCTCCGACATCACGCGGCGGTTGCGCGCGGCCGTCGTGCTGCCGATGCATCGGTTCGCCACGCCGCTTGAGGAATTCATGCGCCGGATCGGCCAGCAATTCGAGATCGACGTCCGCACCGAGCGCACATTGAAGATTTCACGGGAGACGCTGCCGGGCACACCGACCGTCATCATCCTCGACGGGGTCTGAAGGAAATCCCGCCCGCGAAGTCCCCGGATCAGGACAGCCCTTCCACCGAAATGATGCGAAATGTTGCACCGCTGCGGCGGATCTTTGCGGCATCCTGATTTTCGGGCGAATCGAACCAGTTTTTTGCTGCCTCCACACTCGGGAAGGACAGAATCGCGATGCAGCAGGGCGTGCCGCTATCGCCTTCGAGCAAAATGTTGTGCTGGCTTCGGGCCAGATAACGGCCGCCGAACCTGGCGACAATGTCGCGCGACACTTTTCCATATTGTTCCTGGATCGTCTCCGGTCCGGTCGTACTCAGCCGCTCGACGATGACAAAAGCCGGTGCGTTCGCCTGCTGCGCAAACAAGCGCAGGGATGCCGAAACCGCCAGAATTCCCACCACGATCAGCATCGTCCCAAACCAATAGCAGCGCCCGATCCGCTTCATGCTTCATTCTCCCTGTGATTTCAGCAGCTCAATGAGCTGTTGCTGCCGCGAATTGTCCTTATGCCGCATCACGCCTCTTGCTCTGGCGCCGTCGCCCCGATGCGATAATATCGGCGGCCGCGCGACAAATTCTTCAAAAAACAGGGAGCGAAACTCATGACCGCCAGCACTTTACCCGCCTGGAAGAGCGGGCTTTACGCCGATCCGCGCGAAGACTGGCTCGCGCAATATACCGAAGAGGTGATCGATCCCTCGCGGCCGATCGTCGATCCGCACCATCATCTCTGGGATCGCGGTGGCCTGCGCTACCTGATCGAGGACATAGCCGCCGACATCGCCTCCGGCCACAACATCATCGCAACGGTCTATGTCGAGGCGCGGTCCATGTATCGCGCACAGGGTCCCGAAGCGTTCCGCCCCGTCGGCGAAGTCGAATTTGCCAACGGCGCCGCGGCCATGAGCGCGAGCGGCGGCTATGGCAAGGCGCTGATCTGCGCCGGTATTGTCGGCCACGCCAATCTGCTGCTCGGCGATGGCGCAAAACCAGTGCTGGAGGCGGAGATTGCGGCCGGCCAGGGGCGTTTCCGCGGCATCCGCCACTCCTCGGCCTGGGATGCCGACCCCAACGTCGCCCACATGTACGCGACGCGGCCGAAGGGCCTGTTGCTCGATGCGACATTTCGCAAGGGTTTTAGTTGTCTCGCGCCGCTGGGGCTGAGTTTTGACGCCTGGCTGTTTCAGCCGCAGATCGGCGAGCTCGCCGATCTCGCGCGCGCCTTTCCGGATACCAGGATCTGCCTCGACCATTGCGGCGGTCTGGTCGGCATCGGCGTCTATGCCAACCGCCGCGAGGAGCTGTTCCCGGTCTGGAAGGCGTCGATCCAGGAAATCGCGAAATGTCCGAACGTGGTCGTCAAGCTCGGCGGGCTCGCAATGCGGCTGCTCGGCTATGATTTTCACGAACGTCCGAAGCCGCCATCCTCCGAGCAGGCGGCCGCGGCGTGGAAGCCTTACATAGAGACATGCATCGAGGTGTTCGGCCCCAACCGCTGCATGTTCGAAAGCAATTTTCCACCCGACAAAGGCCAGTGCAGCTATCAGGTGATCTTCAACGCCTTCAAGCGCCTCGCGGCGCCGTATTCGGAAGGTGAGAAGACCGCGCTGTTCTCGAAAACGGCGACCGATTTCTACCGGCTGAAGCTGGCCTGATCTTCAATCCGCGCCGTCGGCCGTGCCCCGCGGCGGATAGGCCCGCAGCAAGGCTTGCGCCGCGGCCTCGGCACGGCGCGCGATGTCGCGCGGGCCCGGCCGTTCGGCCACCTGCAGCAGCAGGCCCGTCATCAGATTGCCCCAGAGCAGTCCAACGAAATGCTCGGCCATCTCGCCCGCCTCCGCGCCGAGTAATCCGGCCGCACGGGCGCGGGTCATGATTTCGCGCAGCGCGAGGCGGCCCGCCTTGATGCCGATGTCGTTCAACGCCCGCGCCACCTCGGGCGCGCGCACCGCTTCGGCGATCGCGAGCCGAAACGCCGCGATCACCGTGGGATCGCTGATCTCGCGCAACATCTGCGTGCCGAACGCCGTCAGCGCAGCAGCCAGCGTTGCACGATCGTGCGGCGCGGGCAGATCCTCCGGCATTTGCAGCCGTTTGGCGCGTTCGCCGATGCAGGCCATCAGCATGTCCTGCTTGCTGCCGAAATGCGCGTAGAGCTCGCGCTTGGAAGCGCGTGCGCGGGTTGCGATCTCCAGCGTGCTGGTCTCGGCAAAGCCGCGTTCCATGAACGCCGAGAATGCCGCGTTGAGGATGCGCTCCCGCACCGCGCCTTCCCCGGCATCCTGCGGACGCGGCTTCACGATTTGTTTTGCGGCCATCATCATCCCTTGACTCGGTACCATATGGTACCATACATCGAACTCATCGGTACCATATGGTACCGCCAACTCATAGAGGTGCCGTCATGGTGAAACCCGTACTCGTCACTTCCGCCGCCGGTGGCAGGCAAGGCAAAACCGGCCGTCACGTTAGCGAAATGCTGCTTAAGCGCGGAGTCCCCGTGCGTGCTTTCGTCCACAAGATCGACGAACGCTCGGAGCGGCTGCGCGAACTTGGCGCCGAGATATTCGAGGGCGACTTCCTCGATATCAAATCGGTGCAGCGCGCAGCGCAAGGCGCCTCCGCGATCTATTTCGCCTATCCGGTGCAGGATGGGCTGCTCGACGCCACCGCGGCGATGGCGGTCGCCGCCCGCGAAGCCGGGATTTCCCGGCTGGTCAATCTGGTGATGCTGCAATCGTCGCCGGATGCTCCGACCCCGCGCATGCGCCAAAACTATCTTTCCGAACAGGTGTTCGAATGGGCCAATATTGGCGCGGTGCATATCCGCGCGACCATCTTCTATGAAAATCTCGGCGCGATGGTTCGCCAGAGCCTGCCGGCCGAAGGCGCGGTTCGATTGCCCTGGGGCAGCGAGAACACCGTGCTGCCGCTGGTCTCGGCCGAAGACGTGGGACGGGTCGCCACCGGCCTTCTGACGGCGCCTTCGCTGCCGGCTGCGGGAACCTATCCGATGATCGGCGCCACCATCTCACTGAAGGAAATCATCGCCACCTTTGCACGCGTGCTCGGCAAGAACGTGCGTTACGAAGAGATCACCGACGAGGAATGGCGGCGTGCCGCGGCCGCGCGCAACTATAACCCGCACGCGATCGAGCATCTCTCCTCGCTGTGGCGAGCGATCCGCGGCGCGGCGATCGACCCCAACGATCCGAACTATGCGATTACCGATACGATCGAAAAGGTCGGCGGCGCGAGGCCAAAGACGTTCGAGGCCTTCGTGCGCGAGGGCCAGAGCGAGCTATTGGCAAAATCGGCGTGAAGCGGCCTTGCCCCTCCCCTTCGCGGCTTGACAGCCCATATGTTCATAATTATGATGATCATAATCAGGATCATCATAAGGGTGAGCAATGGCGCCGCGTCGCGATCCCGCCGCCGCAGATCGTCCGGTTCAGGTCGTCTCCTGGAGTGGAGGGGCGCCGATCCGGCGCGTTCCGATCGCACTGGCCCGCCGCTTCGTCCAAATTTGCCTCGCGGTCGCCGCGGAGACGCTGGAACGCGAGAACCTGACGCCGCTGCAGTTCGCGGTTCTCGCCAATCTCAACGACGAATCGGACGTCGATCAAAACAGCCTTGCCGCCCGTCTCGGTGTTGATCGCAACAGCGCCAGCGTTCTCGTCGATCAACTCGAAAAGCGGGGCCTGATCGATCGCCGGATCAACGGCGCCGACCGCCGCGCCCGCTTGTTGCGGCTGACCCGGGCCGGAGACGCATTGCACGAGCGACTGCGTCCGAAGATGCGAGCCAGCCAGCGCCGCATCCTTGCGCCATTGGCGCCCAACGAGCGCGAACGCTTTCTCGACCAGCTCGTCCAGATCATCAAGGCGAATGAATCCTATGCCCGGCCCGGTGCCGCGCGGCGCAAACGGAGCGCAACGATTTCAACCGCGGAGATGCCATCCGAGAACGCGTGAGGTTGCTCCAGCGGACTAGCAGGAGGACGCGATGACAACGGCACTTGAAGGTTCCGAGCTGACCCGGGTTGGTCCTGCGACCGCGATGGGCGAGTTGATGCGGCAATACTGGATTCCGGCCTGCTTGTCCTCGGAGCTTGCGCGCGACGGCGCGCCGCTCCGCCTGATGCTGCTTGGAGAAAAGCTGATCGCGTTCCGCGACAGCGCCGGCCGGGTCGGCGTGATGGATCACCGCTGTCCGCACCGCTGCGCTTCGCTGTTCCTCGGACGCAACGAGGAGCACGGGCTGCGCTGCGTCTATCACGGCTGGAAGTTCGACACCGAGGGCAATTGCGTCGATATGCCGAGCGTACCGCCGTCGCAGGATTTTAAAGAAAAGGTGAAGGCGAAGGCCTACAAGGTGGTCGAACGAGGGGGGCTCGTGTGGGTCTATATGGGCGCGCAGGCCGAGGCACCGCCAATGCCGGCGCTGGAAACGCTGCTGGTGCCCGAAGACGAGATCGGCGTCACCTGCATCCAGCGCGACTGCAATTTTTTGCAGGCGCTCGAGGGCGATATCGACACCTCGCATTTCGGCTTCCTGCATGCCGGCCACATCGATCCCGACGAGCTGCCCGAGGATCACCCGATCCGCCACGCGGTCACCAACCGCGCGCCCGAATACCACATCGCCGACAGCCCCTGGGGAACTCAGTACGCCGCTTACCGGCCTGTCGGGCCAGGCCGCATCTATTGGCGCTTCGCCAATTTTCTATTCCCATTCTGGACCCAGCAGCCGCAGGGCGAGTTCGCAAAGCTGATCCATGCGCGGGCCTGGGTGCCGCTCGATGATCACCACACGATGTTCTATTATTTGTGGTGGAAGCACGGCTCGGCCTTGCCGGCGCAGCCGCGCCCGCTCTTCAAGGGCCTCAAGCCGCTGGGCGGCGCGCGGCGCGATCTCGAATTCCTGCCCGACACCACCGACTGGCTCGGCCGCTGGCGGCTTGCAGCGAACGAGCGCAACGACTGGCGCATCGACCGCGAAGCCCAGCGCAGCAATGCGATCTATAGCGGCATCGACAATATCCATCTGCAGGACCAAGCGGTCACCGAAAGCATGGGCGCGATCACCGATCACGCCCTTGAGCATCTTGCGCCGTCGGACCAGATGGTGACGCGCACGCGTCGCCGCCTGCTGCTTGCGGCACGCGCGCTGCGCGACAAGGCTATTTTGCCGCCCGGCGTCGAGGACGCGGAGGTGTTTCGGGGTGCACGCAGCGGCTATTTCACCACCGAACAAGACAGCCCGTGGCAGGAAATCTATGCCAACGAGTTCGCCGCCTCGGTGCGCCCGCAGGGGCCGCGTCAGGCGGCTTAGCCAGGCTGAGTGACAGGAGGTTGCCATGAACCTTCCTCGCCGTCGATTTCTACAGTTGGCAGGTGCTGCCGCGCTGCCCGCCTTGTCGGCAAGCGCAATTGCGCAAGCGTTTCCGACGCGGCCTGTCACGATCATCGTTCCCTTCGCGGCCGGTGGGCCGATCGATGCGCTGGTGCGTGTCCTGGCCGAATCGATGCGGCGAACGCTTGGCCAACCGCTCATCATAGAGAATGTGAGCGGTGCGGCCGGCAACATCGGCGTCGGCCGGGTCGCCCGCGCGGCGCCCGATGGCTACACGCTCGTCACCGGATTCTGGGGCACGCATGTGGTGAATGGCGCGATCTACGCGCTGCCCTACGACGTCGCAAATGATTTCGAACCCGTCCTGCTGATGTCGCGAAATGCTCAAATTATTGTGGCCCGCAAGACCATGCCGGCAAATGATCTCTCAGGCCTCATCGCCTGGTTGAAGGCCAATCCGGACGCGGCCGCGGCCGGGACCTCGGGCGCCGGCAGTCCGCAGCACGTCTTCGGGGTCTTTTTCCAAAATGCCACCGGCACGCATTTCAGGTTCGTGCCCTATCGCGGCGCTGCTCCGACGATGCAGGATCTGGTCGGCGGACAAATCGACTTGATGTTCGCCGACCAGACGACCTCGTTGCCGCAAATTCGTAGCGGCAACATCAAGGCTTATGCGGTGACCGGCAACGGCCGGCTGACTGCGGCGCCGGAAATTCCAACGGTGGACGAGGCCGGGTTGCCCGGATTCTACTGTTCCGTCTGGAGTGCGTTGTTTGCCCCCAAAGGTACGCCGAAGGATATCATCGCCAGGCTCAACGCCGCGGCCGTGGGTGCGCTCGCCGAACCTGCGGTCCACGAGCGGCTTGCCGAGCTCGGCCAGCAAATCGTTCCGCGCGAGGAGCAGACGCCCGAGGCACTCGATGCGCTGCAAAGAGCCGAAATCGAGAAGTGGTGGCCGATCATCAAGGCGGCCGGCATCAGAGCCGAATGAGCGCACCCGGATCTCTCTCAACCGGCGCTTATCAGGTTCGCGTGTTGGCATCCATCAGCAAGTGTCAGGTCGCGATACCCCATCGCGCCGTTCGCGTCGCCAGAGCCGTCAACAAAGAATTCTGCAGGGGATCGTCGGGCTCGAAATTTTGCGCAAGTCTTCGCAGTACCGCAGCAAAGCGGTTTCGATATTCGGCCGCCTGGTCGGCTTCACCGATATTTGCGAAAATCTCCACGGCGCTCTGGTAAACCCGCCACGCGGCCAGTGGAAAATCGGCATTGTCGACAATCGATAAAGCGCGAGACAACTCAGCTCGCGCTTCGTCCCGATCGCCGGCTGCAAACGCGATCCGAGCCAGCAGGCCATGGGCCAGCGCCGAATGATTGTGATCGGGCGCCGGCATCGCGTAATCACGCAGCCGGATGGCCCACTTCCGCGCCTGATCGATTTCGTCCATCTGCAGACAATACTCTCCAAGGCAATGATAAAGCTGCGTGGATATCGTAAAATCCATCGGAACGCTGTCTTCGTCCATCCGGCGCCAGATATCGTCGAATTGCTTACGTGCCCGTTGCGGCTCGCCAAGTCCCATGAAGGCCTTCGCCAGGACCGCGCGCTGAAAGAAATAGGCCATTTGATTTTCTTTGAGAATTCCATCGTTGACGCATTCGCAGAGCGCACGGGCTCCGTCAAAATCCATCGCTTCGACATGCAACCATGCAAGCGTCAAATGGCACAACGCGCTGGCCGGGTCGTTGGCGTTTTTTTCCGCGAATTCCAGCGCCGTCGTGGTTTCGCGCTGCAACTCCCGCCATTCGCCCAGATGAAGGAGCGCGGTCGATTCAAGGACGTTGAAAAGGACGAAAACATAGATGTCCCCCGCCTCGCGTGCCAATCGTTTGCCTTGCGTTCCGGAGCGGCGGCACTCCTGGTACCGCGACCTCCAGCAGTCAAGAATGCCCTCGATCCCGTAACGGCGCATCAGCGTGTCGTGGTCTTGTGCGCCGGCTGTCAACTCCATCGCCTTGACGCAACGGGCGGCATCCTGTTCCTGCCATCCCTTGAGGTACAGGTTGATGCTGGCGCTGCTGCCTTGCACCAATGCCTTGAAGGTGCCGTCCTCCAGCGCCTGGCTTCTGGCCAACGCATCTTCCGTTGCCTGAAGGCAGACGCGTCGATCGGCGTACAGGCAGAACTGACTGACCGCGAGAAGACCGTTCACCTCCTGGCGAAGCTTGCCCACTTGTCTTGCGCCGGCGATCAGTTCCCTGAGATCACGAACCGAGCCGGCAAGATCGCCACAGGAACGAAGCGCCAAGCTGCGCGGTCGCAACAACGCGATGCGCGCCGCGAGCCGATCCGGCGTGTCAAACCGATCGAGAATACCAAGCGCACGCGTGAGATAGCTGGCGGCTTCGGCGTGGCCAAGGCGTTTCGCAGAACTCTCTGCCGCTTGTCCGAGGTAACGCAAGGCGCTTGGAAAATCGCGACCCAGCTCGAAATGAAGCGCAAGCAGGGGTGCGATTTCCGACGTGCGATCACGATAGGCTTCTTCCAGCCTCACGGCCAGACGACGATGCGTCTGTACGCGCTGCCCGGGCGTGAGACGCTGATAGATCACGTTCTGATACAGAATGTGATGAAACGCATAAGATCCCGAATATGTGCCGTCAGGCCATTCGGATGCGCCGGAGGGGACCAGCGTATGATCCTTCCGGACCAACGCTTCCAGATCCCGCTCCACCTCGACGGCGTCGTGCGACAAGCCGGCCGCCACTAGAGCGGCAGAGAATTCGCCACCTGCCACGCTGGCGACGTCGAGCAGACGCCTTTCATCTTCGGTGAGGCGCCCGACCTGATGGGTGATCATATTCATCAAGTCGCCCGGTACATCATCTCGAGAAATCACGGTCTCCGATGACAGCCGCCAAGCGCCGTCAATTTCGACGATCGCCCGCTCATCGACGAAATATTTGAGCAGCGACGCGATGAACAGCGGCTGTCCCTGGGTTCGCTCGAACACCGGTCCGGACAACTTCGAAGCCAGTTCATGGTCGCGGAATCGCAGCGCGAGATAGTGCTCGACCTCGGTTCGAGACAATCGATCGAGACGCAATTCGACGCAGTGTCCATGAATCTCCAGATCCTGATGCAGGCGTCGAATCGGATGTCCACTCGTGACGCTGTCGGCCGGCCGATACGAACCGAGGACCAGCACCGAGGCCCTGCCGGTTCCTCGCGCGAAGCGAGAGAGTACGTCGAGCGTCGCGAAGTCGCTCCAGTGGATATCCTCGAGAACGATGGCCCACGGACGGTTCACGCTCAGCGCTTCCACCAGATCGCAGAATTCGCGCAGCATGCGCTCACGCGTCGCGCCGAACACTTCGCGCTGGAACACGACGCGCTCATTTGCGTCCATGAAGCCCGGCATCTGCAGCATCCAGGTCGGCGCGTGGGCGCGAACTGCCGCCAGTAGTTCCGCCCCACCCGTGGTGCGACAGCGTGTCGCCAGGGCGTCGATCAGCGGCAGAAAGGCTTCGTCGGTTCCGAACCTCTCGGTGCAGCGCCCGCACAACAGGTCGATACGCTGGTGCGATAGCCGTTCGACCGCCATCTCGATGAAGGCGGACTTGCCGATCCCGGCCTCCCCGGTGACGAACGCAACCTGTCTTTGGCCGGCAAGCATGCGCTGCGTCATCCGGTCCAGCATTTCGAGTGGGGCGACGCGGCCAACCATGAGCTGCGATCGTGCATCGTTGGACGGGGACAGAATCCGCAAGTCCTTCTCACCATTCATCGATTCGGACTGTTCCGGTTTCGCTACCGTGGCAAAATGTTCGGCTGGGTAGGGCCCAGCTGACGCGATCGGGTCTTTGGTGTCTCCGGATCGCACGGCGGGGCCGACGAACCGATAGCCTCGACGCGGCATGGTCTCGATCCAGCTTGCGCCGCCCGCTTCGCCGAGAACCCGGCGTAATGCCGCGATCTGAACGGTCAGGTTGCTGTCCTCCACCGCGAGCCCGGACCACGCGGCCTCAATCAGGGCGTCCTTGGAGATCAGCGCACCCGGCCGCTCCACTAAAACGCCCAACAGGGCAACGGCCCGTCGCCCCAGCGCGATCGGCTCGGTGCCCCGAAACAGGATTGCGGCCTCTACATCGAGGCGGAAAGGACCAAAGGTGCGGATCGTCGACACGGGCCTTAGAATCTCCAATTAGCGAAGATTTCGCAACTTCTTAGGCGTCGTTTCACGACTCCGGACCGATCCGAGGCCACGCTGGCACCACTTGCTGTCCGCATTGTGAAACATTGGCCAAAGAAAGTCTTTCATATGAGACAGTGCACTCCATTGCTGTCCCAGACCCCTCGCTGCGATGCTGGCTCCTCCATCAGCGCACCCCCCGCTTCCGCGGCGCACCATATCACGATCCGGGGTTGCTCAACATTGCGGCAGCGACGGCCCCTCGGTCGGCCTGCCAACCCCAGATCGAAAATGATCAGGCGGACATCTCGTCCGCTCAATGGGCTCCCAACCTGCCCGATCTTTAAGTTGTCAAATATGACGGCGTTCACATTTGTCCGCGGCACCGAACATTCGGCCGGAGCCCGCACCTTGGCGGTGTTGTCCTGCCTGATAGCCCGCAACCGTGCCGGCGCACCGGACCAGGTCCCGACGTGTTACTCAGTGGAGGCTTCCGATGTCAGACCGCAGCTATGCCTGGGAACTGATGCTGGCTCTCAGTGAGAGGATTCTTCGATCGGATTCGGCGACAGAAGTGCTCGAGTGGTGGTGCGGCGCGCGCGCGATTGGCGATGGCCGTATCGTTGCCGTCTGCGCCAGCCACGCGGTGCCCGAAAGATGCGACGATGAAAGCCTGGAGGCGCTGTCTCCGCAAGATGTACGAGGCCAGATCAAATTCAGATCAGCCCGGCTCGTGACGGCAGACATTGTGATCGCTGAAGCACGCAACTGGTATTTACCCGAGCGCTTGACACTGGAAGCGCGCGAAGCTCTCGAAACCACGGACGTTCCGTTCGAGCGCGCGGTGAAGGCCGTGAAACCGAAACGGCGGACCTTTCTGGTTCGACGATGCACGCCTGAGCAAATGGGTGGTGCGAAGGCGCCGATAGGCCCTGACGCGATCGCATTCGAGCACCGCGCCGTACTCTATGGCGAAGGCGATACGCCTTTGGCCGTCGTGCACGAGCGGTTTCGCGACGTTCTGGTATGCGGCGTCCCGGAATTCACGGCGCCCAGGCAACTGAATGGCCGAGTGAGATATCTCACAACGGCAACGAATTCACGTCGCGAGCAAATCCGCTACGGCAATGAATTTTGAGATGAGAGGCAATCTCCGCAATTTTTCGGTCCGCGGCGGTTCCTTCGGTGTCGGCGTAGGCGTCGCGTAGTTGCCCGTGCCGCTAGCCCGCGCCCATCAGGCTCGCGGGCTGGCGGGCGGCTGACGGCATCAGGATTTTCCTCAGCTTCAAGAATACACGCAACGCAAAGGCGAGCCACACCGGCTGGGTCTTGCGGCAGAAGGCCAGTTTCTTGACCCGGCCGTCGACATGCCACCGCGCATGCGCCCCGTCCCTGAAGAAGATAACGTCACCGGCAACATAGCGCGTCGCCGGCATGGTATCGCTTTCGAGCACGATCGAACCTTCAAGGATCAAGATCGTCTCGTCGAAATCGTAATACCAGTTGAACCGGCCCTCGCTGCATTCCCACACGATGGTGGACGCGAGCCCATCCGCGCTCTGCGACAGCACGCAGCTTCGCGCCTCCGGATGACCCTCGATGACCCAGGATGGCTCGATCGGCCGGGGCGTCAGATCGACCGTCAGCTTGGCAGTCTCAATCAGCGAAAAGGACATCTCGAGCCTCGGATGAGAAATTGAAAATCGCTTGGTATTCAAGGGGATGCGGCCGGGCGACCCCCTCGCCAAGCTAGGGGCAACCCTTTAAGCTTTCGTTTACGTCCACCTCTTCAATCGGCCCCATCAGATGCAGACTTTCGCGATCCAGGATTTCCGCCTCGAAAGCGGCGTGGTGATGCCAGCTGTCACCATCGCCTATCGCACCTTGGGCGTGCTGGGGCCGGATCGCGACAATGCGGTGCTGGTTACCCACGGCAATACCAGCGGGCCGCAGATGATCGATCCGGGCGGGTCGACCGGCGAAGGAAGCTGGAAGGACCTGGTCGGCCCGGGCAAAGCGGTCGATACCAACCGCTACTTTGCCATCTGCCCGAACATGCTGGGGTCGTCCTACGGATCGACTAATGCTGCGAGCATCGATCCTGCAACCGGCAAGCCGTACGGGCCGCGATTTCCCGACATCACCGTTGGCGACATCGTCGCGACCCAGCGCGCGCTGATCGATCATCTTGGGATCGACAAACTGGTTGCGATTGTCGGCCCGTCCTATGGCGGGTTTCAGGGCTTTCAGTGGGCGGTGAATTACCCCGACCGGATGAAAGGCATCGCCGCCGTGGTCACCTCGCCTTCGGTGCCGCGCGAGCGATCGGCCAGCAATATCGAGCGCCTGACCACGACATTGTCAAAGGATCCGAACTGGAACGGCGGCGACTACTACGATCGCGGCGGCATGCTGGAGGCCATGATCCAGATCCGCATCTCGACGCTGAAAACCTACGGCATCGAGACCCGTCTTGCGAGGACGATGTCGGATCCAAAGCAAATCGAAGCCGCGATCCGCGATGAAGCCGCACGATGGGCGCAAGGATTCGACGCCAACTCTCTCCTGATCCTGGCGAAGGCGCTACGCGGCTTCGATACCGTGCCGCGATTCGGCGACATCAAGGCGAAAGTGCTTTACGTGCTGTCGCGCACCGACCGGCTGTTTTCGCCGGAGCTTGCACCCGCGGTCATGCCGGCGCTGAAGAACGCCGGCGTCGACGCCGACTATTTCCTGCTCGACAGCGAGTACGGACATTCGGCGTCCGGCCTCGATGCGGCAAAATGGGCACCGCGGCTTCGCCAGTTCATGGCGAGCCTTTGATCGGCGCTACGCCCACTCGCCCTGCCGGAACACCGGCACGCGCGAGCCGTCGATGCGGATGCCGTCGATGTCGGTCTTGTCGGAACCGATCATCCAGTCGATGTGAATCAGGCTCTTGTTGCCGCCCTGCGCTGCGATCTGCTCGGGCGTGAGCTTTCCACCATCGACAAAACATTTCGAATAGCACTGGCCGAGCGCGATGTGAGAGGCGGCATTTTCGTCGAACAGCGTGTTGAAGAACAACAACCCGCTCTTGGAGATCGGCGAGGAATGCGGCACCAGCGCCACTTCGCCGAGCCGGCGTGAGCCCTCGTCGGTATCGAGCGCCTTGCTCAGCACTTCCTCGCCGCGCGAGGCCGTCGCCTCGACGATGCGGCCTTCCTCGAAGCGCACCGCGATGTTGTCGATCAGCGTGCCCTGATAGGACAGCGGCTTGGAGGAGACGACGTGGCCGTAGACCCGCCGGCTATGCGGCGTGGTAAAAACTTCCTCGGTCGGTATATTGGGGTTGCAGGTGATGCCGTTCTTGGCGACCGACGCGCCGCCGACCCATTCATGGCCGTCGGCAAGCCCGACCGTCAGATCAGTGCCCGGACCCACATAGTGCAGCGCCTTGAAGCGCTGTCCGTTCAGCCAATCGGTCCGCTCGCGCAGCACGGCGTTGTGTTTTTCCCAGGCGGCAACCGCGCCGTCGCTGTCGACGCGCGAGGCCGCGAAGATGGCATCCGCCAGTTTCGCCACCGCGACGTCTTCGGCATCGTTCGGGAAAACCTGCTTCGCCCATGACGGGCTTGGATAGGCGATGATGTTCCAGTTTGTATCGAAGTTGACTATTCTTTCCAGCGCCGGCTGGTAGGCGATCGAATTGGCCTTGCTGGCGCGCGCGACCTTGACAGGGTCCTCACCCGACAACAGCATCGGATTGTCGCCGACCACGGCAAGCCGCGCGGTGTTGGCGGAAAACGCTTTTGCCATGCCCTGATAGAGCCAGTGCGCCGCGCGGTCGAAGCTGTCGTCATGCCCGAAGCGAAAGCGCGACAGCGTCACTTCTTCGTCGGAAAACAGCGGCGTCACCAGGCCCGCGCCGGCCTTGTAGGCATGTTCGGCGATCCTTCGCACCAGCGGCAGCGCCACCGCGGGCGCCGTCAGCAGCAGATCCTGTCCTTCGCGCAGCTGCAACCCCACCTTGACCGCTACTTCGGCGAGGCGGTCCAGTTTCACCGGGTCGATGGGTGTCGATAAATCGCGCTGCTGTGCGGCCATGAATCATACTCGCAAGAAAAGTTTGCCCTCTTCGAAGTGGGAAGTCCAGAGCGGTGATGCGACGCTTCTAGCCGCGCCACGGCCCGCCGGGCGGACCCCAATTCCACTGCGGCATTGGCGGATTGTCCGCCGGCGGCGCGACGCCGTCCTGCGAGTTCATCACCGCAAGCCGCGTCCCCCACTCCAGATATCCGACAAACGCCGCGCGAAATTCTGGATCGGACGGAAGCCCGACTTCGTCGGCGGTATCGAGCATCAAGGCCAGCCAGCGCTTACGGAATGCTTCCGTCAGATGGCGGCCGAGATGGCGGGTGATCATATGCGCGTGCGATCCGCCGCCCTTGGTGTAGGCCTTCGGACCGCCAAACACTTCGGTAATGAAGGCCGCGACATGTTCTGCATGATGCGGATCCATTTTGGCAAACACGGGCGCCAGAACGGAGTCTTGCGGAACTTTTTCGTAGAAGCGCTTGGTGAGCGCGGCGATGGCTTCGGGGCCGCCTGCCCATTCGGCCAGCGTAGGCACTTGTTCGGTCATCACCAATAGTTGGTCGGCTCTCGCCAAAATATCAAGCGTTGGCGGCGAACATGTCGGCAGTCCCTGCTCGCCTTTGCGGTTTAGCCGTTGCGGAAGGTGTAGGCGTAGCCGTTGAGCGCCGGCGCGCCACCAAGATGTGCGTAGAGCACCTTCGATCCCGCCGGGAAATAACCTTGTCTGACGAGATCGATCATGCCCTGCATGGACTTTCCCTCATAGACCGGATCGGTGATCATGCCTTCAAGGCGCGCACAAAGCCGGATCGCGTCCTTGGTCTGTTGCGAGGGGACGCCATAGGCCGGGTGGGCGTAGTCCTCGATCAGCACGACATCGTCTGAGACGATGTTCTTGCCGAGTTCGACGAGTTTTGCGGTGTTTTGGGCAATCGCGAGCACCTGCGCCTTGGTTTGCGCCGGCGTAAAGGACGCATCGATGCCGATCACCTTGCGTTCGCGCCCGTCCTTGGCAAAGCCGACCAGCATGCCGGCATGGGTCGAGCCCGTGACCGTGCAGACGACGATGTAATCAAAGGCAAAACCGAGTTGCTTTTCCTGCGCCCGCACTTCTTCGGCGAAACCGACATAGCCGAGCCCGCCATATTTGTGCACCGAGGCACCGGCCGGGATCGCGTAGGGCTTGCCGCCCTTGGCCTTGACGTCCGCGATCGCCGCTTCCCAGCTTTGCCGGATGCCGATGTCGAATCCCTCGTCGACCATATCGAGTTCGGCGCCCATGATCCGGCTCAACAGGATATTGCCGACCCGGTCATAGACCGCGTCCTCATGCGGCACCCAGCTTTCCTGGACCAGCCGGCATTTCATGCCGATCTTGGCGGCAACCGCGGCGACCATCCGGGTGTGGTTCGACTGCACGCCACCGATCGAGACCAGTGTGTCGGCATTGGAGGCGATCGCATCGGGAATGATGTATTCGAGCTTGCGCAGCTTGTTGCCGCCGAACGCGAGCCCGGAATTGCAATCCTCGCGCTTGGCGTAGAGCTCGACCTTGCCGCCGAGATGGGCGCCGAGCCGCTCCAGCTTCTCGATATGGGTAGGTCCGAAAGTGAGTGGATAGCGTTCGAATTTTTCCAGCATGCCAGGATGCCCTTCCGTCTGTGGCGCCGATCCGCGCAAACTAACATTGACGGCGAGAAAGGTGCTCTCGAAGATGGCCCAGTTAGTTGCTCCATTGAGATATCGGCTGTATGATTTAGGCCTGTCTCTTCGGAAATCATGTCTAAATGCGGAAGATTCTTCTATGACCGGCGAGATTGACCGGATCGACCTCAAGATGTTGCGGCTGCTGCAAGGCAATGGGCGGCTTTCCAACGCCGAACTCGCGCAACTCGTCAATGTCAGTCCCGCGACCTGCCATCGCCGCACCCAGCAGTTGTTCGAGAAAGGCTATATCAGCCGGGTTCGCGCGATGATCGAGCCGCAAAAGGTCGGCCGGGCAGCGCTGGTGATGGTCGGCGTCGTGCTCGACCGCTCGACGCGGGAGAGTTTCGCGGCGTTCGAAAAAGCGATTGCAAAACTGAAGTTTGTGCTCGATTGCCATCTGGTCGCCGGCGACTTCGATTATTTCCTCAAAATCAGGGTGGAAGACATGGCGGATTTCAACCGCATCCATGGCGACCAGCTGATCGCTCTGCCCGGCGTCAGACAGACCCGAACCTTCTTCGTCATGAAGGAAGTGGTCGACAACGCGCCGCTGGAATTCTAGTGGCCGGCGGATTGTCGGCTCATTTTTTCCAGGATGTCGTGCAGTTCGTCGAACTGCGTGCCGAAACCTCGCCAATCGCCGGCCTTCAATCGCTCCACCGCCTGATTGTAGCGATCGAGCGCCTGCTGCGCCTGGCTTGCCGCCGAGCCCGTCGAGGGCATCTCGTTGGCCGCGCCTGAGACTGCCGGCGCTGCACCTCCTTCCGCGAACAGCGCCGCCAGGGCCTCGGCGAGCGTTTCCTTCATCACGACATGCTCACCATAGGCTGCGATCACGCGTTTCAGCTCCGGCAGATGTCCATGCTCCGCCCGCAAATACAGCGGCGACACATAGAGAATCGAGTTCTCGATCGGGATCACCAGCAGATTCGCACCGCGTATCACCCGAGAGCCCATCTGATTCCACAGCGTGAGTTGCTGCGAGATCTCGGTAGTCTGATTGATCCGCGCCTCGATCTGGAACGGTCCGTAGACAAGCTTGTCCTTGGGAAACTCGTAGACGATCAGCTTGCCGTAGTCGGGCGCGTCACAGCGCGCGGCGAGCCACGCGATCATGTTGTCGCGGCGGCTCGGCACCATGGGAAGCATCAGGAAAAACTCGGCCTGCGGCTCGCCGGGCAGCCGCATGATGATGTAATAGGGCGTCATCACGGAGGTGCCGTCGCCGCCCGGCTGTCGCGGGAACTGCCAGAAATCCTCTCGGTTATAGAAAACGTCGGCCTCCTCCATGTGATAGGTTTGATAGAGCCGCGCCTGGATCAGGAACAGATCCTCCGGATAGCGAATGTGTTTCTGCAAATCCGCCGGCATGGCCGAAAACGGCTTGAACAGGCTCGGAAAGATGCGCTGGTAGGTCGCCGCAATCGGGTCGCGGGGATCGATCAGATAGAAATCGACCGTCCCGTTATAGGCATCGACGGCAATTTTCACCGAATTGCGGATGTAGTTGAGATCAAGCTCGGTCACGGGCTGCGCAGAAGGGAAATACGAACTCGTGGTGTAGGCGTCCTGCATCCAGAACATCCGCCCGTTGCTGACGACCAGATAAGGATCATGATCGAGCCTGAGAAATGGCGCGATCGTTCGTATCCGTTCCGAGATGTTGCGCCGGATCATGATCCGGCTGTCGGCCGTGATGTAGCTCGATAGAACCAGGTTCGCGTCATTGAAGTAGTAGGCGAACAGCGTTCGCCATCCCAATGCCCCGATCGGCACGCCGCCAGAGCCGTCATAGGCCGCATAGACGTTGTCTTTCCCTTTCGGATAATCGAATTCAGGGATGCTGGCCTTGACGACGACGTAGTCGTCGCTCTCTTCGCCGAAATAGATGCGCGGTTCGTCGATCTTGGGGCCTCCGTCCGCAACAGGCGGAATATCGCGCAAATAGAAGAACGGCAGTCCCTCGGTGCTCTTGCGCGTGACCGGGCTCATCACCGCACCGTTGCCGTGCGTGAACAGCACGTGGCGGTTCACCCAGGTCTGTGCGTTCGCAGGCAGTAGGGAGGCCCGCAGCTCGCGGGCCGAGAGCATCACGCTCTGGTAGGAACCGTCGAGCCAGTAGCGATCGACGTCAAGATCGTGGAATTTGTAGTAGGTGCGGATCTCCTGCAGCTGGGCGTAGGTGTCCGACAACGGCAGCCAGTCCCACAGCCTGATATTGTCGATCGTCGCCTTGTTGGCCTCCAGCGTCTTGAAGGTGAGCTTCTGTTCGGCCGCAAACGGCTTGGCCGCGATCTGGTCGAGATTGTAGGCGTGCCTGGTGAGCGCGATGTTGCGTTCGATGTAGGGCTTCTCCAGCTGCAACTCGGTCGGTTTGACGAAGAACTGCCGGAACAGCGAAGGGACGAGGCTGGAGAACAAGACAGAGCCGACGCCGACGAGCAGGAACGCGGCGACAAGAAGCCGGTAGGTGCGCGACCGCACATTGGCCCAGGCGATGAATGCGGCAATGATCGAAAGCCCGATCATCAGCCACAGGCCGGGCAGTCCCAGATGGATGTCGGTGTAGCTTGCACCGACGACGACGCCGTTGTCGCCATAGAGCAGCAGATAGCGGTCGAGGCCGTAGGACCAGGCCTTCATCGCGAGCAGAAGACCGGCCAGCGCCGAACCGTGCGCAACCACCGTTGGCGAGATGGATCGGTGGTAGGCGTCATATTCGATGTCGCCGCGCGCCCAATAGATTGCTCCCGCAAACAGCGCGCAGAGGACGATGGTGAGCAGCATCCAGTTCTTGATCGCGATGTAGACCGGCAGGGAGAAAAGATAGAAGCCGATGTCCTTGTGGTAGAGCGGATCCTCCGCGCCATAGGGCACCTGGTAGAGAAACTGGAGGAAGATGCCCCATTTGCCGGCCTCTCCTGCGGCGACCAGCACAGCGAGCAAACCCGCACCGAGCGCGATGTACCTGGGCCGGGTCAGCCGATCGCGCACGATCGCGAACGGATCAGGCGGCGTACTACCCGCCGCCTTCCAAGGGGCGGTTGCCGTCGGTAGCGGCGGCGGCAGGGCAAAACGCGCCGCCAGCCAACCGTTCAGCCAGAGGATGACGGTGGTCGCCGTGAAAACCGCGAGAAAGACCGCGGCCTTGGCGCCGATGCTGGTCAAAAAGACCCGCAGATAACCGATCGAGGAAAACCACAGCCAGTCGACCAGGAAATCGCTCGCAAGCCCGAGCACGATCAGGCAGATCACGGCGAAGATGGCCGCAGCAATCAGCCCGACCACGGCGTTTTGCCGTGGTGCGTTCCGCCCGGGTCCGGCAATCCCGATCGTCATGGTGTGATGATAGCAGAAATGAGGGGTGCTCGCCGCTTGATTCGTAGTCCGAATTGCGCGTCAAGCGGGGTCGCGCGCTCGAAGCTTCGGGCTGCCCGCTTGGATTGGGCTTGACTCTGACGCTGCGTGATCCCCGAAGACGATGTCCGTAAACCCAAGGCGAGAGTTATGAGCGTGTACACAGTCAAGGAAGTGGCCAAGCTTTCGGGCGTCTCGGTCCGGACGCTGCACTACTATGACGAGATCGACCTCTTGAAGCCCGCCTGCGTGGGTGCGAACGGCTACCGCTACTATGGCCGCGACGAACTCCTACGCCTGCAACAGATTCTCTTCCACCGGGAACTCGGATTCCCGTTGGAGCAGATCCGGCAGGTACTGGATGCGCCCGACTTCGACCGCGTAGCTGCCCTCCGCGCCCATCGCGAACGGCTGATGGGTGAAATCCGGCGTTACCGAGGACTCGTGCGCACGCTCGACGCCACGCTCGCCGCAATCGAAGGAGACACTGACATGGACGACAAGGCAATGTACCGCGGCTTTGCCCCGGAAAAGCAGGCGGAACACGAGGCCTGGCTGGTGGCCCGCTTGGGCGGAAAGGTACAGGTTCGGATCGATGAGGCCAAGACAAGGATGAAGGGGTGGAGCCAAGGCGATCTCGACCGCTACATGGCGGAGGTCGAACCGATTGAGGTCGCCTTGGCGCAGGCACTGACCGAGGGCCTGGCGGCCAACTCTCCGGACGTCGGTCAGTTGATACGGCGGCTGCACAGCTGGATCGGCCGCGGCTGGAACGATCCGCCGAGCCGCAAGAGCTTCATCCGACTGGCCAGCATCTATCAGGAGCATCCAGACTTCCGCGCCCGCTACGAAAACCGGGCGCCCGGTCTGACTGATTATTTGGCCGAGGCAATCAGCGCGTTCGCAGAACGCGAACTCGCCTGACCTTGCAGCTTGCCCGAGGCGGCGGTGGCCCGGCGTTCACGGCACGCTGCGGTATCGCCGCCGCTACCGCGTCTCAAAAATTTTCCTTGTCGATCCGCTGCCGTGAGGTCTGGCTCGCCGAGCGCGAAGCCTCGCTCAGCGCGCCCTGCTCGAACAGCTCCTGCATCGGCTGCCAGTAAGCCGAGATCCAGCCGCTTGAGTGACCCTCGAAGCGATGCGGCGGGACGCCAATCTGGGTGAAACGCAGTTCGGTGCCGCCATCCGCCTCCTGTAGATCGAAGGTTACGATCGAATAATGATCGGGCCACCAATCCTTGGCCCGCCAGGCCTGCACGATCTTGCGTCCCGGCTGCAGCACGAGATTGAATCCGCAGATGTGATCTCCCCACGCCGTGAACGCGCCGCCGACCTCGCGGCTGATGTTGGCCTTCTCACCTGAAAGCGCCTGGTGCTTTGCGGTGTCCATCAGCGTCTCGTAGACTTGCTGCGGCGAAACCTTGAAGTTGACGGTCTGGCGGATGGTCGTGGTGTCGCGTTGCTGAGTGACATCCATGGCGCGCTCCCTGCTTTTTCACGATTCCGCTCGCAACGACGCGGTGTTGACTCGACACCGGAAATTCCGCCGCGAGAGTCAACAGAGTCAAGGTAGATTAACGACGACGGATACCCGGTAAACAACCGGGGTACTGAGGTGACTTTCCTGTGGCAATGGCATGAAATTCGCATGACACCACAAGAGGCGAAGTCTATTCTGCCTGGTATTGGTGGCTTGGGGGATGTGCGGTGTTCAACGTCGGCGCGATGGCGTGGCGTGAGGGGCGGGCCGGGCAATACACGGACGCGGTCACGGCGTCGTCTCCCGGCATTTCGTTCGCCTTGATTCGATCGGTGCCGCGCGCGGAAATGCTGCAGCTCGTGCGATCCGGCGCGACCGTCATCCTGGATCTGCATGTGCCGACGGATCAGCCGGGGATATTCCTCAGCTGCCGTATCGATCTGGGCTTCCAGGATTTGTCGCGGCTTCGGCGCTCGTTTCATCAAACCGCCAATCATCGGTCGTCGGCCTTGGCGATCGCCGGGATGACATTGCTGCTGGCGGTCTGCGGCTGGATCGTCGGCGGAACCGAGGGCGTTCACCGGGCGCTCACCGGAGGCGCGCCGAGACACGACGGTTCGGCTATCGCGCACGAAACCATCTTCCGCTGGTTCGGCGCCCGCCTGCTGCGCCCCGCCGATGCGCCGGGATTGTTCGGCATCCTGGTGGACGTCTGCTGGCGCGCCCGCTTGTCTCGTTTGCCGGATATCTATTGTCTTCCCGCTCCTCGGCAGATGAATGCCTACGCGCTCGGTGGTCCCGAAGGCGCCGCGATCATACTGACAGAGGGATTGCTGCGCGGCATGACACGCGATGAGATCGCCGGCATCCTCGCTCATGAGGTCGCGCATATCCGCAACAATGACATCTGGACGATGAATTGGGCGGCGGCGCTGCATCGCTCGATCGAATGGACATCGCTCGCCGGCCTTGCATTGTTGCGCGCGCAACAAGGTGGCATGGCGGTCAGCCCGCCGCTCGCCGCACTGCTGCGCGCCGCGCCTTCGATCGCTCAGTTGCTTCGTCTCGCGCTGTCGCGAACCCGCGAGCTGGACGCGGATGCCACCGCGCTCGAATTGACTGGAGACTGGCAAGCGCTGATCGCGGCGCTCGACAAGCTGGAACGGCATCACGCCGGTTTCCCAGTCCCGTCCGCGGTTGCGCGAGACGACGGTACGATGCGGTTGCTTCGCAGCCACCCTGCGACATCGGAACGGGTCGGCGCGCTACTCAGCCTT
>Ga0070717_10000577_pt1 | contig 23420 bp, 20 predicted proteins | sample LARL113metaG_FD_71366 | JGI IMG/M metagenome (GOLD analysis project Ga0070717, IMG submission 71366) | Corn, switchgrass and miscanthus rhizosphere microbial communities from Kellogg Biological Station, Michigan, USA - LAR L11-3 metaG | ecosystem: Host-associated > Plants > Roots > Rhizosphere ...
TGGAATTTATAGAGTGCGCCGCGGGTCACTCCGGGGAGAAAGCCTTCCCAGATGCCGGAGGAGCCGCGGGAGTTCAGAGGATTCGCTTTTGACGCCCACTCATTGAAGCTGCCTACGACCGAGACGGAGCGCGCGTTCGGCGCCCACACACTGAAGACGGCGCCGGCCTCGCCCTTGTGCGTGATGAGATGGGCTCCCATCTTTTCGTACATGCGGTAGTTGCTGCCCTCATTGAAGAGGTAGAGATCCTGGTCGGTAAGGAGCTGAGGGGAAGCGAGTGTGGTCGTGGACTCGGGCATTGCGGTGTCTAGTGTACCGGAAGATGGCGTCGGTTTCAGTAGGGGCGATTCTCGGGCTTCACCTCAAGGCTTCTATGGGATTTACCTTAGTTGCGCCTCGCGCGGGCAGATAGCTGGCGAGCAAGGCTATGCAGAGGAATAAAAGGGGAGTCAGAAGAAATGTTGCCAGATCGAGCGTGCCCACTTTGTAGAGCATGCTCGACATCAGGCGCGTCAGCAGGAGCGCGGCCAGCAGTCCGATCGCGATGCCGGTGATCGTCAGCATGACTCCGTGGCGGACAACCAAGCGCAGGATGTCTGCCTGTGCAGCGCCTAGAGCGAGCCGTATGCCGAACTCCTGCCTCCGTTGGGCGACGGAATAGGACAGCACTCCGTAGATTCCGATCACGGCCAGAGCCAGAGCGGTAGCGGAAAAAGCGCCGAGCAGCAGCATGGTGAAACGCGGCTGCGAGCGCGAGTCGTTCATGATTTCTTCGACGGTTTGAATCTTGGTGACTGGCTTATCGGGGTCGACGGCGGCAACCTGCGCGCGCACCGCTGAGATCATGGTCTGCGGGGCCACGGCCGTCCGCACCAGCAAATTCATATTGCCCCAGGGCAACTGCGCGAAGGGGAGATAAAGTTGGGCTTGCGTGTCCTGATCGATGCCTTGGTTCTTGATGTCCGCGGCCACGCCAATGACCTCGGCCGGAGTTGGCCAGCGGCCCACAACGATGTGCTTGCCGAGAGGGTTCTGATCGGGCCAGAAGCGCCGGGCAAAGGCTTCATTGACGATTACGACCTTGGGCGTTTGAGCGTTGTCGGCGGCCGTGAAGTCGCGGCCTGCGAGCAGTGGAACGCGCATGGTCTGAAACCATTGCGGGCTGATGGCCTCGATATCGATGAACGGACGCTTGGGCAGAGGCGCATCGGGTTGGCCTTCCGGCAGCACCGGAGTGATGCGTATCCAGCTCAGCGGTAGTGCGGCCGATGTCGCGGCGTTGCGCACGCCGGGCAGCGTCGAGACGCGCCGGACTACTTCGTCAAAGAACGCAGTCTGCTGTTCCGGCTTGGCGTACTTCACCGTGGGAAGGGAAAGGCCCATGGTCAATACATTCTCGGCGTCGAAGCCGGGGTCGACGTAAAGCAGTTGAACGAAGCTGTGCAGAAGCAACCCGGCGCCGATGAAGAGCAGGAGTGAGAGCGCGACCTGGCTTATGACCAGAAGATTTTTGCCTTGCGCGCTCTTGTGGCCGGTGGAGATGCCGCGGCCTTCGTCGCGCAGCGTGGCGCTGGGATTGACGTGCGCAAGCTGCAGCGCAGGGAAGAGCCCAAACATGACTCCGGAGAAAATCGAAATGGCCAGCATAAACAGGAGCACGCGCAGATCGACGCCGATCGGTATTCCTTGCGGAATCTGGCTTGCTCCCCAGGTCACCAGAGCGCGGGTGGCGGCCCAACTCAATCCCACGCCAAGCACTCCGGCAACGAGTGCGAGCAGCATGCTCTCGGTGAGGAGTTGTTGAATCAACGCGCCACGGCTGGCGCCCAGCGCCGTGCGTACCGCAATTTCTTTCTTCCGGGCGAGCGCTCTCGAAAGCAACAGGCTGGCCACGTTGGCACAGGCAATCAACAGAACCACGCCCACCGCGGCGGAAAGCACCAGCACCTTGCTGCGCACGTTTCCTACAACCAAGTCGCGCAACGGGTCTGCGGACATGACCACGGCGGGATCGGCGTCTGGAGCGGTGGGATTCTGTTCTCGATAGCGCTGGTTGACCAGAGCGAGCTCGGCGTTGGCGGCCGCCAAGGTTGTGCCGGGCCGCAGCCGCGCCGCCATCTCGAGATAGCCAACGCCAAGGCGCAGGTGCTGCGGCGTCATGAGTGAGTACTCGAAGTATCGCGGCGTCCAGATGTCGGCGGGACCGACGAAGGGGAACTGAACATTGGTGGGCAGAACGCCGACGATGGTCTGGGGAGTGGAATCGAGCGTGACGGTCTGGCCGATAATGTTGCGGTCGGCATGGAACCGGCTGCGCCACATGGAATCGCTGAGCATCACCACCGGCTTGCCTTCCGGGCGGCCTTCCTCTTCGGTAAAAGTGCGGCCGAGTTGAGGGTTTATCCCGAGCATGGAGAAAAAACTGGGCGAGACGCGCGCTATTGGTACCTGTAGTGGCTCGCCGGAACCGATGAGATTCAGGTTGTCATTGGTCCAGACGGCCACGGATTGGAACGATTGGTTCGTGTCGCGCAGCAACTCGTAACGGAGTAACGTGCCGCCGCGGTCTTTGGTTTTGTCCTTCGCGGTCACGGTTACGAGTTGGTCTGGATCATGGTAGGGAAATGGCCGCAGCAACAACGCATTGGTCACGGTGAAGATGGCGGTGTTCGCCCCGATCCCGAGGGCGAGAGTAACGACGGTTACGAAGGTGAAGCCGGGATTTTTGCCCAGCATGCGCACGCCGAAACGGAGGTTGCGGAGGAGAGCTGGCATGATGCAGGGAATTATAGGTCAGAAGAGGTCCTCAAGGCAGTTCGAGGATTGGTTTTGCTATATGTACATTCTAGTTGAGATTATGTACATGAAGTGATAGCCTCTCGGGCGAGGTGTCTAATGGCGTCAGCGAGCAAACGAGTTCATAAGCATTTTCAGCTGGATGCGGCGAAGATCAGGCGCACGCAGAAGGTTTTTAAGGCAAAGACTGAGACAGAAGCAATTGAGCGCGCCCTGGATTTTGCGATTGAGGAACACGAGAAGAACCGACTCGTTGCAGACGCGAATGAGAGATTCGTCAGAAGCGGCGCCGAAATCAAAGACGTTTACGGAAAGTTGGCCGACTAGGTGCAGGCCGCGCTTTTCGATACTTCCATCTATGTTGCTGCTTTGCTGCGTGGCGACGATGGGGTCTTGGCCATCCGGCGGTTGGGGTCTGGTTCTATTGTGTGGTTGAGTTCGGTGGTGCTCGAAGAGTTGTACGCGGGCGCGGACGTACGATCCCGTGATCTAGTAGAACGGCTGGAGAGAGACTTCGGCCGCGCGAAACGAGTCGTGATGCCGAATCTCAGTGACTGGACTCAAGCAGGGGTAGTACTGGCGCAGGTCGCCGCCAAATACAGCTATGAAGAAATCGGACAGGGTCGGCTTACGAACGATGCTCTGATCGCGATGAGCGCGGGAAGGCTTGGCATCCGCGTGATGACCACGAACGAACGAGATTTTCGGAGGCTTGCTGAATTCCGCAGCTTTCGGTGGCAGGTGACTGCGATCTGAGTTGACCGTTCTCGTCTCTCCTCTGGTATCGCCTTTCGTGCGTAGCACACGAAAATCTGCATGCTAGACTGACCAGTTCCCATGCCTGCACTGCGCGTCATCCTTCTCTGGCACCAGCACCAGCCGTTTTATAAGGACCTGGTAACGGGGGCATATCGTCTGCCGTGGACGCGGCTGCACGCGCTCAAGGACTACTACGGCATGGTGAAGTTGCTGGATGAATTTCCCAACGTGCATCAGAACTTCAATCTTGTGCCCTCGCTGATGGTGCAGATTCAGGATTATGCCGCCGGGACTGCGCAGGATCCATTTCTCAGTGTGGCGGCCAAGCCAGCCAGGGATCTGTCGGAAGAAGAGCGGCGGTTCGCGTTCCAATATCTGTTTCAGGCGAATCCGCAGAATCTGATCGGGCGCTATCCGCGGTACAAGCAATTGTGGGAACGATTTCGGGAACATGGTCATCATCCCGATCGCGCGGAACGTCATTTTCAGCCGCAGGATTTCACTGATCTGCAAGTGTTATCGCAGATTGCGTGGTTCGATGAATTTTTTCTGGAAGAAAAGGACGTCGCGGCACTGGTTGCCAAGGGACATCACTTCTCTGTGGATGATCAGAAGTTCGTGATTGCGCGCGAAAGAGAACTGATCGGACGAGTATTGCCGGCACACGCGGAGGCGGCGAAAAAGGGATCGATTGAGCTTTCGGCCACGCCCTTTTATCACCCGATTCTGCCGCTGGTGTGCGACACCGGCGTGGGAGCCGTGTCGTCGCCGGGCTTGCCGCTGCCGCGGAACCGCTATCGCCACCCTGAGGATGCGCGGGAACAGTTGGTACGCGGCCTTGATCTGCACGAGAAAGTCTTCGGGCTGCGGCCCAAGGGCGTTTGGCCATCGGAAGGCAGCGTCTCGGAGGAAGTGCTGGCGATCGCCCATAGCGTGGGCATCCAGTGGATGGCCACGGATGAAGGAGTTCTGGGACGGAGCACAGGATTGTTCTTCGCGCGTGACGGCAACGGGCGCCTGCCGGGAAATCTGGCGGAGAAGCTCTACAACATCCATCGCTATGAGAATGGTTCGACGGCGATGCACCTGGTATTTCGCGATCACACGATTTCCGATCTGATTGGGTTCGTGTATTCGGGCATGCCTCCGGCGGATGCGGCGCGTCATTTGATCAGCAACATCAAAGAGGCGGCCAAGCCAGTGCTCGCCAAGGGACGCGATGCGGTGGTGTCGATTATTCTGGACGGCGAGAACGCGTGGGAATATTACCCGAAGTCTGGGCGCGAGTTTTTGCGGCGCTTCTACGACGGACTGCAGCGCGAGCCAGGCGTGGAGGCGGTGACAATATCGGAGGCGATTGCGCGGCACAAGGATTTCGGCAAATTGACTTCTCTGGTGCCGGGATCGTGGATCAACGCGAACTTTAACGTGTGGATCGGCGCTCCCGAGGACAATCGCGCCTGGGACTACCTGTACAATGCGCGGGAGTTTTATGCGCAAAATGCAGCGCGCGCGACCGAGGCACAGCGCAAGGTGGCCTTTGAGGAAATTCTGATCGCCGAAGGCAGCGACTGGAACTGGTGGTACGGGCCAGAACATCATTCGGCGAACGACCGCGATTTTGACGAACTCTACCGTAAGCATCTTTCGAACGTGTACCAGGCGCTGGGAGCGGCGCCGCCAGATTCTCTGGCGCAGCCCATTACCGGAGCCGAGGTGCGTCCGTCGTTTCTGCCGCAGACAGCTTACATTCATCCGCGAATCACGGGCGACAAGGTGCGCTACTTCGAGTGGATGGGCGCAGCAGCGTATACCGCCGATCAGCGGGCGGGGGCGATGCATGGAAAACAGTTTCTGCTGGACTCGGTGTATGCGGGCATCGACTCCACTAATTTGTATGGGCGGCTGGACTTCACAGGCAAGGTTCCTGAGGAGGACTTTGATCTGGTGGTGAACGTGGAGTCGTGGGCGGGCGGGGAGCCGCGTCCGCGGCGTGCGCTGCGGGTGGAGGCTTCGGTGCACGAGCGAAAGCTCAAGGCATGGAAAATTGAGAATGGATCGGATGAGCGGCCCTTAGCTTCATCGCCGCAGGCGGACGATCATGTGAAGGTGGCGCTGCTGCGGAACTTTGAATTCCAGCTGCCGCTGGCGTGGCTCCTCGCGACTCCGAGCACTGCCCCGGCGGAACAGGCGGCGGAGCGCAAGACTGGGGCCGTCGGCGTGGCTTGTACCAGCAAACTGCTGCTGCGCTTCAGCTTATGGCAGAACCGGTTACCGGTGGATTCGTTGCCGTTGGAAGGCTGGATTGAGTTGCAGGTGCTGAGCGAGGGAGATTTGATTTTCGGGGCGTGAGCGCCCTTCAGGCAAAAATAAACCGGAGGCATTTGCCTCCAGTTGTTTGCTCGAGAATTGAAACCTTTCCTATTTGCTGCCGCCACTGGCTGTGGCCGCGCCTAGTGTTAACGGCCGATTCAATTCCAGCGTGAGTTGAGTGCCAGAGGGCAGAATCGCGGAACGGTGTGTGGCCAGCCAGTGGGCGGTGGCAGAACCGGCTCCGATGGCGCCTCCGATGAGAACGCCCGGGCCGCCACCGATGAGGCCTCCGATGAGCATGCCGCCGGCAGCGCCGCCGCCAGCTTCGAGGTTATCGCGGCGATCGCGGGTTGTTCCTTTGAACTGGCCTTCCTGATCGACATCGGTGCCACGAATGTTGGTATCGGTGAGTGTGGCATCGAGGAAGTAGCGCTCGCCGCCAGGTAAGATCACAGCCTCGGGGAGAATTCCGATAGTCGGCCTGCCGGAGATGCGGCGCGGTTCACTTATCTTGGTGATGCGGCCTTCGATTGTCGATCCCACGGGAATCAGGGTAGAGCCGTTGATGACAACGGGCTGAATGATTTTTCCTTGGAAGGGGTCGCCGACCCGGTTGCTGAACGTCGCGAGGGTGGTGTCCAACCGGACCATCAGCGCAGTGCCTGCAGGCACGAGTGCGCCAGTGGGTACGGGAACGGGTGCGGGCGCCGCTGTCTGGGCAGTGGCTGCGGGTGCAGACGATTCGAGCGGGTCAGGCGGAGGCGCGGGCGAATCTGTCTGCGCGGCCAGCGCAGCGGCTAAGAACAGGATGCAAGGTAGAGCAATCCACTTCTTCACGGTACCTCCTCAAATTCCCGAGCAGTATTGTATCTCTTGACTCTAGACCAGGTGCAAGGCACGGACAATACACAGGCAGGACAGGGAACCAGCGGAGATAAGGGCGCGGGCTGCGTGGCCGGATGGACGGTTCCAAAGGTGGAAATCGCCGTTTGAGGGTGTGTCGGAAGTCACAATACGTTCATGGCCATCCGATATAATCGTTGGTTTCGCAAACAGCATGAGGCAAGACTTATACGGGAGTTGGCTATCTCACTCAACGCCGACTGGTCGTTGACATCGACTTGCGCGAGAGCGTGTTTGATATCGCTTCCCGACCTAGAGTTCATAATCAAGAGAAAGTGAGCTATCAATGTCAAATATTGCGGCCATACATGCACGAGAAGTTCTCGACTCCCGCGGCAATCCTACGATTGAAGCCGAAGTTTTTCTTGCGGACGGAGCGATGGGCCGGGCAATTGTGCCCAGCGGCGCGTCGACGGGCGAGCACGAGGCGGTTGAGTTGCGCGATGAGGATACGAACCGGTTCCTGGGCAAGGGCGTGCTCAAAGCGGTTGAAAACGTCAATGGCGAGATCGCCGAGGCGTTGGCCAATTGGGACGGGTTCGACCAGCGCGGGCTGGATGCGAAGATGATTGAGTTGGATGGGACGGAGAATAAAGGGCGACTCGGGGCGAATGCCATCCTTGCGGTTTCGATGGCGGCAGCGCGCGCATCGGCCGCGAGCCAGGATATTCCTCTGTATCGTTATCTCGGCGGGGCAGGGGCAAACACGCTGCCTACGCCGATGATGAACATTCTGAACGGCGGAGCGCATGCCGACAATAACGTCGACTTCCAGGAATTCATGGTCATGCCGGTGGGCGCGCCTTCGTTTTCGGAAGCGTTGCGCTGGGGCGTGGAGGTTTTCCATACGCTCCAGGGCGTGTTGAAAAAACGTGGTTATAACACGGCGGTAGGGGATGAAGGCGGGTTTGCTCCGTCGGTGAAGTCGAACGGGGAAGCGATCGAGGTCGTGCTGGAGGCGATCTCGAAAGCGGGATACAAGCCGGGAGAGGAAATTGCCATTGCGCTCGATCCCGCGGCTAGCGAGTTTTACCAGGACGGCAAATACGTGTTCAAGAAGTCGGACAAGTCGGCGAAGAGTTCCGACGAAATGGTGAAGTTCTGGGCGACGTGGGCGAAGGACTATCCGGTTGTGTCGCTGGAGGACGGACTGGCGGAGAACGACTGGGACGGGTGGGGGAATCTGACAAAAGAACTTGGCGGGAAGATTCAGCTCGTGGGCGACGACTTGTTCGTGACCAATGTTCAATTCTTGCAAGAAGGAATCGACAAGGGCGTTGCCAATTCGATTCTGGTGAAGGTTAACCAGATCGGGACGGTGAGTGAAACGCTGGATGCGATTGATCTGGCGCGGAGGAATGGTTACACGTCGGTGATCTCGCATCGGTCGGGCGAAACGGAAGATACGTTCATCGCTGATCTTGCGGTGGCGACGGGCGCGGGGCAGATCAAGACCGGGTCGGCGTCGCGTACGGACCGTATCGGCAAATACAACCAACTGCTGCGAATCGCGGAAGAGTTGGGTGGGACGGCGCGGTTCTTGGGATTGAAGGCACTGAATTACAAAGGGTAGACAATCAAATATTGAGATATGAGGAATTACCAATGATTAACGAATTACTTCTGTCTGAATTTGATGAAGAAGCGAAGAAGACGCGCGCGATGCTGGAACGCGTACCCCTCAACCCGGACTTCAAACCTCATGCTAAATCGATGCCGCTGGGCAAACTGGCGCCCCACGTCGCAGAGTTAGCCGGATTTGGGGTCACGATTCTAACCACGCCTGAGCTGGATTTCGCGAAGAGCACACGGCAACGGCTGCCTTTCGAGTCTGCGGAGCAACTGGTCAAAGCGTTTGATGAAGGGGCTGCGAGGGCACGGGCTGCTTTGAAGAGCACGCCCGACGAAGCATGGAAGGAGCCTTGGAAGCTCAGCTTCCAGGGCAAGGCAATCTTCAGCGGCTCACGATTTCTCGCATACCGAGAGATGTTCTTGAATCACCTGGTGCACCATCGCGCGCAACTTGGAGTTTATCTGCGGTTGAACGATAAGCCTTTGCCGGCAACGTATGGTCCTTCGGCGGATGACACGATGGGCTTTTAGCAAAATCGTCGACAATATTTCGCCCTTTAACAATTCTTCCCTCAGGGGCTAAAGCCCTCCCTGAGTTCCGACCGATCGGCACGGCTGAAGCCGTGCCCTTCCCGGTCTTTGTGCCCGGAGTTAAGACCCAAGAGCTAAAGACCCAAGAGCTAAAGACCCAAGAGCTAAAGACCCAAGAGCTAAAGACCCAAGAGCTAGAGGCTAAGAGCTAGGAGCTAAGAGCTAAGAGCTAGGAGCTAAGAGCTAAGAGCTAGGAGCTGATTAAGAGCTGATTCTTATGTCCCGTCCTAAACCGCTTGTTCTTATCATTCTCGACGGCTGGGGGTATCGAGCCGAAACCAAGGCGAACGCCATTGCGCTGGCGCGCAAGCCCATTTACGACCGGCTGCTGCGCGAGTATCCCAACACGCTCATCCATACCAGCGGGCCGTTTGTGGGGCTGCCTGAGGGTCAGATGGGGAACAGCGAGGTCGGGCACCTTAACATTGGCGCCGGACGCATCGTGCATATGGACATCACGCGCATCGATCTGATGATTCAGAACGGGGAATTGTTCAAACATTCTGTGCTGCTCGATGCGATGAAGCATGCGCGCTCCGGCGAGCGGCGGCTGCACTTGTTCGGACTAGTCTCGGACGGAGGCGTGCACTCGCAGCAGGCGCATCTCTACGCGCTACTGAAGATGGCGAAGCAGAATGGGCTGGAGCGTGTGTTCGTGCATGCTTTCATGGACGGCCGCGATACTTTGCCCACCAATGGCGCAGGATACCTCGAACAGCTGCAGCAGAAAATGCGTGAGTATAACTGCGGCAAGATCGCCAGCGTCAGCGGCCGCTATTACGCCATGGACCGCGATCGGCGTTGGGAGCGCATTGCCAAGGCCTACAACGCGATGGTGTTTGCTGACGCGGAAGGCGGGAAGTGCGCCGATCCGGTGCAGGGGATGAAGCATTCCTACAACAAAGGAGTGACCGACGAATTCGTGATCCCATTCGTGTGCAGCGATAGCCGCGGGCAGGCGCTGGTTACCATTCGCGACGAAGACTCGTGCATCTGCTTCAACTTCCGCGCCGACCGGGTGCGGCAGATCACGCGAGCGCTGGCGCGCAACAGTGGGCTGAACGATAAGGGCGGCAGCGATCTTCCAGGCGCGGCCGATCTGGACGCGACCATTCCCCGTGATCGAGTGCCGAAGAATCTGGGCTATGTTTGCATGACGCGCTATGACAAGAATTTCAGCCTGGCGGTGGTGATCCCGCCGGAGTCGATGGCGAATATTCTGGCCAACGTGATGGGCGGGCTTAACATGCGCAACCTGCGGGTGGCGGAGACCGAGAAGTATGCGCACGTCACGTATTTTTTTAACGGCGGAGTCGAGCAGCCGTTCCCCGGCGAAGAACGCGTGATGGTGCAATCGCCCAAGGTCGCGACTTACGATCTGAAGCCGGAGATGAGCGCGGCGGGTATTGCTGACGCGGTGGTGAAGGCTGCGGACGAAGGGACGTTCGACGTGATGATCGTGAACTTCGCGAATGCCGACATGGTGGGGCACTCGGGCAAGATCGAGCCCACGGTGAAAGCCGTCGAGACCGTTGATGCATGTCTAGGACGGATTGAGGGCGCGGTGCGAGCAAAGGGCGGAGCGATGCTGATCACCGCCGACCATGGCAATGCGGAGATGATGATCGATCCCGCGACCGGCGGCCCGCATACGGCGCACACCACGAATCCGGTGCCGTTTATTGTGGTCTCGGAAAATGCCAAGAAGTTCACGCTGAAGTCGAACGGATCGCTGCGCGATATTTCGCCGACAATCCTGGGAATGCTCGGCATCGATGAACCCAAGGAGATGACGGGTACGGATTTGCGGGTTCCGGTGAAGGGGTGAACGGTTTCGGGAGCCCGGAAAGAAGAGCCTTTAACCGCGAAGATCGCAAAGGGACGCGCGGAGGGCGCGGAGAAAGCCTTAGTTCGTTAGCAGAGCAGGCGCCGTCGCCAGCAGGCCTGCTGCTAGCTCCAAGTCGTGCAGGTCTTCGCGGCTGAAATCCTTGGCAGATTTCGGATCAACTCCCTTGCGTGAAATCTGAATTACGCCCACCACTACCGAATCCTGGTCGATAATCGGCACTGACATAAGTTTTTGAATGGGCGAGGGCGCCACCGGTTCGTCCGAATTAGTTGTGCTCTGTCTGATGGTTTCAAAGATACTGGCATGCTTTACGCGGGCGAAATTGTTGAAAATTTCGGCTTTCTTGCTCAGGGCCGTGTGCGCCGCCACTGCTTTGCCGGACAACGGAATCGCGCCGGTGGTCCGCAAGTACTCGGGGAAAATGAAGCGCAGCAACCCGCCCTCAAGCCGCAACAGGGCAACTTCCGTGTGTTGCACGCGAAAAATCTTGGCGAGCACCGTGCACAGGTCCATCGCCGACACACCTTCGCCGAGCACAGTTCCTAAAGGGAGGAGGTGTTCAGGCAGTACGATTTCTTCCGTCAGCCCGTCTTTGTTTTGGGTCATGGTAGCCGCGAACAGGCTCCGTTTTTCGGGAGCAACTAGACTCTATCGCATTTTGTCCACCACAAGGTACTTCCGAAAGTAACTTGAGAAGTCCCCGTAAGTCCTGTGTTTTCAGTAGAAGGTCAAACGGAAGGAGATGGTCCGGTAAGACGATATCCCCAGTGATACCCGCCGCAAACCATCAAGTTCCTGACAAGTTCCGTCACTTGCATCAGAGTTGGTGCGCTTAAATCGACGGCGATTTCTTCGCGGCCACAAACTCGTTTACACTTCCGGCTATGAATAATCCGATCCAGCCGAATGTGAAGTTAACGAATGACGCCACGTACCGCGAGAATTATGCCAACAGCGTGCAGATGCGGGTCAATATCTGGGACTTCTTCCTGGTCTTCGGCACGCTGCAGCAACAGACCGAGAGCCATGTGGAGATCAAAAATTTTCAGGGCATTTATTTGAGCCCGCAGCAGGCCAAAGCGCTGCTTGGACTTCTGCAACAGAACGTGGGAGGGTACGAGAGCGCTTTTGGAGAGATCAAGCTTGACCCGCGCATGGGGCCATCGGGGCCGGTGCACTAGACTCTCCTTCATCGTAGTGCCACACGGATTGCAAAGTCGCGACTGGTAGCTTGTCGGGCGATGGTTAGAGAGACGTTGTCAGCAACCTCTCTACGGATAGAATGATTTCTCCCATGCGCTCTTCGAGTCCGCAGCCAGTTCTGGTGTTCGCGGTCATCTTTGTTACCATTTTTCTGCTGCACGTTCCGCTGCTGCAGCTTCCTTATTTCTGGGACGAAGCCGGATACTACATTCCCGCCGCGCGCGACCTGTTGCTCGGTGCAAGCCTGATTCCGCATACCACCGTTTCCAATGCCCACCCCCCGCTGGTGATGGCTTGGATCGCCCTGTGGTGGAAAGCCGTTGGATTCGCGCCGCTCGTGACGCGATCGGCCATGCTGGTGGTTGCGGCATTCTCATTTTTGGGAGTATTTCGGTTGGCCGAGCGCGGCGCGAATACGCAGGTGGCGATTGCGTCGACCTTGTGTACGGCGCTGTATCCGGTCTTCTTTACACAGAGCTCGCTGGCGCAGGTGGATCTCGCTGCGGCCGGACTCACGTTCTGGGGATTGTGCGCTTATCTGGAAGATCGTCCGGTTGCGGTTGCGATATGGTTCTCGCTGGCCGTGCTCGCCAAAGAGACAGCGATTCTTGCGCCGGCGGGTTTGGCGGCCTGGGACGTTTTGGGTTTGGTCATGCCAAAGCGGGGCGTATGGCACGGGCTCTGGAGAAACGGGTCGGAGTCAAAACGATCCTGGCGGCACATTCTGCCGCTTCTGATTCCTCTGGTTCCGCTGACGCTGTGGTTCGCCTATCACTTTCTGCGCACGGGATACGTCTTTGGCAATCCCGAATTTTTTCGCTACAACGTCGCGGCCACACTCAATCCTTTGCGCTTCTTGCTGGCGCTGGGGCTGCGGGTATGGCAGGCCTTCGGATACCTGCATTTGTGGCTGCTGACGCTGGGCATGTTGCTCGCCATGCTTCTCCCGGCGGTGAAAGACTCTGGGACCGAGCGCGCTCGGATCGCGATTCCGGTGCAGATGGTCTTTCTTGTGGTGGTGAAGGTATACGTGATTGCGATGGCGCTAATCGGGGGCGCAGTTCTGGCGCGTTATATGCTGCCGGTGGTTCCGCTGGTGATCATCCTCGGGGTCTCTACGCTGCGCAGGCGGCTGCGCTATTGGTCCGCGGCCGTCGCGGTTGTGACAGTCGCTTTTGTTGCCGCATGGTTCTGGAATCCGCCCTATGGATTTTCGCCAGAAGACAATCTTGCCTATCGCGATTACATCGTGCTGCATCAGGACGGCGAGCGGTTTCTCGAAGCCCGCTATCCTATGGCCCACACGCTCACGGCCTGGCCGGCTTCGGACGAACTGACCCGCCCGTGGCTGGGTTACGCGACGCGGCCGGTGCAGGTGGTGCGTATCGAAGATTTCTCGCTGGAGGAAGTGCTCTCGGCCGCCGAGTTCCGCTCGCACTTCGAGGTCGCGTTCGTATTCTCTACGAAATATGAGCCGGCGCATCCGTTGCTCGATCGTTGGAAGGTGTGGGAAGAGTTGAAGTCGAGATTCTTCGGCTTCCACCGAGACTTGCCGCCGACGGCCGTGGCGCGCATTCTGGGCGGGAAAGTTGTGTTCTCGGAACAGCGCAAGGGACAGTGGGTTGCGGTGATTGAGATAGAACAGAGCGAACTTCAGAATGCAAAAGTCAGAATGCAGAATTACGTGGACACTGAGCGCGCACGTTGATAATTCTTTCTATCTCTGCATCAGGTGACACGAGTGGGTCTTGATCACCAGCCAGACTTCGCGGCCGGGGACGAGTTGCAGGGAGTCGCGGGCGGCCAGGGTTAGGTGGACTTCCATCTCAACTCTGTACTTCACTCGCGCGGAGACGATTACATCGAGTTGCTCAAGGGAAGCGATACGGCCCGGGATTACGTTTCGAGCGCTCAGCCCCACAGGCGGCACTGTTGCCAGCAGAATGTCGCCGGCGCGGATTCCCACGCGCAGCGTCGAGCCGACGCCTCCGCGTACCAGCGGAGTTTCGAGCAGCACCGGGCCGCCTTCTCCCGCAATACGACAGGTCATAGTCCCGCGCTCGGGGTGAACTGACTCCACCACGGCGTCAAAAATATTTTCGAAACCTGCCAACTGCGCCACTGTTTCCTGCTGGTGTGCCTCGATCACTTCGTGCGGAGTGCCCTGGGCCACGACGCATCCGGCGTCGAGGACAAGCACGCGCTCGCCCAGGGCAAAGACTTCCTCGCGGCTGTGCGTGACATAGAGAATGGGGATGCGGTGGGCCTGATTCCACTGCCGCAGATCGTCGATGATCTTCGATTTCGTGGCTGCATCAAGGGCGGCCAACGGTTCGTCCAACAGCAGCGCGGCGGGATCGGTCACCAAGGTTCGGGCCAATGCGACGCGCTGGCTTTCTCCACCAGAAATTTCCCGAGGGTAACGCTGAGCGAAATGTGCAATGCGGAACGCTTGCAAAATTGCCGTCCCTCGCGCTGCCCGCTCAGAGCGCGGTAAATGCGTCAGGCCGTACTGAACATTCTCTTGCACCGTCAGATGAGGAAAGAGGGCGAGACTCTGAAAGACGTATCCAACGCGGCGTTTGGCCACGGGAAGATCGGTGCCTTGCGCAGCATCGAACAGGACGCGGTCGCCGATGGCGACGCGTCCCGAGTCGGGCTTGGCTAATCCAGCAACACAATCGAGCACAGTGGTTTTGCCGGCTCCGGACGGGCCGAATAGGATGGTGAATCCCGGCGAGGCTCGAAACTCAGCGTCCAGGACGAACCCCCGGGTTGGGGCCGCGAATCGCTTGCGGAATTGGGCCTCGAGCACCGGGCCGGCATTTTGGTTTTGAGCGAGAACGGACGACGAGACGGCGATGGCTGCGGGTTCATCGGTGCGGGAGGCGCTCATCACAGTCTATTTTATAGGTCCCACGACCCAGGCCTTGCGATTGACGCTGTACACGGGGGCCAGCACGGCGAAGCAGAACGTGAGCAGCAGCAGCGCGGTCTGATTGGCCGCGGCATAGTCCGAGGCTTGTACGCGGTCGAAGATATCGATGGAGACGGTGCGCGTCACGCCGGGAATATTTCCGCCAACCATGAGTACAACGCCAAACTCTCCCATGGTGTGCGCGAAGCCGAGGGCCGTGCCCGTAACTAATCCGGGAACGGAGAGCGGCGCGATCACGCGAAAGAAAGTACGCAGTGGGGAAGCACCCAGCGTCGCCGAAGCCGCGATCAACTTGCGATCTACGCCGGCGAAGGAGGCGGCGAAAGGCTGCACCGCAAAGGGCAGACTATAAAGGATTGAGCCAATCACCAGTCCGCTGAATGTGAACGCCAAGGTGTGGCCGGTGAGTGCAATCCACCAACGTCCTAACGGGCTGTGCGGCCCGAGTGCGACCAGCACGTAGAACCCAAGCACCGTCGGCGGCAGCACAATGGGCAGCGCTACCACTGCCTCTATCAAGAACTTCCAGTGCCATCGAGAGAATGCAAGCCACCAGGCGATCGGCAGGCCGAGCACCAGCAATATGGCTGATACCGTGATCGCGAGTTGCAGTGTTAGCCAGAAGGCTTGCCAGTCGATTGCCATAGGTGTTCTGTGTAGCGGCACTACTTGAATCCGTACTTCCCGAACAAGTCGGCCGCCTTTTTACTCTTAATGTATTCCAGAAACTCGGCAGCTTCCTTCTTATGCTTCGAGCGCGACAGCACAACCACTCCTTGCGCGAGCGGAGGATAATATTCCGCTGGAACCTCCCAGCACTTTCCTGTGTCGCGCATACCGGGCGCAACGGCATGGGCCAGCGCCACGAACCCCGCCTGCGCGTTGCCCGATTCCACGAACTGCGCCGCCTGTGCAACGTTCTCGCCCAACACCAGGCGGTCTGCCACGCGATCATACACGCCGGCATGCCTCAAAGCCGCTACTGCGGCGCGGCCATAGGGCGCATGCTGTGGGTTGGCGATCGCAATTTTCTTCACCGAAGAATTAAGCAGAACATTCATGCCTTGGTGTTCAAGGTCGAGCGGTGAATTCGCCTGAACCCACAGCACCAGCTTCCCGACCGCGTATTGATACAGGCTTGCGCCGTCGGCTTCGCCAGCAGCAATGAGCTGGTGGGGATAGTCCATGTCGGCAGAAAAGAACAGATCGAAGGGAGCCCCGTTCTGAATCTGTTGCGTGAGTGCTCCCGATGCTCCAAATGAGAGCTTCACCTTGACGCCGGTCTTGTGCTCATAGCGCTCGCCGAGTTCCTTCAGCGCGGTGCTCAGGTCTGCCGCGGCTGCCACGGTGATCTCTGCAGCGCTTTTGGTTTGCTGTGCCCATCCCGCAGTTGGCCTGAGAACAATGCAGACCGCCAGCAACACGCCGGAGAGAGACAATGCTCGCGCGAATAACCTATATGATTGACCGTGCGAGTGCACAGGTCCTTCGCTTCGCTCAGGATGACAATACATATTTGATAGCCATCTCAATCGCGGAAAGCAGATTGTACAGGCAGGGCATATCTGAGTGCATCGATCGGTACAGGCGATTTTTCCCAAAGCGGTCCACTGAGGGCTCGTGACGGCGCTTTTGCGTGCTTTGCCCGCGTTCGCTCCCGATACTGGCAGGTGAGCAAGAATCCCATGTCAGGTTGTTGCTTCGTCCGCTCGTTGCGAGTGCTGGCGCTCGCTCTAATTTCTTGTGGCGGCGTCAGCAACGGCGGGACTACACCGCCACCGGCAGGGAAGCAACCGGTCACCGATCAGATCACTGTGACGGGTACCTCTTCGGGAACGCCTGCTGATGCCGGCCAAAGCGCGGTCGTGACTCTCGTCGTAGACTAGGACATTGCGCGCGAAGCTTTCGTCTCAGTCTCAATGGCCGATTCTCGATATAACGTAATCATCATTGGCGGTGGCGTAGTGGGGCTCGGCGTCGCGCTCGAAATCACGCGCCGCTTTCCGAACGTCCGTCTTCTGCTGCTCGAGAAGGAAGATCGCGTTGCCCGCCACCAGAGCGGGCATAATAGCGGTGTGATTCACTCGGGCGTCTACTACAAGCCCGGCTCCATGAAGGCCCGCCTTTGCGTTGCGGGAGCCGCGGCCATGGTTGAGTTCTGCCGCGAGCATGGAGTTGCGCACGAAGTGTGCGGGAAAGTGATCGTGGCAACTGACGCGGAAGAACTGCCTCGCCTTGAGGAATTGCGCACGCGAGGAGAAGCCAACGGCCTTTCCGGCCTGCGCCTGATCGGACCCGAAGAGTTGCGTGAAATTGAACCGCATGCTACCGGGATAAAAGCTCTGGTGGTACCCTCGACGGGAATCACCGATTACGCCAAGGTCAGCGAAAAATATGCAGAGCTGATTTGCGCACGCGGAGGCACGGTGCTCACTTCCGCGGCCGCCACGGGCATCCGCCGTCTGGCGAACGAAATTGTGGTTGAAACGCCGCGTGGAGCTTTTTCGGCCATGGCACTTATAAACTGCGCCGGTCTCCACAGCGATCGCATCAGCCGAATGGCGGGCGACGAACCGGGAGTGTTGATTGTCCCGTTCCGCGGTGAATATTACGATCTGGTGCCGGAGCGAGCATCGCTGGTGCGCGCGTTAATCTATCCCGTTCCCGATCCGCGCTTTCCCTTTCTCGGCGTGCACTTCACTCGGCGTATCTCCGGCAAAGTGGATGCCGGCCCGAACGCCGTCTTCGCCCTCGCGCGCGAGGGCTACCGTCACTCCGACATTAGCGTGCGTGACTTGGCTTCTGCGCTTTCCTTTCCGGGATTCTGGCGCATGGCCGGGCAGCATTGGCGGAATGGTGTCGACGAATTCCGGCGTTCGCTCTCGAAGCCGATTTTCGTTCGGGCGTTGCAGCGCTTGCTTCCCGAGGTGCATGAGACGGATTTGGTTCCTGGCGGTTCGGGCGTGCGCGCTCAGGCGCTGAAGCCCGACGGAGCGTTAGTCGATGATTTTCAGTTCGTGCCCTCCGGCAAAGTGCTGCACGTGCTGAATGTTCCTTCGCCAGCGGCCACGGCCTCATTGGCCATCGGAAAAACTATTGTCGACACGGCCGCAGCCAGCCTTGGCCTTGCCTGAGGAACTCGACCCGCTCCCACGATCTGTTCGACGCGATCTCAAAAAGCAAGCCGCATTGACATCTGGATCTGCCGCGGACTGCCAATGGTTTTATTAGTGATGCCTAGGCCGCTGAGTGTCGGGCATACATACAGGGCCGTGAAACTCGAGTCGCACGGAGGAATTGTCGACGGCTGACCGACGTAGGGAAAGCCCTGAAAATTGATGTTCTGGCTGACGTCGTCAATCGGGATATCGAAACTCGCGGTGTTGGTCAGATTAAACACGTCAAAGGTAAATCTCAAAGAGGAGCGCTCGGTGATCTGGGTAGTTTTGGACAACGAAATGTCAGCGCGCCGCTGCCAGGCCTGGCGGAAAATATTTCGCTGGCCGTGGTCGATGAAATTCGTCTCGTAGGGATCGTTGTTCGGAATGGCGCCGTTCAATGCTCCCGGACTCAGCAGTGGCAAGCCGAAACAGCTTGGTTTGAGCGCGGGTTCGCCAGGGGTCGCGCCCGATTTCCCAGTGAGCGCCTGTTTTGGAGAACACCCGGCGAGTGGAACCACTGGATTGGTAATGCCATCGTTCACGCCGAAGAATATGCTGCCAACTGCGCCCGAGTAATCGACGACGCTATAGGGCTGACCGCTCTGTATGACCGTCAATCCGGAGATTGCCCAGCCGTCGACAATCCTGCCCTTGATAGACGTCTCCGAGAAAAATCTGGGGAGCTCGTAGGTGTAAGTGAAATTCATCACATGCTTGCGGTCGAAGTCGGAGAGGCCGTAACCGGAGTGCAAATTCTGCGGGTTGTTGCCGTTGTAGAAAAGGCCGAGGGCGCTTTGTTCGTCGGTTGCGTGCGAGTAAGTGTAGGAGAATCCAACCTGCAATCCGTGACTCATTCGCTTTTCAACATGGGTTTGAAGCGCATTGTAGGCGGAGATGCCCGCGGCGGTGTAAGACTCCGATTCGGAGGAATAACCGATGTAAGGGACGCGGAGATCGACATTGCCGCCTTCGAAAGTTTCCTGGTAGGGCTGGCCGTTGGGCAGGTTGATCGGATTGAAGCTGCCGGGCGCATCGACGATCGAATAACCGTAGGCGTAGTCCTGCTCAAACGGTGTACCCGGCCGCATGGGTTTAGAGGGCGAGGCTATTTTCTTGCTGCGTGCTCGAACCGTGAACTATCCTAGCCCAGCGAGCAGATACGCGAGATAGATGTAAGGCAGCTTTCCATAAGGTCCTTCGGGCACTGGATAGAGATTTCCGAGCAGCGCCAACAACATCGCCGCAGCCGCCAATCCTGGAATGACGCGCGCACCCGCATTGAATGAGCCATGCTGCCGCAAATAGCGCGGTAGAGCACCGCACACCAACGCGTAGGCCACGATGAAGCGATGAAGCCGTAGGTGGCCAGAGAGCCCAGCCACCCATACACGTCCAAGCCGCTGGCGCCGCGCGCTGCCAGCACCGCCACCGGCGCGACGGCGGCGATACCGGTAACGACCACGGCGCGGCCGGGAGTGTGGTTGCGGGCATGAGTCGCGCGCAGCGAGTCGTGCGCCAGGCCGTCATGCGCCATGCGCAAGAGTACGCGGGCCGCAGCGGTGATGCAGGCCAGTGTTCCAGCGAACAAGCTTACCAGCGCGCCAATATCGATGAGCAATCCTAGAACCGGTGCGCCGCCGACTTGTGCGAGCACGTACATGGGAGCCTGGCTCGCGCCCAGATCCTGTCCTACGGTGTGAAATCCCAAAACTTCAGCGTAGGCGCAGACTGTGAAGAAAGCACCTGCGAGAACAGAACTCTGAATCACCGCGCGCGGAATCGTCTTCAGAGGATTGTGAGCCTCCGCGCCGAGTGTGGTCGCGCTCTCAAACCCGACAAAACTAAACAGGGCCAATACCAGCCCGAGGCGTAACCCGCCGCCCGTCATCCCATGAAGATGAAGTTGATCTGCATCCCAATGCCAACCGTGGCGAAAGAGCAGCAGCGCAACCACGATCACAATTACCGAAACCGACGCTGCTTCGATCCATAGCATGAGGCGCGCGGAAATCTTCACATCGCGCCACGCAATCCCGATTGAAATTCCCGTGACGAACAAGGAGAGCACCACCGCCGAGAACACGTGTCCCGTGGCGTTGCGCAGCAACAAGTTCGCGTAGTGATAAAAGCCGCCAATCACGCTGGAACCGGTGGCCACATAGGCTAGCAGCAGACTCCAGGCGACGGTTGCGGAGAGCCAGACCGGCAGGGTCATGGACGCGTAGGTATAAAGGGAACCCGGAGAGGCCGAGTGGTGGGCGAAGCGCGCAATACATAAAGCGACAAGAAAAATGGCGACTGTGGCGAGGACATACGCGAGCCAAGTCCCATTGCCCGCGAGCGCGCAGACCAGCGGAATCGTTGCCGCGGGCGTGATGGTGGGCGCCATCGTGGAAACCGACTGCGCCAGCGTTTCCATCGGAGAAAGAATCCCTCGCCGCAAACCGAAGTCGGTAGTCGGGGACTGCCGCGGCGTTGTGGGCTCCATCGGCTAGGACGCTCCTTCGTTCTCTCCCTACGATTGCGGTCGGATTGTACAACAGTCGCCAAGAGTCTTTGCGCGAGGACCGGCGAAACCAGCTAGAAGAAAAATCAATTTGCGGTAACGGAAAAGAAATTCATCAGGCCTCGTGCGTCGTGCTAGTGTGACGTTTGTCGAGGTGCCGGTCGTCGCAACTTGACTTCATTTTGCCGGCTTTGGAGGGTGACAATGAGAGCCTGTCCCAATCCCGAGTGTGTAGCGTTCGGCCGTATTGTCTATGCGCTTGCGACCCGCTGTCCGCTGTGCCGCTGGGATCTGAAGAACCCTCTTCCCGCCAGCGAGACCGCGACTCGGCGGAAACCGGAGCGGCAGACGACTTCCGCGCGCTAACGGTTCGCTTACTTTCCGATATCTTCGTTCCACAAGTCTGCATGCGCCGCGATGAAGTCGCGCATGATGCGAATACAATCAGCATCGTCAAGAACAACGACAGCGACGCCATGTTGGCGGAACAAATCCTCTGCGCCCTTGAAGTTTCGATTTTCTCCGATGACGACGCGGGGAATACGGAACAGCAGCGCCGTGCCCGTGCACATGATGCATGGGCTCAGAGTGCTGACTAGCGTCAACTCGGCCCAGTCTCGCCTGCGGCCGGCATTACGCAGGCAAACCGTTTCGGCATGCGCAGTCGGATCTCCACTCTGGACACGCAGGTTGTGTCCCCGGGCCACGATTTGACCGTGCTTGTCGGCCAGGACCGAACCGATTGGCAAACCTCCTTCGCTCAGCCCCTTCTTCGCTTCTCTGAGAGCCTCGCGCAATAGTTCCTGATCGTTCATGATCCTCCGAAGCCTCCACTAACGCAGTTTGTAGCGCTGCAGTTTGCCGGTCGCCGTTTTTGGAAGTTCCAGAAAGAATTCGATCTGGTGCGGACGCTTGAAGACCGGCAGACGCTCCAGAATGAATCGCCGCAACTCGGCGGCGACTTCAGGATCTCCGGATCTGCCGTCGCGCAGCACGACGCAGGCGACCGTTTTTGTCAGGCCGTCCTTATCTTTCCGTCCGACGACAGCCGCCTCCTGCACGTGCGGATGCTCGAGAAGTTGGTTCTCGATCTCCACTGGGCTAACCCAGGTGCCGCTGACCTTCAGCATGTCGTCGGAGCGCCCGGCGTACCAGAAGTATCCTTCGGCGTCCTGATAATAGCGGTCGCCGGTGCGCAGCCAATGACCGCTGATCGTCTCTTTCGTTTTTTCATGCTGGTTCCAATAGCAGGCACAGGCAGCGTCGGTCTTAACAATTAAGTCGCCCATTTCGCCGGGCGCGACCGGTTGACTATTTTCGTTCACGATGAGCGCTTCAAACCCGGGAATTATGGTTCCGCTCGAACCAGGCTTGACAGCGCCGGGGCGATTCGCGATGAACATGTGCAGCGCTTCTGTTGATCCGATTGCATCGAGAATCTCAACTCCAAAGCATTCCTTGAAGCGGTGAAAGATGGCAGCAGGAAGACATTCGCCCGCCGAGATCGCATGGCGAACGGAAGAAAAATCCGGAGCGTGGGCCGGTTCGGACACGTGTGCCAGCACCTTCGCGTAGTTTGACGGCACAGAGAAAAACAGCGTCGGACGGTAGCGTTCTACTACGTCGAAAATGCTTTGCGGCTTGGGAGGGCCAGGCAGCAATATGCTGGTCGCTCCGACCGCCAGCGAAAAATAGAGCCCGTTGCCCAAGCCATAGGCGAAAAAAAGCTTGGCCACACTGAAGAAGCGGTCGCTTTCCGTGACGTTCAGAATCGCCTTCGCATAACGTTCGGCGCATACGACCATATCGTGCTGCAGATGCACGCACGCCTTCGGCCTGCCGGTGCTTCCCGAAGAATAGAGCCAGAAGGCGGCATCGTCTTTGCTGGTGCGTGCTGCATCGAGGCTGATAGGGCTGTCGCGCATCCAGGATTCGAAAGAAAGTGTGTCTGGTTGTTCTGCGCCAACGACGATGAACTTTTCGACGTAGCGAAGTCGTTCTCTGGGGATGGCCTGCAGGCTAGGGAAAAGGGAATCGCTTACAATGACAACTCGTGCGCGGCAGTTGGTGAGCAGGAACTCGTAGTCGGCCGGTTTCAGCAGTGTGTTGACTGGAACGGGTACGGCTCCGATCTTGATGGCGCCAAAAAAGCTGGCGGCAAACTCCGGGGTGTCCAGCAGAAGCAGGAAGACCCGTTCTTCGAGTCGAACATTCAATCGCTGGAGAGCGTTTCCAACACGGTTCACCGACTCAAAGAGCTGACGGTAAGTCACGCATCGGTCCCCGCATTCGATTGCGACTTTCTCACCACGACCTGCGGAGATGTGACGGTCCACGAAATAGGTCGCCGCGTTAAATTCCTCGGGAAGCAGAAGCGGCGCCGTGTTCATGGTTTCCATCAATTAAACAGACGCGAGACGTAACGTAGATGAAGAGTGGCGCGAGGGGGAACATCGATCCAGAGAATCGGTCCAGAACCTTGGTGCGAAAGGGGGGACTCGAACCCCCACGGTTTTACCCGCCAGATCCTAAGTCTCAATCCTGCCACTGATTGCAATGCAGATCAAGGCGCTCACTCGGCAGATTCTGGCAAAGTCCTGCAAAATCCGCAACCCAGAACGCAACACCCAGACGCAACAATAAAGATCGAGCATGAGGCGAGAAAGAGTTATGGCGACATCAGATTTCACAAAGCTTAACCCGCGAAAGCTAACCTGTCTTTCGCAATAAGCAGGAAATGATCTGCGTAAGTCGTGGCTTTTCAACGAACGGGTCAAAAAGGTCGGCACTACAGCTGGAGAGTTTCTTGAGGAAAGTCGGGGACCCAAG
>Ga0070717_10000578_pt1 | contig 23404 bp, 25 predicted proteins | sample LARL113metaG_FD_71366 | JGI IMG/M metagenome (GOLD analysis project Ga0070717, IMG submission 71366) | Corn, switchgrass and miscanthus rhizosphere microbial communities from Kellogg Biological Station, Michigan, USA - LAR L11-3 metaG | ecosystem: Host-associated > Plants > Roots > Rhizosphere ...
GGCGACTTCACCGCGCTCGGCGTGTGGGACCAGGAGCAGCGGCGGATGGACCTCGTGGCGCACGACGTGAGCGGCGACCTGGCCGGCGGCGACGTCGATCGCCTGGCCGCCCTGGTCATCGAGGCGCGCAAGCCGGCGGTCGCGACCAGCCACGGGACGCTCGCGGACCTGGTCGGCCGCGACCGCGACGTGGACCTGCTCGGCCTCGGGCCGTACGTGCTGGTGCCGGTGACGGCCGGCGAGCGCGTGCTGGGCTGCCTGCTCGTCTGCCGGCGGGAGGGCAGCCCCGGGTTCCACGCGCTGAACGAGAGCCAGGTGGTCCAGATGTCGCAGCACGCCACGGCGGTGCTGGAGAAGGGTCGCCACGACGTGGAGCGCGAGGCGTTCATGGACCGGCTGAGCGACACGAACTCCGAGCTCGAGCGCGCCAACCGGCTCAAGTCGCAGTTCCTGGCCCGCATGAGCCACGAGCTCCGGACGCCGCTGTCCGCCATCATCGGCTTCTCGGAGCTGCTGCTGGAGGGCTCGTCCGGGCGCCTGAACCGCGACCAGCAGGGCGACGTCACGGAGATCGCGAGCGCCGGCCGGGTGCTGCTCGACGTGATCAACGACATCCTGGACCTGTCGCGGATCGAGGCCGGCCGGATGCGCCTGGAGCAGGAGCCGATCCAGCTCGGCTCGCTGCTGACGGACGTCGCGTCCGCGCTCCGGCCCCTGGCCCACGAGAAGTCGCTGGAGCTGCGGGTCGCGATCGTCGGCGGCGACCCCTGCGTCCTGGCCGACGCGCTGCGGGTCCGGCAGATCGTGACCAACCTGATCTCCAACGCGCTCAAGTTCACCCAGGAGGGCGGCGTGACGGTGCGCCTGCTGGCGATGCCGAGGGACGTCGAGGTGTCTGTGCTGGACACCGGCATCGGCATCCCGCCGGCCGCGCTGGAGTACATCTTCGACGAGTTCTCGCAGGTCGAGAGCGCGGGCGGCGGCGGGCTGACCGGGACCGGTCTCGGCCTGTCGATCGCCCAGCGCCTGGTCCAGCTCCACGGCGGCACGATCGGGGTCGTGTCCGAGGTGGGGGTGGGCAGCCGGTTCTGGTTTCGGCTGCCGGTGGCGACGGGCGCGGCCGACTGGCCGCAGCTCGCCGAGGTGCCGGCGATGGAGGGTGCGGTGCGATGACCTCGGTCCTCCTGGTGGACGACGACCCCCGCATGCAGGTGCTGGGCCGCAAGGTGCTCGAGCGGCAGGGCTACCACGTCGTGGTGGCGGCCGACGGCAGCGAGGCCGCGGCCGCGGTGGACACGGAACCCATCGACGTGGTGCTCATGGACCTGGAGATGCCGCGCATCGACGGGCACCAGGCGATGCGGTTGATCAAGGCGCGACACCCGGCGCTGCCGGTCGTGGCCGTGACCGCGTACGCGATGGCGGGCGACTCCGAGCGCTGCCGCGAGGAGGGCTTCGACGACTACATCTCGAAGCCCTACCAGATCGACCAGCTGCGCTCGCTGGTCGCCCGGCTGGCCGGTCCGCGCTGACGCGGCGGGAGCCGTCCACGTAGCGTCTGTAGCGTTGGCGGGTCCCGCCACGTACAGGCTATGTGGACGTGGACGTGATCGACCGGCCGCGGGCCGAGCGCCTGCTGACGCGGTCCGGACTCCTGTGGGGCGCCTGGTCGGCAGCCCTGAGCGCGGCGGCGCTGGCGGTGGCGGTCGCCGTGGTGAAGGCGCGCGGCCGTCCGAACCTGGACGGCCTGTTCAACGACTTCTACGACTACTGGGCGGCGGGCCGGATCCTCCAGCGCGGCGGCAACCCGTACGACGCGGGGCTGATGAGCCATGTCCTCGCCTCGGCCGGCGTGCACTCGACGGTGGGCGGCGCGTACTCGTACCCGCTGCTGCTGGCCGAGCTGGCGCGGCCGCTGGCGGCGCTGCCGCCCGTGCCCGCGGCCGCGGTCTTCACGGCCGGCAGCCTGGCCGCGCTGTGGCTGGGGATGGCGCTGCTGCTGTCGCCCCTGGGGCGGATCACGCCGGTGCAGGGCTTCGCGGTGGCCACGGCCGCGGGGCTGTTCGCCCCGGTGGTGGGCACCCTGTACTTCGGCCAGGTCAACCTGTACCTGCTGCCGCTGCTGGCCCTCGCGCTGCGAGGGGCGCGGCCTGAGGCGGGCATCGCGGGCGCGGCGGCGGTGAAGCTCTACCCGAGCGCGACCGCGCTGGCGTTCGTCACGCGGGGCCGGCGAGGCGTGCGGCCGCTGCTGGTGACCGTGGCGGCGGTCCTGGGCCTGTCGCTGCTGCCGAACGTGCTGGCGGGCGTCTGGCCGGCGCGGGGCGGGGCGCTGGCCATGGTCGGGCCGGACCGGTTCTGGAGCAACGAGTCGATCAACGGCTGGCTGAGCCGGCTGCCGCTGTCGGGCCTGGCGGTGACGCTGCTGATGGTGGCGTCGGGCGCCGCGCTGGGCGCGCTGGTGCTCGCGCTCGTGCTGGCCCGGCGCGACCGGCCGTGGGCGGCCGCGTTCGCGCTGCTGCTCTGCTACGGCGTGGTGGCGGCGCCGAAGAACTCGCTGTGGAACTTCGCGCCGCTGGTGGTCGCGGGGACGCAGTGGTGGTCGGCGAGCGACCGGCGGTTCCGGGCCGCGGCGCTGGGGACGCTGGCGTGGGCCCTGGTGGGTCTCCAGAGCGTCGTGGACGCGGCGCAGGGCTTCAGGGACGGCCAGTCCGTCCTGGCGGGCGCGCTGGGCAGCGTGGCGCTGCTGGGCGGCCTGCTGCTGCTGGGGATGCTCGCCCACCAGCTCCTGGCGGCGCGGCCGGCGGCCGCGGGCCGGGACGAGCGCGAGCGCGCCGCGGCCTAGCTGCCGTGCGTCGATTCGGGCCGCAACGCCTGGAGCCGGCGCGGCGCGATCGTTACGTTACCGTGGTCGCAACGCCGCCTCGAACCCCGATAACGTCACAGTCGGCACCAGGTTCGTCACGTCGGGTGCCCGGCGGTGCACGCCGCGGCCTAGCTGGCCTCGTCCGCGTCCCGCAGCGGCGACCTGTTGAGCGCCCGGATCACCACCTTGAGCGACTGCAGCACCGACTCGCGGTCCGCCTCCGGGATCGTGCTCAGCATGCCCTGCAGCTTGCTGGCCCGGTACGCGGAGAGGTCGCGCGCGAGCGCGCGCCCGCGTGGAGTGAGGCGCAGGCGGACCAGGCGGGCGTCGGACGTGTCGCGGTTGCGCTCGAGCCAGCCCCGGCTCTCCATCTGCACCGCGAGGCGGCTGATGGTGCTCTTCTCGAGCCGCAGGCGGACGGCCAGCGCGGTCTGCGACAGCTCCTCGCCCGAGCTGAGCTCCATCAGCGCCTGGTGCTCGCTCATCGAGACGGGCTCGCCGCCGTCCACCGGGTCGGTCCGGTGCTGGCCGAACTCGCGGACCAGCGCGAGCAGCTGGTCCTGGGCGTCCGCGTAGACGGCGCGGAAGCTCTCCTCCGACGCCTCCAGGTCGGCGTGCATGCGGGCGGCCGTCATCGCCGGCGCGACCAGGCTGGCCAGCAGCGAGAGCGTCTCCAGCTGCCGCTCGGACCAGCGCGTGGGCTCGCAGCGGCGGACGCAGAGCACGCCCTCGCCCCGGCCGCCGACGAACAGCGGCACCGCCATCGCCGCGCCGATGCCCCGGCCCGCCGCGGACGGCAGCGCCAGCGGCCACGTCGCGTAGTCCTCGATCACCTGCGGGCTGCCCGTCTCGAACGCGATGCCCACCGCGCCCTGGCCTCGCCGCCGCGTGCACCCCTGCTGCATCGAGCCGGGCGGATCGCAGGCCAGGAGGGCCAGCAGCTCGCGCTCGGGCACCCACCAGAAGAAGAGGGTGGAATCCGCGCCGGTCAGCTGGCGCGCCCGTTCGACCGCGAGCTGAGCGAGGCGCTCTGGCTCCAGGACGCCGCTGGTGGCGACGGCGACCTCGTACAGCAGTCGAAACGTATCGTCGGAGGTGGACATCCCTCTCTTGCTCGTCCTCCGGGAGGAGGTCGGGCGACGCCTCAGATCCTACTCCCGCCGGCCCGGCGCCCTGGCGCCGCCCCAGCGTGATGGTTGCGGACTACATCGGTTGCATGATACAACTGCCGCTGGAAAACGCAGTGGCTCGGGCGTGGGGGAAGACGACGATGGTGAAAGAAGGGTACGTGACGGCACCGGTGAGCGCACCAGGGAATGGTGTTCGCTGATATGCAGATGCCCATGCCGGTCGAGGGGACGCAGCCCAAGGAAGGGGCGCTGGCCAAGTTGGGGGCAGTGACCGATGCGTCGAGCGAGGGGTTCCAGATCGTCCACGGAGAGCGCGGTCCGACCGAACCGGCGAACGTGCCGGGCGCTGTGGCGGACGCCACGGCCGGAAGCCTGGAGGTCGGGCGCGGCTCCGGGCGAGTGCACCAGGCGGTTGCGAACGCAGCGACCTCGCTGACTCGAGAGTTCGACAGCAAGGGCATCGACACCTACAGCCGAGGGTCGTGGAGCAGGTCCAGAACGGCCACCACGCAGTGGTCCGGCCAAACGACGTGGCGGATGATGCGTCACCCGCAGGACCCCACGTCATGCTGGAGCTTCCGCTGACCTGAGGCTCGGAGGGCCCATGGGGGAGGGCTTTGGGGGAGGGCGAAGGCCCTCCCCCTACCGATTTCTCGGGGTACCGCCGCCGCGCCGGGTACTACGGTTCCCCCGTAGTCTCGAGGTATGGACGTAGACGGACGAGTTGTGGTGGTGACCGGCGGGGGCGGGGGCATCGGCTCCGCCCTGTGCCGGCGCTTCGCGGCCGAGGGCGCGGAGGCGATCGTCGTGGCCGACCTGCAGCGCGAGGCGGCCGAGGCCGTGGCCGCGGAGGTCGGCGGGACCGCCGTCGCCGCCGACGTGACGGTGGAATCGGACGTCCAGGCCCTGGTCCGCGGCACCATCGAGGCGCACGGCCGGGTGGACGTCTACTGCTCCAACGCTGGCGTCGGGCTCGGGGGCGGCCCCGAGGCGCCCGACGAGGCCTGGCGCCGCAGCTTCGAGGTCCACACCATGGCCCATGTCTACGCGGCCCGGGCGGTCCTGCCCGGCATGCTGGAGCGCGGCGAGGGCTGCTTCCTCGGCACCGTCTCGGCCGCCGGACTGCTGAACCACGTCCTGGCGGCCCCATACGCGGTCAGCAAGGCGGCGGGGCTGTCGTTCCTGGAGTGGCTCAGCATCGCGTACGGCGACGAGGGCATCCTGGTGTCGGCGCTGTGCCCGCAGGGCGTGCGGACGGCGATGCTGGGCAGCGAGAGCGAGCGGTCGTCCTTCCTGCAGGCCGGGGCGCTGGAGCCGGACGAGGTCGCGGGCGCGGTCGTGGACGCGCTGAGGGAGGAGCGGTTCCTGATCCTGCCCCACGCCGAGGTGGCGGACTACTTCCGCCGCAAGGCGTCGGACTACGACCGGTGGCTGCGCGGCATGCGCCGCCTCCGCGAGCGGGTGCTCGGCCAGAGCGTCTGACCGGGTCGCAAACCGGGCCGTCCCGGTTTGCGCCCGGGCGTCGCTCAGTGGCCGAACGCCTCCGACAGCCAGTGTGCGACCACTGTCCGCACGACCTTGGCATCCAGCAGCAGCGGGCGTGATCGGTCGCCCAGCCAGTCGCGCACAATCGCCAGGTCGGCCACCGTGCGGACCGTCGCTCCCTCCGCGCCGGCGGCCCTCGCCAGCGCCGCGAAGTCCGTGTCCGGGAACTCGACCAGGTCCACCGGGAACCCGTCCGGACCGAAGTGGTGCACCTCCGCGCCGTACGCCGCGTCGTTGAACACCACCACCAGCATCGGCAGCGCCAGCCGGGCCGCCGTCTCCAGCTCCGGCAGCGCCATCAGCGCCCCGCCGTCGCCCAGCGCCGCCACCGTCAGCCGGTCCGGCCGCGCGACGGCAGCGCCGATCGCCGTCCCCAGCCCCAGGCCCACCGCCTGGAACGCCTGCGTGAACACGAACCCGCGCTCGTCCGGCACCCGGCAGTACATCGGCAGCCAGCCCATGAAGTGACCGCTGTCCACCGCGATCAGGCGCTCATCGGGCAGCACGTCGTCCAGCTCCCGGGCCAGCGTCCGCGGGTCGATCCGCGACCCGTCGCTCGCGTCCTCGTACGGCTCGTCGCGCCAGCGCCGCCGACCGATCTCCGCCCGCAGGTCCGGGGTCCGCCACGACGACCGGGAGCGGCCGCCCAGCGCCGCGTGCAGCGCCCGGGCCACCTCCGCCGCGTCGCCGACCACGCCCACGTCGGCGCGGTGGTGCGCGCCGATCGCGTCCGCGTCCAGGTCCACCTGGACGACCCGGGCGTCCGGGCCGATGAGCCGGCCCCGCCGCGTCGTCCACATGTTCAGCGTCGCCCCGAAGGCGACCACCACGTCGGCCGACCGGATCAGCTCGGACGCGAGCGGCGTCGCGAACCCGCCGGAGATGCCCAGCGACCAGGGGCTGCCCGCGAACAGCCCGTTCCCGACCGCGGACGTGGCCAGCAGGGCCCCGGCCGCGTCCGCCAGCGCCTCGATCGGCGCCCGGGCCCCGGCCAGGACGGCGCCCCGGCCCCCGATCAGCAGCGGCCGCTCGGCGGCGGCGAGCAGGTTCGCGGCCGCCGCCACCGCCTCCACCTCAGGCGCGGGGACCGCGGGCACGGGCGCGGGCGGCGGCAGCGGACCCGGCTCGACGCGCGCCGACTGCACGTCGATGGGCAGGCTCAGCAGCACCGGCCGGCGCTCGGCCACGGCGCGGCCCCACGCCCGCACGACGTCGGCCACCGCGGTCTCCGGCGACGCGACCCGCTCGTGGGCGGCGCCGACCGCCGCCGCCAGGCCGGCCTGGTCGACCCGGAAGTTCGACCGGGGCGAGGACGCGGGCGTGTCGGCCGCGAGCAGCAGCAGCGGCGTGCGGCTCTTGGCCGCCTCGGTCAGGCCGGTCACGGTGTTCGTCACGCCCGGCCCCTGGTGCACCGTGCACACGCCAACGCGGCCGGTCAGGCGCGCGTACGCGTCGGCCATCATGATCGCGCCGCACTCGTGGCGCGACGCGACGAACCGCGCGCCGCGGTCCACGAGGCCCTGCGTCACCTCGAAGTTGCCGCTCCCCAGCAGCCCGAACGCGTGCCGCACCCCCAGCTCCGACAGCGCCTCGGCGATCGCGCCCGCTACTCGTTGCACGCATCGCATCGTAGAGGCTGGGTGAAAGGACCCGCGGCCGCGCTGGCCCTTCTCCTGGACCCGCTCCAGGCGTATCGTCGGGCGAATTCATGAGCGATGGGGGGCTGCGCCCACCGCTGGCGTCGTCGGACGCCGAGCTGGCCGCGCGTCTGCGAGCGGGTGACGCCGACGGCCTGGGCGAGCTGTACGCCTGGCACGCGCGGGGCATCCACGACTTCCTGGCCCGGTTCCTCCGCGACCCGCCGGCCGCGCAGGACCTGACCCTTTCGACGTTCCTGCGCGCCTGGGAGCGGCGGCGGACGCTGCGCGACTCCGCCCGGGTCCGCCCCTGGCTCTACGCGATCGCCCACAGCCTGGGCGTGAACCAGGTGACGCGGACCCGGCCGGTGGGCTCCATCGACTCCGCCGCCGCCGCCCGGATCGAGGACCGGGGCCACGGCCCCGAGGAGGCGGCCGTCGCGCGGGAGATCGCCGCCCTGGTCTGGGCGGCGGCCTCCAGCCTGGAGCCCCGGCAGTACGCGGTCCTCGACCTCTCGGTGCGCCACGGGCTGACCTCCCGGGAGATCGCCGACGCCCTCGGCATCCCCGTCTCGCGGGCCGGGGTCCTGGTCGACCGGGCCCGGGAGGCGCTCGGGGACGCGGTGCGCTCCCTGCTCGTCGCTCGCCAGCGGAACCACTGCGAGCGCCTGGCTTCGCTCGTGACGGCCGGCGCGGACGTGCTCACGTCGCAGCAGCGGAGCCGCGTGGACCACCACGTGCGCCGGTGCGAGGACTGCCGGGCCCTGGGCCAGCTGCTGACCCACCCGGCCGAGCTCCTGCCGGCGCTGACGCCGCTCCCGCTGCCCTCTTCGCTGGCGATCGAGGGGCCGGCGCGGCTGCTCGCCGCGGTCCACGGGACGCGGGGAGCCGCCGGCACGCCCCCGAAGCGGCTGCGCAGCCGCACGGCCGCGGCGACCGTCGCCGTGCTCGCGCTCCTGCTGCTGGCCGGGACGGCGTACCTGTTCCGGCCGGCGGGGGCGAGGCACCAGGCGCCGCCGCCGGCGCCGCCGCACCCCGTCGCGGCCGCGCCGCCCACCGCGCCATCCACGCCCGCCCGGGAGCGCGCGACGTCCGAGCCGACCCCGGTCCCGAACACCCCCACGCCGGCGCCGCCGCCTCCGCCGCCCGCGCTGGTCCCCACGCCGGCCCCGTCACCCCCGCCGACACCGGCCCCGACGGTGGCGCCGAGGCCCACGCCGGCCCCGACCCCGACGCCGGAGCTGTTCGCCGTCGCATCGGTGACGGTGCGCAGCGTGGACGCGAGGCACTGCAAGCCCCAGAGCCTCCTCTCGCCGCACTACGTCTGCACCTTCGCGGTGGACATCACGGTCGTGCACGCCACCGGCCGGGAGGTGGTCGCCGGCACGCTGACCGCCACGAACGCGCTGTCCGGAGTCTCCGCCACCGCGCCGTTCCAGGCGCCGGTCCCGACCGCGGGCGCGAGCGGCACGTCCGTGCAGGTGACCGTGCGCTTCACCGGGTGTCCGGAGGGGACGGCGTCGGCGACGACCCGGCCGGCCAGCGCAGCCGCCAGCGCGACGCGGTTCGGCGACTGCGACCTGCTGTCCCCCTGAATCAGAGGTGCCGGTACACGTCCTCGAGGTGGAGACCGGTGGCCAGCATCAGCACCTGCACGTGGTAGAGGAGCTGCGCGATCTCCTCGGCCGTGCGCTCCCGGCCCTCGTGCTCGGCGGCCATCCACACCTCGCTGGCCTCCTCGACCACCTTCTTCCCGATCTCGTGCGTGCCCGCCCGCAGCGCCGCCACGGTGCGCGAGGTGCTCTCGCCCCGCTCGGCCTTCTCCGTCAGCTCGCGGAACAGGTCCTCGAACGTCTTCACGACGCCGCCAGCGGCACGCCGATCAGGCCCGCGATGTCCACCAGGCCCGCGGCCGCATCTGGGGACGAGCCGCCGTCCCGCAGCGTCGCGTCGGTCAGCAGCTCGAGCTGGCGCATGGCCCCCGGCACGTCCAGGTCGTCGTCTAGGCGGGCCCGCGCCGCCGCGGCGAACGGGCGCGGGTCGGGCCCCGTCGGCCGCCGGACCGCGAGCAGCAGCTTCGTGAGCAGCTCGACGCCCGCGTAGAGGTCCTCGTCCCGCCACTCGCCCCCGCGGTGGTGGTGGTACCGCCGCAGCGCCGCCAGGCGGATCGCGCGCGGGTCCGCCGCGCGCAGCAGGTCGCGGGCCAGGACGATGTTGCCCAGCGACTTGGACATCTTCTCGCCCTGGTACGCGACCGGCGCCGTGTGCACCCAGAGGTCGACCGACGTGCCGCCGGCCAGGCAGTCGTTCTGCGCCTGCTCGGACTCGTGGTGCGGGAAGATCAGGTCGGTGCCGCCGCCGTGGATGTCCACGCGGCTGCCGAACGCCTCGCGCGACATCACCGAGCACCCGATGTGCCACCCCGGCCGCCCGGTGCCGAACGGCGACTCGTACTCGGGCTCGCCCGGCCGCGAGGGCTGCCAGAGGATGAAGTCCAGCCGGTTGCGCTTGCCGGGCCGGTCCGGGTCGCCGCCCCGCTCTCGCGCGAGGTGGAGCATGTAGTCCATCGAGTAGCAGGAGACGGTGCCGAACGCGGGGGCGCGGGAGACGTCGAAGTACACCACGCCGCCCTGCGTGTACGCGCACCCGCTCCGGAGCAGCTCCTCGATGGCCTCGACAATCCGCGGGAGGACACGCGACACCCGCGGCTCGGCCAGCGCGGGCAGCGCGTTGAGCGCCCGCATGTCATCGGAGAACTGCGCGATCTCCGCCTCGACCAGCGTCCAGTAGTCGACCCCGAGCTGCTGGACGCGGCCCAGGATGGGGTCGTCCAGGTCGGTGATGTTGCGGACCAGGTCCACGGCCCGGCCCTCGTCGGCGAGGCGGCGGGCGAGCACGTCGTACGTGAGGAACGTCGCCACGTGACCCAGGTGGGTGGAGTCGTAGGGCGTGATGCCGCAGACGTAGACGTTGACCGGATCGCTCGCCGGGACGTCTGCGAGCGCCTGACGCTTGGTACAGAAGAGGCGAACGGTCACCGCCTCAGGGTAAGACGTGCCCGCCCCGCCCTGGCGGCTGGGCCGGGGAGCGAACCCTCCTCGCGTCATGCAACCGGCTCTGCTGCTCCGCCGCCCCGCCAGGCCCAGCCCGTCCCGGAGCGTCCCACGCGCGCCGTGCGCGCCGCCATGGGCATCCCGGCACCTCCCGGGACAGCGATCCCGGGCCGCCGCGGCCGCCCGAAGGCGCTCGTTCGCCGCGAACAAGGGAAACGCCCTCCTCCTGTGCCGGAACGCACGATGACCCGCGTCAGGCCGGACTGTAGCGTGCCACTGGAACGGTTCGCAGCGCCTCGCTGGAGAGGCTTGGGAGGATGACGCGTTTGATATTCCTCGATATCACGGCAGCGCCGAGTTGGCTGAACGCGGGTGACAACGCCTGGCAGCTGACGTCGGCCACACTCGTCGGTCTGATGAGCGTGCCCGGCCTGGCGATCATGTACGCCGGCCTTGTCAAGCGGAAGTGGGCGATCAACTCGGCGCTGATGGTGCTGTACGCGTTCGCGATGACGCTCATCGTGTGGACGCTGTTCGCGTACAAGATGGGCTTCGGCAACCCCATCACCTTCAACGGCGGGAACCTGCTCAACGGGATCCTCGGCATTCCCGGGCCGGTGCTGCTGCCGGGCAGCGAGCAGAACCAGGCCGCCATCCCGCTGCTGGTGGGACTGATGCCGGCGATGCACTTCCCGCAGTCCACGCTCGTCTACTTCCAGTTCGTGTTCGCCGCGATCACGGTCATCATCCTGGGCGGGGCGCTGCTCGGCCGGATGAGCTTCAAGGCCTGGATGCTGTTCGTGCCCCTGTGGATCACGCTCGTCTACACCCCGGGTGCCTTCAGCCTGTGGGCGGGCGGCTGGCTCTCGCAGCTGGGCGCGGTGGACTACAGCGGCGGCTACGTCATCCACGTGGCGGCCGGCATCTCCGGTGTGGTCGCGGCCGCGGTGATCGGTCCGCGGCTGGCCAGGGACCGTGAGAACGGCTCGCCCAGCAACCTGATCATGGCCATCGCGGGCGGTGGCATCCTCTGGCTGGGCTGGAGCGGGTTCAACGGCGGCGACCCGTACTTCGCCAACGCGGACGCCGCGGCTGCCGTCCTGAACACGCACCTGTGCACGGCGACGGCTCTGGTCGTCTGGATGATGATGGACGTGTTCTTCACGGGCAAGGCGACCGTGACGGGCATGATCAGCGGCATGGTGGCCGGCCTGGTCGCGATCACCCCGGCCGCCGGCTACGTCAACGGGTTCGGCGCGCTGATCATCGGCATCGTCGTCGGCGTCGTGCCCTGGTTCACGATGAACCGCATCGTGCCCGCGATCCAGGCCATGCGCGGCATCGACGACACGCTGGGCGTCATGCACACCCACCTGGTGCCGGGCGCGATCGGCGGCTTGCTGACCGGCCTGCTGGCGGACGGCGGCATGATCGTCTACACCGCCACTGGCAAGGACGTCCCGGTGTCCATCACGGGTCTGCTCTACGGCAACCCGAAGCTGCTGTTCGTGCAGGCGGTGGCGCTCCTGTTCATCCTCCTGTACGACGGCATCGCCACCTTCGTCGTGATCAAGCTCGTCGGTCTCGTGGTGCCGCTGCGGATGCCCGAGACGGAGCTGGAGGTGGGCGACCAGGCCGTCCACGGCGACGTCGCGTTCGACCTCCTGCCCGTGGGTGGGGAGGCCTGACGACCACAGGAAGCATCACACCCTTACCGACGCCGGCGGGGTGGGCGGGCCGGTGCCCGCCCACCCCTCGCTTCGGCGCCGGGGAGGTGCACGTTGGGGGAACCGTGCGACTGAGCCTCTCCGTTCCGGACGCGCTCTGGCTGCGGGTCCGCGAGTCGTACCCGGCGACACCGCCGTCGCACCTCGTCCAGGCCGCTCTCGAGTGGCTGGTCGCGGAGGCGGAGACCGGGTACACGTCCGGCCCGCCGGCGGGCGCGGGCGACCGGCTGCGACGGCTCTCGCTGCGCCTCCGCGACGAGGCGCGCGAGCTCTACGAGGCCGGCTACCAGACGGGTCTCGAGCTGGCCGAGGTGCTGGAGTGGTGGGCGCTGGAGCCGCTCGCCGTCGCCGACTGGCGACTGGACGCGCTGGTCCGCTCCGGCCGCTCGGGCGCCGTCGTGGACGAGCTGCGCGCCCGCCTGGCGGCGAGCGACCGCCCGGCGGCCCGCGACCTGGCCGCGGAGCTGGAGCCGGGCCGCGGGGACGTCCGCCGGGCGGCGACGTTCGCCAGTGGGCTGGTGGCGGGTCTGCGCGACTGCTCGGTCGACGCGCCCGTGATCGCCTGAGCGTGAAGCTGAGCGCGTATGTGCCAGAGCAGCTGTGGGAGCGGGTCCAGGCCCGGTTCCCGGCCGCGCGGCCGTCGCAGGTCGCCCAGGTGGCGCTGCGCCGGCTGGTCGAGCGCTCGCGACCCCGGTTCGCGCCGACGCCCGGCGTCGAGGCCGAGGACGACCTGGCGCGCCGCCGCGCGCGGGTCTCGGAGGTGCGCCAGCGGGCGTACGACGAGGGCTACGAGGCCGGCCTGGCGTACGCCGCCGGCATCCGCTGGTCGGACCTGGAGCGCCTGGCGGCCGCGGACTGGGCGATCGTCGAAACGGCCGACGGAGCCGACCCCCGGCGCGCCAGCGTCGCCCACCGCGCGGGCATGCGCGACGCGCTGCGCGAGGTGTGGCTGGCGGTCCTGCAGGCGACCGCGGCGTCGTAGCGGGCCGGGAACAAGGAGGGGCGGCGCCAGGCGCCGCCCCGCCGGAAGGAGAGAGAAGAGATCTACTTCAGTGCCTCCAGCTTGGCAGGCCCGGGACCGCCGAACCACTGGTGACCCACACGAAGGAGCCTGGCCGGGCCTGATGTGGTCGCGGGGAAACGGCGACCGTCGTGAGTACTTGACGCTCGCTTTCGGACCCCGCTACACACCGCTTATCATGCAAAGGTCACTGTCATTTGTTCAGGGGAGGAGGAACGACGTGCCCGAGGATGACGAGGACGACCGAACGTACAAGGTCGTCGTCAACCACGAGGAGCAGTACTCGATCTGGTTCGCCGACCGGGAGCCGCCCGAGGGTTGGCGCGAGGTGGGGAAGCAGGGCCCCAAGAAGGAGTGCCTGGCCTACATCAACGAGGTCTGGACCGACATGCGCCCGCTGAGCCTCCGCAAGCAGATGGAGGAGGCCGCGAGCCGGCAGCAGGCGGACTAGGCGGCGGGGGAGTCGCCCCTCCCCCTCGGCCCGTCCGCGTTGTGCGAGCATGTCGGCGTGAGTTTTCTGATCCGGGTGCTGCTGGGCCTGGTCGTGATCGCCCTCGCGTTCCTGGTGACCACCAGGATCGTGCCGGGGATCCAGGTCCACGGCGGCGCCACCGACTACCTGATCGTCGCCCTGGTGTTCGGCCTCGTCAACGGGATCCTGGGGCCGGTGCTGCGGCTGGTGACCCTGCCGCTGAGCATCCTCACCCTGGGCCTGTTCATGCTGGTCCTGAACGCGCTCCTGCTGGCCCTGGCCGCGTACCTGGTGCCGGCCCTCACGATCGACGGCTTCCTGAGCGCGTTCATCGGCGCCATCCTCATCGGGCTGGTCTCCTGGGTGCTGAACCACCTGCTGGCCCAGCCGATCGAGCGAGCCCTCAAACCCCGCTGACGCCGGCCGGCACGACGACCGCGGTGAAGAGCCGCTCGTCGCCGACCGCGAAGCGGCCGGAAAGCGGGTTCCACGGGAAGACGTCCTCTGCGCCCGCGAGGAGGATCCGCGCGCTGAAGCAGCCCCGCTCGGGATCGACCGTGAGGTCGGCGTCCTCGTAGCCCAGCCAGCGCTGGGCCACGGGGTACCACGCCTTGTACACCGACTCCTTGGCGCTGAAGACGAGCGTGCCCCAGTGGCCGCCCGGCAGCGCGGCCGTCCAGCGCCGCTCGGCGTCGGTGCACACGAGCTCGGCCACGCCGTGGGGGAGCGGCGCCCGGACCTCGGCGTCGATGCCGAGGCTGCGCACGTCCGCGGTGCGGGCGACGGCCGCCGCGCAGTAGCCCCGGCAGTGGGTGATCGCGCCCACGACGCCCGGCGGCCAGAGCGGCTCCCTGCGGGGCCCCGCCAGGATGGGCGAGGCGGGCAGGCCGAGCTGCTCCAGCGCCCGGCGGGCGCACGCCCGGCCGGCGGCGAACTCGCGGCGCCGCTTGTCGACCGCCCGGGCCACCAGCGGCTCCTCCTCGGACAGCAGCGGCGCCGTCCAGTCGTCGTCGCGCGCCTCGACGGTCACGACGGTGTCGGGCAGCAGGCTCGCGATCACGGGAAGGGCAGGACCTGGCGCAGGCGCTCGGCGGGCGTCAGGCGCGTCCCGTCCGGGCCGTTGCCCAGCGACACCTCCTCGAAGCGGACCTCGTTTCGCCAGGACGTGCGCGGGATGTGCAGGTGGCCGTACACCACGGCCTGCGCGCGGAAGCGCTGGTGCCAGTCCTCGGTCTGCTTCGTGCCGCACCAGAGCGAGAACTGCGGGATGCGGGGCAGGAACACGAGGTCCTGGCGCAGCGGGAAGTGCGAGATCAGGACGGTCGGGTAGTGCTCCGGGATCGCGGCGAGGCGCTCGACGGTCTGGTGCACTCGGGTCCTGCACCACGCCTCGCGGGTCGGGTAGGGGTCAGGGTGGAGCAGGAACTCGTCCGTGCAGACGACGCCGGCGTTCACGGCGGCGTCCAGCGCCTCGGCCTTGGTCGAGCCCGCCGGCCGGAACGTGTAGTCGTACAGCAGGAACAGCGGCGCCAGCACGACGGAGCGTCCGTCCCCGTCCGTCCACTCCGGGTACGGGTCCTCGGGCGTCAGCACGCCCAGGGCCTGGCAGACGTCCACCAGCTGCCGGTACCGGCCCTCGCCGCGGACCTGGTTGGGGTCCGAGGGCAGCGTCCACAGGTCGTGGTTGCCGGGCACCCACACGAGCTGGCGGAAGCGAGGCCGAAGCGTCCGCAGCGTCCACTCGAGGTGCGGGATGGTCTCGCCGATGTCGCCGGCCAGGATCAGCCAGTCGTCGGGGTGCGGCGGGATGGCGGCCACGGCGTCTCGCGTGGCTGCGCTGGCGACGTGCAGGTCGCTGACCGCCAGCAGCTTCACCGGCTGCCGGCGACCCCGTGTGTGCTGCTCATGCCCAGTCCTCCCTTCACCAACTGCCAAGAATGGCACATCCGGGTCCGGCGCCGGGCTACGCTGGTCCCTACTCGCGAGTAACCAGGGAGGCAGCGCACATGGGCATCGACTTCTCCTTTCCCCCCGAGGTCGAGGACGTCCGCCGGAAGGTCCGGCAGTTCATGGACCGCGAGGTCCGTCCCGCCTCGGAGCGGGTGGCCGCGGCCCGCGGCGACCGCTCGGCGTGGGTCTCGCTGATCGGCGAGCTGCGCCGCAAGGCCAGGGAGGAGTGGGGCCTGTGGTGCCCGCACATGCCCGTCGAGTGGGGCGGCATGGGCCTCGGCCCGGTGGCGATGGCGGCGGTCTCGGCGGAGGCGGCGCGGGTGGGCATCGGCCCGTTCGTGCTCAACTGCCAGGCGCCCGACGAGGGCAACATGCACACGCTGCTGCACTGGGGGACGGACGAGCAGAAGGAGAGGTACCTGCGGCCGCTGTGCGAGGGGACGGCGCGGTCGTGCTTCGCGATGACGGAGCCGGAGGTCGCCGGCTCGGACCCGACGCTGATCCAGACCCGGGCCGACCTGGAGGGCGGGGAGTGGGTCGTCAACGGCCACAAGTGGTTCATCAGCGGGGCCCGGGGCGCGCGGTTCGCCATCCTGATCGCCCGCACGGAGGACGACCCGGAGGTGCCGCAGGCGGGGAACACGGCGTTCCTGGTCGAGCTGCCGGCCGAGGGCTGGGAGGTGGTGCGCGACGTCGAGACGATGAGCGGCTCGCACAACCACTGCGAGATCCGCATCACGAACCTGCGGCTGCCGGAGTCGGCTGTGCTGGGCGGCCGGGGCAACGGCCACCGCCTGGGCCAGGCGCGGCTGGGGCCGGCCCGGCTGGCCCACTGCATGCGCTGGATCGGCCAGGCCGAGACGGCGCTCGAGCTGATGATCGAGCGGGCGCTGGGCCGGTACGCGCACGGCTCGTACCTGGCCGAGAAGCAGGGCATCCAGTGGCTGATCGCGGACTCGACCATGGAGCTGTACCAGTGCAAGCTGATGGTCCTGCACGCGGCGTACCTGATCGAGAACGGGCGGCCCTTCCGGACGCAGGTGTCGATGGCCAAGCACTTCGTGGCGAACTCGCTGTGGCGGATCGTGGACCGGGCCATCCAGGTCCACGGCGCGCTCGGCTACTCGACGGACACGCCGCTCGCGGACATGCTCAAGCAGGCCCGGTGGAGCCGGTTCGCGGACGGCGCGGACGAGGTGCACCAGATGCAGATCGCGCGGGGCGCGATCGGGGCCTGGCAGGACCAGCGCAGCCTGGCCGCGGCGTTCGGCGACCTCCCCCTCTGAGCCGCGGCGCCGCCACAGCGAGGGTGAGCGCGCGTTCATGTTCCGCGCCTCCCCAGGTCCCATAGTGGAAACCACCACGATGACCGACCCCCGCGGCGACTCGAACGCAGAGGGGGCCGGAGCGGGCCGTGATCCGCCCGGCGCCCTACTCGACGACCTTCAGCGGCGGATGCTCGCGCACCTCCCGGAGCGCGTCCGCGTCGATGTAGGTCTTCCGGTCCACGCCAGGTGACCGGTACTTCTTCAGGTGCCCGAGGCGCAGGAGTCGGTAGATGGTGGTCCGACTCACGCCCTCCTGGGCGGCGGCCTGGTCGATCGGCATCAGGTTCGCCAAGTTGCCCACATCGTACCCATTCGAGTGACGTCACCGCTCCATCGTCGCCACCCGTGTAACCCATAGACGGCACATAACAGCAACGCTTGCATTTCAACAACAATCCAGTTAGGGTCCACATTCGAGATTCAGCCCGGCGTGCGAATCGACGCACGAGGAGGAGGTGGTGCATGGACGCCCGGTATCCGGATCAGCTCATGGATTGGAGGACGTACAGATGAGTGCGCGCATGGCTTCGCGCCCCAGGCAGGTGACCGTGTGGTTCCGGGGCATCCCGTACACGCTCGATCTCGTGCGCTGCCGCCGCGCCCTCGTCGGGCGGCAGGTGGACGGCGAGCTCGACAGCATGGAGAGCCTGGCCAACATGGTGGGGATCAGCCGCAGCACGGCGAGTCGGTTCTTCTCGGGCCGGCCGACCTCCCTGGCGGTGACACTCAAGATCCTGGAGGCGCTGCACCTCGGGTTCGAGGAGGTGGCCACGCCGGTCGTCGAGGACCAGGCGGGCTGACCGCCCTGGTCGCGGCCCCTCCCGTTCGGGAGGCGGCCGCGGTCACGGGCGCCGGACTCCGCCTGCAGGTGGATGCGCCCGGCGCGGGCCGCGGCTACGATCGCGGCGTGACCCGGGCCTGGCCTCGCGACGACCTCCTGGACTGGGCGCTGGCGATCGCGGTGACCGTCGGCGCCCAGCTCCAGCGCGCCGGCTGCGGATGCCCGATGGATCCCCGCTGGCTGGACGTGCTTCTGACGCTGTTGGCCACCCTTCCGATCGGTCTGCGACGGCGCCAGCCGTTCGCTGTGCTGCTCGTGGTTGGGACCGCCTCGATCGCGCACATCGCCTCGGGCTTCACGAACCCGTTCCTGCTGACGTTCGCGGTCCTGGTCGCCCTGTTCTCGGTCGCCAATCACGCCCGATGGGGCCTGTCCGTGTTCGCGGCCGCGGCCACGGCGATCCTGCTCCCGGTCAGCTTCCAGATCGACTGGCACTACCGGGGCCAGGTCAACCTCAGCGACCTGCCGTACAACTACGCGCTGTTCGGCGCGGCGTGGATCCTGGGCGACAACCTGCGCCGCCAGCGCGAGCAGGCGCAGCTCGCGATGCGGCTGACCGCCGCGGAGGAGGAGCGGTCCCGGCGCGCGGTGGCAGACGAGCGGGTGCGCATCGCCCGCGAGCTGCACGACGTGGTCGCGCACACGCTGAGCGTCATCGTGCTCCAGGCGGGCGCGGGCCGCCGGATCGCGGCCGCGCAGCCGCAGCGGGGGGCGACCGTGCTGGGCGGCATCGAGGCGCTGGGCCGCGAGGCGCTGGGCGACATGCGGCGGCTGGTCGGCATCCTGCGCACGGGTCCCGACGTCGATCACGAGCCCCAGCCGAGCCTCGGGCGGCTGCCCGAGCTGGTGGAGCGCGTGCGGTCCGCGGGCCTGCCCGTCGAGCTGCGGACCGAGGGCGAGTCGCGGCCGCTCCCGCCCGGCGTGGACCTGTCCGCGTACCGCATCGTGCAGGAGGCGCTCACGAACACGCTCCGTCACGCCGGCGCCGCCGGGGCGATGGTGGTGGTGCGGTACGGCGGCGCCGGCGTGGAGGTGGAGGTCACCGACGACGGCCGGGGGCCGGGATCGTCCGGCAGCGGCGCGGCCGGCGGCCACGGGCTGGCCGGCATGCGGGAGCGGGTGGGCATGTTCGGGGGCGAGCTGGAGGTCGGCGCGCGCGAGGGCGGCGGCTTCCGCGTGCGGGCGCTGCTGCCGGCGTGATCCGGCTGCTGCTGGTGGACGACCAGCCGCTGGTCCGGGCGGGCCTGCGGATGGTGTTCGAGCCGGAGCTCGACGTCGAGATCGCGGGGGAGGCGGCGGACGGCGACGAGGCGGTGCGGCAGGCGCGCGAGCTTGGCCCGGACGTCGTGCTGATGGACGTGCGCATGCCGCGCCGCGACGGCATCCAGGCCACCCGGGCGATCCTGGGCGGCGCGGTCGCGGAGCCGCCGCGGGTGCTGGTGCTGACCACGTTCGACGACGACGAGTACGTGTACGAGGCGCTGCGGGCGGGCGCGAGCGGCTTCCTCCTCAAGGACGCCCCGCCGGAGGCGCTGGTGGCGGCCGTGCGGGGCGTGGTGGCGGGCGACGCGCTGCTGGCGCCAGCGGTCACGCGGCGGCTGGTCGAGGGCTTCGCGCACCGGCGGCCGGCGCCCGTGCCGCCGGCCGGGCTGGCCGAGCTCACGGAGCGGGAGCGGGAGGTGTTCCAGCTGGTCGCGCGCGGCCTGTCCAACGCGGAGATCGCCGGGCGGCTGCACGTCGGCGAGTCGACGATCAAGACGCACGTCGGCCACGTGCTGTCGAAGCTGGAGCTGCGCGACCGGGTGCAGGCGGTCGTGCTGGCGTACGAGGCGGGCGTGGTGGAGCCGGGCTCTCCGACCTGAGGAGGAGATGGCCTCGCCCGCGCGGGGGTGCGGATCTCCGGCCCGGAGGCGACGACAGGCGGAGCGGGCGACCCTACCGTGACGGCATGACCTCAGCGACCAACGTGATCGACAGTCCGGCGCGGCCGCGAGCGGCGCGCGGGCGATCGCTTCGCGCCAGCCCGCGGTTCGAGTGGGCGGCGGTCGGGCTCGCGGCCGCGGTCGCCGTCGGGGCGCACGTGGACGCGTGGGCGCACGGGCACGTCGCCAGCACGCTGGAGACGTTCTTCACGCCGTGGCACGCGCTGCTGTACGCGTCGTTCGCGGCGACGACGGCGTTCCTGGTCCTGTGCGCGGCGTGGACCGGCGCCCGGCCCTGGGAGTGGGTCAGGGCGCTGCCCGACGGCTACGGGCTGTCGCTGGTCGGGTGTGTGCTGTTCGGCATCGGCGGCGTGCTGGACCTGGGCTGGCACCTCACGTTCGGCATCGAGCGCGGCTTCCAGGCGCTGATCAGCCCGACGCACCTGATCCTGATCGGGAGCGGCGGCCTGATCGGGAGCGGGCCGCTGCGGGCGGCGTGGCGGCGGCCCGGCCGGGCGATCGGGTGGCCGGCGATCGCGTCGGCGACGCTGACCCTGACGATGCTGACGTTCTTCGGCCAGTTCGACCACCCGTTCACGTCGCAGTGGGCGGCCCTGGGAGCGACGCTCGTCCCGGCGCAGCCGGCCGAGGAGCTGGGGATCCTGGGCGTGATCTTCCAGTCGGCGCTGCTGATGGGCGTCGTGCTGCTCCTGGTCCGGCGGTTCGATCTGCCCCTGGGCAGCCTGACGTTCCTGATGGGCGTCAACGCGGTGTTCGTGACGATGATCAACGGGCTCGACCCCGTCATCCTGGTGGGAGTGCTGGGCGGCGTCGCGGCCGACGTGGCATACCGGGCGCTGCGGCCGTCGGCGGCGCGGCTGCCGCAGCTGCGGGTATTCGCGTTCGTCGTCCCGGTGGTGCTGTACGCGCTGTACTTCCGGGGGCTGATCGTGGCCGACGGCGTGTGGTGGCCGGTGCACCTGTGGGCGGGCGCCCCGGTCGTGGCCGGGCTGACGGGCCTGCTGGTGAGCTACTGCGTGGTCCCGCCGCCGGCGCCGGCGGCGGAGCCTGTGGACGCCGCTACCCTACGCGCATGACGGACAAGCCGCCGCAGCTTCGCCCCGAGAACGCCGAGGTGTTCGAGCTCGACTCCGTCGCCCGGGCGTACCGACACCGGCCGGCGTATCCGGCGGGCGTGGTGGACGCGCTGCTGTCGCTGCTGGGCCGGGACGGCGGCGCCGTCCTGGACGCGGGCTGCGGCACGGCCGAGCTGGGCAGGGCCCTGGTGGAGAGCGTCGATCGCGTTGACGCGGTGGACGTGTCGGAGGCGATGATCGCGGAGGGGCGGCGGCAGGAGCGAGGCGACCACCCGAACCTGCGGTGGGTGCAGGCCCGGCTGGAGGACGCGGACCTGCGGCCGCCATACGGTCTGGCGGTGGCCGGCGACAGCCTCCACTGGATGGACTGGGCGGTGGCGCTGCCGAGAATGCAGGCCGTACTCCGCCCGGGCGCCTGGCTGGCGATCGTCCACCGCGACTGGGGCACGGGAGCGGCGGAGGAGTCGGAGCTGATCCCGAGGTACAGCACGCTCCAGGATTACCGACCGTACGACCTGGGCCGGGAGCTGGCGACGCGAGGCCTGTTCACCGGCGCGGGCCGCCTCCGCTTCGCGGGAACGTGGCACCCGACGATCGAGGAGTACGTGGAAGCGCGCCACTCCCAGGCCGGCTTCGCCCGAGACCGAATGGGCCCGGCCCGAGCGGCAGACTTCGACGCGGAGCTGACGACGCTGCTCCAGCGCCTGGTGACGGCCGGCCGAGTGCGAACGCGGCCCGACGACGCCGGCGGCCGCCTGGACCTGCGGGTCGTGGCCGAGGTGGGGTGGGGCCGACCGGCAGGCTCGACCCCGTCAGCCGGCTCGGCCTGAACGGCCGCCTGCCGCTCCGGCGGTAAGCTGTGCACGCCTGCTCCGCGAGCTGGCCCCCGGCCCGTCCGGGACCCAGCGCCGGTGTAGCTCAGCCTGGCAGAGCAGCGGCCTTTTAAGCCGAGGGTCCGGGGTTCGAATCCCCGCGCCGGCACTCTGAATACGAACTAGAGCTTCGGCCTTTCATTTTCGGCTTCCTCGGGGTTGGCTACACCGGTGCTAGAGCTTCGTCTTTTACGTGGTACAGTGGTCGCGTCATGGCCCTTGTGGACCCCGATTCGGACCTCCAGACGGCCCCTCCAGCCGGTCGTCCCGAGCACTACGGCCACCCGCTGCCGGCCGCGTGGCAGCCCTGGTGGAACTCCTACGAGCTGAAGCTCCTGGGCGACTTCCGCCAGCCGAACACGCTCCGCACCTACCACGACATCCTGTCGCAGTTCGGCCGGTACCTCGAGTCGCAGGGCCGGGCGCCGGATCTCCTGCGGGTCCAGGCCGAGCACATCAGGGCCTGGATGGCGTGGCTGAAGCTGAACCGCAAGCCCGCCGGCGCCAACAAGTGCTACCGCGGCCTGCACACGTTCTTCACCTGGCTGGTCGAAGAGGGCGAGATTGAGCACCACCCCATGGAGCGGATCAAGCCGCCGGAGATCCCCGACGCCCCTGTTCCGGTCCTTCCGGAGGCGGACCTGGCGAAGCTGCTGAAGGGGTGCCAGGGCTCGGGATTCGAAGACCGGCGGGACGCGGCGCTGATCAGGTTCCTTCTCGACACCGGCGCGCGGCGTGGCGAGGTGGAGTGGATGCGCGTCGACGCTGTCGCGCTGCACCGCAGCGAGGCCCTCATCACCGGCAAGACGGGGACACGTGGCGTTCCGCTGGGCCGCAAAACGGTCGTGGCTATCGACCGCTACCTCCGCACGCGGGCCAAGCACTCGCAGGCGGCCCTGCCGTGGCTGTGGCTCGGCACGAAGGGCCGCCTGGGCGGTTCCGGGATCTACCAGCTGGTCAACCGCCGCATGGTGGACGCGGGAGTCGAGGCGGAGGACCGGGTGCACGTCTTCCGGCACACGTTCGGCCACCTCTGGCGGGCCAACGGCGGGGAAGAGGGCGACCTGATGGTCCTGGGCGGCTGGAAGTCTCGCGCGATGCTAGACCGGTATGGCAAGAGTGCTGCAGTAGAACGGGCCAAGAACGCCCACCGGCGGTTCAGCCCCGGCGACCGTTTCTGATCGCCGCCGTGCCGCTCAGTGCGTTCGGCGTCGGCCGTCTGGCTGGGACAGGCCGGTCACTCGGGGTTAACCTAGGACAGTCGTCGCATCGGTGACAGAAATGTCCCTGGCGGTCGTCGGTGGCGGGGAAGTAACCTCTCATCGCATCTGCTCGGACCGGCGTGTTGGTGGGTTGGTATGCAAGTTAAGCGGCTGCGATTGGTCAACTTCCGGGGGTTCGGGGACCAGGCTATTGAGCCTCGCCAGCACGTCATGCTGGTAGGTGAGCCGAGAGCTGGCCGGAGCGATGTCATCGAGGCTCTGCGTAGGTTATTCAATCCCGACTCCACACGTTTTCCGCTGACCGAACCGCTGGACTTCCATTGCGGTAACGTCAACGAACGGGCGGAGGCTACGGTCGTGATCGGTGGCCTGGGAACCGACCTTGAGCAACGCTTCTTCGATCAGATCGAAGTCTGGGACAATCAGGCGAACGAGCTCGTCCCCGAGTTGGGAGCGCACGACCTGTTGGGAGATCAACATGAATTGGTGGTTCGTCTGTGCTACCGCGCGCAGTGGAATCCAGAGGAGAAGATCGCAGACCATTGGGTTGACTTCCCCAAGTTCTCGGACCCGACAACAGGACAGTGGGACATCGTTCGCCGCCAACAACGAGAGTCACTACCGTTCGCGGCCGTTCAGCCCGCCTCTCGTCCATTGGATCTCGCAGCCCGTTCCACTTTCAGGCGCGTCGTAGATGCCGCCGACGGTGATGACTTTGCATCC
>Ga0070717_10000579_pt1 | contig 23331 bp, 25 predicted proteins | sample LARL113metaG_FD_71366 | JGI IMG/M metagenome (GOLD analysis project Ga0070717, IMG submission 71366) | Corn, switchgrass and miscanthus rhizosphere microbial communities from Kellogg Biological Station, Michigan, USA - LAR L11-3 metaG | ecosystem: Host-associated > Plants > Roots > Rhizosphere ...
GAACTCGACGTGAACATAACCCGTATTGGCGTGAGATGGCCTCGTCAGGACAACGGAGGCCAGTAGCATCACCAAAGCAAGTTTTACGGAGTATTTGCCCATCGGAAACGATTCTCCTGCTGCTTACGGGCTCTTGACCTCGACCTTCTTCCAGATTGGATCTGGGTCGAACGATTTCACGCGCTTCGCAATCACTTCTGTCAGATCGCCGAGATCCTTCTGGTACACAGTGCCTGCATGGTTGACCACAAAGGTCATGACGCCGGAATTGCCGTATTCGGCGGGATAGGCGACCAGCGCGAAACCGCCGATCATCTTGCCGTTGACGACATAGTCCATTTCTCCGCCGGGAGCGTTCGGACCCTGTTTCGTCAGGATGCGGTAATAATAGCCATGGTAAGGCTGCGGCTCGCCGCTGCCGACCTTGTAGCCTTCGGCCGACGCCTCGCCCGCCAATTCGCCGAGCGGGCTCTGATCGCCGTCCGGCGGCCAGTAGAGACCGTCCTTCTTGCCGGGGCTTGAGACAATGCGCTGCGCATAGACTTCGGGCCCGGCGCCGCGATCCTTGTCGGCATATTCATTCTCGGCATCGACAAAGGCGAGGCAGGTCTGGATCGTGTCGAGCTCGTTGCGCCCAATGCGGCGATAGAGGATCTCGATCCGGCCTTCGGATGTGTCAAATTTCCAGCCCGTCTTGGTGTGGTAGAGCGGTATCGGGAACGGGAAATCATCATTGCCCAGCATCAGGATCGCCTTCTTGTTGGCCTGCATGCTGATGGAATGCTTGGCCTCGTAGGCCGCGACGAAACGCTGTCGCGTCTCGTTGTCGGCAACCATGTCTCCGGACTCGATGATGTCAGCAGCACCGTTGCCGAGTACCTTTAGGAGGTCGTTCCTGACGCCCGATTTCGCCGCGGCAACGAGAGCTGACGCAGCGTCTTCGGGCGACTGGAAGGATTGCTGGGCTGATGCCGCCGGGATCGCCAGCAGCAGCGTAGCGGCCACGACCAGGCCCGTGGCCCAGCTACGATCAGATCGAGTCATGAGAATCATGATCACATCCTCGGTCGCATTGGGATCTGCGCGCCATCGGCGAGCCAGTCTTGATAGCTGCGGAATTTCAGTCCGAGTTTGTCGTAATAAACTCGGAGATAGCCATCGCGCGCGCGCGTGACTGCATCGGGCCTCACGGCTTCCACCTCCTGCGCGATGACACCGACATAAGCCTTGTCGCTGCCCGCATAGCTGAAGCGATAGTAGCCAAGCCCGTTGTGAAGGCGACCGAGCAGGACCACGTCGTGTTTCAGCCAAAGGTCGGACCGTCGGCCACCACCGCCGCCGCCACGTCCTCCGCCGCCACCACCGCGGAAGCCACCTCCTCCGCCACCACCGCGGAAGCCACCTCCTCCGCCGCCGCCGCGGAAGCCGCCACCACCGCCTGCGGAAATAGCTCCGCGCCCACCGCCACCGCCGGCACTTGCAAAACTGGCTCTACCCCGCGCGGATTGAAGATTGGCGGCCCTGCCCGATTGCGTTCTCATCGCATTGTCGCGCCCACCGCCGCCCCTCGCTCCCCCGGACGGACGCGCGCGGTCAACCTGCTTGGCACCACCGCCCTTTCCCGGACCGCGATCACCGCCCTTGGCCTGCCCGCCACCGGGCCGATCGCGCGTGCCGGCACGATTGCCACCGCCGCGATCGCCACCACCGACACGGTCACCGCCGCGATCGCCGCCACCGACGCGATCGCCTCCGCGATCACCAGGTCCACGGTTACCTCCACGATCGGGATTGAGCACCTGCTGGCCACCGCGGCCGCGGAAGTCCATGCGGTCGGCAGCGCCGGCGCGCCCTCTGTCGCCGCCGAACCGCTGCTCGACGCGAGCATTGTTGTAGCGGACACCCTGGCGGTGGTTCACGTTATGCGACCAGTTGATGTTGTTGGAGCGGTTGATGAAGAAGTTGTTGTTGCCCCAGTTGCATCCGCCGCCCCAATAATTGCCCCAGCGTCCAATGGCCCAGGCCGTGCCGAACGCCAGTCCGGCGGCGATGACGCCGGCGCCAATGTAGGACGGATATCCGAAGTAATAGGGTGGATAGTCGGCATACGGCCAGGTGCCGTAGACGACCGAAGGCTCATAGTAGGGAACGTACATCGCGTTCGGATCGGTCGGCTCGATCACGATCACCTGCTTGTTCTCGACCTTCTGAACCGTGACCTTCTGCTCCTTGGTGGACGTCAGCTTGTTGTTGGCCTGCGCCTTCGTCCTCAGGCGCTGAATCGCATCCATCACGTCGGGCTGCTGAGCGAGCACCGCGTCGCCTAGGGACTTGGTCCAGTCCAGCTTGTCGTTCATCATGTCGAGCACACTCGGTGTGCTCGTCAGCGCTTTGACGCTGTCGTCCCAAGGTTGCTTGCCGACTTCGGTCTTGAGCTGATCGCCCTTGATGTTCTTGTGGTCCTTCACCCAGCGCCCGGCCGTCACCACCTCCAGCGGATAGGTCGCTGCCGCCAGCATGTTCGCGAGCAACGCGTCGGGATAGAGCGCAATCGGCGCAACGAGCGCTTCGAGCTGCTCAGGCTTCAATAACGACTCCTCCGGCGCGGGCGGCGGGGCGGCAGCTTGCGGCTGCGGTGTCCCGGTTCCCTGCGCGATCGCGGCAAATGGTGACGCGAGGATGATCGCTAAAGCCAACAAGGCTCTCCTGCAGCGCAACATGGCCTGTCTCCATTGGAACCTGAGCCGTCAGCGAAGCCCGACTGGAGATTGGAGGTTTGATTAAGATCAAGGGTCCCCCCACGAATGACCTGCGGCGCCGCACGACAAGACGACATTTGAACGTCTTATGAAATCGCGGCAGCCGTCGCGAGCCAATCTCCCCGTCCACGCCCTTGATCTAAGTCAAGCGGACTTCTTCCCGGCGATCCGAATCTGCGTCGACCGGCACAGGAGGATCGTGATGAAGGGAAGATATCTTGTTCGTGCACCTACGATCGCTGCTTCTGCGGTCGTGATGTTTGCCATGGCAGGCGTTGCTCGCGCCGAGGACGACGCAGCCAAAATCCTCAAAATATCGACCGACTACGTGGCTGCGCAAAAATCGATTTCGGCCGCCTTCGACAGCGACATCGAGATCATTACACCTGACCTCCAGAAAATCCAGTTCGCGAGCTCTGGCCAGATGAAGCTCAGCAGGCCCGACAAGCTGCGCATCAGGCGCACGGGCGGTTATGCCGACGTCGAGCTGACCTTTGACGGCAAGACCCTGACGATCTACGGCAACAACGCAAAGTCGTACGTGCAGGCCGACGAGCCCGGCACGGTCGATCACGCCATCGACGTCATCCAGTCGGCGGCGGGCGCCGCGATGCCGGGCACCGACCTGCTGCTGACGCAAGCCTATGATGAAATGATGGCTGACGTGTTGGACGCCAAGCACATCGGCCAGGGCGTGGTCGACGGCGTCGAATGCGAGCACCTCGCTTTCCGGGGCGTCGACACCGATTGGCAGATCTGGATCGAGGCCGGCGCGCGTCCGATCCCTCGAAAGTATGTGATCACGAGCAAGACCCTCGCGGGCGCGCCGCAATACACGCTTCGCATCAAGGATTGGAACACTGATGCTATCGCGGACGCTACTACGTTTGTGTTCAAGCCGCCGGCCGACACGACAAAGGCCAGTCTCAGTCCGGAAAACATGGGGGAATTCGACGAACTACCGCCGGGAACAGCTGCAGGAGCAAAGAAATGACGACCGATTTACGGAAAGCGACCAATCTTGCTGCCGCAGCAATCGCAGTGCTCGGCGGTCTGTTCGTCGATGTCGAATGGCCTGTTGATGCGCACCTTACTTCGTCGGCCGAAGCCCGTGTCGGCCGTCCGTTGACACCGATGAGTTATGCCGGCGTTGCTCGCCGCACGACACGCCGTGCCTATTATGGGGCCGCGGCAGCCGGCGCGGCGGCAGCCGGCGCCTACGCGGTGACGCCGGGCTGTGCGCAGGTGACGGATGCCTATGGGCGCGTCTACACCCGGTGCTAGACGAGATGCTGCCTCGCTGAGCCGGCTACCGCTTCCACCGGGGTAAGCAATGCTCATGCCACTGGTTGCGTTCGCTCGTCCAGTAAAATGCAGGCGCTCACCAGGAGGACCCAGAGCGGGAACACCAGGAGGCTCCAGTCGACGTAGTAGCTTCCGATCAGAAGCGCCACTGCGACCGCGTATCCGCCGATCGCAAGCCAACGCGGTGTGAGGCGTGTATAGAGGGCGATAGTCGATGTCGTGATCATGAAGACCGCTGCCGTTTTGACTAGGTAGATATTGATCAGCCCGTAGGCCAAGCCTCGGCCAAAATGAAAGGTTGCCGAATCGATCAGAGCTTCGGGAGCAGCATGGAATGCGATGATGATCGCGCCGACGACGGCCGCGGCGGCAAAAAGCATGGCCAGCACCAAAAGACCGCTGCCGAGGAAGACCGTCGCGAAGAACCGATCCTCGCGCGCACCGAGCCTGTCGCGCAACGCGCCGACAAACCAGAGAAACGCGACCCCGGCAAAGGGGACAAGATTCAACGCGATGGCCACATAGGTTACGCCGCCTCTCAGCCACGCACCCGGCTCATGGGGATCGGCAGGTACCGAGAGCCGCATCAGGCAGTATACGGCGAGCAACAGCGCAGAAAACAGGACGCCTGCTATCGCGGCAGCTCTCGGGGTTCGCAGCTGCGCGCGGGTCAATCCAGATTGGTTACTCGTCATGGCGGAGCTCCAGGCGGGCCGCAATCCTCAATCCTCGTGCCGGTGGGAAAGACCCAATCCTTGCCGGTCTTCGATTCGCGCAGCTGCCCGATCCTGAGCGTCAAAATCGGAACGTTCGATGCTCCGATCGAGGTGCTCGAGGTAGGCGTTCACAAGTCCGGACCGATCGCCGCCGACACTGTCGGCGAGCTCCGCCAAAGCGGATCGCAGGCGCCGCATTACCTGGATCGAATCCCTGCCATACTGGCGGATTTCGTCGAACGCGATCGTCAGGTAGTCGTCCCAGCTCGGCATCTGGAAGATCACCCGCAAAGTGCCGTCCTGATCGTAGGCGCGGGATGTCTCGAGATCGCACTTTGCCAGCCGCCTCAGCAGATCCTCGATCTGATCTATGGCCTGAACCGCCGTCGTCGGATCGTTGATGGCAGGAGAGAGCGCCTTAATGGCGATATCGACCAGAAGCCGCAACGCGTATTTTGGATCCTGCTCGAAGGTGCGCTGGTCACCGACGTGGATGAATTTTCCTAGCGCCGTTTCAGAGAGCTTCGATTTTGGGTCGGCGACATGCAACAGCCGGGTCTCCTCGAACAGCGTATCACCGACGGCACAATCCACGACGATCAAACAGTCCGCCTGCCGCGCTTGTTCGACCAATCCGTCGATGTCTATCCGAGTGACGACGCGGGGCTTTCCGTGGTGCTTGATTGAAAGGGCAAGAGCCCCCGGCGGGCGACGCGGATTGCCATCGGGGCTGATCCCTGACATCACTCCTGCAACACCCCGATAGGTATCAGATATCACCTCGCGGCCCTCATCCCCGAGAAGATGCAAGACGCGCGTGATCTGAAGATTGCTAAGACGCTGCACGAGCTGCGCCAGCAGGAGAACGCTGGCGATCAGCATGACGACTACGGCCGCGCAGGAGAACAGCGGCACGATGCCCGAGCCCGCCCGATCGACCCAGGCGAGTGTTCCCAGACTGTACATGAACGTCGCAACGAACATGCCCAACGAGTGGAATAGCAGGCGATCGCGTGCAAACCAGATCACGAGTCGCGGCGAGTAAACGATCGCGTTGAACTGCACTAGGACAAAGGCGATGGAGAAGACGATGCCCGTCAGCGCCATCATCCCGGAGGCGACGGCGGACAAGTAGGCTTGTGCAGAGGAAATCGAGAGATTGAGATCATAGGCGAAATATAGGGCCTCAAGGCGCGGCAGAATGAAGCTGCCGGCAATGCTGAACAAGGCATAAAGGAAGGGTATAAACCAAAGCTGCATCGAGGGGTCCCGCTCATTAAGCGCCTCCCGAATTCGGCCACGCTTGGCAACCGGCCCAATTGACTCACATCAAGACGTCGCGGTGGAGACCGCTTTTCAAACCTCACACTCAGCCGAACGAAGGCACCGGCCCCGGCCCCGCTAGTGGCCGCTCAGCACCAGCGTCTTGATCGGCAACAACAGCGCCTGGATGCGAAGAAGCATGGCATGCACGAGGCCGACCGCATCGATAGCATGCAACACGAAGCCTTGAAACGCACCGGTGTCCTTTGACGCGATCTTGTCGTGATTGCTGGTGTAGGCATTGACAATACAGGAGCTGCCCGCCGTTACATCCGCAATACCGTTCTTGTCGATTGGCTCAAGAAACACGAGGATTGTGCCGGGCCGCGCTGCGCTCGCGTCAATCAGCTGCTCGCCGCCGCGGAACTGACCGGTTGCGATATAGTCCTGCACGTTGGTGATGACCATCGGAATGATAGTCCAGGGCACGGACACGCACGCCGCCTCAGCAATCATCCCGGGCTTCAGCACCTGCGCTTCGATCTGTCCGAACCCGGCCTGCAGAGAGCGCTGTCCCGCGCCTTCCGGGATCAGCACGCCGGCGGGTCGCGCAAGCGGATTGACGATATCGCCGGGTCGAAGGGAAAACTGCTCGACGCGACCGTCGACGCCCGCGCGGACGACGGTCTTGTCGAGCTCGACCTGGGCCTGCGCAAGCGCTGCTTCCGCGCTTGCCTTCTCTGCCGGCAGAAGGGTCGCAACATTGATTTCCGCAGATTCTTTCGCTGCAGCGGTAGCATCGATCGCGGCCTGCCGTCCGGCGACGAGCACCTGTAGTTTCTCGATATCGCGCTGCGGCACGATGCCTGGATTGCGCCGCTGCAACTCGCTCTTCACGTCCAGCTCGTCCTTGGCCTGCTTGTAGTCGCTGTTGGCCTGCTGAATCTGCGCCTCGGCCTTGATCACGTCGACCTTTGCGGAGACCAATGACGCATCGACCTCGGCGATCTTCCGTTTGGCTGCTTCCACAGCCGCCTGCTGCTTCGAACTATCCAGCGTGAACAGCACGGTGCCCTTGGTGACGGACTGGCTGAAGCCGACATTGACTTCTGCGACGCGTCCTATCGTCTCAGGAGCGATCGGAACCGTCCGGAAGAACAGCATCGCCGAAGTGGTCGACGGATGGAAATAGAAGATCGTCGTGATGAGCCCGACCGTGAGCATCAGACAGCCGGTTATGCCCCATCGCAGCTCGTACCATACCGAAAAGAGCGTGATGTCCTTGCCAATGCGCTTGCCCTGGACATAGCGCCGGTAGAGATAGTCTGGCACCAACGTGAACAGCGAGCAAAGCATCAATTCAAGCATGGCCGCGTACCTCCTTCTTCGGGATACCCGGAACGGTCGGCTCGGTCTTGTCGGATGCCGTCGCTGCCTCTTCATCCGGTGCTTCAGTCTTGCCCGTTCCCTCCGCCGACCCGGCGATCTTCTCGACCGATCCGGCGATGCTGCGCAGCGGCGTGCCAAAATCCGGGATATCGATCACCGCCAGCAACAGAGCTGCTATCCAGAACAGATGGATGTGCGTAAACAACGCGAGCAAGCCCAGGATAGCGACGATTTCAAACTGAAGCTTCTGCGACTTGTGCGCCATCCGCTCCGGCAAGGAGTGCACTCGCAAATAGATATTGCCGATGCCAAGCACGGCGGCGATCAGGAAGATCCCCATTACGATCATCAGCACGTCGGTCTCGCCAGGCTTGGCGACATAGAACGGCAAATGATGAGGCGTCATTGGGTGAAGCTGTCCGTGCAACCGACCCTCCTCTCAGAGCCTCGGGCGATTTTCGTCAGATCTGGCAGCGATAGTAGAAGATTTCCATGTCCTCCATCCCCGGAAAGAGCCGCCGCACCTTGTCCTGATTGACCACGTTCAATTGAAACTGGACGGTGGAGAGCATGATGTCGGTTGCGCAGCTTGCGACGATGTTCACGGTCTGACCGTCGTCCTTTTTCGCCTTGATCGCGCATTTTGCGGTGCGTCCGATCAGCCGGTTCGGCTCGGCGATAAATCCCCCGCCATGCACCTCGGACATCGGGGCAAAGGTGATCTGGTTCGCCTTTCCCTTCCGAACGAAGACGTTCTTGCATTCGTCCACGCTGGTCGCCCAGGCGCCGGTGAAGTCGGTCGCTCTTGCCGACCCAGCCGAGACAGCAATGGACATTGTGACCGCCGCCAAGATGGCTTTTTGGCTCCCTCTCATTGCATTCTCCTCGCAGCACGCTTGGTTGGGTCTGAACCGCTCGACCATGCAAAGGCTGCAGGGGGACGCCAAACGGAGGCTTGATTTGGATCAAGGCCGCCGGCTTCAGGGCTTTCAGCATCCTCGCCAGGAAAGATGCCGAGCCTTGCGAGGAGAGACCCATGGCCGAAAAGATCGACGATCTGCTGCCCACGGCAAAGGAGATTCAGAAACAGGCCGCGCTGAAGGAGGCGGAAAAAGCCGACATCGAGGCGAGAGCGGCTGCCGCGGCCGAAGCCGAGAAGCGGGCGCTGATCGAGACGCTCAGCAAGCCATCCGGACTTTCGGAAGACGAGAAGGTCAAGCTTGCCTCCAGCGTCATTCAACGGGCGGTGCGAAACGGCCTGAGGGAAGTTCAGGTCTATCGATTTCCCAACATGCTTTGCATCGACAAGGGCCGCGCCATCAACCAGATGGAGCCGGGGTGGGAGAAGACGCTGACGGGAATCCCAAAGGAGATCTTTCAGCTCTGGACCGATTACCTGAAACCGCGCGGCTATCGCATCCGCTATCAGGTCATCGACTTCCCAGGCGGCGTCCCCGGCGATATCGGCATTACCATCAGCTGGGGATAGTCCCAATCCAACCCGGAGGTGACCCACATGGCGCAAGGCGAAGAGCCCGCAAGGATGAAGCGGAAGGACTATGAGAAGGAACTCCGCAAACTTCAGGTCAAGCTTTGTCATCTCCAGGAATTTGCGAAAGCCAAGAAGCTCCGGGTCATTATCCTGTTCGAGGGACGAGACGCTGCCGGCAAGGGTGGCACCATCAAGGCGATCACGGAAAAAGTCAGTCCACGCGTGTTTCGCGTGGTCGCCCTTCCCGCGCCGTCCGATCGCGAAAAGACCCAGATGTTCGTCCAGCGCTACATGCAGCATTTTCCGGCCGGCGGAGAGATCGTGATCTTCGATCGAAGCTGGTACAACCGCGCTGGCGTCGAATACGTCATGGGTTTCTGCAGTGAAGAAGAACACGAGCGCTTTCTGGAGCTGTGCCCGGAAGTCGAAAAATATATCGTCGACGGCGGCATCATCCTGATCAAGCTCTGGCTCGAGGTCGGGATGGAGGAACAGGAGCAGCGATTCAAGGCGCGGATCGATGACCCGCTCCGGCAGTGGAAGCTGAGCCCGATGGATACCGAATCCTACCGGCTCTGGTACGACTATTCGCGCGCACGCGATATGATGCTCAAGGCGACGAGTTCGAAGCACGCGCCCTGGACCCTTGTCAGATCGGACGACAAGCGGCGCGCGCGGCTCAGCTGCATCGCACACATATTGGAAGCCATCCCCCACAAGCGACTGCAGCGCGACCGCGTCCGCTTGCCCAAGCGCTCGAGCAAGGGACGCTACGATGATCAGGCGACCCTGCGCGGCATGACATTCGTCGAGGAGCGGTATTGAGCCACAGCGAGCCGGGACGACTTACGCTCACTTGAGCGCAATCGTCACTCCGCCTACCGCAGCCGACAGCTCGACGCCGACCTTGCCGCCGGCCAACTGAAGGATCACGCCCTTCTCATTCTGCAGCTGGACCCCTCCGGCACCTGCTGCGAGCGCCCCGCCGGCTCCGATCACGGCGTAGGTCCCCTGGATGTCACCCGGGCTACGCATGTTCAAGGCCTGCCCGGTCAGCCTGGTGGTGGATGCGCCGATCGTGAACCCAACGCTCATGCCTGATACGTTGAACCGGTAGTGGTGCCCGCGGAAGACCAGAACGCCCTCGCCACCTCCGACTCCCACGATGAACCCGCCTTTGGTGAAGACGACGCGAACGTGGCCGGTCTCAGCTTGCGCCGCGGTCGGCAAGATGCCTGACACCAGCAATCCGGCCAAGGCAAGTCGAGCCAAGAGACGTTGATGCTGTTTCATGTGTTCTTCCCTTTGAATAAGCGCCGGCCTGGTCCTGTCGTCGCAAAGCAATGAAGCAACGCTCGCACGAGCAAGCTTGATTTAGATCAAGGCATCGATCCGGTGGCGCGAAAGCCTTCGACCATTGATCGAGACGATCACCATGCTCCACTCTCGCCTGACCCTTGCAATAGCTGTATTTGCGGTGGCGGCACCGGTTTCCCGGGCTGCCGACGACGCAACCCCGCGTACCGTCCAGGAGGAGGTGTGGGCATTGCCGGTCACGCTTCCAATGCTGGCCTATGTGGTTCGTCCCGTCGGCGCCGGCCCATTCCCGCTGGTCATCATGAACCATGGCGTGTCGCTCAACGCACGAGAGCGCGCATTCTTCCCGTTTGTGGAATTCCGGGACGCAGCCATGTGGTTCGCGCGCCGCGGCAATATCGTGGTCGCCCCGACGGGTACAGGATACGGGGCTGCCGCACTCGATATTCCTGAAAAAGGGTTGTACGGACCGTTTTTTTCCGCGATCGGCAGCTGCGAGAATCCGAATTTCAGGAACGCGGGTCTCGCGGTTGCACTGTTAGATAAATGGGTAGTCGACTACATGACTGACCAAAAGCTGATCGTTCCCAACAGCACAGTCGTGGTTGGACAGTCCGCTGGCGGCTGGGCAGCGATCGCTCTGTCGAGCGAGAATTTGCTTTCGGTCAAAGCCATCATCGCCTTTGCCGCCGGCCGCGGCGGGCGCGTTGGCGGCAAGCCAAACAACAATTGCGCGCCAGACAAGCTGGTCGAGGCGACCGCCGATTTTGGCCGCACTGCGCGCACCCCGATGCTATGGATCTACATCGAGAACGACACGTTCTTCGGGCCCGCGCTTTCCAAGGAGATGCATCGTGCCTACGTCAGGGCGGGCGGCAATGCCGAATATCACTTGCTGCCACCCTTCGGCAGCGACGGGCACTTCCTGATCGATTCCGTCGACAGCATTCCGCTATGGGCTCCCTTGGTGAGCCAGTTCCTCGACCGTCACCCGTAGCGTTTAGAGCCCAACGGAGACGAACGTGAGATATCTGAACATTTGTCCCGGTTCGTCGAGCGTCGCACTGGCATCGACGGCAGCACCGCTTCTCCTGGCTCTTTCGGGTCTCGTATTTGCCGAGCAGGCTTCTCCGGCCGGCCAGCCGCCATCGGCCCAAAAGTTGCCGAAGGCCGAGATTGCCCCACGTGGGGAACGGAAGACCCGCGACATCAAATATGGCGACTGGACCAAGTTCTGCTCCAGGACCCCCGGAACGGGTCTGGTCTGTCGTACAACCATCAGCGGCACATGGGACACGGGCCAATCGGCCGTCCGCGCCGACCTGATAGAGCGGCAAGGAGACAGCGAAGCAAGGCTGCAGCTCTTCCTGCCGGTCGGCCTTTACTTGCAGGCCGGCGTAAAGCTCAGCGTCGATCAGGGCGCGTCATATCAGATCCCCTATGTCTGGTGCCTGACCAACGTCTGCATCGCAGCTCGGGCGGCCGATCCCAAGCTTGTTCAGGAAATGGAGCTAGGCAAGGCATTGCAGATCGAACTCGTCGACTCCAACGTCCTAACAATCAGCACAGTGCTTCCGCTCGATCACTTCGCGACCGTCCACAAGGGCGCTCCGTTGCAGACATTCGAACACGAGATCGATGAGTAGACGGAGCCGCGCGCAACCGCGCCTCGCTCGCATCGCTACGCCAGTCCCGCCGCCAGGCGCTCGATTGGCTCTATCAGCGATTTTGCCGAGAATGGCTTGGTGAGATAGGCTATGCATCCGGACTTCATCGCGGCCGAGCGAACGGCATCGCTGTCGTTGGCCGTGATGTAAATTACCGGCAATTTGATACCCGCTTCGGTCAATTGATACCTGACCTCTATCCCCGACTCCCCTTTCAACTGGATGTCGAGAACAACGCAAATCGCTTGGCCGAAATCACGTTGAGCTTGAAATGCCTCCGCGGACTGAAAGAGCAAGCTCTCGTAGCCGTACTCCCTGAGCAGCCGTTTGAGGCCTCTGAGAATACCCGGATCGTCATCGACCACGAAAACCAGCTTTTGATTCGACAAGATCAATGCCTTGATTCGCTCCTCATGGATCGAGCAACAGGACGGGTTTCTTGTACGTAAGCCGTTAGGAAGCTGGATGAATATTCACTCAGCATAGCTTTTAATTGGGTTACGAACGTCAACAACTGCGTCGATTGCAGTATGTTCCCCCACAAGCCGCATTCCAATTGTCCCTGAGGACAATCATCGCCAAAAATTCTAGTGGGATTCGAACAGGCTGATCAGGATTGGGGGCCTGCGCCATCCAGGCGACGCACAACACCCATGCGTTCCGCCATGGATACCAACTCTGCAAGAGATTGAACGCCCATCTTCTCCATCACCTTGTGCCGGTGAGCCTTGATGGTGCGTTCGGTAGCTCCAAGTTGCCGCCCAATCTGCTTGTTGATCCTGCCTTGCACGACGAGCTCGAACACCTGGTGCTCGCGAGGCGTCAAGGTGGCCAGCTGCGCGCGAAGCGCATCCAGTTCTTGCCGGGCGCCTCGCGCAATCTCGTTGCGTGCCATCGCCTGTTTGATCGCGCCGAGCAGCTGCTCTGACGTGACCGGCTTAGTCAGGAAATCCTCCGCGCCCGCCTTGATTGTCTTCACCGTGGTGGGGACATCCGCATAGCCCGTGAGGAAGATGATCGGCAGGGTCGATCCGAGTTCAGTCATCCTGTCCTGCAGCTCCGGGCCGCTCAATCCGGGTATTCTGACGTCCAGCAGAATGCAGCCAGGCTTGCTCTCGTCGGGTCGTCGATCCAGCAGATGCTGCGCCGACGGATAGGTTGCGACCTCATAGCCGGCCTGCCTCAGATGGCGTTCCAGCGCCCTCCGAAACGACGCGTCGTCATCAACGATATGGATCGTGCCCGGCAACACTGGCGTCTCCAAAGAGGAACTTTCAGATGGAGGGCCTGCGCGTCTTCAACTTTGTGGATGACGGTCTCATCCAACCCACAACCTGTGGTTCAGGGATACCTTAACATCCAATTGTAGAGCGGTGAACACGCTACCGTGCACTGCGACAGCGGACCGCAGCCCCAGCCACGCTGCGCCCACGAATATCCGTCCAGCCTTCGGATTGTCCTTGGGGACAATAGTCCAGCGCACCGATCCCATTGTAGATCATATCGGCGGGGCGGCGGCTCCCTGACGGACGCGACAGGTTTGCTCAAACAGGGAGATATCCATGTTTGTCAACATCAACGCCAATCCGGCCGGCCGTCCGAAATTTCTCGGCGAACATGAGGGCCAGGCCCGCGCGCGCGTCCTTCTCGGTGAGTTCAAGTACAACCGGGGCACCGAAATCTTTGGCGAAGCCGAGCCTGCTGAATACGTGTACCAAGTGGTCGAAGGCGCAGTGCGGAGCTACAAGCTGCTCTCCGATGGCCGCCGCCAGATCGGTGCTTTCCACCTTGTAGGCGACATTTTCGGGCTGGAGAATGGTGGGCTACATCGATTTACGGCAGAAGCAATCGTCGATACGACGGTTCGCTTTGCGAAACGCGTCAGTCTCGAGAACGTCGCGCGAGCGGACGTGCTGGTCGCCCGCGATCTCCTGAGCATGACGACAAGCAACCTGCAGCACGCCGAAAACCACATGCTGCTTTTGGGGCGCAAGACGTCGCTCGAACGGGTCGCAGCTTTCCTGCTCGAAATGGATGCTCGCCTGACCGCCTCAGGCGTGATGGCGCTCCCGATGAGCCGTCGCGATATCGCCGACTATCTGGGGCTAACGCTGGAGACAGTCTCCCGCGCGCTCTCATGTCTGCACGCCAAGGGATTGCTCGACTTCCTCGGCCAGACCCAGCGGCAGATCGTCCTGCGCAATCGCACCGAGTTGGCCAGGATGGACTTATAGGCCGAGGGCCGCGGTCGCCTGCCGCGCGGTCTCAATGCAGCGGAAGCCTGACGTAAAAGGCAACCCCACTCCCAGCCTTGTTCCCTGCCCATACTCGTCCATTGTGGGCTTCGACAATGGTGCGCGCAATGGATAGTCCCATTCCCATACCATGCGGCTTCGTTGTGAAAAACGGTTCAAAGATCTCTTTGATCTTAGCAGGTGGTATGCCCGGACCTGTGTCAGAAACGGAAATTTCGGCGAAATCATCCTCCCGCGCGGTGCTGATGACAATCCTTCGTTCGGCGTCCGGCAGACTGGCCATCGCGTCCATCGCATTCACGATCAGGTTCAAAATGACCTGTTGAAGTTGTATTCGGTCCCCTCTGATGGGCAACGGTGTCGAGCCGATGAAGGCGCGCAAATCAACCTGCCGCGCAGCAGCCAGCGCGGAAATAAATTCTGCCGTCTCGCGAGCAACGTCGTTGAGATCAATATTCTTGAGTTCAAAGGGCGCCTTCTTCAGCAGGCTCCGTAGGCGTCGAATGACTTCGCTGGCGCGCTCATCATCATTGCGGATATCTCCGACGATGGTCTTGAGTTCGTCTATGTCGGGCGCGGGAGATTTGAGCATCGATTCCAGAGTTTCGGCGTTCGTGAGAATGGCGCTGAGCGGCTGATTAAGTTCGTGGGCGATCGACGCAGTCAATTCGCCCGCCGTCGAAAAACGATTGAAGTGCGCAAGCTCCGCCGCGCGCTGTCGCGACTGCATCTCCGCGTTTTGACGACGGCGCTGCTCGTAGAGCAGACGGGAAATCAGCCCCGTCTGCAACAATATCACAGCGCAGATCACCATAATCTGCCAGCGATAGGCCTTCCAGGTCGACGGCTCGCGGAAGTCGACCTCGGACCCTGGCGGCAGGCGGCTCTCGCTGATACCCCATCGCTGAAGCTGCCGCCAATCATACTTCGCAGGACCATACTCCAAAGGAGGCACTTTTACGTTGACTGGCTTTTCGCCACCAAGGACGCGAACCACGACGTCCGCGGTTGTTCGAGCGCCGTCAGAAACAGACGTCATCGGACCGCCGACGATCTCGCGACCAAAAAATGCATCGTCATGGGAGAAAATTGGAGCATTGGCGACCGAATAAAGGGTGTTCAGCGCCCGCTCGCCTTCATGTACCGCCCCTGCCGCATCGACCTGCGGCTGGGTCCAGAAAATCGCGCTGTGCGGCGGGAGCGAGGCAACCTGCTTTAAAATATCCTCAAATGACAGCTCATTGTAAAATACAATCGTCACCCGGTTCTTGAGAGGTTCCAGCTCTCGCTGCATCTCATTGATCCAGAACCGCTCGTTTGGAGAATCGCCGACCACCACTGCGATTTTTTTTGTTTCCGGCAACAGCTGCAGGATATTCCGGAACAGCCGCGGAATGTCGAGCCGGACCGCAACGACGGTGTCGTTCTCGGTCAAAGCGGCTTGTTGCACGCGCCGCTGATCGACCGCCGTTAGCACCATCGGTGTGTTCTGAAACAGTCCAGCTCTGTGTCTTTGGACAAAACCTGCCGCCGGGGCACCGAAGCCGACAATAAGGTCAGGCTCATGGTCGGAAAAAAGCGCTTCGAGGTACTCGGCGAACTCGACCTCGGCTTTCTCATTCTCCGCGCGCGCCGTGATCACCGAGAAGTCCTGAATGTCCAGCGGCCACGGCGATCGGCTTTCCAGTTCCTGCCGGAGCGCTTTGGCATATTCACTCCACGGCTTGAAGCTCTGGCCATAGGAATGAAGGACCATAACGCGCTTGTGCTCGGCCGCGCACAAAGACGCGGAAGAGAAAAGGACCGCGCAGAAGCCGACAAGGAGATTGACGAGCCAGATCGACAATGGCCTGCGTCTCGCCGTTGTATCCACCACGACGAAGCTCCGCATTGAGAGCGCATTCACACGACGATAGAAGCGCGGCTAGGATGGGTCAACATGGTTCACTGCGCGCGCCGGCCCAAGGCCCGGCGGCAAATTGTTCCGCTGGATCGCACTACACTGACCCTTACGTATCTAGGGGCCCCGACGGCTCTTCTCGTCCTGGTCGATCGCCTTGATCAGCACCTCGAAAATGAGCGCCGTGGACCAACCAAACATCAGAACGCCGTTCATGGCGGTCATCGGTCCAAGCAGGCGCCATTTCGCCAGCGGCGTCACGTCGCCATAACCCAGAGTGGTGTAGTTGACGAACGCGAAATAAACCAGGTTGGCATCGTCGGGCGCTGCGTTTACAACGGCGTAAGCGACGGACCAGGCAAAGACCTCCAGGATATGCGCGGCCATCAGCACCAGAGAGGTCGCGATCATAACGCTCGGCAGATACAGAAGCGGACGGGATGGGCGGCGGCGTGCGGCCGCACGCGCGATCGGAATGGCGATCATCGTCACCGCTGCGTGGAGGATGATGTTGATTGCGCTGACGGCTGACCCCACCAGCAGCTGAATGAGCATACCGCCTTCCCTTTTTTCCACCGCAGTGCGGCATGCGCCGACCTACGCCCGGACCATTGACGCAGATCAAAGGAGCGCACGCGGCCTGTTCCAAGCTGGCAAGAAGCATCGAGCCTATGCTCGCTTGCAGGATGGTCGGAGCAGCCCCGATGAGAACCATCTCCGCGGAAGAAGCCATCGCTATGATCCCCAACGGCGCGAAGCTGATGGTCGGCGGCTTCATGGGCGTGGGCACGCCGGAGCGTCTGGTTGACGAGCTGGTGCGGCAGCAGAAGTCCGAACTCTCGCTCGTTTGCAACGACGCGGCGGTGCCGGGCAAGGGCGTCGGCAAGCTGATTGATGCCGCGCTCGTGTCAACGCTGACCGCCAGCCATATCGGTCTGAACCCGAAGGCGCAGCAGCAGATGATGGCGAGGAAAATCACGGTCGATCTGGTGCCCCAGGGCACGCTGGTCGAGCGCATCCGCGCCGGCGGTTGCGGCCTCGGCGGCGTGCTTACGCTCACCGGCGCCGGGACGATCGTCGAGGAAGGCAAGCGGCCGATCGAGATCGACGGCAAGACGTTCCTGCTCGAGACGGCGCTTCGCTCGGATTTCGCTCTGATCCATGCATTTTTGGCCGACTATCTCGGCAACCTCGCTTACGCGCTCACTGCCCGCAACTTCAATCCGGTGATGGCGATGGCGGCCGACACCGTCATTGTCACTGCCGAGCACATCGTTCCGGTCGGCGTAATCGCACCCGATCACGTCGTCACCCCTGCTCCACTTGTGGATTATCTCGTCACGAACGGGTGAAACCATGGACGCACAAACGCTGATCGCCCGACGGGTTGCACTCGAACTACGACCGGGAAATCTCGTCAATCTCGGCATCGGTATCCCCACCCTCGTCGCAAACTACGTTCCGCCGGAGCTCAAGGTCTTCTTCCAGTCCGAAAACGGATTGATCGGCACGGGGCCGATCCCCGAGCAAGGCATGGCGCATCCGCACTTGACCGACGCAGGCGGACGGCCCATCAGCGCGCTCCCCGGTGCATCCACGTTTGACAGCGCAATATCCTTCGGATTGATCCGCGGCGGGCACGTCGACATCACCGTGCTAGGCGGACTTCAGGTCGACGCCAAAGGCCATCTCGCCAACTGGATGATTCCCGGCAAGATGGTGCCCGGCATGGGAGGCGCAATGGACCTGGTGACGGGCGCCAAGCGAGTGATTGTCGCCATGCAGCACGCGGCGAAGGGGAAGTCGAAGATCGTTCAGAAGTGCTCTCTCCCCCTCACCTCCTCACGACCCGTCGACCTGGTCGTCACCGAGCTTGCCGTCATCGGCTTCCCCGGCGGACGGATCACGCTGCTGGAGACCGCGCCGGGCGTCACCGTGGCGGAGGTGATGGCCGTAACCGAGGCGGATCTCCTGATCCCGGACACAGTGCGGGAAATGAAGGTCTAGGACCCGCATAGACCCGGCGTGGTACGGAAATGAGAATATTCAACGGTTTCGACGAGATCAGATCGGCGGTCGGGCAGGAAATCGGCGCGAGCGAGTGGGTGGAGATCACGCAGGATCGCATCAACAAATTTGCCGACGCGACCTGCGACGAGCAGTGGATCCATGTCGACCAGGAGCGAGCGGAGAAGGAGCTTCCCGGTGGCAGGACGATCGCCCACGGACTTCTTTCCCTCAGCCTGGCACCAATGTTCATTCGCTCGGTGATGGGCCTCAAAGGGCTCAAAAACACGCTCAACTATGGCGCGGACCGAATCCGCTATCTCGCGCCTGTTCCGGCAGGCTCACGGTTACGAGGCCGCACCAGGATCGCGGAGGTCGAGGACGTCCCACCCAATGGGCTGCGCGTGAACTACCATATCGTCATCGAGATTGAGGGCGGGCAGCGACCAGCCTGTGTCGCCGATCTGATCGCCCTGCACTATCGCTGACGCGGACCTCTTCGATCGGGCGGGCATAACCTCAATCGATGATGTGATATCCGCCGTCGATGTACATGACATCGCCTGTGATCAGCTTTGCGCCATCGAGCGCCAGAAACGCGGTCGCGGCACCGACGTCATCGATGCTGACCAGGCTTCGCGCCGGCGCCTTGCTCTGCGCCTTGTCAAGGAGCTCGTCGAATTCCGGGATGCCCGACGCGGCGCGCGTCGCCAACGGTCCGGGCGAGATCGCGTGGACCCGAATGCCCTTGGGGCCGACCTCGGCAGCGATATAGCGGACAGTGGCTTCAAGCGCGGCCTTCGCCACTCCCATGATGTTGTAGTTCTCCACGACCATCTGGCTGCCGTAATAGGTCATCGTGAACAACGTGCCGCCGTTCTTCATCAACGGCTCTGCGAGATGCGCCATGCGCATGAAGGACCAGCAGGACACATCCATGGTCTTGAGAAAGCCGTCCCGCCCGACGTCGATGACGCGCCCGTGCAACGCCTCCTTCGGCGAGAAGGCGATCGAGTGCAGCAGGAAATCAAGCTTTCCCCATTCCTTCTCGATCCGCTCGAAGACCTGTTCGGTCTGACCTTCTACCATCACATCGAGTGGCATGAAGATCGACGCTTCGAGCGCCTGCGCCAGCGGCTCGACAAACCTTTTCGCGCGATCGTTCAGGTACGTCACCGCAAGGTCCGCGCCCAATGCGCGAAACGCCTTGGCGCATCCCCAGGCGATCGACTGATCGTTGGCGATGCCGACGATCAGTCCCTTCTTTCCCTTTAGGGCCACTTTCGTCTCTGGGAATACCGGAATGTTCATGACGCTCTCTCGCGTTTGGTGCTTGAGTTGGCGGCCGACAGCACCGACAAAGTGTGCTCGGCGATCATCCGTTCCTCGTCGGTGGGAATGACGTAGACGGGAACGCGGCTGCCGCTCGACGATATTTTCAGCGCGTGCTTGGCATTCTCGCCGGCATCGAGGGAAACACCAAGCCACGCGAGCTTCTCGGCGATGCGCGTGCGGATCGCGCTGGAATTCTCGCCGACCCCCGCGGTGAACACGAAGCCGTCAATGCCTTGCAACGCGGCGGCGAGCATGCCCGTACAAAGCCCGGTCCTGTAAGCAAAGTAGTCGATCGCGAAGGCAGCGCGGGGATCGCGGCTTTCCAGGAGTTCGCGCATGTCGTTGCTGACGCCGGACAAACCCTTCAATCCGCACTCGCGGTAGAGAAAGTCCTGCACTCTTCCGGGCGCCATTCCCTTTTCCGACATCAGGTAGAGCACCACGCCGGGATCGATCTGGCCGGGACGCGTTCCCATCGGCAGGCCATCGAGCGCCGTGAAGCCCATCGTGCTTTCGATACTTCGACCGCCCCGAAGTGCGCACATCGAGGCACCGCTGCCGAGGTGGGCAACGATCACGCGGCCGGCCGCGATACCGGGCGCGACCTTCGGCAATGTCTTGGCGATATATTCGTACGATAGACCGTGAAATCCGTAGCGCCGCACTCCCTCTTCATAAAGCTGATGGGGGATCGCGTACTGATCCGCGACGCCGTCATGGCCGCGATGGAAGGCGGTGTCGAAGCACGCGACCTGCGGCAAGGAAGGAAGGTTCGCAAGCAAGGATTTGATTGGCGCAAGATTGTGGGGCTGATGTAACGGCGCCAGTGCGATGTAACGCTCCAGGCGCGCAACCAGCCCATGATCGACGGGCACCGGCCTGTCATAATCGGGGCCACCATGAACGACGCGATGTCCGACCGCCATCGGCGTGATGCGGAGTTCGTCCCGCAACCAGGAGCCCGCGACCATCAACGCAGCCGAAACATCCGCCACGGCCTCGATCGGATAGGCACGGTCGGCCAGCGTATCGCCGCCGGCTCCGGTCGCGCGGAGCCGCGGGCGGCTTCCAATTCCGTCCATCTGCCCCTTGAGCTGGCGCTGCAGCCTGCCGTCTCCATCGACCTCGAAGACCTGGAACTTCACGCTTGAGGAACCCGCATTGACGACGAGGATCGTATCCATGGCGATCACGCAGCAGCGTTGACCGCCCGCCGCCGGCGCCCGTCCGCATGGAGGGTCGCCACCGCACAGGAGGCCATGCGGGCGCGTGGCGTGTCCGCACGGGAGGTCAGCACGATCGGGACGCGGGCGCCAAGCACGACGCCTGCCCCGTCGGCCTTCGCAAAATAGGCCAGATTCTTGGCCAGCATGTTCCCGGCCTCGAGGTCGGGCACCACCAAGATCTGGGCACGTCCCGCGACTTCCGACTTGATACCCTTGATTCTCGCCGCTTCCGTGTCGACGGCATTGTCGAACGCAAGCGGCCCATCCAGCAAGCCGCCCGTGATCTGCCCGCGATCGGCCATCTTGCAAAGCGCGGCGGCCTCAATGGTCGAAGGAATCTTGGATGTCACAGTCTCGACCGCCGACAGAATGGCCACTCTGGGAAATGTGCCGAAGCCCGCCTGCGTAAACAGGTCGATGGCATTCTGGATGATGTCGCGCTTGCCATCGAGGTCAGGGAAGATGTTGATGGCGGCGTCGGTGATGAAGACGGTGTCGGCATAGGTCGGCACATCCATCACGAACACATGGCTGATGCGCCGGTCGGTCCGCAATCCTGTTCCTTTGGCCGTTACGCTGCGCATGAGCTCGTCGGTGTGCAGGCTGCCCTTCATCAGCATCTCGCCCTTGGCCGCGTGAATAAGCTCGACCCCCTTCGCGGCGGCCTCCTCGCTATGCTCGGCATCGACGATTTCGTAGCCCGAGATATTGATGTTGTGCTTGGCGGCAACGCTCGCGATCTTCGACTTGGGGCCGACGAGGATCGGCTTGATGATTCCCGCCTCCGCCGCGTCCGCCGCCCCACGCAGCGAACTTTCATCGCAGGGATGCACCACGATCGTGGTAACAGTCGGTACTGCCTTTGCTGCCGCGATCAGGCGGTCGTATTTTGAAGGCCGTGCTTCACCTGCCACTTGTGCGCTCATTGCTTGGCTCCCGGTTACGAGGCTTTCGCCTGCGGGTCGAAAGGGCCTGCGTTCGCTTGCTTCGCGTCGTCTTCGGTGACGCCGAACAATTCGGTTACCCGGTGCAGCCGGTTAGCCGCCTCGCCGGAAATTTCAGCACTTGCCGAAAGTACCTCACGGATCACCGCGAGGCCGGCGCGGCGCGCCTGCGCTTTTTTTGGCAACAATTCCGGGATTGCCGCAAGACTCGCCTCAGGCTCGAGCAGCAGCATGAAGAACTGCTCGCGCACCAGAGCCTTGAACTCGGACAGCGTCAGCCGCGATCCACTGTCATTCGTCCGCGCCCGACGCAATGCCTCAAGGCTGCGCTCGTCGACCATGCCGCGCGAGGCGCCGACGTAAAGCAGGCCGCGAATGACGCACTCTCTCAATCCGCCGCTTGCGATACGTGACTTCAGCTCTGCGATGCGGGCGTCCAGGCGCTTGCGATAATCCTGCGACATTTCCGGCTTGGGTGACGGATCCGCTTCGGGATCGATCCCGACTGCGGCCTGCAGCGCGGGCGAGCCATAGACCGAGAGAAACATCCTTTCGCTGAGTGCCTCCTGGACGTCGCGCCATTGATCGAGCGCGCTCACGATGCCTTTCGAGATGGTCTCCTGGAATGCAAGGAACGGATTGTCCGATGCAGTCGGCTTGCGGTGTTCGCGGACCTTCTCGGCGGTCGTCTCGATCGTCTTGGTCAGCGGATTCTGTCCCGCGAGCACTTCATATTGCACGCGGAGCGGATGCCATTTGTGCATCAATTCTGCCATTTGCGGCGTCGCCATGGCCTTCACCCACGGCTGCACAAACTTGCGATAGTTGGCGAGATTGATCTCCGATACGCGGGCGGCTGTCGCAAAGCGCCTTTCATCTTCGGGGCTGTTGCCGCCCATCGCCCTGATGTCGTCGAGCGTGCGCCGCTCGCAGCGCATGATCCATTTTCCCGACGCAAGATCGGGATTGGCAGTATCAGCGGATTTTGCTTCGAACGTCGCCTCGTAGAGTCCGGGCGGCAGCACGTCGATCAGATCAATGTTGCTCGAAAACTCAGCATGCTCCTTCTTCGCGACCCCGCCCGAGACGAAAATGCCGAGATGGCCGACCGTCTCATGCACCGTGTACACGATCGTTTGCCCGTAAGCCCTGATTTCGTCGACGTCACCATAGAGGTCGAGGATCCAGCCGAGCGCCTGCTGCGGCGGCGTGATGTTGTCGCCCTTTGAGCAGAACACGACAATCGGCGAGCGAATATTGCGGAGGTCGACGATCTGACCGTCGGAGGTCTTGACGCGGCCCGTAGCCAGATGATTGCCGATGAAGAGCTCATCAACGATAAACTGAATCTCGTCCGCATTCAGATTGACGTGTCCGCCCCACCACCGTTCAAATTCGAGATAGCGGTCCGCCTCGGTATCGACCTTCGAGAACACATTGTATTGCTTGGACCACAGCGTGTTCGCCGGATTCATGTTCTCGAAGTTCTGCACCAGCCAGGCGCCGTCAAACTTGCCGGCGCCGAGGTCGCTCGTGAGCGCCGTCAACCAGCTGCCGCCCAGGAGACCACCCGAATAACGCATGGGATTCTTGCCGCGGATACCTGCCCAGTAAGAAAGGGGAGCACCGGCGATGATGATGGGGCCGAAAAGATCCGGCCGCAGCGAGGCCAGTATCATCACGGCCCAGCCGGCCTGGCAGTTGCCGATCACGCACGGCTTGCCGTCGGCTTCAGGATGCAGGGCAATTACTTTCT
>Ga0070717_10000580_pt1 | contig 23328 bp, 25 predicted proteins | sample LARL113metaG_FD_71366 | JGI IMG/M metagenome (GOLD analysis project Ga0070717, IMG submission 71366) | Corn, switchgrass and miscanthus rhizosphere microbial communities from Kellogg Biological Station, Michigan, USA - LAR L11-3 metaG | ecosystem: Host-associated > Plants > Roots > Rhizosphere ...
GAAATAGTGAAGAACGGCACGTTGGCCTCGCCGGCGACGGCGCGTGCGATCAAGGTCTTGCCGGTGCCTGGCGGGCCGACCAGCAGAACGCCGCGCGGAATGCGTCCACCGAGGCGTTGGAATTTTCCCGGGTCGCGCAGGAACTCGACGATCTCCTGCAGGTCCTGCTTGGCCTCGTCGACACCCGCGACATCTTCGAAGGTGACGCGGCCATGTGCTTCAGCCAGCAGCTTCGCGCGCGACTTGCCGAAGCCGAGCGCCTTGCCGCCGGCGCCTTGCATCTGGCGCGACAGGAAGATCCACACGCCGATCAGCGCGATGAAAGGCAGCCACGACACCAGCAGCGAGACGAACCACGGGACATTGTCCTGCGGCGGCCGCGCGGTGATCGTCACGCCCTTGGAATAGAGTTTCTGCACCAGACCCGGGTCGTTCGGTGCGTAAGTCTGGAAACTGGTTCCGTTCGCAAACGTGCCGTGGATGTCGGGACCCTGGATCACCACGTCGCGCACGCGGCCCTGATCGACCTCAGACAGCAATTGCGAGAAGGAGATATCCTGCGCGGTGGTCCGCTGCCCCGGATTCTGGAAGAGCGTGAACAACGCCAAAAGTAACAGGACGATGATCACCCAGAGGGCGAAATTGCGAAGATTGGCGTTCATCAGACGTCCTGACCCCGCCGCGCACGATCCCCGCGGCTCTCTGACTTATGCATCCGGTTCGTGGCGACTTCACGTCAGACCCGAACGCCCAATGTAGGCAGCACGGGCCCCCAAGAAAAGGCCTCAAACCTTAATATTCTAGCGCGTTTTCGCATGGCCTGCTCGCTCGCGTTGCCGCTTGGTTAAGACCCTCCGACCGCGCGGCGGTGCCCTTTCGACGATGAGTTGACGATCGGTCAGCGTTACAACCGCGCCGGCCAAAGTGCGGCGAAATCGCTGTTCGCCAGCGGTCTGGGCGCGATCTACCGCGCATTTCAACGCTTCAAGCTTGCCGAGTTCGACAGGGCCCTCGTCTCCGGCCCCGGCGACCGCACGACCGAGCAGACGCAGTGCGATCTCGCCAGGCAGATCAGCAAATCGCCTCGCTTCGATACAAAGCGAGCCCAATGGCGACAATTCCACAGTCAATTCGCGCATTGCGTGATCAACCGCCGCCTCGATCGCGAGTTCCGCCCGCTTCAGCCTGTGCGCAAGCTGCGCAAGGCGCTTCGCATCGAGCCCCTCTTCCGCCAGTGCCCCCATCAGGTTGCGCAGGCGCGGCCGCGCAAAGCGTGGGTTGCGGTTGGACGGATCGTCCGCATAGGGAATTTTCGCCACGGCGAGCGTCGCGATGAGCCGCGATTTGGCAATATCGAGCAGCGGGCGCACCAGTACGATCTTGCTCTCGCCATCGGGTGGCAACGGAGCGGTCCGTGTCATCGCACCGAGACCGGTCAGGCCACTGCCGCGACTCATACGGATCAGCACGGTCTCCGCCTGATCATCGAGCGTGTGCGCCGTCAGGATATGCGCGGCACCGGCTTTTTGCGCGGCCTCGCCAAGCAATCGATAGCGCGCCGCGCGCGCTTTTTCCTGAACCCCCGTTGCGGGCTTGCGGCCATTCCAGCGCACCGTGCGATGCGCGACGTTTAGCTTGCGCGCGAGACGGGCAACCGCGGCCGCCTCGCCTTTGGATTCCTTGCGCAAACCGTGATCGACCGTCACGGCGACAAGTTTTGGCTTGGTCTTGAGCGAATCGCGCCAGCGCGCGGCAAGCAGCATTAGCGCCGTCGAGTCAGGACCGCCGGACACCGCGAGAGCAATGACCGGAACGGCGTGCAAATCCGCAAAAAGAGTCTTGGCTTCCGATGGCGCGATCGCCAGTGATTTTTGGTCGGACATGATCGTAACCGAAAGCCGGTTCCCGCCTCGGGATCAAGCCCGGGCGCCGGGTATCGCAATCATATCCTAGCAATGCGCGCGTTTCTGCTCTTGCTCGACGCCGCGCTTCACGTTGGCCGAGGCCCGCGGATACTTGCGCCCGACTTCGGCAAGCGTGGCGCAGGCAGCTTCTTTCTGGCTCATCGCGGCAAGCGACTGACCGAGACGCAGCAGCGCGTCCGGCGCTTTCGCCGAGCGTTCGAACTTGGTCGAAACCCCGAGGAACGATTCCGCTGCGTCACGATAGCGCTGTTGCTGAAACAGGCTTTCCCCGAGCCAATATTGCGCCTCGGGTACAAGACGCTCGTTCGGATATTTCTTCAGGTAATCGCGGAATGACTGTTCAGCCAGCGAATAGTCCTTATGCAGGACATATCCATACGCCATGTCGTACTCGTCTTGCGGCGAGGCCGAAGGCGGCAGTGTCGCGAGTTGCTGGTTGTTGGGTGTGGCCTGAAGAACGTTGCGTACTTGCGGCGGAGGAGAAGCCGGCGTCGCTTGCGATGCCGGCACCGGCACCGATCCGGCCGACGCGATCGCAGACGGCGGCACCGCTCGCTGCTGCGGCGGCGGCGAATCCGTATTCGCCAGCGTCGACAAATCGAGTGGCGCGCCAGCACTGCGCCCGCCCGGGGCACCGACCGGCGGTCCGCCCGGTTCGGGAGTCGCAATCACCGCTTCTTTGCCAAGTGTGCGCGGAGCACCTGGCGCATTGGGGTTCTGCGTTGGATCGAACACGTCGGAACGACGACCCGGAGGTGGCGCCATTGGCGCGGGGCCCTGACCTGCCGGGGCCATCTGCGGCGCTGGCGCCGCTCCGCCGCGCGATCCCATTTGCTGGAAACGATACTCGGTATCGTCCTGCATGCGCTTGAGTTGCGATTCCAGTTGCTGATTGCGGTACTGAAGCTGCTCGATCGTGCCGGTCAGCTGGCGCAATGCACTTTCCATCCGGTCGAGACGCACGGAAAGGTCGCCGGGATCGGATTGCACGGATCGACCGCCCGGTGCGGGCTGACGCGATTGTGGCTGTTCGCCGCGGTTGAAAAGGTTGTCGAGAAAGTTGCCGGAACCGCGCTGATCCTGCGCCGGCGCAGCGCCAGCCAGAAGCAGAACGGAAATTGCGGCAAGCACCGCAGTTCGAGATGATGATCGTAAGCGCGTCATGTGTGATGAGACCGGCAGCGGCCGTTTGCCAAAGGGTAACATAAGACGCGCTGCGTCGAAATTGTGACTGTGGCCTCAGGTTCCGGCTTCGTCACGTCCGACTTAATGCCGGATCCATGTATGGCCGGGCGGACCCGGCCATACAAACTCAGGAGCCGACCCCGAGGACGGTGACCGCACGACGGTTCTGCGACCAGCAGGAGATATCGTTGCAAACCGCGACGGGACGTTCCTTGCCGTAGGAGATCGTCCGCATGCGCTGCCCCTGGATACCACGCGAGACCAGATAGTCGCGCGCCGCCTGGGCGCGACGCGCACCGAGCGCGATGTTGTATTCGCGCGTGCCGCGTTCGTCGGCGTGGCCCTCGATCGTGAACTGGCCGTATTGGCTGTAATTCGTCAGCCACTGTGCCTGCTTGTCCAGCGTCGCACGTGCCTGCGGTGTGAGCTCCGATGAATCGGATTCGAAGAACACGCGGTCCCCGACGTTGACGACGAAGTCCTGCTGACTGCCAGGAGTCGCCTGGCCGGCGGCATTCGCCTGTGCATCCTCGCCGTTCCTCGCGCAGGCCGAAACTGCCAGAGCTGCTGCGAGGATCGCCGCGAACCGGGCGGCGTGCAGCATTTTCCCCAAATTCATCATGCCGGTGTCTCCATTCACGCGTGTCTACCGGAGTATGCGTGTGGGTTTAGCAGGCCGTTCGTTAAACGAACGTTCCATCAACCTTGATGGAACCTTCCCCGCCTCACTAAATATCCCGCTGTCCCTTAATCCGTTTCTAATGGTTAAGACAGTGTGAAAATAAGGCCGGTTTGCGACGATCAGGATAAAAGTGGGGACCAGGCCGGATCGGATGCGTACGCCGGCGTTGGAACCTTCAACTCGTTTCGGCCGCTGATATCAATCGTATAGAGCGCAGGCCCCTGGCCTATATCGCGGAAAAACATCAACACACGACCATTCGGCGCGAATGTGGGGCCTTCGTTGTGGAAACCCTCGGTGAGCATACGCTCACCTGAACCGTCCGGTTTAAGAATACCAATGGCAAAATTGCCGCGCGCCTGGCCCGTAAACGCAATGTAATCGCCGCGCGGGGACCAAACCGGCGTCGAGTGGTGTCCTTCGCCGAAACTGATGCGCTGCGCCGGCCCGCCGGTCGCGGCCATCACATAAATCTGCTGGCTGCCGCCGCGATCGCTTTCGAAACAGATGCGGGTCCCATCGGGCGAATAACAGGGAGCGGTGTCGATCGCCGGCGTGTCGGTGAGACGCGTGGTCTGCTTCGATCGCAGGTCCATTACGAACAGGTTGGCATTGCCGCCCTGTTGAAGACTCATGATGACGCGCTGACCGTCCGGGGAAAATCTCGGAGCGAAGGTCATGCCCGGAAAATTGCCGACGATTTCCCGCTGCCCGGTCTCGATGTTGAGGAGATAGACGCGCGGGTCGCCCTGCCCGTACGACATGTAAGTGATCTCTTGCGTCGACGGATTGAAGCGGGGCGTCAGCACGAGATCGTCGCCGCGCGTGAGGTACCGTACGCCGGCGCCATCCTGGTCCATGATGGCAAGCCGTTTGACGCGCCGGTCTTTCGGGCCAGTCTCGTCCACGAACACGACGCGGCTGTCGAAATAGCCTTTGTCGCCGGTGAGGCGCTCGTAGATCGCATCGGAAATAATGTGGGCGATGCGGCGCCAGTTATCCGGCGTCGTGAAGTACTGCTTGCCGTCAAGCTGCTGGCCGGCGAACACATCCCACAGGCGAAACTCCGCCTTCAATCGCCCGTCACCCTGTCGCGTGATGCGGCCGGTCACCAGCGCCTGCGCGTTGATAGTGCGCCAGTCGGTGAAGCGCGGCACGTTATCGCTGTTGGTGATTCTTTCGATGAAGGCCGCGGGATTGATCGGCGCGAACAAGCCGCTGCGCTGAAGGTTGCCGCTGATGACCGAGGTGACGTTCCGCCCGATATCGGATTCGGAGACGAAGTCCGGCAGCGCGATGGGCATCGGCTGCACATTGCCCTGAGTGATGTCGAGCCTGAGCACGGCGCCTGCCGAGCGCGGCGCAAGAACGGCCAGGGCGCCGGCGCCAGCCAGCAACCGGCGGCGGGTCAGCAAAAGGGAAACGGGTGGTTGGGTCATTTCGATTGGATCAATAGGGGGCTTAATTTGACCGAAACATGTCTTTGGGGTCGAAGGTCAACTCAATTTCTTTCCAGCTGTCATAGTGCTCCGGCCTGAGCATATCGAAGGGCTGACCCGTCAGAACCGCGCGGACCGCGCTATCGCGAGACGCCATCGCCGCAACGCTTCTGCCGTTGACCCGCGCGAAGGGCGGCCCAGCCAGACGACCGTTAGGAAGAAGCTTCACGGTCACGTTGACGATCAACTCATTCGGATCCTGGACACCGACCGGTGGACTCCACAGGGCCATCAAGCGCGCGCGAAGCGCATCGATTTCGGATTGCGACAGCTTTGCTGCCATGCCCGTGGGCGTTCCCAGGGAAGGCATGGTGTTGGGGTCCAAGCCGGTCGCGGCGTTGCGTGACGGGTCGCGCTTGTCGAGCAGCGCCGCGATCCGGTCGGCATCGAATTTCGGTTGCTGCTTCTGCGGCGGCTTCTTCGGCGGCAGTGGCTGCTCGACATTGGTCTGCTGTTTCGGTTGATCCGGTTGCTTGATCTTGTCGGCAATCGGATCAGGCTTCGGTGGCTGCGGCTCTGGCTGCGGTGCCACTTCCTTGGTGGCTTGCACTTCCTTTTTTTCCGTGATCTTTGCCTTCGAGTCCTCGACCGGCTTGGGTGGCTCTTCGGCTTTTTTCTCGACCAGCGGCTTGGGCGTCTCGACCTTAGGCGCGTCCTTCACGCCTTTGGTCATCTCCGAGAAATCCTTTTCGCTCACGAGATCGACCGGCAGAGAATCCGTCGGCGGGACGTCGAACATTTTTCCGGAAAACGAGATCGTCGCCCACAGCAGCACCGCCGCGTGCAGACAAGCCGAGATCGCTGTCGCTTTTCTCATCACCGCGTTTTAGCGCCCTGCTCAAACTCGGTAACCAAGGCTACACGATGAAAGCCGGCCGATGACAGCCGCCCCATCACCTGCATCATGGTCCCGTAGTCCACTTTTTTGTCGCCGCGCACGTAAACACGTGTCTCGACCCCACCACGTGCGTCAGCCACTGCCAGCATCTTGGGGATCAGGTCGTCGGACGCAATTTCACTATTCTGCAGGAAAATCTGGCCCTTGTCGTTGACCGAAACGGTCAGCGGCTCTTTGTCCTGGTCGAGACTTTTCGCCTGACTTTGCGGCAAATCAATCGGCACACCCACCGTCAGCAGCGGCGCCGAGACCATGAAAATTATCAACAGCACAAGCATCACGTCGACCATCGGGGTCACGTTGATTTCGCTCATCACGCGCTGGCGATGATGCTTGCGCTTTCCGATGATCGGCGTGCCGGCATTGGCAGCCATGACGCGATCCCCTACCCGCGCTCGTCGATCTGACGGGACAGAATTGCCGCGAACTCGTCGGCAAAACCCTCCAGGCGCTGGGCTTGCTTGTTAACTTCGGCCGCGAACTTGTTATAGAAAATCGTCGCTGGTATGGCGGCGACAAGTCCAAGCGCGGTCGCAAAAAGTGCTTCGGCGATGCCGGGCGCGACGACCGCCAGCGAGGTGTTTTTGGACGCGGCGATCGATTGGAAGCTCGTCATGATCCCCCAGACGGTTCCGAACAATCCGACAAACGGACCCGCCGAGCCGATGGTGGCGAGCACCAGCAGCCGTCGCTCGAGCCGCTCGACTTCACGCGCGATCGTCACTTCCATGACTTTCTCGATACGCATCTGCAGTCCGCCGATCGCGCGCGCGTTCCCCTCGAAGCTGCGTTTCCATTCGCGCATCGCGGCGACAAACAATGCCGCCATCGAATGCGCGGGGCGCGAGGACAGCGCGCGGTAGAGTTCGTCCAGCGACTGACCGGACCAGAAGGCCTGCTCGAAACGATCCATTGCGCGGCGCGAGCGCGTGTAGAGAACTGTCTTGTCGATCGCGATCGCCCAGACCCAGACCGAACAGATCAGCAGCCCGACCATGACGGTCTTGACCACCCAATGCGCGTTCCAGAACAGCGTGAAAAGCGAAAGATCGGATGAGGTCAGCGGGAGCACCGACTGTGCCACGTCGGCAGGATTCATAGGCACGTCCTTTCCGCTCAATCCGGTCCCGTCGGTCGAACCGGCGCGGCGCAATATCCGAAATCAACGAGCGCGCGCGACGATGCCGCTCACGCGCTAAGCCTGGGGTCTCGCGAAATTCGTTGGTCCCGTCCACCGGTGACCTACGAAATCCCCGCGAAACTTGGCCAAACTTGGGCGCGGAAGCGGGCTTCCTGCCCTAAACAGCGCTGATTGTGGTTAAGGAGTCGTTACTTCGCTCGAACCCCGAAAAAACGAAGGCCGCCCCTCAGGGCGGCCCTGTTGTTCCGAAATCGAGGGGAAAATCAGCCCTGCGACTGATTGCCATCGGGCCGGTTGCCGCGCTCGGCCATGAACTGATCGAACTCGGTCTTGTCCTTTGCCGCGCGAAGACGTGCGAGGAAATCACGGAACTCCCGTTGCTCGTCCTCCAGGCGCCGCAAAGTTTCGGCGCGATAATCGTCAAATGCGCGGTTGCCGCTCGTGGGAGCATAGAAACTCCAGGGATTGCCGCCCATTCGGGTCCGCATCCAGTCCATTTTGTTCTGCATGCGCTCCATCTTGTTCTGCCAGTGGTGCTGTCCGCATCCCATTCGTCCGCTCCCGATGGTGAAAGCGAGGGCGCCAAGCCCAAGCGGCCACCAGACCATGAAGCCAAGAACGATCAGGGCGATCCAGGCGGGTTTTCCGTAGGCGTCGAGTTGCGCGGTGATAGGCATTGTCGACCTCGCGTGAATGTAAATAACATTTACATAGCTAGGCCCGGGCAAGGCGCCTGTCAAGCGGCGCGAAAATTAAATTGGTGAGCCACATGGCGTCGCGCCAGACCTGCGTGAAAAAGTCGCTTCGGCTCAGCGTTGCGCGGTGGCGGTGGCGTTTAGTCCCAGTCCGCGCAGGTAAATGAGGACCGCAGCCTCGAGCAGTTCTTCCGGCGGCATCGGCAATGCGCGACGAACGGAATCGCCACGGCCGAACAACGAAGCAATGCCATGCGTCATCGCCCACACGTGCAGCGCGACCATCAGGGCCGGCGGCCGTCCCTGCGACGGCATCAGTGAGACAAGTTTTTCGGCCGCCGCACGCAGCACCGCAAATGCGTTCTCGCTCGCCTCGCGCAGTTCGCGATCGGTATCGAGAGGAACTCCCGCTTCGAACATCGCCGAGTAATAAGCCGGCTCGCGTTTGGCGAAAGCGAGATAAGTTTTGCCGAGCCGGTCGAATGCGGCCATCACTTCCGGCCGGCCTTCATCCCATGCTTTGGCGAGCGCGCTTGCGAACTCTTCGAAGCCTCGCCGTGCGACATCGGCGAGCAGCGCGTCGCGATCGCGAAAATGCCGGTAGGGCGCCGCCGGGCTGACGCCAGCCCAGCGCGCGGCATCGGCGAAGGTGAAACCCGCAGGTCCCTTTTCGGCGATCAGTTCAAGCGCGGCGCGCACCAGGGCTTCCTTGAGGTTGCCATGGTGATAGCCGCGCGGTCCGTCACGTCTGCCCCATTTCATGTAAACGGGATTAACATGAGTCCGGTAGGCGCGTCGATGTTTACGAGCGCCGTCCGCGTTTGGCGACCAGCGGAAGGTTGTCGAACAATGTCGGACCGTTCGGTTGCGCGCCTTCAATGGTCAGCAAACGCAGCTTGCTGACGACGCCACCCGGCGCGGAGAAGCCACCTGTCTTGCCGCCGGCAGCCAGCACGCGGTGACACGGGACGATCAGGGGAATCGGATTTTGCCCGAGCGCCTGCCCCACCTCGCGTGCAAGCAACTTGTCGCCAAGGCGTTCCGCAATTTCTCCGTAGGTCAACGTCGAGCCCGGCGGGATCGTGCGCGCAATGACGTAAACCTTGCGATTGAACTCTGGCAGTTCCTCGGTATCGATCGTCACCTCGTTCAAGTCGTGCTTCTCCCCGCGCAAGAGCGCGACAACGCCGTCGATTGCCCGCTGCACACGCGCCGGAGGCTTTGCTTCCTGGGCGCCGGCGAAGCGCCGCAAGAGGCGCGACCGTGTCGCGGCCTCGCTGCCGTCGTGAATCTGCACGCCGGCGACACCGCGCGCATTCCAGACAATGCCGCACGTGCCGATCGCAGTGTCGAATATCGCGAAATTGTTGCTCATTCAGGAACGATAGCACGCGCGGTCAGGCGCTGCCGCCCGATTCCTGGTCTGCTTTCATGGCAATACGCAGCGGCTTCGGAATGGGCTTTGCGCGCCCTCCGGAAACAAAAGCCACCTGGACGTGAGCTTCCACCAGCAGATCTTCGCCGCGCATGACTTTCTGATTGAGCGTCACCGAGGCGCCTTTCACTTCTTCCGGCGTGGTGACGATATCGAGCACGTCATCCATGAACGCCGGCTTCCGGAAATCGATGCCCATGTGCCGCACGACGAAAGAAAAACCCGGCGCTTCCTTTTCGGCCTGCTCGAACAGCGCGCGATGATCGGCGCCGATCAGGCGCAGATAATTCGTGCGTCCGCGCTCCATGAAGCGCAGATAGCTCGCGTGATAGACGATGCCTGAGAAATCCGTGTCTTCGTAGTATACGCGCACGGCCTGATGGTGCCGGCCGTCGCGAATTTCGCCGTCGAGAGCGTTCATGCCGACTATTTATTGGAGTGAACGTGCCAGTGGCAATACATGATCGCGCGTCAACGGCGCGAACGGCAGATCGGGAAGCGCATGTGGATCTATCCACACGACCTGGTCGATCTCCCCCGCTGGCTCGATAGGACCGTCAACATCCACGGCATAGACAGTCGCGTTGACCTGAAATCCAGGCTCGTTCGCCGCCGGGCAATCGAACACGCCCAATGCCTGCGCGCTGGTGTCCTTGACCCGACATCCCAGTTCCTCGGCGATCTCGCGCGACAATGCCGCGACGTCGCTTTCGCCGATATCCCGTTTGCCTCCGGGCTGCATGAAAGCCTCGGTCCCACGTTTGCGGACCAAAAGAACGCGTCCGTCCGGATCGCGGATCAATGCGGCCACCACGCTGATGATCCTCTGGCTCACTCATCCTCTCCGGAAAACAGCCCGAACTGCGCCGGATCACGCGTGGGCTCAGGCAGACCGAGATGCTGGAAAGCAAGCGCGGTCAGCAATCGCCCGCGCGGCGTGCGCTGCAGAAAGCCTTTCTGAATCAGAAACGGCTCGATGATGTCTTCAATCGCGTCGCGCGGTTCCGACAGGGCGGCAGCCAGCGTGTCGACGCCGACCGGCCCTCCTCCGTAACTCGAGGCAATCGTCGAGAGGTAACGGCGATCCATCGCATCGAGCCCGGCTGCATCAACTTCAAGCGCCAGCAACGCGCGGTCGGCGACCTTCCGGTCGATGGTCTTGGCGCCGTCGACATGAGCAAAATCGCGCACACGGCGCAGAAGCCGCCCGGCGATCCGAGGGGTACCGCGCGCGCGGCGCGCGATTTCATTGGCGCCGTCGGGCGCGATGCCGATGCGCAGCACGCGCGCGCCGCGATCGACGATCTCTTCGAGCTCTTTTTCCGTGTAGAAGTTCAGCCGCACCGGGATGCCGAAGCGGTCGCGCAGTGGATTGGTCAACAGTCCAGCACGCGTGGTCGCACCGACCAATGTGAATGGAGAGAGATCGATCTTGACCGAGCGGGCCGCCGGACCCTCGCCAATGATCAGATCGAGCTGGAAATCCTCCATGGCCGGATAAAGGATTTCCTCGACCGCGGGATTGAGCCGATGAATCTCGTCGATGAAGAGAACGTCGCGCGGTTCAAGATTTGTGAGGAGCGCCGCAAGATCGCCCGCCTTTGCAATCACCGGTCCTGAGGTGGCGCGAAAACTGACGCCCAGTTCGCGTGCAACGATCTGCGCCAATGTCGTCTTGCCCAGCCCTGGCGGCCCGACGAAGAGCACGTGGTCGAGCGCCTCTTTGCGCGCGCGTGCCGCTTCAATGAACACCTTCAGATTGGCGCGCGCCTGTTCCTGGCCGATGAACTCGCTGAGCTGCTGCGGACGCAACGAAGCATCGACATCATCGTCGCGCTGATCGGCGGCCACCAGTCTGCGCGGGGTGCTCATTTCGCCAATTCCTTCAGACCCTGCCGGATAAGCGTTGCGGTGTCGGCACCTTCGCCCGCGCTCCGTGCCGCCGCTGCGATAGCCGCAGCCGCCTGCGGATGTCCATAACCGAGATTGATCAGCGCGGAAACAGCATCAGCAATCGGCCTTGGCGCACGTTTCTCGTCAAGCGCGCCGGCAAGATGGACCACCGCAGGATCGACATTCGCGTAAGCGGGCGCCTTGTCCTTCAGCTCGGTGACGATGCGCTCCGCCACTTTCGGGCCCACGCCCGGTGTACGGGCCACCATGGCCTTGTCGCGCATGGCAACCGCTGAAGCGAGTTCGGATGGCTTCAACGTGCCGAGCACGGACATTGCGACTTTGGCGCCCACCCCCTGCACTGTCTGCAGCAAACGGAACCACTCACGCTCAATGTCGCTCGTAAAACCGAACAGCTTGATCTGGTCTTCGCGCACATGGGTTTCGATCGACAAGGTAGCCGCTTCGCCCGGCGAAGGAAGCGCGTGCATCGTGCGCGCGGAGCAATGCACCTGATAGCCAACGCCGCCGACATCGAGGATGACGTAATCCTCTCCGTAGCTATCCACGATGCCCTTGAGCTTGCCGATCATGTTTTCATCCGCCCGTCCTCACGCCTGAGCCGCGTACCGCCGCACCGCGCTGGTCCGATGGTGCGCGTGACAGACGGCGATCGCGAGTGCATCGGCCGCATCCTCGCTTTTCGGATCGGCCTTCGGCAACAGCACGCCAATCATCATGCGGATCTGAGTCTTCTCCCCATGACCGGCGCCGACGACTGTTTTTTTCACGACGTTGGGCGCGTATTCGGCAACGGTGAGTCCGGCCTTCGCCGGCACGAGCATGGCGATGCCGCGCGCCTGGCCGAGCTTCAGGGTCGCAGCCGCATTCGAATTGACGAAAGTTGCCTCCACCGCGGCCTCGTGCGGGCGATAGCGTTCTATGACCGAAATCAGCCCGTCATGGATCGCCAGCAGACGGATGCTCAGGCCGGCGCGATCGCTCGTTTCAAGCGAACCACAGGCGATGTGAATCAACCGATTTCCGTCGCTTTCGATCAGGCCCCAGCCTGTTCGGCGGAGCCCCGGATCAATGCCGAGTATGCGAATCGGATGCCGGCCCATGCTCCGTTGATAACCCCGCGCCCGCCCCCGGCCTAGGACCGAAATGCGCGTTCCGGGTTGACCGGGAAAGCTTTCCACCATCGCGGGATTCGGAATTTTCCGCATGATTGCATTAGGATCGGCGGGCATGCCGGGTTCACCCTCCTCCCGTCGCTCCAAGCGACGGGCCATCATCATTGGCGGCTCGATGTCCGGGCTCTTCTCCGCGGCCTTCCTGCGGCAGATCGGCTGGGATGTGGACGTCTATGAGCGGTCGAGCGTCGAACTGGTCGGCCGCGGCGCCGGCATCACCGGCCACCCTGAACTCTTCGAAACTTTGGAAGCGAGCGGGGCCGGCACCAAGGATCTTGGTGTCGAGGTACCCAGGCGCGTCGCGATCGATCACGACGGCCGCGTCACCGACGAGCGGCCGTTGCGGCAGATCCTCACATCCTGGGACCGCCTGCAGCGGCTCCTGCGCGAAACTATCGACGAGTCCCGCTATCACCTCGGATGGAATTTCGAACGGGTCGACCAGGACGAGCGGGGCGTGCGCGTGCAGTTTTCCGGTGGACGCGTCGAACACGCAGACATTCTCATCGGTGGCGACGGCATCCGTTCAAGCGTGCGTGGGCAGATGGCGCCGGACGTCCAGCCAGTCTATGCCGGCTACTACATCTGGCGCGGCGCGCCGAACGAAGCCGACCTCGCACCGGACACACTCAGCACAATCTATCCTCTGTTCACCTTCTACCTGCCAACGCGCCAGCAGGTGATCACTTATCCGATCGCCGGATTCGACAACGACCTGCGGCCGGGCAAGCGTCGATTCAATTTCATCTGGTACCGGGTCGCCGACGCGTCAAAGCTGCGCGAGATGAACGTGGACGAGAACGGCGTGCAGCACGAGTATTCGGTGCCGCCGCCGCTGATCCGGAAAGATCTCATCGCCGACATGTATAAGGACGCGCGCGAGACGCTACCGCCCGCTTTGCTCGATGCGCTGATGAAGATCAAGCAGCCTTTCATCACGCCGATCTACGATTTCACAGCGCCGGCGATCGTGTTCGGCCGCGTTGCCATGGTCGGTGATGCGGCGGCGAATGCACGACCGCACATGGGTTTCGGGATGGCCAAGGCGGGAACGGATGCGCAGGCTCTGGCGAAGCATCTGCGCGACCACGACGACATCGACGACGCACTGAAGGCCTACAACGCCGAACGCCAGCCGATCGGCAACAACATCGTGATGCATGGTCGCAAGCTCGGCACGCATCTTGGCGTCAATCTGAAAACCGATGAAGACCGGCGCATGCACGATCTGTTGCAAAGCGATGGCGCCATGCTCGACTGGATCGCCGTGCCGAATTTTCTCGACGCATACAAATGAGCGACCTGCCCAAGCCGGACCATGCGCGCAATATGCGCGTCGTCGGCCACTCCGATCAGGGTGGTCGGCCCGATGGCGTGCAGATCATGGTGCATCGCGGCTACGCCTATGTCGGACACATGTTCTCCAAAGGCTTTTCGATGATTGACGTGCGCGATGCGAAAAATCCGCGCGCCGTGAACTTCATCGCCGCGCCGCCCAACACCTGGACCATTCACCTGCAGACGCACGACGACCTGCTGCTGGTGATCAACGCCAAGGACATGTTCGCTGCCGCCGAATTCGCCGACGAGCGCGCCTACTACAGCGGCGCGCTCGGCAAGACCGTCGGCACCGCGCAAGCGAAGCGCGTGCGCGACTGGAGTGCAGGGCTTGCCGTCTACGATATCTCCAGACCGGAAAACCCGCGGCGGATCGGCTTCATGCCAGTCGACGGCGGCGGCATTCATCGCGTCTGGTACACCGGCGGGCGCTGGGCCTACGTCTCGGTGCTCCTCGATGGCTTTACCGATTACATCTTCATGACCGTTGACATGAGCAATCCGGCGCAACCGCGCGAGGCCGGGCGCTGGTGGATCCCCGGGATGAATCTGGCGGCCGGCGAGACACCCGCATGGGAGGCGACGCGCCGCTACGGCTTGCACCACGCCATCATCAACGGCGACACGGCTTACGCGGCCTGGCGCGATGCGGGGATGGTTGTGCTCGACATCGCCGACCGCGCCAAACCGAAACTGATCGTGCACCGCAACTGGTCGCCGCCATTCGGCGGCGGTACGCACAATTGCCTGCCGTTACCAGATCGTGACCTGCTGGTCGTGCTCGATGAAGCCGTGCTCGATCATCAGGAAGACGGCCCCAAGCTGATCTGGGTGTTCGACAATCGCGTGCGCGAAAATCCGGTGAGCATTTCATCGTTCCCGACACCCGCCGAGGCCGACTACAAAGCCAAAGGCGGCCATTTCGGTCCGCACAACGTTCACGAAAACCGGCCTGGGAGTTTTGTCAGCTCGCAGTTGATCTTTGCGACGTACCAGAACGCGGGGATCCGCGTCTTCGACATATCCAACCCTTTCATTCCGAAGGAAGTCGGCGCGCTGGTGCCGCCGCAACCGGCAACGCTCGCCGATACGCGGCCGAACCGCGCGCGCGTCGTTCAATCCGCGGACGTGTTTGTGGATGCGAAGGGCCTGATCTACGCGACCGACTACAATGCTGGTCTGTATGTTCTGGAGTTCGACGGCGCGTAGCGGTTACGCGCTCATCTTGGCGACGAGCGCGTCGGACACTTCGAAGTTGGCGTAGACGTTCTGTACGTCGTCGCTGTCGTCGAGTGACTCGATCAGCTTCAGGACCTTTTCGCCGGATTCATCGTCCAGCGCCACGGTGTTCTGCGGCTTCCACAGCAGCGACGCCTTGCGCGGTTCGCCAAATTTGGCTTCGAGCGCCTTGGCGACATCGTTCAATGTGTCCGGCGTCGTGATGATCTGATGGCCATCGTCATTCGAGATCACATCATCGGCACCGGCTTCGATCGCCGCGTCCAGCATGGCATCGGCGCCTGCGACTTTTGCATCGAATTCGACGATGCCGACATGGCTGAACATGAAGGACACCGCGCCGGTTTCCGCGAGGTTGCCGCCGTTCTTGGAAAAGATGGCGCGGACTTCGCCGGCAGTGCGGTTGCGGTTATCCGTCAATGCCTCGACGATGATCGCCACGCCACCCGGCCCATAACCCTCGTAGCGGATCTCGTCGTAGCTTTCCGTATCGGCGCCCTGGGACTTCTTGATGGCCCGGTCGATATTGTCCTTCGGCATGTTCTCGGCGCGCGCCGCAATCACCGCCGCGCGCAGACGCGGATTGAATGCCGGATCGGGCAGACCGAGCTTGGCCGAGACGGTGATTTCCCGCGCGAGCTTGCCGAACAGCTTGGAGCGCGCCTTATCCTGGCGCCCCTTGCGGTGCATGATGTTCTTGAATTGGGAATGACCTGCCATAGGAAAACGTACGCTTATGTCGTGATGCCGGCGGCTATATAGGCCGTCGCCACAGGAAAATAAATATATTTGAGTGGAATTTCAGGCTGCGACCGCAACGTCACGCAGGATCGCACCGATGCGTGTGCCAACCTTGCCGACATTGCGGTGAACGCGCGCCTTGTAGCGGGTAACCGCGTCGCGATCGATCATGAAGAATTTCTGCTCCGGAAAGGCGCGCCCGAAGATATCGATCAACATGCTGCGGAATTGCCCACCCGCAACCGATCGCTGCGGCTCGGCATAGGCCGCAAGCTCGGCCGAGGTGAGCGCGCACAGCAACGCTGTCGGCAGTGTCGAATAGACCTGCTTGTGCTGCTGGATAGTGCCAATGGCACGGTCGAGCGCGAATTCCTGGCCGACGTCGTCGCTGATCATCAGCGGTTCGTCATTGATCGCTCGCGCAAGCGGGAACTGGTCGATCAGCCAATCGCCGATGTGAACGACGTTGCGCCGTCCGCGCCCGTACATCAGCACGTCGTCTTCGTAGCGCGCGAACCAGGTATCGAGACGATCAATGAGCCGATCGAAAGCCGGCCGGGCGATGAGCTCGCGGCTGTGCGTACCGAAAATGCCGATCGCGGCCTTGGCGTGCGAAACGATCTCGAGCACCTCTTCACCGAGCAGCGTCGGGAACAGGCCGTTGCCGGTCCCGAGCACCACCAGGTCGTAGTCCCCACGCGCCTCGCCGAGCGTGCGCAAAGTCAGGTGATGCACCTCGGCTTCGCCAGGCAGCAGCGCGTTGACCATCTGGCGGCCGAGGCGCGCGCCAAAATCTCCCGCATCGTCGGCCGAGATCACGGCGACGCTGCTGGTCGCTGGCGCTGACAGCCATTCGCTCGCCTTGAGCCGCATCAGCACCTGCGTCTCGTCAATCGGTGTCGTGCATTCGATGCGAAAGCCGTAGCGATCGAACAGGCGAGCCAGTTCGTAAAAACTCAAGTGATTTGCAAAACCCAGCGCCGCGCGATCGACACCTTTGGTCAGATCGGTTGCACAATAGCTGAGGATGATGTCGTGCCGGCAGAACCGCAGGTGCGTGAAGAGATTGTCGATGTCGGTTGTCCGTTCAAGCACGCCGAGCATGACGATCACATCGCAATCCGTCGCTGCCCTGGTCGGGAAGTCGCCCGACCTCAGATCGCGGATGAATGCGGCCAGCGGACGATCGATGCCCCGGTAGCTGCAGCCATTCGGCAGAAGCGCCTGTAGCGCCGTACCTTCGCTCAGGTCGAAGACGCGCGCACCGGCCGGAATGAACTGGGCGGCGAGCTCGACGCGGCGATCGGTTTTCTTTTCGGGATCCGGCTTCTGGCACGCAAAGTCGGGAGGGAGTTCCAGTGCCAGATTGGCGTTGACCTGCAGATTCATGAAACCCGTGCCGAGGTCGCTATGCCGGACCCAAGCACACGCCGGCGAATCAACGTCATCTAACGAATCATCGCCGCGATTCGCGGTCAACCGCGCAATTGAAAAATTTCATTCCCAGAACTTCGGCCGCGCCTCCTGCAGGATACCTCCGAGCCGAACGGCGCCGACCTTGCGTGCGAGGCCGCTCGCGTCATCGGTCTCCACCGCGAACCCGCACAACGTCGCCGGGCCGCTCGAGGCTTCGAATTTCGCGCCGGGGAGTTTGCGCAGGAAGCGGTTGAGGGGCTCGTCCTTGTTCATGCCGATGATGGAATCGTAATCGGCGGTCATGCCGACATCCGTCATGAACGCGGTTCCGGCCGGCAACACACGATCATCGGCAGTTGGTGCATGCGTGTGCGTGCCGACGACGATGCTCACGCGTCCGTCGGCGAAATAGCCCATCGCCTGCTTCTCGCTCGTCGCCTCGCAATGGAAATCGATGATGATCGCATCCGCGCCCGATTTCAGCGCGCAAGCCGAAAGCTCGCGCTCGATCGCGGCAAACGGATCATCGAGCGGATCCATGAAAATGCGCCCCATCGCGTTGATCACCAGGGCACGTTTGCCGTTCTTCGTGTCGACGAGCGCCGCGCCGCGACCGGGCGTGCCCTTCGGATAATTGAGCGGACGGACCAGCCGCGGTGCGCGTTCGATGAACACAAGTGCCTCGCGCTGATCCCAGGCGTGATTGCCGAGCGTGATGGCATCCGCCCCGGCGTCGATCAGCTCGTTGTAGATGACTTCGGTGATGCCGAAACCACCGGCCGCGTTTTCGCCGTTGATCACCACCAGATCGAGTTTCCATTTGCCGATCAGGTCCGGCAGCCGTCCCACTACAATTGTGCGTCCGGAGCGCCCGACAACATCGCCGATGAAAAGAATGCGCATGCAGTTAATGCTCGCGAAAATCGATGATCTCACGTTCCGTTAGCACAAGATCGAGCCGCGCGTCGTGCTCGGTTGCAGGAACCGACGCAATCTCCTGCGCGGCAAATGCAATGCCGATGGCAACAACCGCCTTCTTGGCGCGCAGCGCGTTGATCGTCATGTCGTAATAGCCGGCGCCGTAGCCGATGCGATGGCCCACCCGATCGAAGGCGGCGAGCGGAACAATGAGAATGTCGGGTTCGACCACGCGCGCATCCGGAAAGGGCTCGCGAATGCCCCATTGGCCGGAATTCAAAGGTTCGCCAAATGCCCAGGCGCGCATCGTCAAAGGATTGCCGCGACCGGCAATCGTCGGCAGCGCGAGCTTCGCCCCGGCATCGGCCAAGCGGCGCATCAATGGAATTGGGTTGATCTCAGTTTTCATTGGCGAAAAACCGGAGACCACCATGCCCGGGTCGACTTTCACTGGAAACGCCCGAGCGGCAATCGTCGCGGCCGCCGCCGCGCGCTCGCCAGCGGGCAAGGCATCGCGCAAGGCCAGAGCCTGTTCGCGCAATCGTGCTTTTGGAGAGTCGGTGTCGGCGGTTTTGGTCATTGCAATCGAGTGCGGAGCCGCGATGACCGTTGGAGCATCGATCCCGGGTTCCCTACGAAAGTAGGTGGGCGCCATATGACCGAACCCACGAGCCCGGCCAGGGACAGCTCCCTGAAGGATCGATAAGGCCCCGGGGATTGTGTCTCCTGACGCGTCCCGCAGCCCCGCCCGCTCAATGTAGTCGTTATATGGCGCGCACGCCACTTTGTGAAAGACGATCACCCGATCGGCACGCTGCCGCCGTTGCCCACCGTCTGATTGAGCTTTCGGGTGATGCCTTCAATGCGCTCGGCTGCGGAATTGAACGCACCGATCACCGCATCGGACGCCGCCCTCGCGCGGTCGGATGCAATGAGCCGCGCATCCTGCAAGGAGGCGATGTCTTCCTCTAGGAGCCGCATCTTCTGGATCGTCTCTGCCAATTCGTCAGCAACCATCAACGCAGCCATCACCGTGAGACGTGTGTCACCGATCTCACCGAACTTGCGTCGCAAACTGATGATGCGCTGGTCGATGTCCTTGGCGAGTTCCTGCAGATGCTCTTCCTGACCGTCCTCGCAAGCGAGGCGGAATTGGCGACCAGCGATGGTGGAAGTGATCTGAGCCATGGCTTACTCGTGCACGTCCAGCACCGACTGGATCGTTGCAATCGCGCTGTCCAGTCGCTCTGCAATTTCCCGGTTGGTCGTTTCGAGCCGGCGTGACCGCGCGGTCTCGCCATCAAGCGCTGCAGCCAGGCGCGTGCGATCGACGCCAAGCGCCTGCAGTTGCGCGGCGAGACCCTCTTCGTTGCGGTCAGCCTGCTTTCGCCGTTCGACAGCGGCATCAAGCGCGTCCAACGCGAGCGCGAGACGCTTGACCGCGGTATCGATTGCGCTTTGCTCCGTCATCGCCTTTGGCCCACACCAAAAACTTGTGCGGCAGCAGCTATTTAGGCGAAGAATCTTACGTGGTGCACGACCATACAGTCAACGCTTGGCGGAGGATTTGCCCAGCTGTTTTCGTCATCCTGTGCATGGAGGCTGCGCGTGGTGCCCGTCACATTGACTCAAGGGACTTACATGCTATCCACCGGCCAAAAGGCCCTTTCATGAGTGTAAAAGCCTCTTCGACGGCAGCCGCGGCGCCTCCGGAACGTCGCGAGCAAGTGCCCGCGGCCCCTGCCATTGCCCACACGAGCATGGCCAATGCGATTCGCGCGCTGGCCATGGATGCCGTGGAACAAGCCAAATCCGGTCACCCGGGAATGCCCATGGGCATGGCCGACGTGGCGACCGTGCTGTTCTCGCGCTTTCTGAAGTTCGACCCCACTGATCCCTTCTGGCCCGATCGCGACCGTTTTGTCCTCTCGGCCGGTCACGGTTCGATGCTGATCTACGCGTTGCTGCATCTCACCGGCTACGAGGCGATGACGCTCGAGCAGATCAAGAAATTCCGGCAGCTCGGCTCGAACACCGCCGGTCATCCGGAATACGGCCACACACCTGGCGTCGAAACGACAACGGGTCCGCTCGGCCAGGGACTGGCCAATGCTGTGGGTATGGCGATTGCCGAGAAGCACCTCGCGTCAGTGTTCGGCAACACCATCGTCGACCACGAAACCTACGTGATCGCTTCCGATGGCGATCTGATGGAAGGCATCAGCCACGAAGCGATCGCACTCGCCGGCCATCTCAAGCTCAACAAGCTGGTCGTGTTGTTTGACGACAACGGCATTTCCATCGACGGCGCTTTGTCGCTCGCGGATTCGGTCGACCAGGTGAGGCGCTTCGAAGCCGCCGGCTGGAGCGCTTCGCGCATCGACGGTCACGACCCAGCGGCGATCAATGCGGCGCTCGAAAAAGCCCAGACATCGGACAGACCGGTGCTTATCGCCTGCAGGACCAAAATCGGTTTCGGCGCTCCGACCAAACAGGGATCGGAAAAATCGCACGGCTCGCCTTTGGGCGCCGAAGAAATTGCCGGCGCGCGCAAAAACCTCGGATGGACGTCCGCTCCGTTTGAGGTTCCGGCTGATGTCCTGAAGACCTGGCGCACAGTCGGAGCGCGCTCAAAGACCGCGCATGCGGATTGGAAAAAGCGCTTGGCCGGCCTCGAGAGCGGCAAGCGCGCCGAGTTTGAACGGCGCATGAAAGGCGATCTGCCGACGCAGGCACTCGCCGATGCGGTGCGCGTGGTGAAGGAAAACCTCGCGGCGCAACCGAAAGACATTGCAAGCCGCACGGCTTGCGAATTCGCGCTTGAAAGCCTGATCCCCGCGCTGCCGGAGATGATCGGTGGTTCGGCCGACCTCACGGGCTCCAACAACACACGCATCAAAGGCATGAAGACGTTATCGGCCGCCGATTTCTCCGGCCGCTTTATCCATTACGGCGTGCGCGAGCATGGCATGGCCGCGGCCATGAACGGGATGGCGCTGCACGGCGGCATCATCCCCTATTCCGGCACGTTCCTTGTGTTCTCGGATTACTGCCGCCCGGCAATCCGGCTTGCCGCGCTGATGGGCAAGCGCGTCATCCATGTCATGACGCACGATTCAATTGGCCTCGGCGAAGACGGACCTACGCATCAGCCCGTCGAGCACCTTGCGGCGCTGCGCGCAATTCCGAATTTGCTCGTGTTCCGCCCGTGTGACGCGGTGGAGACCGCCGAGTGCTGGCAGTTTGCGCTCGAGTCGAAAGACCGCCCAAGCATCCTCGCGCTCACGCGGCAGAACCTGCCGCAACTGCGCAACCGGATCGACGAGGACAACGTGTGCGCACGCGGCGCCTATGAGATCGCGGGGCCTGACGGTCGTTCGGACGTTTCGATCTTCGCCACGGGTTCCGAAGTTTCGATCGCGGTCGACGGCGCAAAGTTGCTCGCACAGCATGGCGTCGCGGCGCGCGTGGTTTCGGTTCCGTGTTTCGAATTGTTCCTGGAACAAGACGCGGATTATCGGCGCGCCATCATCGGGGATGCGCGCGTGAAGATCGGCGTGGAAGCCGCGATCCGCCAAGGCTGGGATGCCATTATCGGTTCCGACGGAATCTTTGTCGGCATGCAATCGTTCGGCGCGAGCGCGCCTTACAAGGAACTGTACAAGAAATTTGGAATTACCGCTGAAGCGGTGGCCAACGCGGCGTTGGCGAAGCTTGGGAAGAGCTGACAAGTGATTATATGTCTGTCGTGGTCGACCGCGGCCACGGCGAGTTGAAAAGCCGGGAGCGTTTTTATGACAGTACGCGTCGCCATCAACGGGTTTGGCCGTATCGGGCGCAACATTCTCCGCGCAATCGCCGAGGCGGATCGCAAGGACATCGAGGTCGTCGCGCTGAACGATCTGGGTCCGGTCGAAACCAACGCGCACCTGCTGCGCTACGACAGCGTGCATGGCCGCTTCCCGGGCCAAGTGACGGTGAAGGGCGACAGCATCAGCGTCGGCAACGGAGCCATCAAGGTCACTGCCGAGCGCGACCCTTCGAAACTGCCGTGGAAGGACCTGGGCATCGACATCGCGCTCGAGTGCACGGGCCTGTTCACGGCGAAGGATAAGGCTTCAGCCCATTTGACCGCCGGCGCCAAGCGCGTGCTGGTATCGGCTCCCGCCGATGGCGCCGATCTCACCGTCGTCTTCGGCGTCAATCACGACAAGCTGACCAAGGATCACAAGGTCGTTTCCAACGGCTCGTGCACCACCAATTGCCTTGCACCCGTCGCAAAGGTGCTCAACGACGCGGTCGGCATCGAAACCGGATTCATGACGACGATCCACGCCTACACCGGCGACCAGCCGACGCTCGACACGATGCACAAGGATCTCTACCGCGCTCGCGCCGCCGCCTTGTCGATGATTCCGACCTCCACCGGCGCCGCCAAGGCGATCGGTCTTGTGCTCCCCGAACTCAAAGGCAAGCTCGACGGCGTCGCCATCCGCGTGCCGACACCGAACGTTTCGGTGATCGATCTCAAGATCGTCGCGAAGAAGGCGACGAGCAAGGAAGAGGTCAACGACGCGATGAAGCGCGCTTCGGAACAGCAGCTCAAGGGCATCCTCGCCTACACCAACGATGCGAACGTTTCGATCGACTTCAACCACGACCCGCATTCGTCCACGTTCCACATGGACCAGACCAAGGTCATGAACGGCACGCTCGTGCGCGTGATGTCCTGGTACGACAATGAATGGGGCTTTTCCAACCGCATGGCGGACACCGCCGTGGCGATGGGCAAACTTCTCTAGCGGCCAGGCGTCAGCGGGTCATGACTGCGTTCAGAACGCTCGACCACGTCGACGTAAAAGGCAAACGCGTTCTGATGCGCGTTGATCTCAACGTGCCTGTTGAGAATGGCGTCGTGTCGGATTCAACGCGCATCGAGCGCGTGGCGCCGGCGATCACCGAAATCGCCGACAAAGGCGGAAAGGTCATTCTGCTTTCGCACTTCGGCCGGCCCAAGGGCCGCGACCCGAAACAATCCTTGAAACCCGTTGCTGCGGAAGTGTCGCGCATCATCAAACGTCCGGTGAAGTTCGCCGATGATTGCATCGGCGAAATTGCCGAACAGGC
>Ga0070717_10000581_pt1 | contig 23312 bp, 21 predicted proteins | sample LARL113metaG_FD_71366 | JGI IMG/M metagenome (GOLD analysis project Ga0070717, IMG submission 71366) | Corn, switchgrass and miscanthus rhizosphere microbial communities from Kellogg Biological Station, Michigan, USA - LAR L11-3 metaG | ecosystem: Host-associated > Plants > Roots > Rhizosphere ...
CGCACAATCGGAGGCAGCAGGCTTGGAGTCTCCTTCGCAGCCTACGTTGCCCGCGTCTCCGCTGGATCCCATTCGACCTCCGGCCGAGAGAGGGATGACGCCAGAGCGATGGCGTCAGGTGAAAGCGATTCTGTCCACGGCGCTCGATCTGCGGGATGAGGAGCGCGCCAGCTTCCTGAACGACGCCTGTGGCGACGACGCCGAGTTGAGACGAAACGTCGACTTGCTCGCCGCCGCCGCGAAGCGCGACGAGACGAATGACGCGAACGACACAGACGCGTTCGCGAGAGGGCTGGTCGCCGCGGCCGCGTTTGCGGCGTTTCCTGGTGCGAGCGGTGAAAGCCCAATGCTCATGGGCGATCTCCAGCGCGTGCTCGGCACGGAGTTCCAGCTCGAGCGCGAGTTGGGTGGCGGGGGCATGTCGCGCGTGTTTCTCGGACTCGAGGTTGCGCTCGATCGGCAAGTCGTCGTGAAGGTTCTGAGCTCGGAGCACGCGTATGGACCTTTAGCGGAGCGGTTCGCGCGTGAAGTGCGGTTCGCGGCGCGGCTCCAGCAGGGAAATATCGTCCCCGTGCTGCGAGTGGGCGAAGTCGGCGACCTCGCATTCTATATCATGCCGTATCGCGGTGAGACACTGCGGCAACGGATCGGGTCCAGCGCGCGACCGTCGACCAGCGAAGCACTCGACGTGTTGAAGGACATTGCGAAGGCGCTCGCGTGCGCACATGGCGAAGGTGTGGTTCATCGAGACATCAAACCGGAGAACATCCTTCTCTTCGCTGGAGAGGCGATGGTCACCGATTTCGGGATCGCGAAGACCGTCAGCGAGTCGGGAACGACCATACCCGGTGTGGCGGTGGGCACTCCGAAATACATGGCTCCAGAACAGGCGGCGGCTGACGACGCGGTCGGACCGCCGGCGGACATCTACGCCTTCGGCCTCGTCGCTTATGAGTTGCTCGCGGGCGCGCACCCGTTTGCGACGAGAAAAAACGCGTTCGAGCTGAGGCGGGCTCACGCGACGGAAAGACCACGATCGCTCGCCGAGCATCGCCCGGATGTATCGCCGGCGCTGGGCACACTCGTTATGCGATGCCTCGCCAAGGATCCGGCGATTCGGCCGCAGAGTGGAGCGGAGTTGCTCGCGGCGCTGAAGGCCATGCAAACCGCGCGCGGCGAGGAGCCGGAGGAGGATCACCTTTTCGGCGCCCCATCCGTCGCCGTGCTTCCACTGACGGTGACCGGGGAGACGGAGAATGATTTTTTGTCGGAGGGACTTGCCGGCGAGATACTGGAGGCTCTGACGCGGATGCGCGGCCTCCGGGTCGCGGGACGAGCGTCCTCATTGGCTTTCAAGGGGAAGGCCGTCGATTCGCGCACGATCGCTCGCGAGCTGGCCGTAGAGAATTTGCTAAATGGAAGCGTAAGAAGAGCCGCTGGCCGGATCAGTATCACCGTCGAGCTGGTGAGAGCGGCGGATGCAGTGAGTCTCTGGAGTGGGGAATACGCGTGTGAGCTGGCGGATATGTTCGTGGTGCAGGAGGAGATCGCGCAGGCGGTTGCGAGCGCGCTCGCTCGGCGGGGAAGGCCGATCGTTCCGGCGAGCCAATCTCGCCAGGGCAGCGTGACCTCGCGTGCGTTCGAGCTGTACCTCTGTGGTCGCTCCCTGCTCGAGCAGCGCGCGGATGGGATGTTCCAGGGTCTGCAATGTCTCGAGGAAGCGAGCAGGCTGGCGCCCTATTTCTCCGGCGCGCACGCGGGCATCAGCATGGCGTTCACACTCTTCGGCCTGTTCAACGCGCTGTCGCCGAAGGATGCATTTCCGGCGGCCCGGGCGGCGGCCGAGCAGGCGCTCGCCATCGATCCAGACGACGTGCTGGCAATCGTGATGCGAGCCCACACCGCGCTCTGGTTCGAGTGGGATTTTCTTCGCGCTGAAGAGCTCGCGCGACGCGCACTCGCCGTGGCACCTGGCTTCTATCTCGCGCACGAGTGCCTCGGGTATGTACTCGCTGCACAGGGCCGCTTCGATGACGCCATCGAGGCCATGGAGCGGGGTCGCGCGCTGGATCCGATCTCGGAGAATGCGACCTACGATCTCGCGTGGGTTCTGCTGCTTGCCGGCCGGTGGGAGCAGGCGATTCGCGAGTTGGAGCCAGCACTCGCTAAACATCCGCAGATGAGTGAGCTGAGGCGCGTCTACGGCTTCTGTCTCTTCTACTCGGGACGAACAGCGGAAGCGTGCGCGGAATTCCGACGAGTGCTCGAGCTCAACACGGGCGATCGCTGGGGCAGCTTGAATCTCGTGCAAGCGCTGGCGGCGTTGGGCGAAGTTGACGAGGCGCGACGGCTCGTCGGTGAGCTGGAAGATCGCGCGACGCGTGAGCCGATTCCCGCGTTCGGGATTTCAATAATGCATCACTGGCTCGGCGACGATGACTCAGCGCTGAACTGGCTCGAGAAGGCGTTCGAGGACCGGTACTACTGGCTCGTCATGGCCTCGCACGATCCGTCGCTCATTCGTCTCCGCGATCATCCGCGGTTCGTTCACGTCATGACGAGCGTGCGGAACGCTTCTCGTCTCTAGCAACGTGAAAAAACTGCTACTGGTGGGTCTGCTGCAGGCCTGCTTCCGATTCACTGGCCCAGCGGCGGCGCTGCATCCCGTCCCACGCGATTCGACGCCGCGGCTGCGAGACTGCGACTCGGTCGCCGGCTGCGTTGGCAGCGTTCGGATCACGTACCTTGGCGTCGCCGGCTTCCTCATCGCGACCGACAGCGACGTGATCATGACGGCGCCCTCGTTCTCGCATCCCAATCTGCTGGCGGTTACGACACCGCTCTGGCCGATTCACGGAGACAGTGAGGCCGTCGATCGCGAGCTACGGCGATTGCTCGGCGCAGATTTCGACATGCTCGCTCGCGTCCATTCGATTCTCGTCGGCCATGCTCACTATGACCATCTCATGGACGTGCCACTCCTGGCGCGGCGGTACGTGCCGCGCGCCAGGATCTACGGAAGCCTCACGACAAAGCGGACGCTGATGGGCGATGATTTTCTCCGCGCTCACGCCGATCGCATCGACTCGCTGATGCCGGCCGACAGTGTGATTGCGACGGCGTGGCGCGTCGGGCGATGGATCTACTCGCCGAGCCGCCGGATGCGGTTCATGGCCATGCGCTCGAGCCACGCGCCGAACTGGTGGTTCATGACGCTCGCGCCGTGTTATGAGAAAGAGGATCGAAAGACGCTTCCACGCACCGGCTGGGGATGGTGTCGGGGCGAGCCGGTTTCCTACGTGATCGATCTTCTGGACGGACGCGGTCGGCCGATGTTTCGCATGTTCTATCAGGATGCCGCGTCACGACCGACAGATGTCGTGCTCCCACCGTTCGCCGCCCAGGATCAAAGGCGGGTGGATCTCGCGATCGTCTGCGCAGGCAACTTCAACAAGGTCGAGGAATATCCGACGTTCCTGCTGGCCGGTCTCAGGCCGACGTTCGTGATCCTCGCGCACTGGGAGGATTTCTTTCAGGAGCAGGGCGAGTCGCCGACGCCCGTGCGCTGGACGGACACGCGCGAGCTGGCGACTCGTCTCGATCTTCTCGGCGCGGCGCGATGGATCACGCCGGTACCAGGCGGTCGGGTCGTCGTGGAGTATTGACGGTGGACGGCGGAGCTAGACCGTCGCGCTGAGATCCGTCTTGTGAGTGATTCGGAATTTCGCGGCGCGCGGCTGCTGAGCGGGTTTGAACACCAACTCGATGTCGCGGCCGAGTCGGAGAAGCATGCGAAGCAATCGCTCGGTCGAAAAGCCGGCGAGCTTGCCAGACATGAGCAGCGACATCTGTGACGGTGCGTCGCCAACGATCCGTGCTGCCTCGGTCTGATTGAGGTGGTGGTATCGGATGATCGTCGCGATTTCCTGCGCCAGCTCCTCTTTCGGAATGAGAGCCTTCTCAGAGGCACCGTTTTTCGGCCGGCCAACAGAGCGCAGATGAGACGCGGTGGATTTGCTGTCGGCCAACTGTTGCGGCTTTGCCGACTTGGGCGGACGCCCAACCGGGCGTTTGGTCTTCTTTGTTCTCGGCACGTTGAATCCAGGAATTGGAGTGCGCTACGCAGCGACGCTGTTTCGGCTTCGGAAGGTGTCGCGCTCGAACATTAAGGAATTCTCAGAATAGAGTACTAGCGGCCGGGGTCGCAGGCCAGTGGGCGTTTTGGCTATGTCGCAACGCGGGGGCAAGCGCTCCGTTCAGGGCAACGGGCCTCTATTGAACGTTGATCGCCACGGAGTCGACAAACGTTCCGAGGGCTGCGACGACGTAAGCGCTGCCGGTGCCGATTGCTTTCACCTGTACGGAAGATGGAGTTCCGGTCAGCACCTGCAGGACGCCAGCGGGACGCACATCGTACTGAACCTGTGCCAGGAAGGCGCTGGACCGCAACACCACGCCAAGCGAATCGGTCTGCACAATGTCCAGGGTGACGGCGCCTCCCAAAGACAAGGAAGACGGACAGGATGCGTAGTAGCAGAAGAGCGCCTGCTTCGCGCGCTGGATGACAACGACGCGATGATGACCGATGTGCGGCCCGACGGCCACTAACACGTCTGTTGTCCCGAGTCCGTTCGCCTGAAATTGACCCGAACCGCGTGCGCCAAGCACCGCATCATTCCCCGACAACCACTGTGGCACGACGCCGTCCCAATTGGGAGTAACGACGTACGTGAAGGACAAGTTCTCGTGAATGCTGAACGCCGAGTCCGGGCCCGCGATCAGAATACTGACGTTGGTCGCGGGGTCGTACGGATTCGTGTGAGGGTACTCCGCGCACGCGGCCACCGCGACGCACAGCAGAGCGAGGCGCCACACGCTTACCATGTGACACTCATCGATAAACGAGCCTCCGTGCCTTGCGCGTCAGGCAGGAAACCGACCGTGGGATGAAGATCGTAATCGTGGATTCGGGCGATGGACCGGGCATGCATTCGCTCTGCCAGGACCGCCGTGGCTCCCGCGACTAGCCATGCCGTGGCCGCACCGGCAAGTGCGCGGCGTGCGTCTCGCTGCTCTTGAACGGCATCGATATAGGCGGTCGTCACTTCCGGTGTCGAACGTGCAGCCAGATAGCGGCGATACGCCTGGTCGCGGTTTCTGGCGAAGGACCACGCCATCACCACTCCTGCACCCGTTAGGCCGGCCCCGATGGCCGCGATTGCCGGGTAGCCGATGACCGCGTGCCCCATTCCTGGCACCAACGACGCCAGCAGGACGCGTCGCAATGGCGTCACCGAGCACCGAGCGGGCGGACGCATCGCGTCGATCAGTCGCTCGGTCTGCTTGTCCGACAGCGTTAGGCACGGTGTGTCAGCGAGGACGTCTGTCAGCACGACGCGCGCGGCGCTGGTGTCGTCGTATGCCAGCAGCGCACCAACGATCAGCATTCGCGCGGCGCGCGCATCCTCGGCCGACAATTTGCCTGCGCTGAGACGCTGCTCGGCGATCCGAGCGCCGGCGACTACCTTGCCCGACGAATACAGTGCGTGCGCTTCACGCAGAGGTTTGTCGGTCGGCACTGGCACGTGCATGGGCGCGTGCGCCGCCGGAGTGTCGCCGAGCTTCTCGATGCGGGCGACGACGAGATCGTGCCACAGGTCGCGCAGCGCTTCGCCGGCAAGCACAACGACGTCCGGTGATGAATCGGCCGCCGAGACCTGTAATGTCACTTCGGGAAGGCGACCCGCCGGATCGGGAGCGAGGTACTCGCTGGAAATCCAGGTCGCAATCTGCGACGCACGGTCGACCGACGGCGCGGAGGAGGGGACGATGGCGACAACGGGTCGACGGGCGAATGAATCCGTCGGCACGAGTCGGCCACGAACGCTGACTTCCACGCCGCGAACGTCGCCGCTCGGTTCGCCCGTGCTCGGAGCGACGATCTGGACGCCGCGCGTGAGTAGGGCTGGGCTCAGAGGGGCACTCGCGTCGCACACACCGGTAGTGGATGGTGGAACGAGGACAAAGACGACGCGATCGTCGCGCGCAGCGCCACGGACGCCCGTGGGTTCATTAGCGTATGCAACACCGAAGGCACCGCGGATCCCAGCCGGACAGGTCTCCAGCGCGCGCGCCACGCTCGCGCTGTCGCTGGCCTGGGCGAGTGCTCGAGGAGCGCCGACGACTATGTTCACGCCCCTGCCGAACAGCACGAGAGGCGATCGAGCGGGAATACTGGTGGCCTCCTGCGAGTAGAGACACGCCGGCGCAAGCAGGCACGCCAGGGCGATGGGTCGCGATTTGAGCGTTTGCATGGGGGACGACGATAACGATTGGTCAGGCGTTGAGCAATTATCAGACGGTCAACCTGACGTCACATGAGCTAACCGCCTTGGTACGTGACCGGCACCGCCGACGTACCGTCTCTTGAGAGAGAATTATCATGGAGACAATGTGCCCGTCACGAACCGCAGCGCTTACCTGCTAATCGGCTGGGCATACTGTACGGCGTGTGCATTCCTGATTGCGCGCACACGGGTCGAGACGGCGTCGGCGGAATTCGTCGATGGCAGCTCGAGCTACGCGGCGCCGTCCGTTTCCGAGATCGAGTGGTTTCGGCAAGTGAAGCCATATTGCAACGCCGTAGAAGTGGCGACGCTCGATCAGCGCGCGACGCCGCCGTCCACGGTCGCCGGCGCGGGGTACCACGCAGCGTGCTTCGCGCTCGCCGGCCGAATCGACGACGCACGGCGCATCATCGACCGCTTGCCGGCTGACGACCGATACAAAGCGGTCGGGATTGTTTTCGACGTCGGCCATCCCGTTGCCGACGCCGGTGATGACCGGTCCGCCGCGCCGATCATGGAGATGGTAATCGATTACTGGCCGAACCACTACATGGCGCTGTATCACGCTGGCATGGCGGAGTACATGCTCGGTCAGCGCGATCTCGCGCGTCACAACCTGCACTTGTTCTTGGAGTATTATCATGAGAACGATGGCTGGCGGCATAACGCCGTCGAGATTCTGCAACGACTCGACGATCCCTCGGCGGCGCCGATGCATCGGCCGCAGGAGCCGACACAGTGATGCGCGGCGACGCGATGCGCGGCGTTCGCGCTGATGCAGCTCTGACGCTCGGGGCTGTGCTTCTCTTCGGCTTCGCGGCGGGACGACTCGTTGCGCCGACACTCTATGTTGCGACAGCTCTCGTCGCCCTGCTGGTATGGCGTGGCACTCGCGCGGCTGCCGTGACTGATCCACGCATTGACGAGCTGTCATTCATACCGAACGATCTGCGCTCGCGAGTGAGGGAAACGCTCGACCGCTGCGGCGAAGGTGTTGCGCGCCGTTCTTTACTCGGCGTCATTGCGCAGGCGAAACCGCTGCTCACGCGAGCGCGCCCGCAACTCGATGAGCGGGCGGAACAAGAGACGCGTGAGAATGTGTTGTCGCTCCTGGAGGCGTGTTGCGCGACCGCGCAGTCGCTCGCGGAGCTCGATGTCGCAATGGCGGCATCGCAAGAGAACTCTAACGCGTCGCCGCGAGCAGTGCAGGTGCGGCAGCGCCTCGCGGATCAACTTGCCAACGCGGCAACGACGCTCGGGGAGCTCTACGTCACGGGGCTCGAGCATGAGACGGACGCGCTGAGCCGGGTGTCTGAGCTCACGGCCGCGATTCACGAAGACGCGGAAGCACGGCGCACGGCGATGGAAGAAATCCAGCGCGTCGTCCCGGGCTGACGCTACTCGGTATTGAGCGCCGTGCGGGGATCGAGGCGCGTCGCGCGAATGGCGGGAGCCAGACAGGCGGCGGTTCCCGTCATAGCGAGTAGCACGAGCACACACATATAGACCACTGGGTCCGCGGCGCCCGTCTCGAACAACAGCTGCGACAGGGTCCCGGCAAGCATCAACGACACGGCGGCGCCCAACATCACACCCGCACCAACCAGCATGGCACCACCCTTCAATACGTCGCCCAACACATCGCGACGTTGCGCGCCCAAGGCGATACGAATGGCGAACTCGCGCGTACGCGACTGCGTGACGTACGAGATCACACCATAGATGCCTAACGCGCAGAGCAGGAGCGCGACCGAAGCAAAGCCCGTCAAGAGCACCATCGCATACGTGCGCCGGGCAATGGAGCTCGCGACCACCTGTTCCAGAACGCGGACGCGCTCGACCGGTTGATTCGGGTAAATGGCCTGGATGGTGCTCCGGATGCCACGCCCCAACGACCCAGGATTATTTCCCGCGCTCCGTACGTACACGTTCATCGAATTCAGCACGTGATGCGTCTCGTCCTGGGTGTACGGCAGGTAGATCGCCGGTGCCGGCGGGAGATTGAGCGCCGCCTGCCGCATGTTCGAAACGACGCCGACGATTTCGCGCATCCGTGGAACGCTGTCCAGGGTCCGGCTGCCTAACGCCAGATAGTTCACTCCGATCTGCTTGCCAACGGGATCGATGTTCGGGAACAGGCGACGCGCGGCCTCGGCGTTGATGATCGCCACAAGGTGCGAGTCCGCATCGTCGGCATCCCGGAAGAGGCGGCCGTGCACCAGCGCGGCGCCAAGCGTTCGGAAGTAGTCCGCGCTGATCCAGCACGCCTCGGTCGATGGCTCGCGTCCCCGAACATTCGGCCGATCGGCAAAGATGATGGTCGCGGCGTTGGCGCGTACCGATGGCAGGCAATCGGAGATCGCAGACGATTTTGCGCCGGGGAGCGCGTTCGTCACCTGCAACACGGTGTTCCAGAATGGAAAGCCTTCAGGGCTGTTATAATTGGTGCGCAAGTACGCGGAGATCACCCGCTCCGGTTGATAGCCGGGATCCACCGCGCGCAGGCGCATGAAGCTGCGCAGGAGGAGGCCGGCGCAGACGGTCAACACCACCGCGCATGCGACCTCGGCCACGATCAACAACGCGAAAGGTCGCCGCGCCTGGCCCGTCTCAGTACGGCCGCCGCGAAATACGGAGGCGAGGTCGAGCTTCAGAAGAGTTCCCGGAAGCACGGCGAGAACGACGCTGCTGAGAAGCACGACGCCGAGGCTAACTGCCAGCGCGGGGCCACTGAGATGCGCGTCGGCAATGCGCGGAATGCCGATGACCGGGAATTGCCGCATCGACGTTACGCCCAGCACGGCCAGAGCAATGCCTAACGTGCATCCAGCGCTGCTCAGCAGCGCGCCTTCCACGAGGAGCTGGCGACGAACGCGACCTCGGCTCGCGCCGAGGCCGAGGCGCATCGCGAATTCGGATCGGCGCTTGATGGAGCGGGCGAAGAAGATCGCGGCCGTGTTCAACAGCGTAACGAGCAGCACGAGGGCGACCGCCGCCATGATGATCTGGAGCTGCCGCCTAACGGGCCCGACGATAAAATCGCGCAGCGGTGTTAGCTGCGCTTCCACGTCGCGCGGCTCGTCCGGCGCTCGTCGAAGAATCGCCGTGAGCTCCTGCTGGGCAACTCGTGGGTCGACGCCAGGGGCGAGTCGTCCGATGACATCCAGAAACTTGTTCGCGCGCCAGCCCATGTACGGCCAGGCGGGCTCGGTGGTGAGCTTGAGCCAGACGTCGACATCGGAGTAGAGATCCGGCATGGGCGGCAGCACGCCCACGATCGTGGACGGAAAGTTCTCCAACCGGAGCGTCCGGCCGATTACGTGCGGGTCGCCACCAAGCTGATTCTTCCAGAAGTTCCACGAGATCAACGCCGTTTCGTTGGCAAGGTCGTGGAATTCACTCGGAAGGAAGACGCGCCCCATCGCGGGCTGGATGCCCATCACGCTGAAGAATTGCGCGGTCGGCGCCGCACAATTCACCACGCGCGGCTCGCCGTCCCCCGTCCAGACTTCGGCAAATCGCGGGATGATTGCAGCGACGCCGGAGAACAGGGTGCTCTGGTCCCGATAGTCGCGGAAATCGGGTCCGGAGGCGGCGCGCCGCGTGTCACCCAGCGAGTGTGCCCGCGATGAGACGACGTACAGTCGGTCAGCACCGGGAAAGGTTAGCGGCGCGAGAAGGACATGTTCGAACACGCTGAACATCGCCGCGTTGAGTCCAGTCCCGAGGCCGAGCACGAGGATGGTGATCGCGGTGAAGAGCGGGTTGCGTCGGATCAATCGCAGCGCGTACCGCGCGTCCTGCATCAGCGACTCGAGGGGCGGCAACAGCTCTTGCGCGCGCGTCTCCTCGTTCAAGTAGGTGCGATTGCCGAACTGTCGGAGTGCCTGCCGGCGTGCCTCCTCAGGAGGAACACCGCGGGCCGTCAGCAACTCGGTACGCATCTCGATATGCGACTGCATCTCGGCCTGGAGGTCGGCCTCGATGCTCCGGCTCCGAAACACGCCGAGAGACCTGCGGAGCAGGGACGTGAGCCGCCTAACGAGCGACGAGGACAGCTCAGGCATATCGGAGGAGGGCGTTCACACCTTTGACCACGCTCACCCAGTGTTCCTCTTCGCGCGCCAGCTGCTGCCGCCCCAGCGGCGTGAGCCGATAGTACTTGGCGCGTCGGTTATTCTCGGTGCTGCCCCATTCGGACGCGATCAAACGAGCCTGCTGAATGCGGCGCAGGGCCGGGTAGAGCGAGCCCTCCTCGACGCGCAGGAGATCGTTGGAGACCTGTTGAATGTGGAGGGCGATGCCGAAGCCGTGCATGGCGCCGAGCTGGGCCAGCGTCTTGAGGACCAGCAAGTCCAACGTGCCCTGGAGAACGTCATTTGTTCGCGGCATCGGCTCCGTCGCTCGCCCGAGGCTGATGACGGATGCTAGACCGATGCTCCCCTAGATGTCAAGGGGAATGTGCGCTGCGCTAGTCTGAGCGTAGCGCCTCTGCCGGATCGACGCGCGACGCGCGCCGCGCAGGCATCCAGCTCGCAATGGCCGCAATCGCCAACAGGAGCAACGTCGAAGCCGAAACCGTCACTGGATCCCACGGCGCCACACCATACAGGAAGCTGCGAATCGATCGCGCCACGACGTTCAGCAGCGCAAGACCGACCAGTGATCCGCATATCGCGAGTGCTAATCCATGGCGAGTCGTGGCCGCGGCAACGACTCGTGGTGACGCGCCCAGCGCGATGCGGATGCCCAGCTCGCGCCGGCGGAGCGTCACGAGATAGGCAAGCACGCCGTACAACCCGACGGCGCCGAGGACCACTGTGATGAGCGCGGCCGCGCCGAGGATGAGCGTGGTGAACGCGAGACGCGCCGTGGATGCGCGCATGACCTCCGTCATGGTCCGCGCCTCGAAGGCGGGAAGAGTCGGGTCGAGGTCGCGCACGACGTGCGCCGCGGCGTTCAGGATCGACGCGGCGTCACTCGACGAGGTGCGGATCGCGACGGCCATCGTGCGGCTGATGTGCTGCGCGACGCTGTCGTCGCGCACGAGCTCCGGGAAGTATACGGCGGCACTCGGCGGCGCAGCGAGGCTGGTGTCACGCGTGTTCCCGACGACGCCGACGACCGTCGTCCACGGATCGCTCGGCAGCGCCTTGAAGCGCTTGCCTAACGCGGCGGCGCCGGTGGAGTCATGCCAGAAGAAGCGCGCGGTCTCGAGCGAGACGAGCGCTTCGCCCTGGGGCTGACGGTCGCGCGCATAGAAGTAGCGACCGGCGATGAGCGGGACGCGCATCGTCTGGAGATACTCGTCGCTGACGCTCGTGAACATCTGCAGGGGCGGCAGCTTGGTGTTCCACTCGGGGGCGCTCTCGGGATAGAGCGGGTTCGGATTCGCGCCGTGATCCTCGAGGGGGATGCGCGTCGTCACGCCGACGCTTTGCACGCCAGGGAGTGCCTTGACGCGATCGATGAGCGACTGGAAAAAACGCGACGCATCGGCGTTGTGTGCATAACGCGGACGCGGCAGCGAGACCCAGAAGGTAGCGACCTGCCCGGCGTCGAATCCGGGACGCACGGCGTGGAGCGCCTGGAACGAGCGCAGCAGCAGCCCCGAAGCGGTGAGGACGAGGATGCCGAAGGCGATCTGCGCCATCACCAGCGCGCCGCGCAGGCGTTGCTGGCGACGGTTGGCGGTGCCGCCACGCGTGCCTTCGCGAAGGGCGACGCCGCCGGCTCCGATGCGCACCGCGGGGATCGCGGTAAACGAGATGGACGCAATTGCGGCCATCGTCGCCGTGAAGGCGATCGCCCGCCAGCCTACGACGATTTCAGCGAGGCGTGGAGTGTCGGCAGGTCCGTGCGTCACCAACATGTGAACGGCAAGCCACGCGAGGGTTAGTCCGAGCAGAGCGGCGCCGAACGCAAGCACCAGGGATTCAGCAAGCTGATAACTGACGATGCGGGCGCGGCCGGCACCGAGCGCGGCGCGGACGGCGAGCTCGCGCTCGCGGGCGTCGAAGCGGACGAGGGCAAGTGTCGCAACGTTCACACATGCGACGATGAACAGCAGCGCCGCGGCGCCACCCATCAGCCATAGCGTCCCGGCAATACCACCCGTGATGTCGCGGCCTAACGGCGACAACACGGGGACGGGCTTCGTCTGCTGCATGATCTGCTGCGTCGTGATCCCGGGAACGAACTTCGGGAAGAGCTCGACGACGCGCGGGAGCACGGCGGTGAAGTCACGTTGCGCCTCGGAGATGGCAACGCCAGGCTTGAGCCGCGCGACGCCATTGTACGCGAAGGCTGTCGGCGGCGGATTGGCGGGGTCGAGCTGGAGTGGCGTCCAGATCTGGGTTTGCGCGTTCGGAAATCTGAAACTCGACGGCATGACGCCAACGACCTCGCGCTTGACGCCGTTCACGACGAGCGAGCGTCCGACGATGTTCGCGTCCCCGCCAAAGTGCGTCCGCCACAGAGCGTCGCCGATGAGGACGACGTCGGGCGCACCCACACGGTCTTCGGCTTCGTTGAACGCGCGCCCGCGCTCTGCGGGGACGCCGAGGACCGTGAAGATACTAGCCGAGGCGCCCGCCGAGGTGACGCGCTCGGGTGGGCTCGAGGACAGCGGATCGCCGAGGTTGACGGCGTTCTCGATGTAGACACCGATGCCCTCAATCGTGTGCGCCTGCGTCCTATAGGTATAGAAGGTTCCGGTCGATTGATTGACGTGATACAGGGAGATCGGGGCCATGTCGTGCCAGGTGCCGACGAGGCGGTCGGGATGCGGGAAGGGGAGTGGCTTCAGGAGCACGGCGTCGATGACGGCGAAGATCGCTATCGTGGCGCCGAGTCCCGCGACGAGGGTGACGAGCGCGGTGACGGTGAAGGCGGGCGAGCGGCTTAACGAGCGAACGGCGTGGTTCAGGTCCTGGGTGATGGTCTCGAAGAGCTGGACGACGCGCTCGCGGCGACGGCGACGGCGGTCGACGGCAGCGAGCTCGCGTCGCGAGGCGACCAGGTCACCGAACTCCCGCTCGGCGGCGCGTCGCGCATCGGCTTCGGAGACACCTTGCAGCATGAGGTCGCGCGCGCGGCTTTCCATATGGAAGGCGAGCTCCTCGTCCACCTCTTTCTCGACAGCGCGGCCGGGGACGCCGGGCGCACGACGGTAGTCGTCAGGCATCGGCTTGCTCCCACCGGGTGGCGTTCAGCACGCGAAAGAGTCCCTCGGCGTAGCGCGCCAGGCGCTTCGACTCGGCGCGCAGCTCGGCGCGGCCCCGCGCGGTGAGCTTGTAGTACTTCGCGCGGCGATTGTTGTCGGAGAGTCCCCAGTCGCTCTCGACGAGACCCCGATCCTCCAGCCGATGCAGCGCGAGATAGAGCGCACGGTCCTCGATGGCGAGGGTCTCACCGGATGTGTCCTTGATCCAGCGCGCGATGCCGTAGCCGTGGCGTGAGCCCCAGCTGAGCGTTTTCAGAATGAGCGCGTCGAGGGTGCCGCGCAGCAGCTCTTCGGCTTCCTTGGGCATTGAATCTCTTTTCCCCGGATGTTCTCCGGGGAGAGTATGCTGCTCGGCGTCGATGGCTGTCAAGCGCGGGCTGTTCAGCACAGCGCCCCTTCGCCCTGAAGAGCACCGAAACTGGCAGTGGTTGCGAAGAACGCCAAAGACGGAGGCAGCAAAGTAGGGGAATGGCGTACAAGGCAGTCGAAGCGGCGCACGGACTCGGGAAACAAGTTGGACTTTGGTCCAAGAAGACTCAGGGCGATGAGAAAACGCTCATAATCGACTGGGCTCCCTACTGGCGCATCCGGAACGAATTCATATGTTGCTGATTGGAAGGGAGTAGCTCGGTGCTGCCGAGTAAGTGAAACGCAAGTCCGAAATGCCCATGAGCGTCGATCAGGCTAGTCAACCGACACCGGCGGCACTGAAAGATCCGGGAGAAGCCAGAGCGGGTGCGCGGAGAACGGAGTCCCTTCGACGGATGAGGGCACTCGCCAACCATGCGCTGCCTGATGGTGATCCACACAAGCTCACGGCGCAGTGGGTCAACGATCTGCGCGTCGCGGCGAACGAGCTGCGAGTATTGCGGCGCGCGCTGCATCCAGGAGAAACCGCGGGGCAGGGCCTCTGTGCGCGGTTGACGGAGTATGCCTGTGTTATTGCCGCGGTGATCGAGACGGCTGACGGAAAGGTCGAGCGCGCCAATTGAGCCGTCGGCGTGGATGGTCTTGCGCGCGATGGCACCTTGTCTCATGCTCTGCCCAGGCATCTTCTGAGCGACACGATGGAGACGGTGGACGAGTTTCGGACGCGCTACGCGCGCACCGACGATGATGAGTTGCGGGAGCTGCTCGCGGTCAAGCCCGGCAGCTTTACGCCCGAAGCGCTACAGGCGCTCTGCGAAGAGGCAGCGCGACGGGGACTTCGAAGCTCGATCGATCCGCCACGACCGGATCCTCTGGACTCTATCGACTGGCCGGAGATCTCGGAGCCTCACAAGTACGCGAAAGCATCGATCTTTGGGCGCTTTCTGGCGCATCTCGCTGACCTGATCATCGCGTTCGGGCCGCTCGGTCTCATGCTTTTCTACGCTGTCACTGGCTTCGGGATACCCTCGTCGGGCGGTACTCTCGTAGCTGCATTCTTGATCGGGGCAACACTGTGGGGCCTCTATTATCTCTTCGCCAAGGACGGCTTCGCGCGCGGCGGCAGTTACGGTAAGAGGATGTTCAACCTGCGCGTCGTGAACATTGCCACGAACCGTTTGTGTAGCAAGAAGGAGTCGGCGGTGCGGGCGCTGGACCTGTTTCTGTTGTCGTTCTTTCCTGTCATTGGGTGGTTGGTCGAACCGATTGTCGCGATGGGCTCTCCCGATGGGCGGCGCATTGGAGATCGGGCGGCGGGTACTCAAGTCATTGAGGCTAAGGACTACCTTCGGTGAAAACGCAACAGCTTGACCGCTGATGACGCAGAAGTCGCTGATGCCGCTGTACTGCAAAAGCAGGTGTAGCGTTTTCGGCGACAGGCTGCGTCTTCAGCGCTAAAATCCTTTGAAGTTGTCGCAGTACTGTGTCATCCGGGGCCTTCTGTGTGCTCTGTGACCGGACCGCTTTGTCGGTCTGAGAGGCTGACCTGCGAGAGAGGAGCGGAACAGCAGATCCTTCGCTTCGCTCAGGATGACAACGGCGCGCTCAGGATGACAACGGCGCGCTCAGGATGACAACGGCGCGCTCAGGATGACAACGGCGCGCTCAGAGGATGACAACGGCGCGCTCAGGATGGCAGTCAGACGATGTCACTCGCTTGTGGGCGACGCTCGGTTGAGCGGAGGGTGTCGGTCGTGCGGCCACCGACTACCGGCGACCGACCACCGACCGGCAAGGTGAGCGTGAACCGGGCGCCTTCCCCGAGACGGCTGGTGACGGTGAGGTCGCCGTTCATCGCGCGGGCGAGCTCGCGGCTGATGGCGAGGCCGAGGCCAGTGCCCTGGCCTTCGCGGGTCAGATGTTGATCCACCTGCACAAATGGTTCGAAGATCGCGTCGAGCTTCTCCCGAGGGATGCCTCGACCCGTGTCATGGACGTGGATGGCGATCTCCTCGCTCCGCCGCTCCGCGCTGACGTCGATGCCGCCGCCGGTGGGGGTGAACTTGATCGCGTTCGAGAGCAGGTTGAGCAGAATTTGCTGAACCTTATCGGCGTCGCCGCGGACGACGAGCGAGTCGTCGGCGACCTCGCAGCGGTACGAGAGCTGCTTTGCCTCCCGCTGCGGCTGGATGAGTGGCCCGACACTCTCCAGGAGCTCCAGCACCGGCACATCTTCGATGTCGAAGTCGACGTGCCCCGCCTCGACCTTCGCGAAGTTCAAGATGTTATTAATGACGCCGAGGAGGTGTCGCTGATTGTGGCGGATGCGGGCGAGGTCGTCGAGCTGCGCGCGATTGAGCTCGCCGCGGACGCCAAGCTCGAGGAGGTCGATGTAGCCGGCGATGGCGTTGAGCGGCGTGCGCAGCTCGTGGCTCATCGAGGCGAGGAACTGGGCCTTGGCGACGTTCGCCTGCTCGGCGGCAACCCGCAGCGCGTCCGCCTCCGACCGTGCCGCCGTCTCGGCAGCGATCGTCTCGCGCAGGGCATGCTCTGCCTCACGAGTGCGCAAGAGAGCCCGAACGGTGGCGAGCAACACCGGCGGCTCGACGGGATGCGTGAGATAGCCGTCGGCGCCGGCATCGAGACCCTGCGCGCGGGCGGACGGCGACGTGAAGCTGGCCGAGATGAGCAATACCGGTATGGCCGCGGTGGCCGGGTCGGCTTTGATTCGCTTGGCGACGTCGAAGCCGTTGCCATCGGGGAGGCGCACGTCGAGCACCATGAGATCCGGCAAATTCCCGGCAAGACGCACCGCCTCGGCCGACGTCGCGCCCTGAACGATGTGGTAGCCCGCCTCTTCGAGGATGCGCGCCACGACCCAGCGATTGGCCGGCGTGTCGTCCACGACGACGACGGTTATTACCGGTGGCTCATGCATCGGCCGATCCGGCCCCCTGCGGCGCCGCGACGTTAGGTTCGGCGCCGGCCACGACATCGCAATTCATCGGGATGGTCAGCGAGAAAGTGGAGCCGACACCGACGGTGCTGCGCACGCTGATCTCACCCCCGATGAGATGCGCCAGTCGCCGCGACAGCGGGAGACCGAGTCCCGTGCCGCGCACACGCCCCTGCAGCGGACTATTCACCTGCTCGAACTCCTCGAAGATGCGTAACAGATCCTCCGCCTCGATACCAATGCCGCTGTCGGCCACGGAGAAGGTCACTGTCTCCGTGGGTCCGACGACGGCACGCACCCGGACCTCGCCCTTCTGGGTGAACTTGAGAGCATTCGAGATCAGATTGCGAAGCACCTGCGCTACCTTCGATTGATCGGTCACGAGCGGCGGTATGGTGCCGACGGCCTCCAGGATGAGCGGCACCTTCGTCTCGGCCGCCAGGGGCCGGAATAATGCACGCAACGAGCCGAAGAGTTCGTCGACGTGGAACTCCTCGACTCGGAGGTCGATCTTCCCGGAGTCGATCTTCGCCAGATCGAGCCAGTCGTTCACGAGATCGCTGAGGCTGTCGGTCGATGATCGCAACATCGCGACGGCTTTCTGTTGCCGTTCCGTGAGCTCGCCCTCATAGCCGTCGAGCAGGAGTCGCGCCACGTTCCGAACAGCATTGAGCGGGGTGCGAATCTCGTGGTTGAGGTCCGACAGGAAGTGCGTCTTCAACTCGTTCAACCGCTCGAGATACCCCGCGCGCTGATCGAGCTCGGCGTACAGCGCGAGCACGCCTCGGTTGGTCTCGGCCAGCTCCTGGGCCAGCCGTTCGTTCTCCGTCTGTTTCTCGCGCAATTCAGAGAGTGCGCGCAGGAGCTCCTGATTCTGTTGCTTCAATTCGCCGTGAGTATCCAGGGCAGCGTTTGCCGCCACGGCCGCGACGGCGTCGTGGATGAGCGAGCGAGTCAGGAAGACGTGCGCGGGCAGCCGCTTGCCGAGCAGAACGGACGCACCTTTATCGTCGCTTGTGACCTCGAAGCGGTCTGTGAGGCGACGGGCGCCAACCATGCCCACGCCGAGCCCGGTAGCGGAGACGTAGCGTCCCTCGAGAATGTCGTGAATGTGAGGGATGCCTGGGCCACGATCCGCGATGCGCGCCAGCAGAACAGCCGGCGGACCGTGGTCGACGGAGAATTCGACCCGGCCGCCGCCCGCGTACTGAAACGCGTTGCGGGCGATCTCCGAGACGGCCGTTGCGAGGCGCGTCTGCTCCTGTGCGTCGAGACCAAGAGCGCTGGCGAGCTGCCGTGCGCGCTGCCGCACGAGCACGATGTCCGGTTCGCGAGCGAGCTCCAGGCTGAGCAGTGGCGTCGTCGTCGTCGACACGAAAGCTTCGTCCCCTTCTCTACCGCTAGTTCAGGGCGCGCGCGACGACGACGATGGAGTCGTCGCGTCGGCGGCTGAAATCACGATACAGCACGGCCGCGACGATGCTAGGGTCTCGCGAGATGAGACCCGGATAGTCGTCCAGATTCCATCGGCCGCTCACCCCATCGGAGTGCATCACCAGCAAAGATCCCGAGGGCCACGCGTACTCGAACTCCTGGATCCGTCGTGCGTTATGGCCGACGATGCCAGTGTGAGAAACCAGAGTTTTCGACCGGCCACGCTCCACAATAGAGGCGGAGATGTTTCCGACTCCAGAGAAGCGGACCGATCGGTGATCCGCCGAAATGAATGCCGTGGCCGCCGCCGCGCCCCGAGTGCTCCGGAGGGCCGCGTGCATAGCCGTCATTGCCTCGGCGGCGCCGAGCTCGCGTCCACCGCCGACGGCCCGCACAGCCAGACCGGCCGCATCGGCGGCGGCGAGACCATGGCCCAACCCATCGGCCACTACGACGAGGGACGCACCACCCGCGTAGCTCGTCAGGCTCCAATCGTCGCCGCAGACCTGCTCTTCGGCTTTGGGCACACGGACGACGCCGACTGACATCCCCCGGTCGGAATCCTTGGCGTTGGTCGCGTCCACGCGCGCGAGAAAGACCGTCCCGCGACCTTCGGCGGTGAAGACATCGAAGTTGGTCGTCAGTCGACGCAGGGCGCCGAGTCCATGCCCGTGGCTGCCGGCGGTAGAGTAGCCGTCGCGAAGCGCGCGATCGATATCGGAGATACCCGGTCCGGAGTCGATGGCGACGAGCTCGAGGCTGGGCGCGTCTGGCGCCTGGCGCGAACGCACGATTATCTCGCCGCGCGTGGCATGCTTGAGGATGTTGGTTCCCAGCTCCGTGGCGACGATCGACACACGTCCAACCTGGGTTTCGTCGAGACCGGCGTCGGTGGCGAGCTTTGCGGCTGTGCGTCGCACCTCGCTCACCTGGCTCGGGTCGGCGATCTCCACCGCGATAATGCGCGGAGCTCCAGCCTGGAAACCGCCGACTACTTCCATCTAGTGATGACCACAGTCGTTCCCCCACCCACTGTAGAAGAAATGCGAAAATCGTTCACGAGCCGGCGCGCTCCGCCCAGGCCGAGGCCGAGGCCATTTCCGCTGGTGTAGCCGTCTTGGAGGGCCCGATCGATGTCGGGAATGCCGGGGCCTTTGTCGTCGAAGGTGAGACGCACGCCTCTGCGAGTACCTTCGTCCAGCTGCTCGAGCAAGAGGGTACCGCCGCCGCCGTAATCAAGCGTGTTGCGTGCCAGCTCGCTCGCCGCGGTGACCATCTTGGTCTGATCCACGAGGCTGAACGCGACATCCACACACCAGGTGCGTACGATTTGACGAGCGGCCACGATGTCGGCGCTGGTGCGGATCAGGAGCGTCTCAGTCCGGCGAACCGGCATCTTTCCGCGTGTGTGATGATCCGGGTTCGAGGGTGATTGCGACCGAGTTGTTGAGCAACGCCATTCCTTTCTCGATGTTGAGCGCGGTGCGCACGCCGGGCAGGGTGAGACCGAGCTCCACGAGTGTGATGGCGACGGCGGGCTGCATGCCGACGACCACGGTCTGGGCGGCGAGCACCCGCGCCATCGCGGCGATGTTGGCGAGCATGCGGCCAATGAAGGAGTCGACGATCTCGAGGGACGAGATGTCCATGAGCACTCCCCGAGCGCCCGTCTGGCTGACGCGCGCGGTGAGGTCATCCTGCAACTGTACCGCGAGGCGATCGTGCATATCAACCTGGATGGTTACCAGGAGGAAGTCGCCCATTTTAAGAATTGGAATGCGATCCACGCGTCACGTCCCCCGCGCGAGGCGAGCGACAGTCTGTCCCGTTCTGCCTAACGCGAGACGGAACGCGTCGGCGAGCGTGGCTTTGGTGGAGACGTCCGCGAGATCGACGCCGAGGTGGACGATGGTTTGCGCGATCTGTGGGCGGATGCCGCTGATGATGCAGTCCGCGCCCATGAGGCGCGCGGCGGTGACGGTCTTGATGAGATGCTGGGCGGTGAGGGTGTCGACCGTCGGCACGCCAGTGATGTCGATGATCGCGATCTCGGCGCCGGTTTCGACGATGCGCTGGAGGAGCGATTCCATGACGACTTGCGTGCGCGCGCTATCGAGGGTGCCGATCATCGGCAGCGCGAGAACGCCTTCCCAGAGCTTGACGACGGGCGTCGAGAGCTCGAGCAGCTCCTGCTGCTGTCGAGAGATCACCTCTTCGCGGCCCTTCTGATAGACCTCGGTGGTATAGAGGCCCAGCTTGTCCAATAGCTCGGTGGCTGCCCAGTTGGCGTCGGCGAGGGCGCGTACGTCATTGCCCAACTCCTGCCGGAAGCGCTCGAAGAGCGGCCGCTTGAGCGAGAAGACGAAGATCGCCGTCTCGGCGGGAGAGAAGCCCTGAAGGGCACGCGCGCGGGAGAGATCGCCGAGCATGTCGCGCACGCGATTGAAGGCGGGCGCCTGGACATCGGTGCCCGTCTGCAGGGCCACCTGGAGAAGATTGAGGAATTCTGTCGACTGCCCTCGCAGCTCGCGCTCGGAGATACGGCCTCCCTGACGGAAGCTCGCCATTTGATCGCGCATCCACTCGTCGAGGATGGGCTCTTCGTGACTCTTGAGAATGCGGGAGATGTTGCTGTCGGCAGTAGCTGTCACGCGGTCCTCTATCGGAGAGCATGGGTGAGCAAGGAGTTCCTAACCTACGCCAAGAATATGGACGCACCAGTGCGGACCGGCGTTGGGCGCGAAAGGTGCGCGCCGATCTCGAGGTCACCGAAGCGGTGACGCGTCGCCAGATGCCTAACGACGAAGCCGACGCGGCGGCCTCGACGATTCCCACCGGATTGCAGGTGCTCGCGACGCCCGGCGCCGCATGACGAGCTCTGTCGAGTCGACCGCGGTGGCGCTGGCGCCGCATTTGCCCCGGCTTCGAACCATGATTCAGGGAATCGGCGAGGAGGTGGGCGCCGGTGCGACATTCAAATTTCAGTGGCCGGCGGGGGACGCCGAGGAGAGTCATAGACCGTGACCGTGCAGCACGACGTCGTGGAAGCCGAGACAAAGGGCAACGGGCGCGTCGTCAGGCGCGTTTTGCTAGTGGACCACAATGCTGGCGACCGCACGATGGTGGGTCGCTTTCTGCGCGATCAACGACAGGAAGCTGATCGCCGCTACGAGCTGATCGAAGTGACTACCGGCGAGGAGGGGCTCGCGCGATGTCGCGACCACCGCTTCGACTGCCTGCTGCTCGAATTCTTTCTGCCGGACATGAACGGCCGCGAGTTCATCGACGCGCTGCGCAAGAACGAACGCGAGGGCGCGCCCGTTCCGATCCTGATTCTCACCAGTCACGAGGACGACGACAACGCCGCCGAGGCGTTCAAGCGCGGCGTCGAGGACTACCTTGTTAAGGACTCGCTCACGTCCACGTCGCTGGTGCGGGCGATCGAGAACTCGATCGAGCGCTTTCGCATCAAGCGCGAGCTCGAGGAGCAGCGCGCCGCGGTCGAGCTGCGTAATCAACGGCTCGTCGAGTTGCGCAACGAGCTCCAAGCGACCATCGCCGAGCTGGCCGACGCGACGAAGGCAAAGGATCGGTTTCTGGCGGTGATGTCGCACGAGATGCGGACGCCGTTGAACGCGATTCTGGGCTACACCGAGCTGTTGGAGATGGAGCTCGACGGCGAGCTCACCGAGGGACAGCGGCAGCAGGTCGAGCGGATTCGCGTCGGCGGCCGGCATCTGTTGGACCTGACGAATGACGTGCTCGATCTGACGCGGGCCGATGCGCTCAAGCTGGAGCTTGATCTTCGTCCTGTGGATGTCGGCGCGATTGTCGATGAAGTCGCGGCGCTGCTCGAGCGACAGGCGGAGGCGAAGGGGATCGCGCTCGACATCAGTGAATGCAGAGCTGGATTGCCGCACGTGCAGGCCGATCTGCACCGCTTGCGTCAGGTGCTCACGAACATCGTCGGCAACGCGATCAAATTCACCGACGAAGGATCGGTGCGGGTGCGCTGCGTGCCTCCCGAGGACGATGGCATGGTGAAGATCGAGGTGATCGACACCGGCATCGGCATCGAGGCTGCCCTGCTGCCGCGGGTGTTCGAAGAGTTCTATCAGGTGAAGAACGACCTGACGCGACGCCACGGCGGCAGTGGACTCGGGCTCGCGATCTCGCAACGTCTGGCGCGGCTGATGGGCGGCGACATCACGACGTCAAGCACGTTAGGCGAAGGATCGACGTTCACGATCTGGCTGCGGCCGGCGAGCGAGGGGAGCGAACTGAGGCCCGAGGACGTCGCGCGGCACGGCGCGCGAATGGCGGTGCGCTCCATGGGCGCGACGCGAACGCAGGCGTCGGAGGAGGCGCCGGCCAAGTCGGCGGTTACCGTCGTCGCGTACGGGCAGGACGTCGAGGCGCTCACGGAGCTCGCGCGTCGCGTGAGCCCAGGCGTACGACTCGTGTGGACGACGAATGCCGAGGACGTCGGCAAGCTCGTGGCGTTGGAGCACGCGGCGCTGGTGGTGCTCGATGTCGGGACGGGCGACAGTGCGGCGTGGCGCGCCGCGCAGCAAATGCAGGAGCTCCCCGACGATCAGATGGCGGCCGTGCTGCTGCTGCCGTCGCTCTCAGCGGCTATACCCGACGAAACGAGTCAGGTGCTCGACCTCGGCTGGGTGTCGCTGGTGCCGAAGCCCTTCACGGCGGCGCAGTTGACGCACGCGATCTCGACGGCGACGGGGCACCATTCATCAGAGTCGAACACGCCGGGCTACGACGTGCTAGTGGTGGACGACGACGAGGACTCGCGACGGGTAGCGGTGCGGTTTCTCGCCGAGGCCGGGCTGTCGCCGCGCGATGTGGCCGACGGCGAAGCGGCGCTGACGGAGATGCGACGGCGCCCGCCGGATGTGGTAGTGCTGGATCTGATGATGCCGGTGCTGGACGGATTCGGTGTGCTCGCGGCGATGAGGACGGATCC
>Ga0070717_10000582_pt1 | contig 23306 bp, 21 predicted proteins | sample LARL113metaG_FD_71366 | JGI IMG/M metagenome (GOLD analysis project Ga0070717, IMG submission 71366) | Corn, switchgrass and miscanthus rhizosphere microbial communities from Kellogg Biological Station, Michigan, USA - LAR L11-3 metaG | ecosystem: Host-associated > Plants > Roots > Rhizosphere ...
CATCACACGCCGGCCATCTGCCGTAAAGCGCTTGACGTGATCGCCAGCGGACGATTCCAGGCGGGCGCCTTTATCACCGGGCATGCGCATCTCTACGAACTGAACCGCGTGTTTGAAAAGCTGATGAACCGCGGCAGCGAAATCAAGACCGCGATCGTGCCGTGACGGATGTCATCGCCGTGCGCGGAAATCAGATCTGCTTTGTAACAGGGCACGACTTTAGTCGTGCCGCAAGCCGCGCAAGTACGATCGGGCTTTAGCCCCTGAGGGAAGTTCGGATTGCCCACAACGACAGGACAGGGAGACCGGATGACGGCTGCAAAGCCGCAGCAGAACGCGAAAGAAGCGCTGATCGAGCGCGGATGGGCTGCGCTTCCGCCGAGCTATCGGATTCCCGAGGTTGCGCCCACGCTCGAAGAGGCGCGGACCTATTGCCGCAAACTAGCTGAATCGCACTACGAGAATTTTCATGTCGCATCATGGTTCCTCCCCAAGGCGCTGCGGCCGCACTTCCATTCGATCTATGCCTATTGCCGCATTTCCGACGACCTGGGCGACGAGGTTCTCGATCCTGCGCAGGCCTTGGCGCTTCTCGACCTTTGGGGACGCGAACTGGATGCCTGCTACGAAGGCCGCGCGCGGCATCCGGTGTTTGTCGCGTTGGCAGAAACGATCCGGGCCTGTTCCATTCCCAAACAGCCCTTTGCCGATTTGCTGGTTGCGTTTCGTCAAGACCAGGTAAGGACGCGCTTTGAAACCATGCAGGACGTGCTGGCGTATTGCCAATATTCTGCCAATCCCGTAGGGCGCCTGGTGCTGTACGCGTGTGGCGAAGTGAACGAAGAAAACTTCCGTCTCTCCGATGCCACCTGCTCCGCGCTGCAACTGGCCAACTTCTGGCAGGATGTGCGGGTGGATTTTGCCAAAGGGCGGGTGTATTTGCCCCAGGCTGATATGCGGCGTTTTGGAGTAAGCGATGGGACGATAGCTGCGGGCGTCGCTACGCCGGAATTTCGCTCTCTGCTGCGGTTCGAGGTCGAAATCACGCGCAAAATGTTTGCAGAAGGTCTTCCGCTCATTGGCCGCGTGCAGCGCGACTTGGCATTGGACTTGGACCTGTTCAGCCGCGGCGGGCTTGAAATTCTGCGCGCCATCGAGCGGCGCGATTACGACGTGCTGAGCGGACGGCCGGCGATCACCAAAGCCACCAAGCTGCAATTAGCGCTGCGTGCGCTCAGCGGCAAGATTCTGCCTTTCTTGCGGCTGGGGCCCAGCAGGGCAGAGAAAGCGGCTTGAGGCGGGGAATTCGATTGCAAGACCAAACGCTGGAGCGCGCCTACGCCGAATGCCGGGCAATCGCCAAACGGGAAGCCAGGAATTTTTATTATTCCTTCGTGACGCTGCCCAAGGCGCGCCGCAACGCCATTTGCGCAATCTATGCATTCATGCGCAAGGCCGACGACCTTTCCGATGACGAAACCATTTCGCGCCAGGAGCGCCGGCGCCGGCTTAGAGGGTGGGTAGGAGAGTGGCATGCTGCCGCGAATGGCGGCGCAACGATTGACCCGGTGTTCGTTGCGGTTCGCGACGCAATCGCGCGGTTCAATATTCCTCTGCAACTGCTGGATGAACTGGTGGCGGGAACCACGATGGATCTCGCGCACGCGGAGGGCGAAGTGGACACGTATGCGACCTTCGACGATCTTTACCGCTACTGCTACCTTGTCGCATCGGTGGTAGGCCTGGTCTGCATTCGCATCTTTGGGTACTCAGATGCGCGCGCCGAGAAACTGGCCGAAGAGACGGGCGTGGCCTTCCAACTAACGAACATCTTGCGCGATGTCGCGGAGGACGCTGAGCGCAACCGGGTGTACCTGCCGCTGGATCGGCTGGCGGCGCACGATGTGACGCTCGAGTCCCTGCTGCATCGCACGCCGGGTGCGAGCCCTCGGCCAAATGAGCGCGCGCTACTGGCGGAGTTGGGCGCCCGGGCCGAACACTATTACCAGTCCGCGAAGAGCCTGTTGCCATTTATCGATAAAGAGAGCCGTCCGGCATTATGGGTACTGGTGAGGATTTACTATCGTCTGCTCAAAAACATCCGGCGCGCCAACTACGATGTTTTTTCCCGCCGCGTCCGCGTGCCTTCTTTTCAGAAACTTGAGATTCTGGCCGCCGGGCTCGTGTGGATTGGATGGGTACGGCTGCGCAAGTCTCGCTCGCGCTGACGGCTTCTTCAAGCAAAACTCATCGAGACGGGAAGGGAACTGGAATTGAGCTCAGAGCTCGATAAATCGATGAAGACCGTCACCGTAATCGGAGGTGGTGTAGCGGGCATGAGCGCGGCATGCGCGCTGGCCGAGGCCGGCTTCGTCGTGCAACTCGTCGAGCGCCGCGTCTATCTTGGTGGCCGTGCGTCATCATATCTGCACCCCGGAGTGAACGAAGTCATCGACAATTGCCAGCACGTCCTGTTTGGGTGCTGCACCAATCTCATCGGCTTTTACGAACGGATCGGAGTCAAAGAAAAAATCCACTGGACGCGCGACATGACCATGATCGAGCCCAGTGGGCGCAGGTCGCGCCTGGGACCGCTCGAAATCGGTCGCCTGGGATTGCCCGCGCCGCTCCATGGCGCGCTGAGCATGATGAGCGCGAAAGCGTTCAGCCTGGCAGACAAGATGGCGCTGGGACGCGCCTTTCGCGCGCTGCTGCGGCCCGCTGCACTCGATCACTCGCGCGAGACGCTGGGCGACTGGCTGCGCCGCCATAAGCAGACTGAAGGCGCGATGAACCGCTTCTGGCGCCTGGTGATCGCCAGCGCCCTGAACGCTGACATCGAAACCATCGCCGTGCCCTACGCAGCCAAGGTGATTCGCGAATTGTTCATGAATTCCGCCGAGGCGGGCAGCATGGGGATGAGCACCGTTCCGTTGAGTGAACTGTATGCCGGAGCGGAGCAGTATCTCGCCGGGCGCGGATCGCGGGTTGCTTACAACTGCAATGTGGAGGCGCTCGCGTGGGATGGCGCGGCTCAGCAGTGGTCGATCGCCACTCGCAATGGGAACGTCATTTCCGATTATCTAGTAGTCGCGCTGCCGTTTGAGGCTGCGGGCAAGCTGGTTGCGAACATGCCGGCAGCCGAGGGTGCGCATGAATTGCTCTGGAAAATCGAGCAGCATGAGCACTGGCCGCTCTGCAGCGTGCATCTATGGTTCGATCGCGAGATCACCAACCTGCCGCACGCGGTCCTTCTCGATCGCGAGATTCATTGGCTCTACAACAAGAGCCGGCTGCAGCCGTGGCGCAAATTGAAGGGCAGCTACGTCGAGCTTGTAGTCAGTGCGTCACGCACGTTCGCGGCACTCTCGCGCGAGGAGGCGATCAAGCAATCGCTGCAGGAACTGGCGGAGTTCTTTCCCATCGTGAAGGAAGCGCGCCTGGAGAAAGCGGCGCTGATCAAAGAGATGCGCGCTACGTTTGGTGTGCCTCCCGGGATCGACGCGGCACGGCCCGATTCAATCTCGCCGTGGCCGCACTTGTTCCTGGCGGGCGATTGGATCCAGACTGGCTGGCCTTCAACCATGGAGAGCGCGGCGCGGTCAGGTCACCTCGCAGCGGAGGCAGTATCGAAAGCCGCGGGTCTGGCGCGAAGGTTTCTTCTCCCCGACCTCAAACCCAAGGGGCTAATGCGATTCCTGTAGCAGAGGGGCCACACAACTGCAGATCCTTCGATTGCGCGGCCCGCATTGCCAAGCCCGCGCTACCAGTCGAGCTTCTCCGGCAGAAACTCGGCGAACAGGTCGTCGTAATAGGGCTTGAGCTGCTTTACGTCGGGCCGCGTGTGTCCCTTCGAATACAAATCGTATTGATTGAACTTAAGCACCCACGGCAGCATGGCGCGGTCCTTGTCGTTGCACAGGTGGTCGTAAGCGCCGTGGCGGTGCCAGGGATAGAACGAGTGGAAGCGCAGCATATAGAGCGCCTCGTCCTGCATATACGGCTTGATCACTTCGGCGATATATCCATCGTGGCCGAACGACATGTGCACATTCTCGAGGCCGCAGTTGGGCTCGTAGATCCCACACTTCGTCTGGTACTCAGCAATATTGCGGTCGGGGTTGTTGGCGAAATACTCATGAAAGACGATGTCCTTCGACCAGGCGCAGCCCACCGGAAACGTATCGCCCACCACGCCCCATTGCGGCTCGCCGTAGAGGCACAGGCATTTGCCCAGGTCGTGAAGAAATCCCACCAGCACCATCCAGCGCGGATGGCCGTCACGTCGGATCGCTTCCGATGTCTGCATCAGGTGTTCGATCTGGGTGAGATCGGTATCGGGGTCGCTGTCGTCCACCAGCGTGTTCAAAAACTCGGCAGCTTCCCACACCGTCTTCTTGCCTTTTTTCAGACTGAAGTACTGCTTCTCTTTGCCGAGCACGTAGGCGACGGTCTGGTTCTCATGATTCAGGCGGTAGAACTCGGCCACGCCGGGCTGGGCCTTGGCGTCGTAGACGCGGAACTCTTCCTGGCTCCGGCCCTCCTTGTAGCGGCCTTCCAGAAACTCGTCCCATTGTTCCAGATCCTTGAGCGGCTCAGTAGCGGATGGATGCATCGAGACCTCCGGGGCGCCAGATCGGGCCCATGGTGCCCTTGAACGCAGAATGCGGCGACGTGCGGCGGGAAAAGAAGCGGTCAGGGCTGCTTTCACACTATCTGATATCAACGTCCGGGTGCAACCAGGGACCCCGAGCAAGCGCGAGGGGTGTGCGCACCCGGTGGAATTTATCTTCGAATAATGCGCGGTCCTCTATAGTGGCAATCAAAGCTATCGCATGCGTTCGGAAGTAATTGCGGCCCCGAACCAGACCCGCAGGCGAACAGGGAGGCAGCGATGAACGTACGATCGTGTGTTGCGGTAATGGCGATACTCGCATTAGGTACCACCCAGGGGAACGCGTGGTGGAATGGTGGACACGAAACCATCGCCTATATCGCCTACCAGAAGCTGACGCGGGCGACGCGGAAGAGGGTCGACGCGCTTCTGCAACGAAATCCGATGTACGCTACCTGGACCAGGGGAGTCGCCGCAAATCAACAGGGACTGGTGGCATTTGTGAAGGCAGCGACCTGGGCCGATTGCATCAAGTCGGCAGTGTGCGCGAGCGGCTACACCAGCGACGGAGGCGATAACCCTCCGGGAAATTCCACCGACGCGCAGAATATCGGGTACGACGACCACTTGATGCACAAGTACTGGCACTTTATCGACAAGCCGTACAGCGCCGGGGCTCCGGGACAACCGCCGAAAGAGCCCAACACACTGACCGAGATTACGCTGCTCACCGCGGCGATCGGAACCGACGAGTCGGACGATATCAAATCGTATGACGTGGTGTGGCTGGAGCACCTGGTCGGCGATATCCATCAGCCGCTGCACTCCAGTTCGCGTTTCACCAAGAATAATCCCAAGGGCGACGCGGGCGGCAACCTCGTCGTTTTCTGCGCCAGGCCATGCCGGGATGAGTTGCATGCCTACTGGGACGGCCTTCTGGGGGACAAGCCCGCGATCGCCAGGATCAAGACTGCGGGAGACACGCTGCTGAAAAGAAAGAAGCCGGCCAAAACAAGTGAGACCGATCCGGTGAAATGGGTGGATGAAAGCTTTGCGCTGGCCACGTCGAAGGTGTACGTGGCGCCGATCAGCGACGAAAACGACCCGGGCCAGAGTATATCGGCGCGTCCCGACGCAAAGTATGCGTCCTCAGCAAACCGCGTCGCCAAGAGCCAGGCGCTGCTCGCCGGTTATCGGCTTGCCAACCTGTTGAATACGAATCTGAAGTAGCCGCGCGAAATGCCCGCGTCACTTCAGCGATCCCGCGCCGCGTCATCGCGACCCCACGGCTTCACGGCGGAAGCAGTGAGGTGCGTGGTCATTGACCATGCCCACAGCCTGCATCCACGCATAGACGATCGTCGGGCCGACAAATTTGAAGCCGCGCTTCTTGAGTGCCCTCGAGATTTCTTCGGAGAGGGGAGTCTTGGCCGGGACGGGTCCGGCGTTTTCGAGAGGCTTTCCGTCCACAAAACTCCATGCAAAATTTGCAAACTCGTTGCCTGCCTTTTGCATGGCGAGATAGATCCGCGCGCCTTCGATGGTAGCTTCGATCTTCGCGCGGGAGCGCACGATACCCGAATCGTCTAGCAAACGCTGTATGTCGGACTCAGTGAAGCGCGCGACCTTGCGAGGATCGAAATTTTTGAAGGCCTTTCGAAAGGCATCGCGCTTGCGCAGAATTGTGATCCAGGCAAGGCCTGCCTGGAAGCCTTCGAGCATCAGCATTTCCCACAACATGCGGCTGTCGTGCTGCGGCACACCCCACTCGGTGTCGTGATACGCGATGTACATGGGGTCGGTCCCCGCCCACGAACACCGTGTCTGCTTCGCTGATCTCATGGTGTTCATCTCTCTTATAGCCGCTTGATGAAGGCGAGCGCCTCTTTGAGCTGCGGAAACTGGTGCTCTTCGGCTTTGAACTCGCGCGAGTGCACGCAACGGCGCAGGCCGCGCATGCGCACCGGATGCTTGAGGTGGAGCATCTCGTGAAACAGCAGATACTCGATCGCGTAGCGCGGACTCGAAGGGCGGTCGAATACCCGGCTCACGACGATAGTGTTGTGCGCCGCGTCGTAATGGCCCAGGGAGCGCTTGGCGTGATGCTCACTCCAGGTGAGCTCGGGACGCCCCATCAGCCCGCCAAAGAAACGCGTATTCAGGGTGTCGAAAACTTCTTCGAGGTGATAGAAGCGGCCTTCGGGCCCGAAGTAGCGCTTGCTGCCGCGGGAGCAGCGAATGAGTTCGGTCTGGCGCGTCACCGCGGCACTGGAAGCGAACCTCTTATACCGTAGGCTGTGGGCGGGGTCGATAGCCTTTCGGTAGAGCTTGGCCAGTAGGATATGGGCGATGGCCCGAATCACGCTCTCAGGCGCGCCCTCCAGCAGATCGGAGAGGCTGGCAAAAATCTCCCCCTCGCGCAGACGAATGGTGGTGTTCAACGAAGTGAAGCGGCGGAAGCGGACATGGATAGGCGGCATGGGCGCGCGAGGACGAAGCACCCGGTATTCTCCCTGAAAAATTGGTATGAATTGAGAGGCCACCAATTGGCAGCGTAGCACATCAGGAACCGGTGAGTCGGCGGATGGTTTGGACGTTGGACGAGCCCCAAATTCGGCGGTGTTCGGTGCTCTTCGCCATGCGGATGCGTTCGCGCAACGCGATCGTTGCCTGCCGATGACACCGCAGGCAGAGGGTGCGAATGTTAGCGAGGTCGCATTCGCCGCCGCCTTCTGCGACGGGCAGAATGTGATCGGCGTCCCATAGGCTCTTGCGCGTGCGTTTTCTTAAGCGCCAATACGCGAGCAGGGCACTGCGCCCGGTGCCGCGCGAATAGCGGAGCTGGCGGGCGGCGGCAATGGTATCCATCCCGCAACCGGCGCAGATGCCGCGGTCGCGCTTAAGCACCTGCTCGCGGACATACGCGGGCTGGGTACGCAGCTTCCATTCGTGAACGCAATACTCCGAGCAGAAAGTAAAACGGCCGCGCGGGACCTCCAGCGAACACCAGCGGCAACAGCCGCGGCCATTGGGACCGCGGGGCACGGACTTGCGGTCGACCCAGCCACCCTTGATGGCGCGCATCGTGCTCACGTCTTCTTTTGTAAACTCCGGCCCCCGGCTTTGCGAGTTGGTTTCAATCGGGGTAACAAAGAGATGTACCCCTGGCCCGATGAAGCATTACCCTACCGATTCGGCCTTACCGGCATGGCAGCTTACATCGCGCATCCGGCATCTCAGACGGGGAGAAACTTGCGGGCGGGGGATCATCTGAATTCTTCATCCCAGGAGGAATTGTTCCAGCAAGCGACGGCCGCGGAGGACGATGCGAGCGCGCTGCCGCGCACGGTCCTGGTGTTTGCGCACCCCGATGATGAGACGGTGGCTCTGGGCTCTCGACTGAGGCGCTTCGGCAGCGCGCAATTTGTGCACGTGACCGACGGAGCGCCGCGGAACGAGCAGGACAGCCGCTGGCATGGTTTCGATTCATGGCGCGAGTATCGCGTGGCGCGACAGAAAGAACTGGACCGCCTGCTGGATGAGGCTGGTATTGCGAGCGCGGGCCACGAATGCCTGGAAGTTCCCGACCAGGAGGCAAGCCATGACCTCGCAGCGCTTACGCGGCGCTTGGCACAACTGCTGCTGGAGCACAGGCCGGAGGTGATATTCACGCATCCATTCGAGGGCGGACATCCCGACCACGATGCGTGCGCATTTGCGGTGCATCATGCGGTCAAGTCGAACCTGGGGCAGGGCGATGCCGCGCCGGTTGTCATCGAAGGCGCCTTTTACAACGCAGGAGCTCCGGCGCCGGGAGCATTTTTGCCGGCGCCGCAGCCGACAGTTCATTGCGATTTCCGGCTCACCGAAAGCGAGCGGCAACGCAAACAGGCGCGCATCGATTGCTTCATCTCGCAGCGCGAAACGCTGCGGGGTTTTCCCCTGGACTGGGAACGCTTTCGCATTGCACCGGCATACGATTTCCGCAAACCGCCGCATCCGCCGCCTCTCCTCTACGATCGTTATCCGTGGGGAATGACGGGCGAGCGATTCAGCCAACTGGCACACGAAGCAGAGGAGCTTTTACATGGTGGGCAATGACGGTACGAGGTTGACAGTGCTCAGCGTTGCGTATCCGTTTGCCCCCGTCGGCTCGGACGCGGTGGGCGGTGCCGAGCAGATTCTCAGCATTCTCGATCGTGCCCTGGTCAACGCGCGACATACCTCGCTGGTCGCGGCATGCGAGGGATCGCGGCCCGCGGGCCGCCTGATCTCCATCCCGCTTCTGGAGCGCGAACTGCTCGAGCAGCCGGAGAAGATCTGGTACACCGCACAGTTGAAGGCTGCCATCGACCGCGCCTTCCTGCTGTATCGCGTCGATCTCGTTCATATGCACGGTCTGGATTTTTATGAGTACGATTTGCCGCCCGGCCTTCCCGTGCTCGTGACGCTTCATTTGCCCATTGCGTGGTATGGGGCGGAGAGACTGCGGAGACTTCGGTCCCGCGTGCAACTGTGTTGCGTGTCGCAGTCGCAGCGGCGTTCGTGTCCGCCGGAACTGCGCGATCTGCCGGTGGTGGAGAATGGCGTAGCGCTGCCTCCATGGCGGGCCGGCCAGAAGAAGAGTAATCATGCGCTGGTGCTCGGGCGCATCTGCCCGGAGAAGAATGTGCACGCGGCCCTGGAAGCAGGCAGGCTTGCAAATACCCGCGTGCTGGTGGGCGGGCGCGTGTTTCCTTTCCTCGAGCACCAAGCCTATTTCAAAGCCAAAGTGGAACCGCTGCTGCATGCCCCAAAGGGCGGGGCGGGACACAAATTCCTAGGGCCGGTGGGCGCAGCGCAACGGGAGAGATTGCTGGCGCAGGCGCGGTGCCTCCTGCATCCGACACTGGCGCCCGAGACAAGTTCACTGGTGGCCATGGAAGCATTGGCCGCGGGAACACCCGTGATCGCGTATCGATCCGGTGCCTTGCCCGATATCGTGGAGGACGGCGTGACCGGATTCCTGGTGAACAGCGTGGAGGAGATGGCCATGGCGATCCGGCATGTGGACGAAATCTCGCCGGAGGCCTGCCGGAGAGCGGCGGAGCGGCGGTTCCGAAAGGAGCGGATGGTGGAGAAGTATTTCGATCTTTATCGCGCGCTCCTGGGCGGCCGTAACACGAACGCCGATCGCGCCCTGGTGTGCGAGCACCCATTGGAAAAGGCTTATGCGTAAGGGGCTGCGGTACGAATTGATCCGGAACACAAATGAGCTGGAGCAGTTGACGCCGGAGTGGAATGATTTGTGGGAGGCGGACGGGCACGCGACGCCGTTCCAGACCCCCGCGTGGCTGGTGCCATGGTGGCATTCCTTTGGCGCGGAGTTGCGGACCATTGCGATCCGGCGTCATGACGCGCTGGTGGGCCTGTTGCCGTTTTATGTGTATTGCGAGCCGCGATCGGGCGAGCGGCAGCTTCTGCCGCTGGGTGTGGGGACGACGGATTATCTCGATGGCGTCTTTTCGCCCCAGTTGAGCGTGGACGATGTGAGTGGTGCGCTGGAGTTGTTATACGCGCAAGATGATTGGGACGCGCTGTATGTCTCTCAATTGCGCCTGGCGTCGAAGATCCTTGAGGCACTCGAACTCTCGGCGCCGGGAGGGCAGCGAATTGAAACCCAGAGCTGCTCGCGCATGCCGGCCGTCCCGATGGGTGAGCTGCCGCAGAAAATCCGCCGCAATGCCATGTACTACCGCAATCGCGCGCAGCGGGCCGGGCACCTGGAATTGACCATCGCTGATGAGTCGAACTGGCCCGAGGCATTCGATGCATTGCTGCGTCTACACACGGAGCGCTGGAGAGCGCACGGCGACCCTGGCGTGTTCGCCGATGAGCGCGTGATTCGCTGGCATCGGGAATCTCTGCCAGTCCTGGAGCGGCTTGGGGTACTCCGGCTTCTTACTCTGCGATTGGATGCCGAGATCATCGGTGTCATGTATGCCCTGCTCGACCCGCCCGGCCGGACGGACCGAACCGAGTATTTTTACCTGCCGGGATACTCGATTGCACATGCGGACCTGCGGCCCGGGGCGGTGCTGATCGCGCTCGCTACGGAATATGCTGCAGAGGAAGGCGTGCGCACTGTCGACATGCTGCGCGGGGATGAGGAATACAAGAAGATCTGGCACATGGAGCGGACACGGACGTTTGGATTCGTCAGTTACAGAGAAAAGATGCGAATGACGGGTGAGGGAGTCATGGCCGCGTGAGCGCGGCCCATACTGACCGGCTTGCGATGCGATGGACGATCGGGAATCTGTGCACGCGCGGATTTGAGGTGCTGCGGCTCTCGACCGGGGCGGTGCCCGCGTCCATCGAGTGGCGCAGGCGACGAAAAACGACATCCCGGTGGATCCTGCGGCGCCATCGACCTGCCCTGTATGCAAAGGCGGCACTGGACATGCCGGAACAACGGAAGAACTGACCCCTGACCCTGATCCCTGTTTTTACTTCGGCTCGGCCCTTTCCTGACCGCGCTCTTCCTTGTGCTGGTTGAAGTAGTCCGTCTGCTCGGCCAGCAGGCGCTTGGATTGGTCGGCAAGGTCTTCGCCGCTTTCGATCGCCTCCTTGCGGGCCAGTTCGAATCCCGGCTCGCCGGCAAGCGTGCGCAGGATACCCAGCCAGCGCGGCGCGGATTCGCTCAGATTCTTGAGAGCCTTGCGAATATCGGCTTTGCGCTCGGAGTAAACGTCCAGGTTTTCGCCCAGTTCGTCCATGAGTGCGGCCAAGTCCTGCAGTTCGCCGTCGAGGCGCTGGGCGCGGCCACCCGACTTGCCTCGGGCGGTGAGCCCCTTGATGGTGTCGGCGTGTTCGTTGACGAACTTGGTATAGAGGCTGATGCGATCGTCGGGATAGATGCCGGCTTCACGGATCTCGTCGACCTGCGCTGGAGTCAACGGCTCCCGCTTTTCTTTCTGGGCCACGGAAAGGGAAGCGCAAAGCAGACCCAATCCAACCATTACGGAAGCACGCGAAACACGCACGGCTGAACCCCCGGGTCCAATTCAATCACATGCCGGAGTGGAGAGGAAAGGGCGGGAGTCTCACCGGTTCGCCAAACCCACAAGGAATACAAGGCTGGGTGCCCCAGGTCTCAACTTTGGGACCTGGGATACGACCAAACCCGATCCACCTGCGTATGTGCCCACCTTCGCGCCTTTTCTGGCCTGAGGCTGGGAGAGCGGGGACAATCTGATTTGCGGATTTCGCTATTTCCTGAAGACCTGCAGCATCGCCTCGGTCTGGGCCTGGTTTACGTCAGCCAGCGTCTGTTGAACCAGCAACCGATCCTCGAAATCGCTTGTATGGAGAAGCTCGGTGAGGCGGTACGCCGTATGCCGGAGCAGAATCTGCGCATTCTTCAGGCGCTTGTCGTTATCCGAAATGGCCAGATGGATCTTATGCGCGAATTCCTGGGCCTTCTTCAGGAAGCCGTTCGCCTTGTCGGCATCTCCAGCCGCATACTGGCGTACGCTGAACTCGATCATGTCGTGAACCAGTTCGGCATAGAGGAAGCACTGCTCGCGCGGCGGAGCCTGGTTGGCGCGCAGTTCCAGAGCGTCGATGCTCTGCTGATCGGGGATTTTGTTATCAAGGTTGGCCGCGCACGCGGGGAGTGCGAACGCGCTAAAGACCAGAACCAGGGCCGATTTTATCGGAAACCGCATGACGAACCTCCGCAGATGCGGGTATTCGACGTTAGGCTGCCAACACGCCGGGGGCCGATGTCGGTGACAAAGTGGGATTCAGGATAAACAAATACCACCGACCGCTCACCGGCCGACGCCAATTGGAAGCAATGATCCTCTGGGCCGTGACTATAGGGCCCTTATCGGACATAGCGCAAGTAGAAAAAATACCAGCGCCAACCGAAAGTGTGCCTTCACCCTAAATCACTATGCTGTGATTTGTGTCATCGCCCTGTCACGGCTTCTTCTCGAGCAGGAGAAGACGCTGCCGGGCCTGCCATTCCTGATTCGGGTACTTGCCAGCGGCCGCCTCCAGAAAGTGATGATAGTACGTGATCGCCGCTGCCTTGTCGTGCAATGTATCGTAAGATGTCGCCCAGAGAAAGTACGTGGATGGAATATCAGGAACATACTTTGATCGCATGGTAAGAGCGTGCAGTACGACTTCAGGTTTTCCCGTTTTGGAAGCCGCAAACGCCAGGCCGCTCCAGCCATCGGGGTCGGCGGGGTCCAAATGCGTCGCCCGATCGAAGACGTTGAACGCCTCAGCAAACTTCTGTTCACGGATCAGGTTCTGCCCATGGGCAATGAGCATGGCCGGGTCATCCGGGCGGGCCGCAAGCAGCGTGACGTAAAGATGGTCGGACCCCGCCGCATCGCCTGCCTCGGAAAGAACCTCGGCCAACATGCGCGTGATCGCGGCGTCGCCGGGGTGGGCGGAGTGAAGTCTTTGCAGCAGAGGCAGGGCTTCCGCCTTGTCCTGCGCCGCAAGTACCGCAGCAAGCTGCGCATTCAAAGCAGGGTCGTCCGGAGATTTCTGCAGCCCCGCGCGGAGGACCCTTTCGGCTTCGGGGTACTGCTTGCGCTCGATCAGGAGATGCGCCAGTCCGGCATTCGCAGGCGTATTTTTCGGATCTGCGGCGAGCAGGCGCCGATAGGCGGCCTCGGCCGCTTCAACCTGGCCGGACTTTTCGGCCAGCTCGGCCGCCAGCAGGGTATCCTCGGGGGTTTCTGGGCTGAGCTTCAGGGCTTCGAGAAGAGCGTTCGACGCTTCGGTGGGGTTAGCGCCGCGGTCGATCTGCGCGAGCGCACGCCAGGCGCGCGCTTTGGCTGTGGGCCCGGCATCGCCGGGATCGAGCCCGGTGGCCGTCTCGAGCTCAGACCGGGCATCGGTAAGCTTTCCCTGGCGCGCCAGCAACAATCCCAGCGAGAGATGGGCTTCGAAGCGCCCGGGGTCGGCTGCCACCGCGCGGCCATAAAGCCCGGCCGCTTCATCGAGCTTGTTCTGGGCGTCGGCCACGTACCCGGCATCGAAAAGCGCGCGTGCATCGTCAGGGTGGTCGGCCAGCCAGGGCGTGAGCTTGGCTTCGGCGGCCTTCCAGTCGGCTTTGACGATCAGGGCCTCCGCATCAATAACCTGCTGCGAAGGTGCGTTCGTTGTGGAGGCCGGCGCCTGAGGTTTGTCGGGCGCGGTCTGTGCGTAAGTGAGCACGGAGACGGAAGCAAACAGGGCAAAAGCAACAACAATACGGCGCACGGATACCTCAGCTTTTAGTTTATTGGACGTGCTTTGGCCCAAGGGGGAAGAGAGCGCTGAAACGAAGATGAACGTGCTTGGTTATTGCCCGTACGCTGTCTTCCGACTGCTACTTCAGAGCCGCCGTTGTAACCTTGACCGGTACCGTTTCATCAATGGCAAACTCGCGTACAACCTTGGTTAGTGAGGCCAGACATGTCTCCTTCTCTGCCCAGGATTTTCTTCCTGACAGTTCTCTTTCCGGTCCTGGCGGCTCCCGTCTCTGCCCAGGGCACTTCCTCGACTGCGTTGATCGTCCTTTCCAAGCAGGATCACACCTTGGCGATCATCGATCCCGCCACCTTGAATGTGCTGGCGCGCATTCCTGTGGGCGAAGACCCGCATGAGGTGGTCGCTTCCGCCGATGGCCGTACCGCCTATGTCTCGAACTATGGTTTCGGGCGATTTCATACCCTGACGGTCATCGATCTCGCTGGCCAGAAGCAGAAATCTGTCATCGACCTGGGCGCGCTGCGGGGCCCTCATGGACTTGATTTCGTGCAGGGCAAAGTGTGGTTCACCGCCGAAGCCGCCAAGGCCATCGGCAGCTACGATCCGGCTTCCGACAAAATCGACTGGGTAATGGGCACGGGCCAGAACCGCACCCATATGATCTATGTGTTCCCCGACGCCAAGCGCATCCTCACCACCAACGTGAGCTCAGCGACAGTGACGATTCTTGACAAGACGGAAGGAGCGGCCGGTATGCCACCCGGTCCGCCGCCTGGCGGCATGCCTCCTCCGGGAAGCCCCGGCCGTCCCGGCGGTCCGCCCCCGGGCCCGCCCGGCGGCGATTGGAATGAGTCGGTGATTCCCGTGGGACGCGGCTCCGAGGGGTTCGATGTCTCGCCCGATCGCAAGCAGGCCTGGGTCGCCAATGCGGGAGACGGCACCATCTCGGTCATCGATATCGCGGCCAAAAAAGTGACTGCGACGCTGGCCGCGAATGCGCGCGGCGCCAACCGCCTGAAATTCATGCCGGACGGAAAACTCGCCCTGATCTCCGCCGGTCCCGAACTGGTGATCTTCGACGTTCCCACTCAGAAAGAAGTCAAACGAATCACCGTCGGCCACGGGTCAGGCGGCGTCTTGATTCAGCCCGACGGCGAACGCGCTTTCGTCGCTTGTTCGGCTGATGCGTATGTCGCCGTCATTGACCTAAAGACGCTCTCTGTCACAGGCCACATCGAAGCCGGCGGCAATCCGGATGGGCTCGCCTGGGCGGTGCAGAAGTGAATCCGATGCGGTCTTCCCAGGTCTCAAAATTGAGACCTGAGGCACCCACGTTGTCTATTGCTCCTCAAACTCAATTACCTGGATCGAAAACGCCGGCAAGGTCCGCGAAACCTGATTGGTCACATTGTGCAGAGCAGTCTCCACCGGAACAATCTTGTTCGGATCGTCGATCGAGTTCGTGGCCTGGGTATCGTGCGCGCTCAGGGTCACCAGCTTCGCGGTTCCGGCTAGTTTCGTCCCCGTGAAATCGATGTCCAGGGCTTGTGGAGTCGACTCGGCGTTCACCAGCTTGAGATAGATTCGCTTCTTCGCTTTGCTCCCGGTGATCGAGTAGAAAAGCTTCGGTCCCGCGCCTTCTATCTTCGACCCCAGCGTGTGATCGCCAAGATAAGAGCCGAACAACACCTGCGCATAGTAGGCAGGCGAGCCATAACTCTTCACCGCGTCGTAGCCGATGAGGTCCGTCTCCCACTGCATGCCGCCGGGATTCACGTTCACCAACAGCGGCGCATATGCGGCCATAACGATCAGGTCACTGTTGCGCTCGAGGCCCGTCATCCACGCAGCATCGCCCAGCGCCGCACCCATATTCGGCGTGGGCGAACCTTCGCGCGTCGCCCACTCGCCCACGAAGATCTTGGGCCCATTGCGATCCGCTTTCTCAAAGTAGCCGTTGTCCCATTTCTGATCCGAACCTCCGCTATCGTTCACCTTGTCATAGTGGCTGGCGAGGTGGAAGTTTTGCGTGGCGCGCCGGTAGTAGTGTTCGTCCAGCACTTCCTGTTTCACGCCTTTCACCGGCGCGGTCGCGATCAATTGCAGATCGGGATACTTCGCCTTGATGGCCTTGGCGAACTGCGGGTACCGCTCGTCGTAGCTGCCCGACTTGTCAAACCATTCCTCATTCCCGATTTCGACATAGGTCAGCTTGAATGGCTCCGGATGCCCGTCTTTCGCGCGCTCCGCGCCCCACTTGGTATCGGTCCCCCCAGTCACGTACTCAATTTCATCCAGCGCGTCCTGTACATACGGCTCGAGGTCGGGGCCGGGATTGACGTGCTCGCCCATCAACGAATAACCCGCATACACCGCGAGCACCGGATTCATGTGCAGATCTTCGCACCACCCCAGGAATTCGAGCAGGCCCATTCCATCGGTGGAGTAATATCCCCACGGGCTGGGGTGCCCGGGCCGATCCACCAGCGGCCCGATGGTCTTCTTCCATTCGAATCTCTCGTTGATGTGGTTGCCCTCGAGATAGTTTCCGCCCGGGAAGCGCAGGAATGCCGGATGCATGGCGGCCATCTTCTCCATCAAGTCAATGCGAAATCCGTTCGGACGATCGTGATACGTGGGCGGAAACAGGGATACGAGATTGAGCCACAATGTTCCCGGATGGGCGACCGTAAGGCTGAGATGATTGGCCGCCGAAACCTGCACAGCGGCGCCAGTTTTCAGCGTGAACTGGTACTGCTTCCAGTCGGTGCCGATAGCGGAAACCGTCGCGATCGCAACCGCCTTGCCTGACTGGTCGCCCACCAGGCTCACGGTGACAGGCCCGATGTCGCCGGAGTTGGCCTTGGCGTAAAACGAGCCCTTGTACTCCGTGTTGGGCCGCACCGCCATGCCCCAGTAGCCGACGTTGAGCACGCCCGCCTCGTTCCCGGCGCTGGCCTTCTCTACCTCAAGGCGCTGGCTGGTCTTGAGCGCGTCGCTCGGCCCGGTTTCCTTGTCCGGTTCCATTTTTGCGATTGCGTCGCCGTTCTCAAGCAGATACCAGTAAAGGGTCCCGCTCCAGTCGGCGCGGAAGGTGCGATTGCGCACCATCTCGGCGTAGAGTCCGCCGTCATAGGAATAATTAATCTCCTCAGTCATCAGGCCGTAAAGAGTGGGACTGACGGGCGATACTTGCTGGTCGGCCTGGATGGTGAGATGTGGGGCACGGGCTTGGGCGAGTCCGACATTGGCAGCCATCGGCAGGGTGAAAACTAAAAAGCGGGCAAACGTTTTCCCAAACATCCGGAATTTCTCCTCGTATAAGTGCCGCGCCAGTATATCGCACGCGCCCGCCGCGAAATCACGACCAACGCCGGACGGTAGTAGAGTTCAACGCGCCGCTCGCCGGCTCAGCAACTTGCCCCAGTTCACGATGACCCGCGCCTGCACTTGCACCGCCGGATCGGTGTTCAGAGTGAGCTGCTCGGTCGCCAATTCGACCTGGCCGTTGCGAAACGGAATCGTCATGCCCTCTTCGATACCAATGGTCTGAACCCCGGCTGTTACTTCATGCTGCAGACCGGCAAAGATGTTGTACCCGCGCTCCCCGATCGATCGTGTGTAGTCGAACGACTCCACGTAATCCGTGCGCGGGTTTCCGGCGGAGACCCCGACCGCTCCCGTCAGGCTGAACTCGGCAACCACCTGGTTCTTGCCGAAGTTGAACAACGGGAGAGCCACGGCCCCCGCCCGTCCGCCATCGATGCCGCGGATAAAAGCTGTTCCCCACGGAGCAAGCGTGAGCACCAGGCCATGGCGGTCCAGAACTTTTGCGCGAAGAGCGAAGTCCAGGCGGTTGCCGAAATGCGTAGAACGGTGTCCGCCCGTGGCTTCGGAATCGAGCACGTTTGCAAGCACGCTTGCATCGCCATGCAACCAACTCGGCGCCACGGTGAGCACCGCCGGGGCATAGCGGCCGTCCTCGAGCGAGAGGAACCCAAGCTCCGTTTCCACGCAATCCGCGCAGATGGGCGGGCTGAACGCGAACGAGGTGCCGAAATCCGATACGGTCGCATTCAGCGGTTGCGGGGTCGAGGGCTGCTGGCTCTGCATGATCGCCGTTTGAACCATGCAAAACACCGCGATCACAGAGAGGACACGGCGCGTGTTGAAGGCAGCGGAAGTCCTGGCGGAATGCACGATTGTCCTTACTTACAACTTTATGGCGTCATGCCAGAACAAGACTAAGCGCTTCCCCACCGGACGTTAACAAGACTCAAGAGAATCAGCATGCTCTTCGGACGGATCCCGCTACAGAATCCATCCGCCGCCCACCACCTCGTCACCGTCGTAGAAGACGGCTGACTGGCCGGGCGTGATCGCGCGCTGCGGCTCGTCGAACGTGGCGAGCACCTCGCCCCGGTAGTTCGAATCAGGTCCCGCGGGCTCAAGCGTCGCCCAAGCCGGCTCGTGCCGGTGGCGGATCTTGATCTTCACCCGCATGGGCGCGATAAGTTCTGGAATGCTGATCCAGTTCACGCGGTTGGCGCGCAGGATGCGCGAAGCCAGCTCCGCATCGGCGCCGACAGTCACGCGATGGCTCGCGGGATCGATCTGCAGCACGTAGAGCGGCGACGGCGAGGCAACCTTGAGGCCCTTGCGCTGGCCCACCGTGAAGTTGGAAATGCCCTCGTGCCGGCCGAGAACCTCGCCGTTCGACGCGACCAGTTCGCCTGCCGTCTCCGGCATGGGCTCGCCCTGCTCCTCGAGATACGCCGCAAGGAACTGCTGGTACGATCCGCCCGGAATGAAGCAGATCTCCTGCGAATCGGGCTTTTCGGCGAGCGCGAGACCGCGCTGCCGCGCCACTTCGCGCACCTCGGGCTTGGTCATGCGGCCCAGCGGAAACAGCGTGTGTGCAAGCTGCTCCTGTGTCAGCCCGAACAGAAAGTAGGTCTGATCCTTTGCCAGATCGGCGGGACGCTTCAGGATCCAGCGGCCGCGCCTCTCATCGTATTCGTTGACTGCGTAATGTCCGGTGGCAATGCGATTGGCCCCGATCGAGCGCGCCGTCTTGAGCAACTGGTCGAACTTGAGGTGGTTGTTGCAGAGAGAGCAGGGAATCGGCGTGCGCCCGGCGAGGTACTCGCTGACGAACGGCCGGACGACATCCTGCTCGAAGCGCTCTTCCTGGTTGACGACGTAGTAGGGGATGCCGAGATGCTCAGCCACGCGACGCGCGTCATAGACGTCGTCAAGAGAACAGCAGCGGCCTGCCTTGGGCGCGTCGGGTATGCCGTGCTTGCCGGCGAGGCGGGTCTGATCCCACAGTTGCAGCGTGAGCCCGACAACGTTGTCGCCGCCGCCGGCGAGGATCGCCGCTACCGTCGAGGAGTCAACCCCTCCGGACATGGCTACGGCGATGGTGGTCTTTTCAATCATTGGGGAAGTGCAATCCATTGTGTCCAGCTACCGTGCACCGAGCTCAGAGCTAGAAGCTGTATCACTCATCCCAGCGTTCCAGCTTCCACCGGCGAAAGTGCGCGCAGGCGTTCGAGGGCTTCGGGCACCACAGAAAGCACGTAATCCACCTCCGCTTCAGTCGCGGTTTTCAGCAGGCTGAACCGCAGGCTGGCACGGGCGCGCGCTTTATCCAGTCCCATGGCCATCAGCACGTGGCTAGGCTCCGTCGCGCCCGAATGGCACGCCGACCCGCCCGACACCGCCACGCCTTTCAAATCCAGCGCGATGACCAGTGCCTCGCCTTCCAACTGGTTAAACCAGACGTTGCTGGTGTTCGCGACCCGCGGTACATACTTCTCAGGATCGGCGCCGTTGACGCCTGTTCCCGTCAGCTTGAGAAGTTCCGTCTCCAGCTTGTGGCGCAGCCCCGCGAGCCGATCAATGGTTCCGTCCTCGAGGCTGTGCATAGCGAGTTCGGCGGCCTTGGCTAGGCCCACAATGCCGGCCACGTTCTCAGTCCCCGCGCGGCGGCGGCGTTCGTGGCTTCCACCCACCAGCAGCGACTCGAGCGGCGTGCCCCGGCGCACAAACATGGCGCCCACGCCCTTGGGCCCGTTCATCTTGTGGGCGCTTATCGACAGCAGATGGCAGCCGATCGTGCGCACGTCGATGGCGATCTTGCCCGCGCCCTGCACGCCGTCGATATGGAAGAAAACCCCGGTATCCGCTGCGATCCTGCCGATCTGCTCCACGGGCTGGATCACGCCCGTCTCGTTGTTCGCCAGCATCACGCTGATCAGCCGCGTCTGCGGCCGGATGGCGCGCAAGATGTCGTTCGGATCGATCAGGCCACTCGGCTGAGGGGCGACTAGGGTCGTCTCCACCCCGTGCTGAGCCATCACCTGCGCCGCCTGCAGAACCGCCGAGTGCTCGATGGACGTGGTAATGAAGTGATCGCCCGGGTGCAGCAGGCCGTAGACGGCGGTGTTGTCGCCCTCCGTGCCGCCCGAGTTGAACACCACCTCGGCATCGTGGCAGTTGAAGAACTCCGCCAGGGTTTCTCGCGCGTGATCCACGGCCTTGCGCGCCTGCTGCCCGTGCAGGTGAATCGAGGAGGCGTTCCCAAAGTGCTCCATCCAATAGGGACGCATGGCGTCTACCACCTCCGGAAACAGGGGAGTGGTGGCGTTGGCATCCATATAGACTCTGCGCATGGCGGGGCTTTCTCCTTAATTGATTGTACGGTCAAAATGGGTTTTCGCGCCGGTTGGTCACATTCAAAAGCCGATTCACGATTCTGTGGTGTCCGCACGCCGCGGCGGTCTGCTAGATTTCGTTTCACGCGGCGAATCCATGCCGCCCGAGGAGATTCCCCATGCAAGCATTCATTCGCAACGCCGGCAGCATTCTCGTCTGCTGTGTGCTCGCCAGCGCCACTCTGTCCCACTCCCAGGCCGCCGCGCCCGCCAAGCCCGCCCCCGGCACGAAAGTAGCCCCTTCGCAGTCCTATGGAAGGCTGCTCGGCATGATGGAAAAGGAATTCGTCGATGCAGTCGAAGCCATGCCCGAAGACAAGTTCAACTTCGCGCCTCCCGAGGGCTCCGGCGACTTCAAAGGCGTGCGCTCGTTCTCAGCCCAGGTGAAGCACGTGACCGGTTCCAGCTACTACTTCTTCGGTGGCCCGGACATGACGGAGGACCAGGTCAAGGCCAAAGAGGAGGCGGTGGAGAAGCTGACCACGAAGGCTGAAATCGTGCAGGCCCTCAAGGACTCCTTTGCCAATGCGCATTCGTTCGTCGACGGCATTACGCCGGAGAATGCATTTGTGACCATGCCCAAGGGCAGCACCCGCGCGGGGATGGCCACTTTCGGACTAGCCCACATGATGGACCATTACGGGCAGCTCGTAGTTTACCTGCGCATGAACGGTATCGTACCCCCGGCCAGCCGCGGCTCCATGTAAGCTGGATCCGCGAAGGAGCCGGACAAAATTCAACTCCGAACCGGCCCGGACCCCCTGCTCAACTCTCGTCTTCTGTCTCAGTATATGAGATTCCGGATCCGGGATTTTGACCCTCCGATCCCGCCTCCCGGAGCTTTTCAATGGTTTTTCGGTAGAACCAGGCGGCTGCGATGCCCCCGGCCAGGGCGGATGCAGCCGCAATTGCGCCTACTTTGATCCATGCGGGAAATGTCTTTGGATTGTCTCTATCGATTGAAGTCGAAGAATCCAGAGGCTTTGTTTCTTGTCCTTGCATTGTTTTCCTAGTCGGGCTCCAGCAGTAGACATCGTCAAAGCCGGTTCTTAGATGCCAGAATCCGTCTTGACGACAGTAAAATCCACTCTCAATTAATTTCAAATTTTGTATTTGATTTTTTCCAAATCTATAGTATCGTGTAGATATTCCGGCGATGAGGGCGGCTCGCAAAAGGCCACTTCAAAGCCGGGAGTAGTTTGCGTCACTGGCCTCCCGGCACGAACAGCAAAACGTTCGTGCCGTCTTTTTTTGTACAATCAAGTCCAACAGAATGCTTCCTACCCGGGACCTTTTTCCATTCCAGGAGATTCCGTTTATGAACAATTGGATCAAGCGCCGGTGGATTCTTGGACTTCTCGCTGCCGCTCTCACCGTGGTTAGCTACGCCCAGTATTCCAATCCCGCCGAAGAAGTGCCGGCCTACCACCCCGAGGCGCCACTCAAGTTCGCCCCGCTGCCGCCGATCATGGCCGGGAACCAGCTCACGGGCGAAAACTTCCGCTACCCCTGGCAGGTCCACGTTTACCAGGCGGTCGCTAAGGTCAGCAGCGTGGTGTACCAGTTGCCGTGCAACTGCCGCTGCGACCGTGCCCTGGGACACACCAGCTTGCGCAGCTGTTTCGAGACGCTGCACGGCACGGAGTGTTCCACTTGCGCCAAGGAGGGCTTCTTCGCCTACCAGCAGACGAAGCTGGGCAAGACCCCGGCCCAGATCCGGGCGGCGATTGCGCGCCACGAGTACGAGAGAATCGACATCGAAAAGCAGTAGATCGACACCGCAAAGCCCGCAGAATCTCAATCAGCGTACAATGGCCATAGCAGCACGAGCCAGTTGGCCCGGCTCGCACCCTTCCGCACTCGTGGATCATCCAAAGAGTGCCGATAGATTCATTACCGCCGGTGGCGCGTTGCTGCCGGGGTACCCAGATGGGGGCGTCACGGTTTCGACGGGATCGATTGCGGCTTAGGAGGCATGTCGGGGTGTGGGCACCCGTAATCGCCTGCAAAACAAAAGTTGCCAACGACAATCTGGCACTTGCTGCTTAATTAACTAAGCAGCCGTCCCTCACGGCTTCGCCTATGGGCTGTGAACCGGACGTCATTCAGTAGGCTGGTGGTTGCGGCTCGGTCCGTGTCGTAACCACGAGATCATCGGACTAGCTTTCGGCGCATCTTGTCCGTTCTGAGCGCCGGAGGCGAAAACATGCGGAACCGGACTGAGCATGGACTCTCCTGGCTGACAGCGATTTCGGACGCGGGTTCGACTCCCGCCGCCTCCACCAATTCCAAGTTATTTGTTTTCAGCAGCTTATCTTCCAAGGCCAAAATGAACGCGCAATTTTGTACGTGATTTGTACGTTGCGCCCTTTTGACCGAGTCCGAATCAGCGGGCAATCTCACCTGAAGAAGTGGGAGCCCGATGCTGCTTTCCGTCTTTACCCGCCACTCCACTGGCTGCAAATTCTTCAAGGATCGCGCCTGCCGCCGGTGCAACTGCCCCAAGTGGGTCGGCGGCCAGATCAACGGTTACTACTTTCGCCAAAGCGCCAAGACCCGCCAGTGGGCCGAGGCCGAAGCCGTCCGTCTGCAACTCGAGGAAGCTCTGGCCAAAGGCCTGCCGCCATGCGGGCCCGCCGTCGCCGCGGAAAAATCCGCGGTACCCGAGACCACACCGCCACCCGTCCCGAGTGCGGCTCCCTCCGAGACCCCGG